>Ga0214919_10000295_pt1 | contig 85268 bp, 71 predicted proteins | sample LL1503_MetaG_FD_177994 | JGI IMG/M metagenome (GOLD analysis project Ga0214919, IMG submission 177994) | Freshwater microbial communities from Lake Lanier, Atlanta, Georgia, United States - LL-1503 | ecosystem: Environmental > Aquatic > Freshwater > Lake | place: USA: Georgia | collected...
TTTTTGATATTTTTACTACTACTTTTTTTTTTTAATTATATTTGCTTCTATTAATTTATTTTTATTCTCTCTTCTATTTACTGGTAATAATTTTGTGGGTAATAACCATCCATCTCTTGTTTTTTTATTTTCTATTGTTTGATTTTTTATTTTTTTTGCGACATATTTTCTATAATTATTTTCATTATTCATTAATCCATTTAAGTCTACTTTTTCTAAATAATTTAAGTTATAATATTCCATTTTTATATAATATGCATATTATATAAAAATTTTATTAAATTATTTAGAAAAAAAAATTATAAATAAATATTTAATAATTTCTAACTATTATATGATAGATAGTTATCATTATCCAATCTAATCTGTTTATTTAATTTCTTTATATATTCATTATTCTCCTCAATTTGAAGATTTAATAATTGGTCTTGGCTATAATTTAATTTTTTCTGCTCTTCATATAATGGTAATATTTCACGTTCTTGATTAAAATCAACATAAAACATATTTGTATCTTCATCTTGGCAATATTCACATTGAAAATCATATTTACATGATTTTGGATTATTCGAAGGTAGTTTACATCTTCCTCTTATACAACCGTCTAAACAATAATTCATATCTTCTGATGAAGTATCTTTTATTGGCATTAAAACTTGATATGATTTCAAATCATTATTATTATGCATAAATTTAGAAAATATAATAATAATTATAATAACTAAAATAATAATTAAAAATAATATTATTAATCCGTCTTTTATTTGTTTATTCATCTATATATTTATTAATTTTTTTTATTTTTATCAGATTTAATTAATTCTTCTATATATTTTACAGATAATATTATTGATATTATCAAAGTTAAAAACATAAGAATAATAAATAAAATAGTAAATATATTAGCTAATGTAGTTAAAGTGTAACTTTTTTTTCCATATATATATATTGCTATTATTATTTTCAATGATTTATGTTAATATATTATTTATATTTAATTCTGAAATATCTGAGTTTTCATCAGATGATTCATCCTCATTATCTAAATTATTTCTTTGATATATAGTTATATCAAAATTTATATTAAAGCTTTCTAATAAATATTTATTTGCTTTATCATAAGTTTTAAATATTTTATAAGGACTTGCTGGTTTCGATACAGTAAAGTATAAATTTAATATATTCTTTAAACTACTATTATTACATAATATGCACACTGCACTAACATATTCTTTATTAAATTTATATATTTCTTTATTAAAATTTGCATGTTTCATAATATAATTTAATGGTAAATTATCACAATTATTTAATGTATTTAAATCACATATTAAAATTATTTTTTCCTTATTATTTTTACATTTTAATAATAATGTTAAATATTGTTTCTTATATATTTCAAATAAATTATCATTAATATAATCATTATACGATTTTAAATAAACAATCGGCCATTCTTTTGTATTAAAAAATTTTACCATATTTTCTTTATATATAATTTATATTAACAAATATTTTAAGTATTTTTAATTAGAATCGATATAATTATTATATTTACCAGGTTGATTAAGCAATGTGATAGTAAACATAAGCATATTTTCTTGCCCTCTAAAATCAAATAATGATCCATCATAATTTAAAAATTCAATATCTAACCATAATAATTTTCCTAAAGGTGGATTATAATATTTTATAACACTATGAACAGGAATTGTTGATTGATTAACAATTGTATTTTCTAAATTTAATAATGGAATTACAGTAAAACAATTATTTGCAGATCCAATAGAATTTAATAATTGAGCATCTTTTATTTTTAATATTACATACGGATTATTTTCTAATTGATATATATTAGGACTATTCAATATAGATATATTATTAAATATATTTCCATATAAATTCGTTGGATCCATATTATTTAATTCTTCAAATACAATAGTAGTATCATTCTTAATTTCATATACTTGACATGAATATTGAGTACCTGTTAAAGGGTCATTTAAAATAAAATAATCATTCACGTAAAATATACTAGTAAAATCAACTTCTATACCATTAGATATTTTATTAGCTACTAATTTATATAGAGTGTAATCTTGATCACTAGATGATGATAAATTTGTTATATTTCCGTGACTAACTGTTATATAAGATAGATCAACCATACTGGATTCAAATTGTTTATTTATAAAGCCTATTGTTTTATCAATACTATTAAATTTACATGTAGAACAAGTATCATTTAATACATAATTTAAATTATATATAAATTCTTGATTAGTAGCTCTATTACTTTGAATTCTTAATTTAAGATTAATTGGATTTCTAGAAAAATTTAGTTTTGAATCAAAATTAATAAATAGATCACCATATTTTCCATTTAAAGTATCTAAAAATGATTGATTAGTATATTGTCCATCAGGTATATTTATAGATAATATATTAGTAGGTGAATCACTAATATAAAATACATTATTAGCAGAGGTAATATTATAAAATGTATTAGGTATTTGAGCCAACGTTAATTCCATTGATACAACATCTTTCCATTCTTGTGGAACTTCTATTCTATATTTATTTGAATTTGGATATATTAAATAGTCTCTATCTCTACTATCAATTATAAGATGTCTACTAATACTTCCATGTGTCTTATTCCTATCAGGTGGTTTTATAATATATGGATCATAATCTGTGTTTACTTGTTGCAAATTTTTATTTATAGATGATGGAAAACTAGAAAAATTAGACATATATATTACTTTATATATTTAAAAGATATTTCATACCTAAATTAATTAATTTTTAGTGATTTAATAATTTTATATAAATCTTTTATTTTACTAATTACATTAATATTATCAATATGTTTAATATTATCATTTAATAATATAATAAAATAAGGTTTTAGATGTTCTAATATTGTTCTTTTAACTAACTCATATTTTTCAGAATCTTTTTCTCCATATCTAACTGATCTATAATATTCATATAAAACATAATCAGTGTCTTTATTAGAAAGAATAAACAATTGATAATCTCGTAATGTAGGACCATATTTATGACATCCATCAATTTCAATATTTTCCATAACGAAGAATACATTATCTTTATTAAAATTTTGATTTAAAATCTGAGAAGCAGATTTAGTTATAGATTCGTTAAATGACTTCATTATGATATATTAATAATATTTATAATATATATTAATATATCATAATAAAATATAAATCAAATTTTTTTTATAATATATATATAATATGAAAAAAGATATTAAATATTTAGAAAAAAAAATAAAAAAAAATTTAGTTAAAAAACAATTCAAAAATTGGAATAAAGAATCAATTAAATTTTTAATATCTATATATGAATATCCTGAATATGACAAATTATATGATTTTAATTTGAATCTATTGGATAATTATATTAATTGGTATAAAAAAAATTCATATATTTCAAATCAATATTCAATAGAAAAAATGATCGATTTATATTGTTTAATAAATAGTAATTTATATAAAGGTATATATATAAATTATAATAATTTTGTAGATAATATAAATACTGAAAATAAAGATTCTTTATTTGATATATATTTCTATGGAATATTAGCGTTAATATTAATTACTATTAAATATTTATTTTCTTTTATTTTTAGTCAAAAAATAGAAGAAAAAAGACATATAGTTCAATTACAGATTCCTTTACCTGATAATTTAATAAATAATCCATTAATTAAATATTTTTTAGGAAAAATTATAATATAAATATAGATTTATAATATATTATATATATGATAACTAATAAATTTAATTCAAATAAAAATAAATATGCTATAAAAGCAATTATTAATGAAAATATTGAAGAAAAATATAATATAACTATAAATAATAATTATGATGAAATGATTGATGATACAATGCAATATGTATTATCACAAGTTAGTTCTACACCTCCAAAAGGAATGAAAGAAGATGATTATTTATATCTAATGAATAAAAAAGTATATGATATTGTTACACCATTAGTTGAAAAAAAAGTTACTTCTACTACACAAGGTAATACAAAAGCAAATACACAAGGTAATACAAAAGCAAATACACAAGGAAACATACAAGCAAACAAACAACCTAAAAATAATAATTCATTAAGAGTTACAGAAGCATCTTTTACAAATAAAAATAATAATAATAATAATAATAATAATAGTATTTTTAGAGAAAAACTACAGGAACCAATCCGCGATGATTTAACATCTAGTTTACAAGATAAAATATTTGATCCAATCCTATTAAAAAATTATGAAACAGCACAAACATTAATGGATTATCCAGTACCCTCTACCACTAAAATTAGTAATGATAAAATAGATGTAAAAATAAAAAGTTTAGAGAATGAAAGATCAAATATAATTCCTAAAATTAAACCAATTGATTTTACTATAAAAGATTCAAATAAAAAAAATAATAATACAACGCAATTATATAATGATTTATTATCAACATATAATAGTCAGATAAATAATATGTCAGATTATGAAAATGGACAAAAAAATATGAATAAAAATGTAGAGATAATTGAAAATATTAATATTAATAAATTTATAGAAAATGATAACTCATTTACCTCTATTGATTTATTAAGAGATCCAACATTAACAAATAATTTTTTTGAAGTTTCTGATAGTAAATCATTAGTTAGTAATCTATCTAAAAATGTGGCGTATAATAGAAATGATATAGAAACCTTTATAGGTTATAATGAATTAATAAATTCTGATAAATCAAATATAGAAGATTCTAATGTTATTGACTCAATAAATTCTAAATTCATTGCATCTAATACATATAATAATGGATTAATGTATAATACAAGTAATGGAAATAATTTGGAATTTGGACCGAGCACTTATCCAAATAATCCAATTATGCTCGATGAACCAAAATTTAAAAAAATAGAAAAAAATTTTTTTATTGTAATTGATTCTGCAGATAGAGATTTATATGAATATCCTAATCAAACTATTTTTCAGGTAAAATTTGCTCCAGCAGGTAATAGTTTGCGTTATGAGACTTATTATGATCAATATAATACTTTAATTATAAGAGAAAAAACAATTATATATGGAGATAACTCAAATACTAGTATTCGTGAAACATTTGATAATGTAAAATGTATTTCTTGTAAAACAGTAAATGTACCAACGAATATTATATATATAGGAAACTCAGATCAAAATTTAAATTTAAATGGAACTGGTATTAGTATATTTAATCAATCTTATTTATATTTAATTATACCTGAATTACGATCAACATATTCTGGATCAAATACGGTTGCACAAGATGCTTTTGCAAAATTATTAGTTAATTATTCAGCAAATCAAAATAATACGGGTACTTTATCACCTAGTATATTTACTACTTTAAATACCTCAAGTCAAAATGAAAGTCATATTTATGACCCAGTAACATTAGGTAAAATAGATAAATTAACATTAACCTTATTAAATAAAAATGGAATACCTTATAATGCAGGAATTGATAAATTATTTATAAATAATTTTACAGAAGGGTCATATAAATATGATGGATATTGTGGAAATCAATTTATTACAACTATTATAAATATACAATCTACAAATAATGAATATGCTAAATATTGTAAATTATATAATAAAAGAGGTGAATGTAATATTTTGAATAGTCATCCTATAAAAAATGGGGATTTAATATATTTTTATAATACTCGTCCAAATAATGATCAAGTTGTATATTTTGAAGATTATATTAATATTTCAAAATTAAAATATGATAAAATTAATAATAAATTAAATATTTATTTAAATTATTTAAAAATAATTGATAATAAGGAAGAAAAAGTGATCGTAAATTTAAAAGATGTATTAGGTAATAATATTTATATATATCAAGATTACTATATCGTATTTTATGATACAAAAAAATCATACTATTATTATTTAAAAGTAGATACAATTTATGATAATTATATAACAGTTGAATATGCTGATACTATGCCAATATTTAAAAATTATAGCTCTATTAAAATTGGTATAGCTAAGAATAATCTAAGAGGAAATAATGATGATAATCCACATTCATTATTTTACAAAGGAGGATATAATGTTATAAATGTAGGTAATACGAATGAGACTCAATGGAGTATAGAAATCAATTTCCCTTATTATAACTTACCTGAATATATTTTGAATTCAACAGTATATTATCCTGGTGAAATATTTTTAATACAAGAAAAATTGCAAATTAGTTATACTTTTGAAATTACAATCGAAGTGAAAGATTATGATAAATTAAAATCAGGATTAAATGAGAGTGGAAATAATTAAATAATAATATATAGATATACTGGTACAATTATCCAAATACTACTTATTCCATAATATAAAATTCTATTTTGAATAGTTGAATTTTCTAAAATATTATTACGAATATTTTTATCAAATAAAAATTCAAAAAATAAAGTAATAAAATATAATGAACAACTAATAATTTCCAATAATAATATATATTTTACTAATTTTTTATAAAATATTAGTATAAATATTAAAATAAATGCATAAAATGCGTTTAATAATTCAAAATACCAAACATATTCTTTATACACGTATCTTGGATCAACTCTACAATATTCATTCCATGAAGCTATAATAGATGAATTCCATTTAGGTATATTATTTAAATTTAATTTATCTCTATTTTTATAACAGTATATTTCATATAATCCTATAAAAATATTAAATATAACCCATATCCAAATTAATAATAATTTATTCATATATTATTATAAAATATTTTAATAATATATTTTTATATGTAAAATATTCCCGTTAAATTTTGAACATTTTGTTTTTCTAAAATATTAGCACGAATTTTTTTTATTTTGTAGTAAAGTATATCTATCATCAAGATTACAATAACGAGTTATTTTATATTTATTAGTAGATATAATTATATCAACGCATTTATCAGCCTTAGGTAATACAGCGATATAAGGTACATCAATATCATTGATAATATTAGAATCAAAATCATTACTAAATATAATTAAAAAATGAGGTTTTTCATTTTTTGTATTAGTAATAATTTTATGTCTATAATATATTTCATTTTTCAAGGCAAATGTAACAGAAAGCATCCAATCTTCTTGATTAATTGGGTTTGGCATTTTACGTGATTCTTTATATTTATTAAGTACATCTGGATCATATACATTATCTTTACCTTCAAAAATAATAAAAGCATGATTGCTTTTTTTAAAATTGTGATGACTAGAACAAGTTTTAGATGATTTATTTCCCATTTTTAAGTATTGTTATATAAAATATTTTAAAAATTAAGTTCATAATAAATTATCCATCAATTTTTTTATAAATTATAAACTTACTTTTTTGCACTCATTCTAATCAAAGTTTCTCTAACTGAATCTTTAATATTTTTTACATTTGGATACAATGATTGTAATCTAGTTGTATCTAAATAATTATTGGATCTTCCAGAATCTAAAATAGCTCTTTGTTCTTCTAAGCTAAAATTTTGCCATGTAAATTCTGGATCGACAATTTCTTTATACATTTCTAAAATTTCATTATGAGTAATTAATCCAGGATTAGTCATATTTACAGTTCCTGTAGTATTATTTTTAGCCATATCAATCATAATTGGGATTAATTCATCTAAAACTGTCATTGAATTAGCAACTGAACATATTTTAGGATAATTTGTTATTTTAGTTATAAAATTTCTACTATTAAATTCATCTGTAATAGGCATTCTTATTCTAATATTTAAAGTTTTACTATCGATTAAATGCATTAATTGATCAGTATAACCTTTAACAATTGAATAAGATGAACCAAAGAAATTAGGTAATGATTCTTCAGTAAAACCATTTACTTCTTGTTCAAAGGGATGTTCTAGATCAAACTCGAATATACATCCAGTTCCAAGATAACTATTGTGAAAATTATATTTAATAGCAAGTTGAGCTAATATAATTGGACCAAATAAATTATCTCTAACATTTTCAACTAATTTACCAGGTTGTTCCAAATAATCAATAGTACCATAAACTTTATTATTATATTCTCCATGAGTTCTACCAATAGTTGATATAACATGAGTTGGATTTACTCTTTTAATCTCTTCTTCTAATTCTTTAATATTATCTACTCTAGATAAACCTATAACAATTTCATTTCCATTATCTTGCAAATATTTTAAAACTTTTTGACCGATCCATCCTTTTGTTCCGTATAATAAAAATTTCATTTATAATTATATTTAATATAATTATAAATTTAATTAAACGAAAAATAAACATATTAGGTATTATAATAATTACATAAAGGAATTAGAATTAGTTTACATAAGTAAATCTTTTATATAATTATCATAATATCCAATACATTTGTCTCTTTTTACAAAATCAAATAAATTTGCAAACGATATTTCATATAAAAAAGTTATACAATCTCGCAAATTTATTGTTATAAAATATTTATCATCTTTTTTATAAATACTTATTGGGTCTTGAATTATGAATGGTGTTTTATCTATAATAGTATTATTTATATAGTCTATTTGTTTTTTTGAACCTGGTTCTAAATGCCAACTATTAAAACTTTCTTTAATATTACATAAATACATTACTTGTTTTGAAACATAAATTAATTCCCACTTTTTTGTATCTAATAAAATTATATGTGTATAATGTTCATAACCATTTTTATAAATTCTTGAATGACATCCTCCTATATAGTATTCATCTTTATAATGAATTAAATTACTACCACCTCTCAAATATGTATTTGAAGTATTTATTGGCAAATTAATATTATTTTGTTTAAAAATAACATTACATATTCCATCTGGATTTAAATCATAATGCAATATAATTAATGGATCATAATTATAAACAAAATATAATTTATTATCTTTTACGAAAGGAGCCCAGTTTTTTTCAATAATATTTTTATTCATATTTTCTACTTGTAAAAAATAAGGTTTCCATTCATCGAATTTTGTTATTCCTATACATATGTTTTGATATTCATATGGCGATAAACAAATAAATATTACATATACTTCATTATTTAATATAAAAATTCTAGGATCTTCACCTTCTATATCAAACGCATATTCTTTATAATTTTCACAATTATTTTTTGTAAAATATAATCCATTTTTGTCATTTTTATTTATTCTTTCACAACTATAATATATTCCATTTAAATAACACTGTGATTTAAACATACAAAAATTTACATTATTATAATTTCCAGTAATATTATCAACAAATTTAGTATGAATATCTTGACTATATTTATTAAAATAAAAATTTATGTTATATTGTTCTCTTATTACTTCTGCTGTATGATTATGTTCTATATATAAATTCTCGTATTTATTTCCTTCGTATATTTCAAATGCATTAAAAATACTCAAAGCTCTTTCAGTATATCCGCCTATACTTCCAAAATGTGTTTGATAAGGTTCTTCATTTGACCAAGGATATATTTCTTCTACTAATACTTCTAACCATCTGCATAATTTCTCATAAATTTTAACTGGATATATATTTGTTTGCCATAAACTAAGTGGCATATTTTCTAATTCTTGCATTGAATATTTTGTATGAAAAAAATTATTATAACTTTTTATTAAAAATAATAAATCTATTATATTTGAAAACATTAAATTATCCCAATTATTATTATTTACTATTGCTCTTCCACATTTCAATAAATAAATTGTATCTTTAGAAAGATTTTCATAATTACTTTTATGGTTCATATCATATTGTGCGAATCCAACCATTTCTTTATCTTTATATAAATTATTCCAATAAACATGAAGATAAGATGAAGTTTCCATATATCCTCTTTTTTGTAAGAATGGATTATATTTTTCTAATTCATATTCTAAAATTTTATTTGGAGATTTATCTTTATTATATATTTCATTTACTCCAAAATAAATAAAATTATCATTTTTATTTTGTATGATATTATGATATGTAATATATATTACAATATTTTCTTTATCACACATTATTATAATATATTTATACTTATATGATATAAATATTTATATATTACACCGATGTAAATTTAAAATTCTGAATTATCAAAACGGTTAGGTAGATGGAGAATTGAACATAATAATATACAAAAGAAAAAAATTAGATTTATCTAATGAAGAACATTGAGGGCAAGATACAAAAAAATAATTTAAAATAAAACAAAATTATGTAAAAAATAGAAAAGATCTAAATTAATTCTTTAAGACCTTCTATAAAATCTTTTGTTATAATCCATCCTAAATTTTTTACTTTTTCATTACTGATATAATATCTTTTATCATTAAATGGTCTATCTTTAACATATTCAATATAGGAATCATAATCTTTTGTATCTTTTATTAATTCTATTAAAATTTTTGCAATTTCAAATACTGTATACTCTTTATCTTCGTCACTACCTATATTATAAATTTCACCAATTTTTCCAAATTCTAAAATTAATTCTAATGCTTTTGCAACATCAATTGCATGAAGAAATGCTCTTACATTTGATCCATCACCTTGTATAGTTACTTTTTTATTATTTTTTAATAATTCAATAAATCTTGGAATTAATTTTTCAGGATATTGATTTGGTCCATATACATTATTTCCTCTTGTTATAATAATAGGCATATTAAAAGAATATCTATACGAGTTAGCAATTAATTCAGCACCAGCTTTTGTTGCTGCATATGGATTTGTTGGACACAGTATAGACTGTTCATTTTTCTTTTCTTCGTCATCTGATAATAATGATTCACCATATACCTCGTCAGTTGATATATGAATAAATTTAGTAATTTTATTGTATTTTCTACAACATTCTAATAGTGTATGAGTTCCTAATATATTATCATTCGTATATCTTAAAGAATCTTCAAATGAATCTTGAACATGCGATTGTGCAGCGAAATGTATTACCGTATCAATATTATATGAATTTAATATATGATTTAATAAATCATATGAACATAAATTTCCTTTAACTAAATTATATCTGTTAGACTTTCTGATATCCTCGTTAATATTATTTTCATTAGCACAATAATACATTGCATCTAAATTAATAATATTAATATCACTATGTTTATTATAAAAATAATTAATAAAGTTTGACCCAATAAATCCGCAACCTCCTGTTATTAATAAATTTTTCACCATATAAAAATATATTTTTTAATTTTTTTTTTTTATAAACGCATTATTTATTTAATTATTATTTGAGTATAAAATTATATATTTTTAAATATTCAAATAATAATTAAATTTTGAAATGATAAATTATAATTTATATAAAATATTTAATCCTGATTTAAATAATTTAAATAATAATCAATTATTGTATCATTGGAAATCTAAAGGTTATATTGAAAATAGAATATATTCATTTGATTCTTTTTTTAAAATTTATCCCAATTTTAATATTAATTCTTATAAGTTAAATAATCCTAATCTAAATATTAATGATAATATCGAATTAATGGCTCATTGGCATTTTATTGGTAAATATATAAATAATAATTCTTCTTTAGAAGAATGCTCTAAAGAAGATTGTTATAAAAAAGATTGCTCTAAAGAAGATTATTCTAAAGAAGATTTTTCTTTAGAAAGTATTGAAATAACAGAGTCTCTTAAAGAAAATTATAAAATTTCTTTAATTAAAACAGATAATATATTATCTTCTACAACATATATTATAATATCTAGTAATATTGAAGAAATAAATAATAAATTAGAATGGATAAATATATTTGGTGATGATGAATGGTATATTATATTAATTTTAAATGCAATTAAATATAATAATAATATTATACCTGATAATAAAATAAAAATATTATCTATTCATTTATTACCTATTGAGAAATATGATTTAATTAAATATTATACAATAAAACAATTAAATACTATTTATTATTCATTTAATGATATATTTCCAAATGTAAATAAAATTAGATTAATAGAAGATAATATATTCAATAAAGAGAAATATGATTTAATTAATTATCCAATAAATTTAAACAAACAAATAATAGGAATATATATATCTAGTAATAAAGTTGAACCTACTAATAAATTTTTTTTAAAATGTTTATCTAGAATTAATTATCATGAGATGAATGTAATAATATTTAATGAATTTAATAGTAATTTTTATTTTAATATTGATATAAATTTTTTTATTATAAATAATCATGATATATCTATTGATAAATTTATTAAAAATTGTGATTATTTAATAACTAATAACTTAGATATAGATATAGATTATTCACATTTAAATAAAATATTTTATCCAGAATATCAATTATTACATTATATTGATAATTTAATTATAATTAAAGATAATTTTGATGAGGAATATTACAAAAATAATTTATTAGTAACTGAATTTAATAAATATATTTTAAATAATAATATTTTATATAGAACATCCATTTTATCTGATAATAAAATATATATAAACAATACTTATTTAAACAAATATGAATATAGTTTTTCATCTAAAAATAGTTATGATAATATTATTTATACTAAATATTTTGATAATGATTATGGAATCATTAAAAATAATAATAATTATTATATTTATTTTTATAATAAGAATTATTTAATAGATTTAGATTATATAAATAATAATGTACCAATAAATACTGATTATATATATATTTATAATTCAAATGATAACAAAAAAATATATAATAGTGGATATATTTTAAATTTTAAGATTAATATTATTTTTATAATAAATAATAATTTTTATTACAATTATTCAAATATTTTATATTTTTTAAATGATAAATATAATAATTATAATATAATTATTTATATAAATAATATTGATATTAAATTAATAAATGAAATATATATTAATAAATTAGATAAACAGAATAATGTAAAAATATTTTATAATTCAGATAATATACTAAAAATAGATATAGATATTTTATTAGAATTATATAATAATTTAGATGAAAATTCATTAATATTGAAATTTAATGACAATTATTTAATTGAACCAAATATTAATTTAGAAAATATTAATATGCTATTTATTTCTAAGAAATTATTATTTAGTAATTATTATCCAAATATTTCTATTTTTAAAAGAGAATTATTATTAAATTTACAAGATTATTTAAATAATGCCTATAAATTTTATTATAATAATTATAATAATAATTACGAAAATAATTTAGACTATTATATATCATTATATAAAAATTATTATATTGATTATAATCTTTATTTAGATGATATTTTTATTGATATTAAAAATAAATCTAAAGATATTCAATATATAACTTTTATAAATGAGAACACAAATATAGATGAATGGCATAATTTTATAAAAAAAATAGATGATTCAACTATTCAAATTAATATTATTGAAATAAATAGCAAGAAAAATGAAATTAAATTAAAACAAAAAATAAATTATATATATTTAAATAATTTATACTTATCAGATAAATTTAAATTAAATATTTCATTCGCTTATAATTTAATACTAAAAATAATAAGTATTTCAAATTTTGAATATAAATATATTCAATTAGAATATTCGGATCAACTTATTGATAAAAATATAATATATAAAATAGGTTGTTTTGATAATTTTATAAATAATAGTAATAGAGAAGAAATTTTAGTAAATTTTAATAATAAAATAAAAGAATATCATAATGCTAATAAATCATTTGATCTAAAAATTATGTTTCATTATTTAAAAAATATGGATAATATTAATTACAATATATGGGATAAAATAAAAACAGTCGTTATAAATTTAGATGAAAGAACGGATAGATTATTTAATACGTGGGAAGAATGTAATAAAATTAATCTATATAACGTTGAAAGATTCTCTGCAATTAAAATAACAGAAAATAATCAATATAAATTAATTGATAATAATAAAGCTTGGAAAAAAAATAATATAGAGTATATAAAAAGTGCATCTGGTTGTAAATTAAGTCATTTAGAAATACTAAGACAATACAATCAAGATCTCAATCCAGATTATTTAATGATTTTAGAAGATGACGTTATTTTTGAAGAAAATACATTAATATATTTAAATTTAGCTTTAATGGATTTAAAAGATATTGATTGGAATATATTATATTTAGGAATTAATTTAAAAGAAAAAGAAGATGCTATAAGAGTTGGACATAATATATTAGAAATAAAAAATGGTCTTACTACAACTGCTCAAATATTTAAAAGATCAAATATAGATAAAATAATTAAATGGATTGAAGATTCTGATATAGAGATAGATAATACATATAATTTATTAGAAAATAAATATTGTGTTTATCCAATGTGTGTATATCAATCTGAATCTTATAGTGATATTAATAAAAAAAATATGGATTACGGAAAATTTCATAAAAAATTTAAATATTAATAATTAAATCTTTAATATTTTTTAATAATTTACTATATAACGAACCATTATCCCAGTCTAAATTTTTTATCTCTTTGAAATATTTATTACTAAATGTATTCCATAAATGTAATGTTAATAAATTTTCATTAATCTCTTCATTATTTTCAAATATTTTATCAGTTTCACTATAAGAAGGATAGTAAAAACATTCCTTTTCCAATATTTTTATATTATTTTCTACTGGATCAATATTTTTAAATATAATATGGGGTAAATGAACAGAAGCTTTACACCAATCATTTGCATTGAAATGATATTCATATTTTTCCATCCAATTTTTTATAAAAATATTATTTTTTTTTGATAATAAAATTGCATTACAATATAAAGTTATATTATCTTCTCCATAATTTTCAGATTGAATAGCAATTACAAAATCATAATTTAAAAGATGATTATAAGGTCGATACGTGATAGTATCAATATCCATATAAATTCCTCCATATTTTAATAATATTTCTAATCTTATTTTATCTGCTTTATGAGCATATTTTATAATTTTTTTTTTACCCCAATATAAATTATCTGTATTTATATAATTTAATTGTATATATTTCTTTGCCTTTTCCCACCAAAAGCCATACGGTTCATATTGATAATGAAAATATATAATATAAGGTTTATTTATTAAATAATTTGATAAAATTGATATATAATAAATAAATGGAAATTCTGAAGTTTGTTTTTTCAATCCATAAATATAATGAATAATATTTGGAATAATTGATATATTTTCATAGTTATATATTTTATATATTATATCAATAAGTTTATTAAATTGAATATCTTCTCTATTTTCATTCTTAATTTTTTCTATATTTTTAGATGATGTTTCATAATTTAGATCAATATTTAATAAATTAATAAAGAAATCTTCATCTGTATTGCACAAATAATTATTATTACTTACTGCGTTTGGCAGTCCTCCTGTATTCCTACATATAATGGGTAATCCATAAGACATTGCTTCTAATATAACTGTTGCACCAGCTTCTGATTTTGATGGATGTAATAAGATATTATTATTCTCATAAACTATATGAATATTAGATGGATGAATAATATTATGGTAACATATATTTTTAGATTTTTTTATTTCATTTATAAAAAACATATTATATTTTTTATCAACTATACCATAAAAATTAAAAATGAAATTATTATTTAAAATACTGAATTTAATTAGTTTTTCTAAAAATAATTTTGGTATTTTATGATCATCTATTCTTCCAATTATAGCTACATTTATTTTATCAATATGTTTGTTAATATCTTTGTTAATATCTTTATTAAAATTATTCTTAACATCTGGAATTTTTACACCAATATTATTATATATTTTTATATGATTATTCCAACTAATATGAGAATTATAATCTTTATATAATTCAATAGAATAGTAATAATTATGTTTTAATATATCATTCTGATGAATAGGTACACCATGAGTGATTCGAATAATATTATTAGGTGATATATTATTAAACGCTTGTAAAGAACAATTTATATCAAACCAATATAATTGATGGTCTAATATAATATTATAGTTATTTAGATACTTATTTAATTCATTATAAGACTTATATAAAATAATGTTGCCTTTAAATTCAAATAATGTATTATGGGGATAATTTTCATTTATAAATAATGTTTCATCAAAAATATTATTATACTTATTAAAATTGGATAAATAAGATTCTCCTCCGCCTATTTCAAAAAAATGAACAAATATATGTGCTAATTTTGGTATATCAGAAATAATATTATTATTATTTAAATGATAATGAACTAATATATCTATATTTGATAATTTTTTGAGTAAAGTATTTGAGTTAATATAAGTTTTAATATTAAAATTTGGATATTTTTTAAAGAAAGATTCAATTGAAGTTATTCTATTATTTGTTTTAATATCGCTTAAATATTCCTCATTAAGTTTAATTTTATCTAAATTTTTTAAACTAGGATTAAATAATAGATAAATTTTAATATTATTCATAAATATATATAAATTATCCTATTTAAAATTTTATATATTTTTAACGTTATACTTTACATATTTATCATATTTATAAATTTCTTAATTTTATTTTTTACCCCAATAAATGGTTGATTTTGATGTAATAACAACATTTGGATGATCTTCTTCTTCGTTTGATGAAAAAAGATGAACCAAATCAACTTGTTGATCAAAATTCATTTTAGGAATAATTTTTACCAAGAATGGTTTTAATTTATCTGATTTTTCAAAAGCAAGACTAATGCGACGCAATAATCTAAATGCCAAACCAGGTTTATCTGATAGATAATCAAATATATCTTCATCTAATGATTCAATATATTTATTTACTTTCCCACTGATGGTACTCATACATTCGGTATTATCAATATCATATAATTTAAATCCTTCTGGAAATTTATTAATTTTTTCTGAATCAGAGTTATATTTTTTCTCTCTCTCTTTCGTAATATTTTTTCCATTACAAATACTATTTGCATAATTAAATGCTATAGGATAGTTTTTAATATTTTTAGATTCGCCAAAATGAGTAAATTTGAAAATTAATTTCCATTTTTTTTCATATCTAATGAATTCTTCTTCGATTTTATCTGATTCTTTACATTGAGAAACCATTCTTAAAATGAGGGATCGAAAGGATCTATCACCTTTTAATAGGATATTCCCTTTAGGATCAGGTTTTCCATAATTTTGTTCAAAATTTATTTTGATATCATCATTTATATTATCTTGATTGGTATTATATAACACAGCCAAAAATCGAAGAATTCGATTAGGAGTATTAATATATTCACACAAAGTATTATTTAGATGAATCTTGTACAAAATAGCTGCAACGAAGCATTTTACTTCTTCAGAACAGATAGATGTATTACGATACAAATTAATAATTTCATTAGGAAAGTATTGAATCAAGAAAAATAATTCATCTGTCTCAGTTGATTTTAAGACTCCACCTTTCTTCATAAGAAGAAGATGAAATCTATCCATACAGAATTTACTAAAATTGTTTTCAGTAATTATTTTTATATTTTTGATATTAACCATAGATTTATCCATGTTATCATTTTCTTCTTTTATTTCAACTAATGGATTAATTTTTTTATTAAAAACTAATACATTATTTATTGAATAATTTGATCTACATAAAGGACATGAGTGAATTTGTTCACAACATGCTTTACATAAAAGATGTTTACATGGAAGACAATGATCAGGATTTGGTTCATAACAAATTGGACAATCCTCTTTTAATAATTCCATTATTTTATTTTTTATAGCAGAATTATCTCCTAAAGATGATAAGTAATCATTAAGAGATTCTTGATTTTTTAATTGAATATTTAATATGCAAGAACTTATATAATCAATCTTATCTTGATCTTTCATTTGTTCTTCAATAATAAATCTACATAAAGAAGAATTTCCATAGATTAAAGCTTTATTTTCAGGATCAATTTTAAATTTTGATAAATAAAATCTTACTTTTAATTTTTCAATATCAGATAAATCATTATCATTTCCGTTTGGAATAACCAAACAGATACCTCTTTGTAAGTAAAAAGTTAGAATTTGTAAAAATTGTTCGATAAACATTTTTGATTTAAGTATTAAATTTAATAATTCATAATATGTTTAAATTAAAATAAATCATTTTTTTATTAAAAATTATTTAAAAAAAATGATTTATTTTAATTCTTTAAACTTTATAATTTAATAAAATAATAATAATAAATCTATTAAACAATGCGTAGAAGAAATTTTATTAAACCTACTCCTGAAGAGGAAAAGAAAAGGGAGAAGAAAGAAAAAAAGGCAAATCGCCCGAATTCTAGAATTCATCCTAATATTGAAATATGTAATCTTATTGTTAATACAGCACTTGAAAGTGCGATTGAAAATGAAACGGTTAGTTTATCATCTATTGAATCATTTACTATTGATAATAGTAATTCATCATTAGATAAATTAATTCCTAAAGGACCTTCTCCTGAACATATTTCTTTTTTATCAAGTGATCCGTCTCTTCGAGGTGATATTATATCTTTATCTAAAATTAGAAATATAAGAATTTTTATTTGGTGGAAAGGTCATTATGATCTAGATACATCATTTATTGGATATGGACTTGATTATGAAATGACTAGTCAGTTTTGTGCATATAATTCTTTAATAGGATTTAGAAATACTGTTCGTCATTCTGGTGATATAATGAATGCACCTAATGGTGCTGCTGAGTATATTACCTTTAATATAGATGATTTAAAATCTGCAAATATGGATGTTGATCATATTATGGTGATAACCCAATCATTCAGAGGTGATCCATTTAATGAAATGGACGCTTTAATTGGTATTGGTTATATGCCAGAAGATCCAAATGAGATTGGTGATGGTCCTGATGGATGCGTTGTTTTAAGTGCATGTCGTTTGACTGGTAAAGCAACTACAAATATATCAGGAATTCTTCACTTATCTAGAGATGAAAATGTAATGGATTCTTTTGAATTTGTTGCAATTAATGCCAACAATGTTTCAAGATGTTTTCAGTCAGCTGGATCTTGTAAAAATTTGTTGCATAATATTGCAATCAATTATGATATTTGGCGAAATTCATTAAATGCACCTATTACTCAACTTGAAAAAGAAGTGATTAGAGCTGCAGCATATAATGAAGTATCCTATATCGATAGAGATGGTTCACTTCATATTTTTCGTAAAGAAGAAAATGAATCATCCATTGAGTTTTATACTCGACTAATATCGATTATTATTAAAAAATAATATAAAAATTGATTTAATATATTTATAAATTTTATTATTATAAACTATTTTATAATATATACAAATATAATGAAAATAATTAATTTGCCAGACGATATTATTATAAATATTAGTAATTATTTATTTGATTATTCCTCTTTTTATTCTATTACAAAATATTTTAAAAAAAAATTTTATAAATGGTATTTGAAAGGAATTTATTCTGAAAAATATTTAGTTGACGAAAAATTTAGAAATTTTATTTTAGATCAAATAGAAGATCCTTCAAAGCAACTATCTATAAGAATTGTTTATTATTCGCGTGAAATAGATATAAATATATTAAATAATATATGTGAGTTAACATTACATTGTTGTAAAAAAATTAAAAATTTAGATAAATTAAGTAATATTAATAAAGTAAGATTAAGTTTTTGTAATATTAGTGACATTGAATCATTAAATAATGTTAATGATTTAGATTTATCTTTTTGTACCAATATTGTAAATTTTAAATCATTAAATAATAATAATTTACGAAAATTAAATTTATGTGGATGTCAAAATATTATTGATGTAAGTAATTTAGGTAATATTTATGATTTAGATTTATCTTTTTGTACAAAAATTAAGGATGTGAGCAAGTTAACCAATGTACATAAATTAAATTTATCACATTGTGTAAATATTACTGATATTAGTTCATTAAGTAACGTATATGAATTAGATTTATCATTTTGTATAAACATAAAGGATGTTAGTAATTTAGGTAAAGTATATAAATTAAATCTATCTAATTGTGTAAATATTGTAGATGTAAGTGATTTAGGTAATGTACATCAATTAAATTTATCGAAATGTATGAGTATTACTGATGTAAGTGCTTTATATAATGTTTATGATTTGGATCTATCGGGTTGTATAAATATTATGGATGTAAGTAAATTGGGGAAAGTTTATAATTTAAATTTATCTTATTGTTCTAATATAACGGATGTGAGTAAATTAACAAATGTATATAAATTAAATTTATCATTTTGTATAAATATTACTAATGTAAATGCTTTATATAATGTTTATGATTTGGATCTATCCGGTTGTATAAATATTATTGATGTCAGTAATTTAGGAAATGTATATAAATTAAATCTTTCTAATTGCCTGAGTATTATTGATGTGAGTAATTTAGGTAATTTATATGAGTTAGATATATCTAATTGTCCAAATATAAAAACAGATTTAAGCAAATTAAATAATATTAAAGAATTATTTAATTTCTGATTATTTTTATTTATAAAATTTATTATTAATTATTTTTTGAAAATATCTTCATTCCATCCAACTTGTGAACAAAAATTTACTATTTTTTTAAATACAGATAAATTCTTATCTTTAGTTTTACTACCTTCTATTTCTAAAAGAGGCGGTGTTTCATGATCTTTATTACCTTCTTCAATTGTAGAAGTAGTTATTTCATGACATTTATTACCATTTTCAGTAAGATTATTAGTAATATTATTAATAACATTATTATTAGTAACATTATTAACAATAATAGTAAAGTTATTAATAGTATTAAAATTATTAATAGTATTAAAGTTATTAACGGTATAACCATTATTTGGTTCATCATTTGTTTTAAGAGCTAACATTTTATCGATAATTAAAGATATTAATAATATTTTAATAAATTATGATTCATAAATAATTATCCATCAATTTTTTTAAATTAACTTATTTAAGTAAAAATATAGATTTTTTTCTAAAAAGTATATAATAATGATACCCAATATATATCATATATTATTTAATAAAAAAAATAATGATATTGATATTATCTCTTTCTTTTCAATTAAATCAATAATTGAAATAAATAATCCAGATATTATCTATTTTTATTATGATTATTTACCAGAAGGAAATCTATGGGATAAAATAAAATTTAAATTAACTTTAAAAAAAATAATTATTCCAAAAAAATTTATAAATAAGGAAGAGGAATATTTTAATTTATATAAGTATGCTATTATATTTAAGGAATTACGAGATTATGGTGGTATATATATTGATATAAATTCTATTTGTATAAATCCTATTAAAAACTTATTTAAAAATTCATTTATTAAATCAAAAAATAATGAAATAATTTTATCAGAAAAAAATAATATTAATGTAATAAAATATTATGATTATTATTTAAATAATATATCATTTGATGAAAGTAATATTGAAATATTAGATTTAAAATATGACACGTCTATTAATTTTTTTAAAGAAATATTTGATTATTCTTTTGGAGAATATTTTCATTTAATTAAAAATTGTTACATTATTTCATTATCTCACAATCAAAATATATCGCTATATAATATCTTTAATAAAATAACAACTTATAATTTATTAATAAGAAATGCATTAACTTTTAATTTATTTTTAAATGAGTCGTTATTAAATATAAATAAACTAAATCTAATTAATAATATTGATATAATTTATTGGATTAATTTAGAGAAATCTATTAATAGAAGAGAAAATATAACTAAATTATTAAATAATATTAATAAACCTAATGAAAGAATAATAGGATATGATGGTTCTATTGAAGAAAATATATCTACGAAATATTTTTATTCAGATAATAATATTTATCCTGTTTATAATAATAAAGAGTATGCAATATTATTATCTCATTTAAATACCATTGAAAAATATGCTAATAATACAAATATAGAATATGGAGTAGCAATGATATGTGAAGATGATTTATCATTTGATTTTATAAATTATTGGAATAAAGATGTTAAAACTATTATTGACAACGCTCCAAATGATTGGGATATAATTATGTTAGGATATTTTTCATTAAATATTAATCGTAAAGAGCAATATCAAAAATGGGATAATGAATGGAGTGCTATATGTTATTTAATTAATCATAAATCGATTCAAAAAATAAATAATTTAAAAAAAGATGGAAAGTGGATATGTACGGATACTGATTTAATGGTATCCGATAATTACATTTTTTCAAAATTTAATACCTATGTTTATAAATATCCGTATATAACTTTTCCAAATAATAATGACAGTACATTTCACAGTGATCATCTAGATTATCATAAATTATACAAGATATCAAATTATATGGTATTGGAAAATATGTATGACGATTATAAATAATTACTTAATCCTCTTAAAAAAGATAATGATGTTGTTATAAAAATAATACTATATATTGAACTATTTGATAACTCTTTATTATACAATTCTTTTTTTATTAAATTTGTAAAACAAGATAACGATAATCCAAATATATAACCACTAAATGTCCATAAAAATAAATTAATCATATTTTATAAATTATATATTTATATAAAAAATACTTTATATATATTTTTCATAACCTGGACATTTATTATTAATTGCATATTTTAAGCAATGAAATTGTTTTAATTTATTAGCAAGATGTAATGTATTTTCATCCCATGGACAACCATTCTCATGAGCATATTTTAAACAATTTAAATGTCCATATCTAGCCGCATCTGAAGTAATATATTCATCCCATGGACAACCATTCTCATGAGCATATTTTAAACAATTTAGATGTCCAAAAGTAGCTGCCAAATTACAAGTAAGATTATTCCAAGGACAACTATTCTCATGAGCATATTTTAAACATAATAGATGTCCATCTCCTGCAGCATTAGAACATGTATTTTCATTCCAAGGACAACCTTTTTTATGAGCATATTTTAAACATGATAGATGTCCTTTTGATGCAGCATTAGAGCATGTATTTTCATTCCAAGGACAACCATTTTCATGAGCATATTTTAAACAATCTAAATGACCATTTTCAGCTGCATCAGAACATGTATATTTATTCCAAGGACAACCATTTTCATGAGCATATTTTAAACAATTTAGATTTCCATATCTAGCGGCACCTGACGTAATTTTTTCATCCCATGGACAACCATTTTCATGTAAATATTTTAAACAATTTAGATGTCCATATACTGCTGCACATTCTGTTGTATTACAATCCCATGGACAACCATTTTCATGTAAATATTTTAAACAATTTAAATTACCACTTTCTGTTGCATAATAACATGTTGATACGTTCCATGGTATTTTAATCTTATGTAAAAATTTTAGTAAATTTAATTTTCCTTTTTTTACAGTTGTATACATAGGAGTTTTACCTTTTATTAAAATTTCTAATTCATCTATAATAAATAAATCATAAAAATCTTCTTTTATTTCTAATAAATTTATATTATTTCTATTGTAATATACATAATAATATATTTAATGTGGACAATCATTTACCATCCAATATCTACATATTTCTAAATATTTATATAAATCATCTAAATTATTAATTTTAATTTCATATTCAAATTTATTTTTAGGAATATTAATAAATTTATCATTTTTATCAAAATTTTTATATAAATCTGATTTCTTTAAATATCCAGGTATATTATCTATCGATATTTTTATCATCTTTATTATAATTATTAAATAAATAAAAATTTATTATTAAATATTATTTTTCAATTTTTTTTACTAAATTATTTATTTACTAAATTATTTATTTAATATATTATTTTTTGTAATATCAAAAAATTGACCAATATTATTTGAATTTCCATCTTTATTTATAATTTTTAATATTGTCTTGTCGGAATATCTTTTAACTCCAAAACTATCTATATAAACAATTTTAGAATATTCTTCAATTTTTTCAATATTACCATCTTTAATATATTTAATTATTAAATAAGATGGCAATTCCAACTCATAAAAAATTTCTATTTCTATATTTAATCCTAAAAAACATTCATTAAAATTTTTTGCTCTTTCTTTTAGTTGAAAAATATGTCCATTATTTTGTCTTAATTCATTATTTAATCCTGATGGAAAATGTAAAATTGAATTTAGATATATTTTATCATATATTAATCTTTCTAAGTAACACTTAAATATATGATCTCTTTTTATTTCTAAAGTTAATTCATTATTATCTTTATAGCATTGTAAATATTTTTTTTTAAAATCTTCTGATGAATTACCACAACTTGCTGCACGATGATAAATTGGAATTTTTTTTTTATTTTCAATTTCATTACTGAAATATGTTATTCCTTTTACAAAATCTTCAAATACTTGAGTAATTCCTAAAGGTATATATTTATCCATTTTTAATATACTAGTAAAAATTTTATCATGAATTGATCTTGAACGCTTATCTTTTCTCTCTAATAAAAAATTTTTTATTTTTATTAATTCATCTATATGTTTATCTATAAAACCTTGTTTCAATATATTATTATTTTTAATTTTATTTAATTCTTTATATAAATTATTTATATCAAAATAAAATTTATTTAATTTATTTTCATAAGAATTTTCTTTTAATAATATATCTTTAATATTTGATAATACGTTATATATTTGATTCTCATCCATATATATATTATAAATAATATCATTTATATATCAAATTATGACTAATAATCAATAAACGAAACTTCATTTTTTTCATTTAAATGAGATGGTTTAACTAAACAGTACTTTCCATGTATTCTATCATCTGAGTTATAAGTTCTATATTCGGTTTTATGAAGGTGGGTTATAATTATATCATAGCATGGATTAGATATATTAATATTTGCTTCATGAACCACTGTAGAAAATATACTATCACATCCTAATGTTCTAAAAGAAAAATCCAATTTATTTAAATCTATATTTAAAGGAGATTTAAAAATCCAACAATCTTGTGAATCATCTCTAGGAATATCATGTCTAGTAAATATTTTTTTATTACCATTTTCATCTTCATCATATCTTAATAAAGCAAAAAAATTATCTTTTATGTTTTTATCGTTAATTTTTGACAATGTTTCATCAAAATATATATCACTATTTGATAAAATACATATTTTATTTTTTAAATTTTTATTGATAAAGTCTAAAGCATCATTATATTTTAATATATAATTATTATCTTTAGATATAATAAATTGAATGATTTTGTTTCCTTTAAAATTAAGATTATAAAATTGATTATTTAATAAATATATTTTCTGTATATGTTTATTTTCAAAATTTTTTTTTAAACATTCATCAATCTCTTTTTGTCTATCTTCATTTTTTGATTTATAATAAGTAGTTATTAAAATCATATTATATATGATATATATAACATAATTTTAAGTTAAATTTATAAAGTTATTTTAATTTAATATAATATATGGAGAGTAATATAGATAAAGAATTTATATCTTTTTATCATAACATTAGAGATAATAATTTATTTAAAAATAATTTTGTATTATCTGAACCAGATATTACAAATAGAATGTTTATGGTTGAATTTAAAAGAAAAAGTGATGATATCACAATATATGATATTTATAATCCAGTTAATATATTTACTTACACTGGTTTATCTATAACATATAATGAAACTAATAATATAGAACTAAATGTTTTAACATTATATAATGGTGATTTTTTTATGAATGATGTAAAAGAAATTCTATATTCAAATAAAATTTATAATGAAGATAATTTATTAGATCAAATTATAAAAATTTATAAAGTAATTGAATATTTTGATTATTTAGTTACATATAATGAAGGTAAAAAAATAATAGAATGGCATGATTGGAAAGATTGGAATGATTATAATTTCTAAAAAATATTCGTAATAAAATTTAATAATAATTCATTAGACTCTGTGCTTTCCTACTTATAAATTCAATAGATTAATAAAAAAAAAAATGATTTATTTTTTATCTGCAGTTATAAATTACTAATATAAAATAGGTGGCTCTGATAGAACTTCCTTCTAATACTTAAAAATTATTATGAAACTCTAGATCTATCACTTTCCACCTTAAATAGGCTCCTACACAGACTTCCTTCTAATCAAATTTTAATAATAATTCATTAGACTCTGTGCTTTCCTACTTATAATCCTTTTAATTTATATATATATAGTTTATATATATATGAAATTTATAATATTGTATAATAATATATTATTTTAATTATTTTTAATTATTTATTATATTTAAAACTTGATTTATGTATATTTCCTGATTAAAATTATTTTTAATAAATTCTATATTATTTTCTCTTATTTTTAATAATGATTCATTATCTAATTCAATCATTTTTAATATTGATTCAGTTATTTTATTTACATTTGAATTAAATAAATTATTTTTATCAATTATATTTTTACATAATATACAATTATTATCTAAAATAGTATGATTATATTTACATATTGTGTATTGAGGTATAAAAGCACTTATATTATAATTATATATATATTTATCATTATTAATAATATATCCAATATTTGATAACTGTTCATTATAATTTTTAATATAAACTATTTTTTTCTCAAAATCTCTAATTCCAGTATAATCATATAAAATACCATTAATTGAATCTTTAATTAATTCATGATTTCCACCAACATTACTCGTTACTACGGGTAGACCAATATTCATTGCTTCTATTATATTATAGGAACAACCTTCAGAAACAGATGGTAATACTATAAAATCAAATAATTGGTAATATTTAGCTACATCTTCTTGAAATCCAGTAAAAATAATATTTTTGTCTAAATTATATAGTTTACATAAATGTTTTAAATAATCATCATAATAATTTGAATCAGTTCCTACTAAATAGCATTTATAATTTGGATATTTTTTAAAAATATTTGATAATGAAATAATAAACATTGGAATATTTTTATCTTCACTAAACCTTGAAATTATTCCAAAAGAATAATTTTTATTATTTACTTTTTTAATATTAAAATCTATATAATTAATTATTTTAAAAAAGATTGATTCATTAATATTTAAAAGAGAACTTAATTTTTGAATTGTATAATTATTTACAGTAATAATAAGATTAAAATATAAATGATATTTTTGTATAAAATAATTTGAATATGCAACATCACTATGAGTAATAAATATAATTTTACTTAATTCACTTATTATTTTAATATCTTTATTATCAAAAGGAATATCAGAATTAAATAAAATAATATCTGGTTTAAATTCATTTACATAATTTATTGTTAATTTTTCTTCTTTTATATCATCATTTATTATAACATTAAATTTATTTGATTTTTTATCAATAGTAACAGGAAAAATATAAACAATATATCCAATATATTTTAAAATTTTATAAATATTTATTATAAATTGATTTCCACCACCAAAGTTTAAAGAGGGAGTATATATAATTATTCTTTTTGGTTTATAAATAATATTATAATTCAATTCAATTAAATTAATATTATTATTTTGTTTTAATTTATCTAATATGTTAAAGTCGTTTATATCTCTAGAATCAATTAATGAACTTCTTTCTTGAAATTCATCTATAGATGTCCTTTTTAATTCATAAAATAAAGGATATTCATATCTATATTTTTTATTTGATATACATGATGCTAAATATGGTTCTGTATATTCACACACCTCTCCATCGTACCATGAAAAATGATTTTTATATGAAAAAATTCTAAATTCATTATAATATGAATTAGGATTTAAATATATATTATTATTATTTTCAAATAGTGTTGAACCAGTAAACCAAATTGCAAATTTATCATCTCTTTTTCTTAAATTATAAGTATCAACTAATTGATTAAAATTATTTCTAATACAAATGAAATCTGCATCCCATTTAAAAACATTCTTTTTCGTTGATTTAGATAAACACCAATTATAGAAAGTTCCTAATGTATTTCTATTATTATTTTTAATAGCTTCCTGATGTTGAATACCAACTCTATTAACATTTATTTTGTATTGATATAATTTTATCTTATCATATTTTTCACTATAATTTTTAACCAAATTATAGGTAGAATCTGTACTATTATTATCAACAAATATTATTTCATCTACTAAATCAATTACTGAATTAATACATTGATCAATATTACATTCTTCATTTTTAGCCCTTATAATTAAAGATATACCATCTTCTAACTTATTTTTTGGTAATGGATTAGATAAATCAATTAATACTTCATATATATTATTGACTACTTCTCTTCCAATAGTATTTGTTTTATCTAAATATATTCCTTTTGTCATCCAATATATTATTTTATCTTCATCATTTAAATTTATATCAGGATATATTTTATTAAAAGTTTCAATCGAAAAAATACGACCTTCATATTGACCTTTATTGTACCAATGACTAACTAAATCCACGTTATTTAAATTTATTAAATCTAAATTTAATTCTTTATAAATCTTAATACTAAATTGTGGTATAGTATATTCATTATAGGCTAAATTTAATTTTAATCCAATACTATGAAAATGTATTATTAACTCTTCTTCAGAATAATATTCTAGATTATTTAATAATATATATAAATCTTTATTAAATGTATTATATATTTTATAAAAAGTATCAATTGAATAAATTATATTTTCATAAAGATTCTTTTCATTAAAATATTTATATATTGTAACGTTAAAATCTGGATATAATTTTATACTTTCATATATATTTTTTTTTTTCTGATAAAATTCATTTATTATATTAAATTCAAAATTACTATTTACTTTATTTTTTATTTTATATTCTTCTAAATTAAATTTTGGATACTGTAAATAGAATTGTTGTATAGAATATATATAATTTATTTTATCAATATTTTTTACATAATAATTAATTATTTCAAATTTACTCATCGATTTTACTATAGTAAAATGTTTAATAAATAAATTATAATTAAAATCTAAAATAGTATTAAAGTACGTTTGAACAGAATATATAGAATTATCTTTATTATCTATCCAATGTAAAATAATATTTTCATCCGTTTCATAATCTAAATTATAGATATATTTATATAATAGTATTTCAAAATTAAATTTCTGAATTAAATCTTCTAAACATGATATTGAATTTATTTTATTATGTAACCAATAACTTTTATATTTAATATCATTATCAAATATTAACATCGAATAATATTTTTTACATATTTTTATATTAAAATTTGGAAATTTATTATTAAAATCTTGATCAGATAAAATATAATTATCTATATTTTTTATTAATTCAATTTTATTAAATACATCATAAAAAACTTGAATAAAATCATAATCAATTTTATAATAATTTTCAAAATTATCTAATGAACAAAACTTTAATTCATTATTTGTCATGCAATGATGATAATCAAGTAAATATTCTATATTATCTTTATAATTTGAATTATAATATATTTTTTGATAAAATAAAATATCAAATAAAGGATATAGACTATAAAAATATTTTATAGAACATAAAATATTATTTTTATTTCCAAATGTATGGTAATGCACTAATAGATTATCATATTTTATATTTAAAATTTCAATTATTTTTTTATAAAATAAAATATCAAATAATGGATAATTTTCATAAAAAATATTAATATAATCATCAGATATATAATTATCTTTAAAATCAGATAAATCCATATTTTCATATAATATTTTTAATATAAAAATAAAACTTGATAATGTACAATTTAAAAATTTATTAATATTTTTGGATAAATATTACATTTATAAGGATTATTTCTAACGAAATACGTTGTATAGGAAGATATAATAATTTTATATTTTTTTTTTTCTAATTCTTTTAAAAATATATAATCTTCACAAATACTATTTTGAAATTTGATTGTATCTATAATATATTTTTTGATTGCAAAACTAATTCCAACTTTACCTATTAATATATTTCTTACTGATTTATTAGGTAATATACAACCGTTTTCATATCCCATTCTAAATATACAAACATCTATATTAGGATTTAAATATATTTCATATTTTAGTTTTGATATATAATCACTTGAAATAGTATCATCATCATCTAAAAATCCTATCCAATCAGAATTGGAAACATAATTAAAAGCAATATTTCTAACATATCCAGCATTATTTATTTTATCAATTTCAATACATTTTAATCTATTATCATTGATATTTAATAATTCTATATTCTTTACACCATCAAATATAATAATTGCATTCCAATTATTATCATCTTGTTCAAGTAATGATTTTATTGCATTGGATAAAGTTTTTCTACCTATAGTAGGTATAATAAAAGTAATAAATATATTATCTACCATAATTCTATTTTATATTACGATAGATAATATATTTTTTTATTTAGACATATGAATCAAGTTTATTATTAATATTATTTATATTTATTTTATTTATAATTAGCTTATTATAAGTATCTTGGAATGGTATAAATATTTCTTCTTCTTTTATCCATTTAATATTAAAGGATGAATATATACTTTTCTCATTTGGATTTATTTCTAATAATGATTTATTAATAGGTATACACTTGATATCTTTATTTTTAATATAATTTTTACCAGGTGTACTTGTGTGCATTAAACGATTGTTATTGAATATTGCTAAATCTCCTTTTGACCATTCAATATTAATTTGATAAGGTAAAACTTTTTTTTCCATAAAATTTTTCATCCAATTTTGTGAATCTTTTACACCCCATCCAATTATTTTTTTAAAAAAAGATGGCATTATTAATATTTTAGGTTTTTCATGAATATTATAAGGTTGATATACAAGAGGTACATTTATATTAATATTATTATTTTCAATTAACATTTTTTGTACAAACAACTGTTCATCAGGATCAAGATTTTCATATATGGTTTCACATGATATAAAATTAGTTTTACCCCATAATGACGAGTCTTCCATAATATAAAATGCACTTACTATGTTTGATAATTTAAACTCGCAACCAGATAAATCAGCATTCCATATAGAATTATAGGAATTAATATTTATATTATTTAAATTATATAAATTAAATAATTCTATTTTTTCTAAAGGTGGTCCATTATTATAATCTAAATAGTTATTAGATACTTGTAATGTTTGTCGTTGATAATATTTTAATAAATTTACATCATTATCCTTATTAAATTTCTGTATAAAATTAAGAAATTCGCTAGGTGACACAATATCTAAATCTTTAAAAATTAATAATGGACAATCTTTATATAATTCTTGTAAACTATTAATAGTTGATTGATCAACTTTTGTTATATCTTTAACATCATGTATATATGCAATTCTTTTTTCTTGCTGATGTTTTATTAAGTGAAAAGATTCGTTTAAAATAATAAAATTTATGAATAAAAATAATAAAATCATAGTATAAATTATATAATTAAATTATATTTTAAATAGATTTTTAATAAAATAACTCTAATTAAATTTAAAATTATTATAAAATAGTTATATATTCTGACATTAAATTTTCTCTATTTTTTTCTTCAAAATTTATAATATGATAAAATTCTCCAATAACTATTTCTTTTATTTTATTTTTATTATAATGATTATGAACACCCATTATATCAATGCTATTTAACCTTATAATATTTTTTTCTCTTTGTGAATCCCAATAATTACCCTTAATAATTTTGGATAAATCAAACTCTTTATCAAAATTTTTATAAGAAATTATATTATTTCCCATTTTACAAAATCTATTTTTAAAAATAAACATATCAATCTCTTTATTATTATCTATTAAATCATTGAAATTATCATATTTATCTAATTTAATATATTCATCTAAGTCATTATATAATGTATATTTACCATAATTTTTTAAAATATTTAATGAATCGTTAATGCACATCGTCTGTGCATGATGATGTTTTAAATTTTCTCCATATTTATACCAATATATATAGTTCCATTCAGTTAGGTAAATTTTTATATTATATTTATTTATCTTTATAAGATTATTTATTAAATAATGATCAATAATATTATTGTAATAAATATAAAATATTTCTATTCCTAGATCATTATAATGTTTTAAATATCTTTCTAAAAGTTCATAATCATCTTTAAATAACGTCATTGCTGATATTTTATGTTCAATTATATTTAATTGCTGCAAATAAACTTGATATATATATTTTTTTTTATAAATTATTTTAATAAATAAAGTTGGTAATATATTTTCTAATTCTAATATAATAGATAAAGATGATTCAAAATGATCATTATCTAATATATTTTTATTAATTATTTTATTATTTTTTACTATAAAATCAATATTATTAAAATCCCAAAAATTATTTTTATAATGAATAGATGTTAATATTATTTTATTTTTACATAATGAAATATTACTAAATAAAATTTTATTATCTATAATAATACTATTTGGTTTAATTATATTTATATTTTCATCTATTTTATCATATGATTTATATTTATTTGTATAAAATTTTTTTTGATAACCATTACTCCAAATCATTGTTATACAATTATCAATAATATTATACGTGCCATTATATTCAAAATTAGTAATATTAATAAATTTTTTAGATATTTTATTAAAAATATATTTTTCATCCATTTTTTCGTTTACAATATTTAATTCAAATAATATTTTATTATATAAATCTTCATTTGAACAATATACGTTATCGATAAATTTATTTAATATTAAATCTTCATTTTCTAATTTTAAATATAACTTATCTCCATTAAATATATAGGATCCTTTTTTAATAATAATATCGTTACGTATCATTATAAAATTTTTATCAAATTTATTTAAAATTAATAAAGTAATATTTTCATTATCAAAAATATATAAATTTGTATATTTTTCATCAAAAATTTCTTTTAAATAATAAATATTTTTATCTTCTGCATAATAAAAATCTTCTTCATTCCATTTTTCCCATTTAATTATTAATTTATTTTTTATATTAAGATAATAACCATATTCATCATTATAATCTTTTCTATATACTATATTATTATTAATTATACACAAACCTTTCCAATCTTTATGTATAATATAAATTTCATTATTTATCATTTATAAATAATATATATAATTATATATATTATTGTACTTAATCGATAATATTAAAATTTAATATAAATAAATTTATTAGTATCTTTTATCTCCGTTTTTTGTATTCATTAACTTTATTTTTTATAGATAACTACTTATAAATTTATGTTAAATAAATTAATAAGTAGTTATCTATTATGTTAAATTAATATTTAATAAATTAATATTTAATAAATTAATATTTAATAAATTAATATATTTTAGTATACTTAGAATTAAATATACTAAAATATTTAATAAATAAGTAAAATGAAATTTTTTTGTTGTTTTAAAAATAATAAAATGAATAAAGATGAGAATGAAGTAAATAATATATTATTAAAATATCCTCATATAAATAATGATACAGAAATTCCTTATTTTTCTTTAAATGGTAATATTTTTATTGCTAAACCTTGTAATATTTATGATGGCGATACCTTTAGTGCAATATTTGAATATAAAAATGAATTGATTAAATATAAATGCAGATGTTTAGGTTATGATTCACCTGAAATGAAACCATTACTTAGTAATCCAAATAGAAAAAATGAAATAGAACTGGCACATAAAGCGAAAGATAGATTAGTAGAATTAATAAATAAGCATAAATCTAAATTGATAAAAATAGAATGTTTTGATTTTGATAAGTATGGAAGATTATTAGTTAAAATTTGGAATATGGTAGATGAAAAATGTATAAATGATATTATGGTTGAAGAAGGTCATGGTAAAGCTTATTTTGGACAAACAAAAGAAAAATGGTAATTAGTCTAATGTAAGAAAAAAAGATTTTATTTAATATCTAATAAAACTTTACCTCTCCATTTATTAACAAAATATTCCCAATTTGATTTAAATAACTCTTTATATGCTTTACCACTACCACCCCAATGATGTTCTAAATATTTTTTAGGATTAATTCTAAAATTTTTTTTATTTAAATTTAAAGATTGCATTGATAAATCAGTATCTTCTACCCAAAATTTGCCATAATATTTATCAAGACATACATCAAAAATAAATAAATCTCTTCTAAAAGCTTGGCAACATCCTGCTATATGATCTACTAAATATTCATTTTCATCTTCATCATTTATATCATATTGAGAACCAAAATCCCAATTATTTATATAAGATCCTGATATTCCAATAAGTCCAAATCCTTCATTATATAAATGAAATTTAATTTTATCAATAAAGCCTTCATTTAATAAAAATGTATCAGAATCTAAACTAATAATTATATCTCCTATAGCTTCTTTAAATAATATTATTCTTCCTCCACATACTCCTAAGTTTTCATTTGAAAATATTAATTTAACTTTATCATTATTATCTTGAAATTCTGTTAAATAATCTGTTAAATCTCTATTACTATTATTATCTAATATTATAAATTCTTCTATATCATCTCTATCTAATATTTTTAAAAAACTTTCTAAACAGCTTTTTGTTTTTTCATATCTATTATAAGTTAAAAAAAGAATACTTATTTTATTTTTTAAAAACTTTCTTGAAAATATATTATATAATGTATTATTATTGAATATATATTCTTCATTTAACGATTTTAGATAAGTACTACTATATGTATCCCATAAATGAATACAATAATTATCTTTAATAATATTTTTATAATTATCTATACTATAATTAGTATTAAATAATATATCATTGATATCATACCATAATGGATAAAAAAATGCTTTTGAACTTAAGATTTTAATATCTTTACTATATAATTTTGATAATTCATATGGTTTTAATACACTATGTTCATCCCATGTATCATCTCTTCCTTTTGATCTAAATGTTTTATATGTTTCTAACCATTTATTTGCAAAAAATGAATTAGGTTTACTTAAGATAACTGCATTGCATAATCCATAAACTTCTGTATCATCAGAATTATTTTGAAGTCCCATTACAAAATCATAATCTAATAAATCTGTAAAAGATTTTAAACATATAGTATCAATATCTAAATAAATACCACCATGTTCAATTAATTTTTGTATTCTTATAATATCAGCTTGATGAGCATAGTGGTAAATTTTATTTCCAAATATTTCATTAGGAGGTTCTATCTTTTCTAAAGTTAGTAATGGTTTTATTTTATTCCACCAATAACCTTTTGGCTCATAATAATAATAAAAATATATTTTATCTGGTTTATTTACATCAAATGCAGATTTAATTGCAATATATCTATATAATTCAAAATCCTCTTTCTGTTCTTTAAAACCATAAATAAAATGAATTATATTTGGTATTTTATCATTATTAAAATATAATTCATTTATAGGAGTCAAATGTATTTTATCAGATACTTCTTCATTAATGATTCTACTATTCCAATTAATTATTAATTCGTCATTCTCATAATTTATTGTACCTGTATTATTATTAGAACCTCTATAAATTATATTATTAATATTATCTATATAACATGTATCTTCCCATTCATTATTAATAATATCTATTTTTTCACAATAATAAAATTTATAATTATCACTACTGATAAATATTTCTTCTCCCCATTTATGCCATTTTATGAATAATCTATTAGCATCTAATATAAAATCTCCTGTTTCATCATTAATATTTATCCTATATAATTGATTTGTACTAAGATTTAATATAATTTCATCTTTCCATTCTTTATGTATTATATTAAACTTCATTATATATATTAAAATTAAAATTTATTTAAAATATTTACTAAACATATAAAAAATTACTTTTTTCAATATTATTTAAATTTACTGATATTATCTTATATATAATATTCCAATCAAATTCCATAATTTTATAAAATAAATTATCTGAATAATGAATAGTTTTGTTAATATAGTTATCAAAGTTTATTAAAGTATAATTTTTATCAAAAATTTCTTCAATCTTATTAAATGGATCATAAACTATATTTATAAAAAAAATTTCTAATGCTGGATTTATTCGTTTTACTATTTCAATAAATTTATTTATTAAATTATAATCTTCATAATAATATCTTAAAAAAAATATTTTATTTTCAGTTTTAATATAATTTATTAATCTATCATATCTTCTTCTATATTTTTCAATGAGATCATTAAAATCTTGTTCAGTATAATTTTCATTTAAATCATGATGACTAATAAAATGATCAAAATTTTTAAATTTTACTGAGTTTTTTTTATCTTCGTTAAGATATATTTCATGATTTGTATTTAATTTATCTTTAATATTATCAGATTCTAATATTTGAATAATTGATAATAATGATATTTCTAAATAATCAAACATATTTGTTGGATATGAATTAGATTCATTATAAAAATGTTTTTTAATACAGCAAGCTATCGAGCATGCAGGACCAGCTATTATTGAAGATAAAGATATTATTTTCATAATATATATATAATATTTAATTTATTTAAGAGATACTTATGAAAAATAAATAAATAAATAAATAAATAGTAAATAGTAAATAGTAAATAGTAAATAGTAAATAAATAATAAATAGTAAATAGTAAATAGTAAATAGTAAATAGTAAATAGTAAATAGTAAATAGTAAATAATAAATAGTAAATAGTAAATAGTAAATAGTAAATAATAAAATTTTTGTTATTATTTATTTTATTTATAATTTTCTATATACCATCTATTAGGTTGAATATTATTATCTAATTTATAGAAATTATAAATATTTGAATTTTGCATAATATATTCTAATAGTAAATTATATACATTTTTTATATTATCTAATTGACATGGAAAATATTTATTATTTACAGGTAATCTTTCTGAAAATGATCCTCTATCAATATATAATATTGGAATACCAGAATTAATTGAATTAGTTAAAGCATAACAATAGCTCTCTTCAAATAATGATAAATGCATTATTCCATGTATTTCTTCTTTATAAAGTTTATCTATTATATCTGAATCTTTATAACTATTATGTAAAATAATATTATTATTTATTATTTCATCTTTTCCAATAGAACCAAAAACATGATAGTTTATAATATAATCCTTATAATATGTAATATTTTCAGATAACATTTTAAAAATATTACTTCCTTTATAATTAATAAAATAACCTATAAATGCTATATTAATTTTTTTGTTAATATAAGGAATTACCAAAAAATTATGATTAATTATTCTATCAAAATGATTTACAATATTTATTTTTGTCATATATGAACTTAAATCAATTATTTTATTATAATTATTATAAATATTATAAGATGGAAATATTATTTTATCACAAATATTTAATAACATTGTAAAATTATTAAAATTATTTGTTTTATTAAATAAAACATTTTCTTTAATTATATTTGGATCTTCTGGAAATATCCATTGATAATCATGTATTGTTAAAAATATTTTTTTACCATTAAAAAAATTATTAATAAAAAAATAATAATTATCTTTTAAATTATTAAATAATATACTATTAATATGAATTATATCAATATTTGAATAAATAATATTATAGTCTATATTAAAATTAAATTTTACAAAATTTATAAAATTATATTCAGTAAATATATTTTTAATATCATTCATATATTTTTCTGTTCCACCTCCTAAATGACATATATTTAATATATTTTTTTTTTTTGGATAATTATAAAACTTAAGATAATTCTCATTTAAATTATATAAATATTGATAACCATCTTCATTATTTGGTTCTAATATTGCTTGTTCATTCCATTCATTCCAAGCGGAAATAAATATAAAATCATCACCATTATTTGAATTATTATTCACTTTTTCTAATAATTTATAAAAATAATTACCAAACATACTTGGATTTATATTATTATAATAATGTGGATATTTAGAATATTCATTATTAGTATAATTTCTTCTAGGTGTATTATTCCACGTCAATGATATTCCTGTATGTTGTTCATTAAAATCTTTTGGAACTTCAATTATTTTATTATATAATTTATTACCGTCATAAACAAAAAATTTAGAAGTCCTAATATTTCTCTCGTGATCACTTATATTTTTATAATGTTCATATCCACATGATAAAATACCATTTTTAACTAACTTATTAACATCATTATTTTTATTTAAATATATTTCTTCATTATATTCTTCAAATATTTTATTATTATCACTAATAACTATTTCATTATAATATCTTTGTGTACAATAGCCCGGTTCAAATTCAACATATCCACTAATTTCATCTAATAATATGGTATTATTAAATGGTCCTAAAAATTTTAAAAAATGAATACCATTTAATCCTTCTTTGATTGCTAAATTATTCCATAGTTTAATAATTTCTTTAATATCATTAATATGTTCCTCTTCAATTCTATAAAATATAAAAATTGGTTTATTATATTTTTTTATATAATTTTTATGTTTAAAAAATGGAAGTAAATATTTAAAATGATTAATATTTCCATTTATATCTGCATAATCTTGAGCAATCAGAATCTCATTATTTCCTCCATCCCATCTTTTTGTCCACTGTTCATTTGCCCAGCAAAATAAAAAAGGTTTATTTGGTTCTCCGTCTTGTAACATTAATTCAAGTGGTTCATATAACATTTTTTTATCTTTAAACCAATAATGATAATAGCAAAAACCATGTATATTATATTTGTCTGCTAAATTACGCATATAGAGTCTATGATTATAATCTTTTAAATTAAAATATCCAATATCACTATGAGGTTGTTTAATAATTTGATTATTTACGATTCTGGGAATATTTTTTAATAATGTCCACTCTGTGAATCCTTCTCCCCAAAATAAATTGTTTTCAGGTATTTCATGAAATTGTGGAAATACAATTGCCAATACTTTTATATCTTTTTTATCACTTGGAATATATTTTGAATTCGTAGTATTAGAATATATTTTACCATTTTTTAATTGATAAAATCTTTCTAATCCCCAATTTGTCCATTCAATTAAAAGATCATTATTATCAAATTTATAAGTACCGTATTCATTTGGAAAATATTTTCTTACTATTGTATTATTATTTATATTTAAAATTCCGATATCATTCCATTCATTTGTATCTAATTCAATTTCAATAAGAAAATCTTCATTTTTCTTTTTATGAAAATTATAATAAATATCATTTATTTTATAAAAAACTTCTAATCCCCATAAATCCCAATATACATTTAATTTATCATTATCAAAAATATATTTACCTTTATCATTATTATTTTTTCTAACTAGACTATTATCAATATCATTTATATAAAGAGTATCTATCCATTCATCTGTTATAATTTGAATGTTTAACATTATATTTTAATAATAAAAAAAAATATATATTTATACTATTAAATTAATATATTTTTTATAATAATATTATTATTTTTATAATTATCAAAAACATATCGATGATAGGGATGAGTATTAGTATAATCTTGATATAATATTCCATATTTATTAGATCCCTCCTCATATTTTGATAGAATCCAATTTTCTGATTTAAATCTAGTTTTATAAGAATCTTCAGAATAATCTAAATTTATATAACATAGGTTATTAATATAACTTTTTTTAGACCACCAAAAATTACCTGAATAATGAAGCGTATGTTTATCAGAAATTGCAACATTTTTTTTCTCATATATATGCGAATTAATTAGATTATTACCTAAAGTATTATAATGACTTAAATATTTTATACAATCACTATGTTTTTGAATTAAAAAATATTCCATCATTTTTCTCCATGATTTTATTACATTTTCATTTCCTGCTCTTCTAACTCCTTTTGTATGAATATATAATATATATATTTCTTGATCAGTTGAATTATCACAGAATGATTTAATATGATTAATAGTATGTGTTTCATATAAATTTAATTTTTTATCAATATATAATATTTTAAATTTATGATCTTTTAATATATTATTTTCTAAAATATTAATATCTCCTAATATTCCTAAATGGATATTTGTTATTATATTATATAATCCTGATAATTTTATTTCATCTAATAACTCTTTTAATATTTCTTCCCAATTCTCAATTGCACAAATATGTATAAAAATATGAATTGGTATTTTATTATTTAATTCATAATGATTTATATGATTATCTACTTGTAAATATGAATTATAATCTGTTTTATAATATTTTTCTTTTCCCCAATAATTCCAATCTATTATTAATTCATTATTATCAATTATAAATGTTCCGTATTGATCTTTGTTTTTAATTCTATTTAGTTTATTTGTTCTAAAATTTATTACTGCTTGGTCATACCATTCAGAATGAATTAAAAATATTATTTTTACTGAATCTTTTAATTCATTTTTTGAAAAATATAAAAAGCTATCTTCTGTATAGTAACTTTCTATATTATTTTCAGACCAAATTATTTTTATTTCATTTTTATTACATAAATCAAATTTATATATAACTGAATCAATATTAAATGTATTTTCTTTAAAATTTAATATTATATTATACTCACATGACTCATTTATTATATATATATTATTCATAATCAATAATATATATAAATATTCAATTCTTTCCTAATTAAAAAAATATTAAAATTTATGTATTATATTATTTATTTGGAATCATTATTTTATTTATATTTCAATAAGTATTCATTTATTTCACTTTGAATATCTGATTGAAATTTTTGTCGTTTATTAAGATTTAAATTTGACAATGGTACTCTTTCATTATTTAATTCAATATCATTTATTATTTTCATTGAAGGTGCTATCTGATTTAAATTATAATTTGAATAATTTTTTTCTAATTGATTTAAATTAGTTGATCCATTTGACTTTTCTGATTCTAATTCAAATGATAATGTAATTATTTTATGATCAGATTTTTTAGGAATAGAATACATATTAAAATTATTATAATTTAATGTCAAATCTTTATTAGTAGAGTATAATATTCTATCACACATTGAAGGTATTCTAGGTATATGATGTTTTTCAATTATAAAATTTTTATTACTAAGTGTATTATTTATTTTTTCTTTATAATTTAAATTATCAATTTCCTCATATTTACATGTTAAACTAAAGCCAGTTGTTTCAATACTTTTATAAATATTTTTTATAAATTTATCAACTTTATTTTCTTTTCCTTCATAATTTATTATAGATTGTGTTAATTCATTTGATTTCATATATTTTTCAAAAAAAACTTTATAATCATTTTTTAAATAATTATTTATAATCTTTCTTGATTCTTTTTCATAATTAATTGCATTATTTTTAATAGAAAATAATCTAAAATTTAAATCACCGCAAAAAAATATATTGTATTCATTCTCAAAAAAATATGGAAGTTTAAAATAATTTATTATCGTAAAAAATTCATTAGTTCTTTCTTGTAATCCTGTATTTCCATCTTCTTTATAATATAAATGAGAATTAATTATTATAAATTTATATTCCTTCCTAGTTTTTTCAATGATTAGTTCTAAAAATAGCGAACCTTTAAATAATTTTCCTCCAAATATCTTATTTACAATATTTACATCCATTTTTTTATATGAAATATTTTTGATATAAAACTTATATACTAAATCTTCATTGTTCTTTTTCTTTTCTTTATATTTTATTTTATCATAAGTAAATTTTGTCAAAGAATTGTAAAATATATTCATTTCTTTAATCTTATTTTTATTCATATTTGTTTTACCTTCAAACGAGTTTAATAATTTATTTTCTTTTAAAAATGTTTCTTCATATGCAAAAGATTTATTTTTAATAAATAATGTTGTTTTTACATTTTTTACATAATCAGATGCTTTAATTTCTTTTATAACAGTATAACTTTTAGATACTACATCTATAAAAATATCTTGATAACTTTTATTTGAGGATGATTCTTGAGAGCATAAGATAATAACAGATGGTTCTTCTATTTTTATTTTAAATATCATAGATATACAATCATTTAAATTAAATGTTTTATTACCTTCGTTATAACTAATTATTAAAACATCTGACTTTAATGATATATAATTATTATTAATTGGTTTCATTGAGTAATCATACAATATTCTTTTTAAATTATCATTTAAAAAATCTTTATTATTATGTAAATAATTAGATATAACTTGTTCTTTTTTCCAGTTAATTTTATTATATATAGTATTATTTATAAATTCATATAAATTAGAAAATAATAAACTAATTTTTGTATAGTAATTTACATCTTTAAAGTCTATATCATTATTTATAATATCTAATATATCTGTATTATTTAATAAAATATATTTTAGAAATATATCTTCATATATATTATTTATAACAAAAAAAATAATTAAATTAATAAAAAAGAATAAAAAATATCTATTATTTTCATTTCTATTTACTGATTTAAATAATGAAATAATTAACTCTTTTCTTGTTAAATTTTTTAGTTCTTGTTTTTTTAATTTATTTTCTTCTTTTTCTATAAAAACACAACAGTTATCACTTAATTTGAGCGAATCATTCCATTTAATAAAAAAAACAGAACTGTTATCATTATTAAAAATTATAATGTCAGCTATTTTGCATTCATCATTTATTTTAATTTCATATATATTAATTAAATTATTCATATTATCTATCTGATTTATCGTATAATATTTTTTATCAAAAAATTTTTGTAATATTTCTATCTGTTGATCAGTATCTAATAATATTAATTCATAAACTAATTCTTTATTAATTAATATATTTAAATATTTTTCTTTTTTATCTAAATTAATATTATTAGTTTTAATTAAAAATAATAAATTTATTTTTTTCATTAATTCTATTTTATTTAATACTACATTATCAAATAATAGATCTAATGTATTTTTTGACAAATCTGGATTATTGCTTAAAATATAAAATAATATTTTATATACATCAGATATTATTTTTTTTCGTGGTATATTTATTATGTCATTGTTATAATCAATTAATATATTTAAATATTTTTCTTTTTCATCTAATTTAATATTATTTTTATTAAATAATAATTTTATTATATTCATTAATTCAATATTATCTAATACTTTATTTTTATTTAATACTTCATTTTCATCTAATATTTTATTATTAAATAATTTATCTAATATTTTTTTTGGAAAATTTGGATCATTTTTTATAATATCAAATATTATTTTGTATTTGTTAAATATTATACTTTTTGCTTCTATATTTACTAAATCTTTTGTATAATCAATTAATATTTTTGTTTCAGCTTTTCCGAATATAAATTTTAAATTTTCAGAAATATCATAAGTAAATTCAAGATCACAATTATAATTTATAATTTGAGTTATCTTATTATTTAATTTAATTATATTTATATTACATGAATGATTAATAGTTTTGAAAAATGTTTGATTATTAATATTATTATTTTTTAAAAATGGATATTCTTTAAATAAAGTATCTTTTGTAATAAATGGCCAGTATAAAGAAGTAATAACTTGAAATAATGTATTTTTAATTAATTTTATTATTCTTTTATCTTTGGTTATTTCATTATTTAATTTAATATTTAAAATATTTATTAAAGCTTCTTCTGTCATTAAACTAAGATTTTTATTTGTATATCCATCATATACTCTTTTATTATTAATATTTATTTTTATAACTTGTCTTGGAATATCTTTATAAATTTCATGATTTAATGATTTTTCATCTATTATATTAATAAAACTATTGATAACACTTTTTGTTTTATTTAATTTTTTAAAAAAATTACTATTATTGTTATATATTTTACTATTAATTTTATTTATATTAATATTAGATCCTATTGAAGTTTGTATTTTATCTTTATTTAAAATATCTATTGGTTTTAAATATTTAAATATAAAATCTTTAAGACTAAGTTCTTTAAAATAATTAAGTGAATTCATATATTAAATAATAAGATAATAAATTTATTATCTTATTAAATATTAAATATGTTATTTTTATACTTATTATTTATTACATCTGTTTTAAGTGATAAATTTTGCGTAAATTGTAAATTTTACACTAAACATCCTTTATCTAGTGATATTTATGGAAAATGTAAATTATTTCCTATAGAAGATTATAATAAATTAGATTATTTAATATCAGGTAAAAATAAATTTAATTATAGATTCTGTTCAACAATTCGTAATGACGAAAATATGTGTGGACTAAATGGAAAATATTATCAAGAAAAATTAGAATTATTTTCTAAAGTCAAAAATAATATATGTTTTCTTAAGAAAGATGAATAAGATAATATATTTTATCTATTCTATACAATAAAAATTTTTATCAAATCTATTATCTAATAATTTATATAATAAATTCGAATTTAATATAAAATTATTATTACATATATCATATATACTTTTGTGTAAAAAATAATAAAATATTAAAATAATTATTTTTTCATAGTTATTAGTTGACAATAAAAATATATTAAATAAATAATTATTTCTTTGATTCAGATATTTTTTTGAATTATTATAATATATGCAACATGTATTATTATTTTTATAATTAGGTAAATCTATAATATTTTCTTCAATCTTATTATCATTACTTATATAAAATATATCAAAGACATCTATTTTAATTAATATATTATTAGCTATATATTTCAAAATATAATAATTATTTGTGTTAAATGATCTTGTTATGATTAAATTTTTATATTTATCTTTTAATAAATCAATATTATAATCCATTTTTAAATTAATAATAATATTTGATATTTTTGGAAAGTATTCTAAAATATTATCTAAATTGTCTAAATTATCTAAATTTATTATAAATATAAGATTATCATATATTTTAATATAATTATTTATTGGATTATTATAATGATTATCAGAATGAATATTATCATTCTTTAATAAAAAATTATTATATAAAATCTTAAATAAATTTAAGGATGGTTTATTAATATTTTGTAAGGTATCTATATAAGAATCTATATCCGTTATATTATTATTGTTTATACTATTTTTTTTTAAAAATATATTTTCAATAATTAATAAATATGTATCATAAACTTTATACAAATAAAATTTATTTAATATGTTATTTATGATAATGTAATAAATATTATTAGATTTTATAAATTTAATTTTAATATTTTTATCAGTTATAAAATAATTTTCAAAAAAATTTATTTTTACATTCATTTTTTCATTTTCAGATATTAAAATAATATTTAGATCCTTTAATTCTAAATAATCTTTATAATAATATTTATCCTCTACTAATTTATAAATCTCTGTATTTGAATCATTTTTCCAATTAATAATTAAATTATTCTCTAATTCATCAAACTTAAATATTCCTATTTCATATTCTGATTTTATTTCATTCGTTATAAGATTAATTATATATATCGATTCATTATCTTTCAAAAGTATAATTTCTTTATAATTATTTTTATATGTTTTGATATTCTTTTCATTATTATTCATTTTATAATAATATTCTTCAGAAATATCATTATTATTCCAGTGTATTATACAAGTATTATTATCTTTAAAATTTATATTAGCTATAATATTATTGTCGTAACTATTATCATAAATATTATTATTATAAATAATATAGTTAATATTATTTATTTCAATATATTTTATTAAATTTTCATGGTAATATTCTTCCTCTAATTTAATAAAAATATCTGGATTCCAGTTATTCCAATTTATAATTATTTTATTATAATTATATATATAAGTACCGAATTCATTTTCATTACTTTTTCTATAGATATATTCTTCTTTAATTATACATTGATCCTTCCAATCAATATGATTTAATTTAATAGATAAATTTATTAATTTATAAATATCATTATCATTAAAAAAAATTTCATAATTCCATTTTTCCCAATATATTATTAATAAATTATTAATATATTTAAATTTACCAAATTCATCTTTATTTCTATATATAATATTATTTTTAATTATGCAATTATCAGACCATTCATTGTGTATTATATGAATATTTTGATAATTTGTTAATAAATCATTATTATTTGATATCTCAGTATATATGTAAATTTCATCATTAATATCATCATTCTTAATAAATTCTTGATATAGATCATTTTCCCATTTAATTTTTAAAATATCATTCTCTAATAAAAATTCTCCTTGCTCTTTATTATTTTTTTCAACTATAGATGTAAAATAATTTATTAAAATAATTTCTTCAATATTATTATCATATATAATTTTAATATCTTCCATAATAAATTTGCATATAAAAAGATTTTAAAAGAAACGTGTTATGATTATTTATATGGTCTTTTTTCTTTATGTCCATAAAATAAATAATGTTTTGTTAATTCACCGTCTGTAAATTTAGTTAAATCTTTATTTAATTTTCTATAAGTATTATGATTAAAATTTTTGGGTAAATTATAAATTCTTTTCTCTCTAATACCATTTATTAAATAATGACTCATCAATTGATTATCATTTAAATCCACCAAATCTTCATTTATTTCTTTATAAAGTTTACAATTGAAATCATCAGGTAATTTATACATTCTTCCTTCTTTTAAACCAATATTAGCATAATGATATATTAATTCTTCATCAGATAAACTTTGAATATCATTATATATTTTTTTATACATAGTTAAATTAAAATCATCCGGAAGTTTATATAATCTTTTTTCTCTAATTCCATATGTCAAATAATGATTTATCGTATCTTCATCTGATAATCCAGATATATCTTTGTATAATGATCTGTAAGTAGTTGAATTAAAATCATCCGGTAGTTTGTAAACTTTATTATTAACTAAATCATAATTAAAATAAAATTCAGTAATTTCCTTATCAGTTAAATGCTTTAAATTAGAATATATTTTTTGATAAATTTTTGGATCAAAATCATCCGGTATTTTATAATGTCTTTTTTCTTTAATTCCTGTTACTAAATAGTGCTCTTTAAGTTGATCTTCCGATAAATTTTCTAAATCTTTATATATTAATTTATATTTAAATGGATTAAAATCATCAGGAGTTTTATATAAACGACCTTCTTTCATTCCATAATTCATATAATGCTCTTTGATTTTAATATCACTTAAATTTGATACATCATAGTATATTTTTTTATACATATTAGAATCAAAATCTTTTGGTATACTATAAATTCGTCCTTCTGAATATCCAGTTCGAATATAATGATCTGTTATTTTTTCATCTGTCAAATTTTTTAGATCTTTATAAAAACTTCTATATAAAGTTGGATTAAAATCATCTGGTAATTTATATATACGACTTTCATTAATACCATGTAAAATATAATGTTCTTCTAATTGTGCATTATTAAATTTTATTAAATCTTTATTAAATTTTTTATAATTTTCATAATTAAAATCACTTGGTATTTTATATATTTTACTATTTTCATTTATATATTTCTGAATTAATAAAGTACTATCATTGTAATCAGTTAATCCATTTATTCTTTTAAATATATCCAAATCAAGATTAGCTATTTTTTCATCTAATTTACTTTTATTATATTCTTCTTTTTTGGTTGATTTTAAATAATCATAAATAGCACCTATATATCCATGTGTAGTATATTTATTATTAAGTAAAATATAAGAATATATATTAAAATCAACGGGTAATTCATCATTTGTTTTTAATAATTTTAAATAATAATTATTTAAATTATAATTATCATGATTTATTTTATATTGTCTTCCTTCATATAACCCATTATTAATATAATGAAATATGACATCTATTATTGGTAAATCTTTTAAATCTTTGTTATATAATTTATAATAATATATATCAAAATCTTCAGGTATATCGAAAAATTGTAATAATCCAATTGATTCTAATTTTTCCTTATAATGTTGTGGTAAAATATTATATGAATATTTATTAAATTTTCTTCCTTCATATTGACCAATATGTATAAAATGTTCAAGTAATTCAGAATTAGTTAAATTATAAACATCAGAATAATTTTCTTTATAAAAATCATAATCAAAATTTTCAATACTATGACCATAAATTGATATTTTAAATAATTGTTGAATATCAAATATTCTCTTAAGTTTTATAATAGCAAAAATTTTTTTAGATAATAAATATTGATATAATTGTTCATTTTCCCAATATAAATTTTTAGATGAATTATATTCATCTGCAATTTTTAAAAAACAATCATGATTTGGTACAATTTCACACATATTTAATTCAATATTTTCAACCAATGATTTCAAATCAGTTACATTCTTTTTTTTATTTTCAAAAAATTGAATAAATGTTTTTACGCTATTTTTATTTAATAAAAATAAATAGGATTGATAATGATATTTTATTTGACTCGAATCATTATATGCATATAATTGAGTATCTAACTTCATAATAGTGTCAATATATAAAAAATAATTACTAATTTCATGTGTTAAAATAATAGAATCATTTAAAAATAAAATATAATCGTATTTCGAATAATCTATATTATTTAATGTAATAATCCATTTGCCAAAATCATAATAATGATCATTATCTAGGAATGTATATTTAATTTTATTATTATATATTTTAGTTAAGTCATTGTTTAATTTATTAGCAAAGATTTCATTTTTACTATCAATAATAAAAATATCTGTAACGAATTCCTTAATTAATGAAATATTATTTAAACTAATATTGTATTTTATTTGAGAATTTGTATGATTTGCTATTAATGAAAGTATTTTATATTTAGTCATATTTATAAAATAATACTTTTTTTTTATAAATATGACTAAATATAAATTTAATCTATTAAATTATTATATGAATAAAATATATTATGAATAGCTATAGAGATATTATATATTTAAATGATAAAAATAAAAAATTAATAAATAATTATTTCCCAAATATGAATGGAAAATTTAAAATAGAAGATAATATTTTAACTATAGATTTTGATAATTGGGGCAAAGAAATATTTTATATAAGCGATGAAGTTAATACTAATTTTTATATTATCAAATATGAAAATATAGAAAATATTTATAATATAGCAATTTCAATTCAGATTGGAAATTGGGATGTTTTTTTAAGAATGGAGAATTATATTAATAATTTTAAAAATATTAACATTAATTATTATTTTGTTTTAATAAAAGAAATTATTAATGAGGAAAATATAAATTATTTAATAAATAAGTATTATAAAAATAGTGTTATTTTGATAGGAGAGAATAGAGGTATGGATATAGGATTATTTTTTATTAGTTTACATTATATTAAGTTTAAACAATATAATCACGACTATTTATTTAAAATACATACAAAAACAAATGATGCTTTTAGAAATGAGACGTTAAATAATTTAATGGGTAATGAAAATAAAATTATTGAGAATATAAAATCATTAAGCAAAGATAAGATCGGAATGATAAGTGGAAATATAATATATAGTTACAATAAATCAAGAGATGTATTTCAATCTAATTTGTATCATTTAGAACATTTAATTAAATATTTATATCAAGAAAATATAGATTATAATAATTTAGATTTTTCTGGAGGAACAATGTTTATTACAAAATTAAAAATATATAATATATTGAATTTACAAAAAATAGAATATTTATATAATAGTTTAAATAACTTTGAAACATTAGACTATTATTGGTATAGTATTTATTATAAAATAAGTATTAATAATAAAGAAAGAATTTTAAAAGATTATACAATAAATAAAGCAAATAGATATCCAAATAATATTAATTTAAATTTAAAAACAAATAAATCAGGATTAAGAGACTGTATGATAGAACATGCAATGGAAAGATTATTAGGATATATTTGTAGGAAAAATAATTTGGAAATAATAAAGTAATTTAATTATAAATTCTACTTTCCCTTGATCCATATAATACCCAGTGAAATAATAATTCTTTGCTATTTTTTCCTTTTAAATCAGGATATCTAGCACTATAATTTTCTAAATTGAAATCATCAGGTACGTCAAAATAGTGTAATAAATTACAATCTTTTAATAAATCTCTTATATAAACAGGTAATATAAAATTATTGTTAGAATAAATTCTTGGTTCATATTGACCATAACTTAAAAAGTGATTATATAATTTATCATCATTCAGATCTGATAAATCTATGTGAGATCTATATATATCAATATCAAAATTAGTTGGAATAATATTAAATATTGTATTCTTAAAATTTTTGACTATATTATTAATTTTATTTATATTAATTATTGATAATAATTTTTTTTTAACTAATGTTTCATATAAAATATTAGTATTATAAAAAATATTATTTTCATAATTAATATCAATGTATGCAACTTTTAAGTAGGCTATCTTATTATTAAATATCTTAATAATATCAAAATGAATATTAGGGTTATATATTTTAATAAAATCTCTAAATTTTTCAACAGAAGTTGATTTAAGTGAAAATAAATAAAGTTGATAATGATATCTTTCTTCAGTAGAATCAGTCATTGAATAAAATTCTAAATTATGATCTTTTACATAATTAAAATAATCTGATAATGAATCAGCATATATGTAATTATCATTAATAAATGTTATATAAAAATCATTATTATAGTTAATATATTCTAAATTTTCAAATGCATATTTTATTTTTTCACTATTAAAATCTTCAAATTTACTATTTGGATATTTATTATTTAATATAAATTTATAAACAATTTTTTCATCAACTAATTCTTTTAATTTTAATGAATATTCATTCTCAATATCTATAATCACAATAGAATGAAAATTAGATTTTAATTTATTAATATTATTTAGATTTATAGCTAATTTTAATTCAGAATCTGTACTATTAATAAAAATACCTAAATTACTAGACATTAATATAAATAAATATTAGAATAATTATAAATATACTTATTTTAATATTTTTATTTATTATAAATTAAGAACTTACTTTCGAATTCGATTTATTTAAATTTAATAAAAAAAATGATTTTTTTTATATAATGTAACCTCCAAGAAATAAGTTTTCTATTAATATATATATATAAGTAAAATGTCGAAAGGAATTGTATTTTTTGCTAAAAATAAAGATGGATATAAATTATCATTTACAAAGAAAAAATGTGTATCAGATGCCATAGATAATTTAAATGTATCACAAGTACTTAATAATTTTGAATTTGAATGTGGAGTATATATAGATAAACCTAAATCAGTTAAAGATAATTTAAAAAAAGATATAAGTGAATACATTTTAGATAATAATAAAGAATTATATAATTTTGATGATAATATATTACCATATAAATTATTATATTCATATTCTGCCAATGGTGTAATGCTAAAAAATAAATATGATAAGCCATACTTAGATGATTCAGATAATGAATCTGATTATGGATCAGATTCTGAGTCAGATTATGATTCTGAATCAGATTCTGAAGAGTTTGAAGTAGATAAAATTGTAAGATATGAAGGAGATGTTAAAAATCTTAAAAACATGAGATTTTTAGTAAAATGGAAAGGTTATGATTCAGATGAAGATACACTTGAACCTATTAAAAATTTAATTGATAATACACATTTTAGAAAATATGTTAATGATAATAAAAAAGAATTAAAAAAATTAAAGGAAATGATAGATTTGCTTTAATTTAATATAAAATATTTGATATTAAACCAAAATTAAATTTGGATAGGATAATTATATATATATATATTTCAATATTTATTATAAATAATTTTTAATAGTAAATTCTGCGTCTATTATTCATATACAACCATGCTTAATTTAAAATTCTTATAAAAATATGAGAATTTTAAATTAAGTATGAGTATATATATATATTTAGGTATAATTATTATAAATTTTTAAATATATATTAATAATGATTTTTGAAACAATTTAATTAAACCAATTTTCATCTTCAATTACGAAGTATGAAACAATATCTACAAAGTCACCAATTTCAATTACATAAATTTCGCCTTTTTCATTTTTGTATAAATTAAAGGAAGACATACCAAGACCAGTATAACCAAATTGAGTATAAAAAATATCTTTTTCAGGTACTTTTTCTTTGATACGGTTATATGCGAGTTTTCCATCTTCTAACATATCATTTCTCATATTCAATATTCTATTATTCGAAATATTTGGTTTATTTTTTTGAATGAATAAATCAAGTTGTTCTGTAATTTCTTTTAAAGTGGTTAAGTCTTTTAGTGCATTCATTTTAATATTTGGATAGATGAGTAAGTAATTAATGGTATTAATAAATAATATATTATTATCTTGATAATAAATTATCCATCAATTTTTTATATAATATTTTTTAAAAATCATCATTTGATATAGCAAAATTAGTATTTTCGCATGCTATATTAGATTTATTATATTGACTATTTCTTATTTCGAAAAAATTAGCTTTAGGTATCATGCTAATTAATTCCATCCACTCAAAACAATTATCAACCTTCCATAATTTATCATATCCTAATTGTACAAGAAGTCTATCAGATACAAATTCAATATATTGTTTCATTAAATCTGCATTCATACCTATCATTGCACATGGAATTGAATCTGTTATAAATTCTTTTTCAATATCTACAGCTTCTTTAAATATTTCATATACTACATCTTGATCTACTCTATTTTTAATCATTGCATATAAAGCAGTTGCGAATTCACAATGCATACCTTCATCTTTACTAATTAATTCATTACTAAATGTTAAACCTGGCATTAAACCTCTCTTTTTTATCCAGTAAATTGCACAAAAACTACCTGAAAAAAAGATACCTTCTACTATTGAAAATGCTATTAATCTTGTTGCAAAACTAACATCTGTATTTTGAATCCATTTATATGCCCATTTTGCTTTTTTTGCAACAGATGGTATATTTTCAATTGAATTAAAAATATTATTCTTTTCATTTATATCTTTAATATATGTATCAATTAATAAACTATAAGTCTCACTGTGAACAGATTCATTAAATATTTGGTAAGAATAAAATGCTCTCGCTTCTGGGATTTGGATCTCATTTAAAAATCTTACTGCTAAATTTTCCATTATAATACCATCACTTCCTGCAAAAAATCCAATTATATTTTTAATAAAATGTTGCTCATTATATGTTAATTTTTCCCAATCATTAATATCTTTTGATAAATCTATTTCATTTGCAGTCCAAAAAGAACTTTCTGCTTTTTTATATAATTCATATAAATTATTATATTGAATTGGAAATAATACAAATCTACTACTATTAGGTCTTAATAAAATTTCATTTAAATCATTTTCTTTGGAAATACTTTTATGTAATACATTCATTTTATATTATACTTATATATATATTTATTTCTAAATTTTAAATTCAATTTTTTTTAAATTAATAAAAATTTAAAAGAATCATAAAAAAAATATAACGAAAAACTATCAATATGAAAGACGACGAAGAACTAATTAACAAACAAAAGATAAGTTATTCATCATGATTTTTATGCTATATGTAGTGCTATATTGAAAGGTATACTTTAAATAGGATTTATTGTTATTAGAATATCAATAGTGATATTTCTTGGAGTGTAAATTAACTATTTATAAATAAAATTGATGGATTGTTTGTTATGATATTTTAATATTATATTATAATTAACACAATAAAACATAACAAAAACTATCAATTTATACAATGGACGACGAAGAACTTATTAATAAGCAAAGAAGAAGTTATTCATCATGCTTTTTCAATATATTTGGTGTTTTACTTGAAATAGGAATTTTTGTTCTTCAAGTACTAACAATATTTTTTCATTAATATATTTTATAATTATTATAATTTGTTTATTCAATATAAAATTTAAATAATTATAAAATATAGTATGAAAAATATAAATATATCAGAATTAGAAAATAATTTTATAGAAGATTATTGGAAAACATTAACAAGAAAAAATATTTCAAATATTGAGATAAGTAAATTTTTAAAAAAACCATATTTAGAAGATTATATAATAGAATTATCTGCAGTAATTGATAATATAGATGATAAAATAATTAATTTAATAGAATCTAATAAAATAGATATGGAAGATATTTTATTATTTATAAAAAATAATTTTGAATTTAATATAGAAGAAAAAAAAAATTTAGAAACATATTTTTTAAAAAATAATTTTGCTGATTCTAAAATATATATATTAGCTAATAATTTAATAAATTATCAAATAGATTATTTTAGATTTTATCAAATAATAATTGAATTATTATTTGAAAATGACAATGAAAGTAATGAATTATATAATTTTATATTAATTTATATTAAAAATAATAAAAATAGTATAAAACAATATTGTAATAATAATATTAAATTTAAAATTTTTTATTATTATATTAATATATTATCAGATAAATATAAAAATATATATAATTTATTGGATGATTATAAATTTATAAACTGTAATGATGATGATGATAACGATGATAATGATCAATTATCCATACAAAATTTATTTTTGAAAAATATATTTACAAATTGGTATAATATATATAAAAAAGATATATTGGAAAATAATGTGAATGAAAAAATAAAAGAACATACTATTCGAAGAAGTATATTATCAAGAATTTTATGTTTACCTAATTTATAGAAATAAAAAATAAATATTAACAAAGGAAGTAGGTGTAGGAAATCTAGGTTTCTTCACTTTTTATAGTATCAAGAACTGATGTATTATAGCTATTGCAATCTATACATTTATGATAATGTGAATGATATTTTATACTATTTTTACAATTACAATCATTACATAATATATTACTTTTCCAATTTTTATAATGATCGTGTATAATTATTTCACTTTTTAAAATATCAAATTTATTTTCATATTTTAAGGCATTATTTAAAGATTTTTTACACAATGCACATGATGGAATTTTGTTATAACTAGTATTTTTAATTAACTTAATATAACATTTTTCATGAATAGAATGATGACATTTCAATAATAGAATTATATCTTTTAAATTATAAATTTTTTCTAAACAAATTGGACATTCTTTGTTAATTTCATATTTTGAATTAGAACATTTATGTGTATCTTTTGTACTAACTGACAAACATAAATTACAATTATCACAATGATAAAAATCTTTTTTATCACCTAATTTACAAGATTTACAACCATTGCAATGAAATGCAATTTTAATATTATTTGACCATATTTTACATTCTAAGCAATGATAAGTACCAAAGAGAGTCTCACAATTAACACATTTATTATTATAATTATCATTTAATTCATTATCAGTATTACATTTAATGCATTTAATTGTATTTATATTATTACTATCTAAAATATGCGATTCATTTTTATTATGACATTTTATACAGTCATAATATTTATTACAACATTTTGTATAAATTTTTAAATTATTTTTATAATGTTTACAAGTTTTTATATTATCTATAAATAACGACATTTTAGTAAATTATTATATTTTCATAATAAAACATTAAATTTTAAAATCATTTTTTTTTAATTATATTAAAATTATTTCAATATTTTTAGATTTACAATAATCATCTAATAATTTATTATTTATTATACTATTTGAAATATCATCATAGAGTACAATTGACACTAATTTATTTACATATATTTTTTTCAAATTTAATAATTTTTTAATCTTTGAAAAATATATTACAATATGAATTGGTTTAAGTTGATATTGAGCAGTTAAATTATTTATATTTAATAGTTCATTTGATATTGGTGTAAATAAACTATTAAACATTGCTGTTTCAAAATTAGCGTGTCCAATAGATATTTCACATGAATTTATAATATCAGATAATGCATTGTATTTTATAAGAATGTTATCATAATCTTTTTTAATCTGTTCAATAATAACTGTATTACTATTTGTATTATTACTTTCATTTATAACTTCTTTTGATTGAATATTATCTTTCTTATCTAATTTAATTTCATATTTTAATGTAAAATACGAATTAAACATTGCATTTAATTCTATATTCATTGATGTAGAATTTATAACACATAAAAAATTATGATTATCTTCTTTTTTTAATGATTTATGAATAAATGTATATAATTCATTTATTTTAAATTTATTATCAATAATATCTGATTCATAAATAAATAGTTCATAATTTGTAAATGTTAATATATTAAATATTTTTATATAAATTGTACTAAAAGCAAATGACAAATATATTTTTAAATTATCAATCACAAATGAATCTGATGAATTTAATATAGGTTTAATTATAGTGTTAATATTCATTATATTTTTTTATTATTACATTATTTTTAAATATAAATCATTTTTTTTTATAAAATAATAATATGTGTGGATTTTTAACATTAGAATCATTAAATAATAATAATTTGGAACTATTTAATATAAGTGGATTTACAAGAATAAATAATAATAATATTCTTTCTGATTTATTATATAATTTAGAAAATGTTCAAGTTTTAACAGACGATGGTTTAATTGATATTGATAAAATTAATCCAGATATTCATACTATTAAAAATAAAAAAATAATTGGATTAACAAAAACAGTTTCATTAGATAAATTTCTTATATGTTTCGAAAAAGATTCAATAGATAAAAATATACCTAATAAAAAAACTATATTAAGTAAAAAGCAAAAAGTTTATTATAATGAAAAATTTATTGAAGCGATAAATTTAATAAATAATGAGAATATAGTTAAAATAAATTATTATGATAGTAAAATTTTATATAATATCTTAATGGAAGATTATAATACAATGACAGTGAATAATATGATAGTTGATACATTACATTCTAAGAATATAGTTGCTCAATTATATTTATTAAATTCTTATTAGTTTACAAAATAATAAATATTTATATTTAAAATATATAAAATGAATGCTATTATTTTTGGTTCAAATGGATCTATTGGTAATCATATATTTACATCATTAGAAAAAGATGGTATTAAATGTATAGGTACAACAACAAATAAATATAATATTAATGAGAATACAATTTATGTTGAAAATAATTATCTAGAAAATTTACAAAATATTAATGATGTAGATATAATAGTTTGGGCTCAAGGATATAATTTTAATGATAATATAAATAATTTTGAATGTAGTTCTTTTTGTAAAATGATGGAAGGAAATGTTACTTTTATTTTAAATACACTTAATTATTTACTATTAAAAAATAAAATAGTACATGGTGCAAAATTAGTAATAATAAGTTCTATATGGGAAGAATTTACTCGTGATAATAAGCTATCTTATTCTATTACAAAATCTGCTTTAAGCGGACTAGTAAAAAATATTGCATTTGATTTATCTTCTAAAAATATACTAATAAATAATATATTACCTGGTGTTATTGATAATGAAATGTCTAGAAAATCATTAAATAATGAACAAATGAATTATATTAAAAATTATATGAATTTTGGAAGATTAATTAATTTAGATGATATTTATAGAACTATAAAATTCTTAGTTATTGAAAATACTGGAATAACAGGACAATCTATTAAAGTTGATTTAGGTTTTACAAATTTAAGAAAATATAATTAGAAATCAAAAACAAGTTTTGATTTTTTACCATCTTCATAAAATATTTTTACTGTTTCTATTGCATATTCGTTTAAATCTTTATTAATATATTTAAATTTTTTTAATATATCTTCTGGAACCGTAATAATATGACATCCAGAATCAATTGCATCAAACAAATTAAATACTTCTCTAGTACTCGCCCATAATACTTCAATATTAGTTCCTTTACATAATTTAATTGTATTTATACAGATTTTTTTTGGATCAACCCCAGTATCTGCAATTCTTCCTGAAAAGATTGATATAATAGTTGGTATCTCTTTATTTAAAATAGAATTAAATGCAATTATTGAATGTTCTTCTGTAAAAATTGCTGTAATATTTAATTTTATTCCTAAACTATTCAATTTTTTAATAACATTTTCAGTTGATTTTCCTTCTGAGTTAATAATTGGTATTTTAACATAAATATTTTTACCCCATGAATTAATTTCTATACCTTGTTTTATCATTAATTCATCATCATCTGCAAATATTTCAAATGATACTGGTAAATTATTTGATTTTTCTAAAAAATATAATGCTAGCTCTTTATAGGTATTAAATCTTTTATTATTATTTAAAATTGTTGGATTTGTTGTAAATCCTTTTATATATTTTTCATTTGAAAAATTTTCTATATTTATTCCATCATAAAATATTTTTATTTGATTATCATAATTTATCATATAATATATTATAAAAAAATTAATAAAATAAAAAAACGAATTAGTTTAATAAAATAAAAAATAAGAATATATATTTATAATGAATAATATTATAAAAGAATATGATTTATTTATATTTGAACTTGATGATACAATTATAACAACAGAGAATTATCATTATAGTGCATGGTTAAAAGTTTTGAAAAATAGGATAGATATAAATTTTTCTATTTCATTCGAATATTTTTGTGAAAAATTTCATTCTAAAGATCCAGAAAGTATAAAAAAATATATTATAAATCAATTAAATTTAGAAAATTATGATGATATCGTTATTGAGAAACAAAATACATATTTAAATATATTAGAAGAAAATATAAATAATTTAAAATTAATAGATGGATTAGAAGATTTTTTAAAATTAATATTAAAATATGATAAAAAATTTGTTATTGTATCAAATAGTTTTAAAAGTAGTATTGATTTTTTTATAAATAAATTTCCAATATTACAAAAATCATCTAAAAATTATTATCGTGAAATGTTTAGTTTTAAAAAGCCAAATCCTGAATGTTATTTAAAAGTTATAGATGATTTTCCAAATACAAGGAAAATAGGATTTGAAGATAGTATTACAGGAATAGAAGCATTAGTTAAATCAAAGTTAATTACATCAGTTTTTATAAATACTCCAAAATATATTCATTATAATTATATTATAAATAATTATCAAAATATTATTCCAATAACTGATTATAGTGAATTAAATAATTATTATATTGAAAATAAAATTATTAATACTTTAAGAGTATTATCAATTGATATGATTGAAAAAGCTAATAGTGGTCATCCTGGGATGCCACTTGGATGTGCACCAATAATGTATGTTTTATGGTGTAAAATAATGAATTTTAATCCATATGACCCATTATGGAAGGAAAGAGATAGATTTATATTATCTAATGGACATGGTTGTGCACTTTTATATTCAATGTTATATTTACTTGGATATAATTATACTTTAGAAGATTTACAAAATTTTAGACAATTGCATAGTAAAACACCTGGACATCCAGAATATAATAAATCTCTAGGAATAGAAATATCTACTGGTCCATTAGGCCAAGGTATTGCAAATGGTGTCGGTATGGCAATAGCATCTAAAAAATTAGAATATAAAAATAATATTTATGTTATGTGTGGAGATGGATGTTTAATGGAAGGAGTTTCATATGAAGCATGTTCTTTAGCAGGACATTTAGGATTAAATAATTTAATTATTCTATATGATGATAATGGTATAACAATAGATGGAACTACTGAAATAACTTTTACAGAAAATACACGTCAAAGATTTATTGCATTAAATTGGAATGTTTTAGAAGTTAAGAATGGAGATAATGATATTAATGATATATATAATAAAATATTAAGTGCTAAAAAAAATACTGATAAACCAACTATTATATTTATTAAAACTACAATTGGTTATGGATCAAGTAATTCAGGAAGTAGTTCTGTACATGGTGCTCCATTAGGAAATGAAAATACAAAGAGTCTTAAAAAATTTTTTAATTTTGATGAAAGAAAGTCATTTTTTATTGATGAAGATGTAAAAGAATATTTTAATAATTTAAAAAAGACTAAGAATATATATTATGAACAAATTGATAAAAATAATTTAAAAGATATTAATAATGAAATATATATTAATAATACAATTATAGAATTAGAAAAAATAAAGAATGGATCAAAGAATTATGCAACAAGAGATATATCAAATATACTATTGAATATATTAGTAAAAAATAACCCAAATATAATAGTTGGAAGTGCAGATTTAGCAGAATCTAATAAAACAGCAATATCATCATCATATTTAAAAAAAGATGATTTTAACGGCCAATATTTACATTACGGAATTAGAGAACATGCAATGACTGCAATTGCAAATGGAATAAGTACCTATAATTTAATACCTGTGGTAAGTACTTTTTTAGTATTTATAACATATTGTTTAGCACCTATTAGAATGGCTGCATTATCAAATCATAAAGTAATATATATATTTACACATGATTCTGTATTTTTAGGAGAAGATGGGCCAACACATCAACCTGTTGAATCATTAACTATATTACGATCAATTCCTAATTTACTAACATTGCGTCCATGTGACGTTAATGAAACAAATGGTGCATATCAAGTTGCACTAAAACATAATGGACCGGTTTCATTAATTTTATCAAGACAAGTTTTACCAAATATTGATAATAGTAATGTGCAAAATGTTGGAAATGGTGCTTATATAGTATACAAATCAAATTTAGCAAAAACTCCTGATCTAATTATTGTTGCATCTGGTTCAGAAGTATCAACTGCAATAGATGTTGCAAATTCATTAAAAGATAAAAAAACTATAATAGTTGTTTCTATGCCATGTTGTGAATTATTTGATTTACAAAGTAATAAATATAAAGAAAATATATTACCAAAGAATATAAAAAAACTTAGTTTAGAAGCAGGATGTACATTAGGATGGTATAAATATGTAGATTATGTTTATGGTATTGATAGATTTGGTGAATCTGGTAAAATAAGTGATATAAAGGAATATTTTGGATTTAATATTAATAATATTAAAGAATATATAAAAAAAATTACGGAATAAGTTTATTTTTAAATTTAAATATAAAATTACTAAATAAATGAGATTTTATGTAAATGATAAAGAATTTGAAAAAAATTTAGACTTTAATGACATTATTAATATTAAGTCATCAAATAAAGATTATAAAGTTATTTATAGTGATAAAAATTTAGATAAATTAGTAAATGAAATATATAAAAAAGATGATTTTATACTAATAGATAGAAATATATATAATTTAAGTCCATTTACATTTAATGATTTATTAGATAATATACTGATATTTGATGCAATTGAAGAAAATAAAAATATTGAAAATGTTTTATTATTAATTGATATTTTATTAGATAAAAAATTTACTAAAAATAATAAAATATTAGTCATTGGAGGAGGAATCACACAAGAAATTGGAGGATTTACATCTGCTATATATAAAAGAGGTTTAAATTGGGTTTTAATTCCAACAACTATACTATCTATGACAGATAGTTGTATAGGAAGTAAAGTTTCTATTAATCGTAAAAGTAAAAATATGTTAGGCTTATTTGTTGCACCAAATGAAATATATATATCAGATTATTTCTTAAATAGTTTAAATATCGATGATATAAATTCAGGATTAGGAGAAGCATTAAAATTATCTTTAATTGGAGGAGATGAAACATATTTATATTTTAAAAATAAATTAAGTGATAAAGATTATTTAAATATTATTAAAATGGCATCACTTGTTAAAAAAGAAATAATTGAATATGATGAGTTTGAAAATTATGAAAGAAAAGTATTAAATTATGGTCATACTATAGGTCATGCTCTTGAAAGTACATCAAAATTTTTTATACCACATGGAATAGCAATAATGATAGGAATGTATATTAAAAATGAACTTTTTTATGAAGGAAAATATAAAGAAATTAATAGTATAATATTAGAATTAGTTGATAAAAAATTTTTTGAAGTAGAATTTAATTATAATGAATTTATTAATCATGTTTTATCTGATAAAAAAAATAAAGGAGATAATATATTTTTTATATTATTAAATGAAATTGGAAAATCAATATTTATATATAAAAAAAAAGAAGAGATTGAATATAATATAAAAATTATATTAAAGAGATTATTTAAAAATTATACTGATTGAGATTATTATTCGTTTTAATTTAATTTTATCGAAATTTTAAATATTTATATATTATATATGGAACAATTGAAAGAGATTTTACTAAATCTTAAACAAATGGGATGTAGTGGAATAAAAATCTCATTTGAAGATGAAGGTGCATTATATAATGAAGTTATTTCAATGCGTAATTTAACAACTTTAGTTGGTTTAGATCTATCTGTAAAAATAGGTGGGTGTGAAGCAAAAAGAGATATTATTGATTGTATTGATTTAAATTGTGATACAATTGTAGCACCAATGATTGAGAGTGAATTTTCTTTAAAAAAATTTTTTAAATCGTTAGAAATATATAATTATCAAAAAAAGAAAGGTTTTAATTTAGAAACAATTAATTCTTATAATAATTTAGAAAGCTTATCTAAATCATTTAGTAATATTGATTTTGTTACTTTTGGTAGAGTTGATTTTGTAAGTTCATTAGGTAAAGATAGAGCATATGTTGATACTGAAGATATGTATAATATGGTAAGTAATGTATTTAAATGTGCAAGAGAAAATAATACATTATGTTATCTTGGAGGAGCAGTTAGTATTAATTCTAAAGATTTTATAGGGAATCTAATAAAAGAAAAATTATTAGATAAATTTGAAACCCGATATATTATATATGATGTTTATCAAATTAATTTTAATGATTTTGAAAAACTATTATATTGGGGAAATGTCTTTGAAGTTGAATGGTTAAAATATATTAGTTCAAGATATTTTTTACATGCAAATAAAGATATTTCTAGAATTAAAATGATTGAAGGTAGAATTTCAATAAATAAATTCGAATAATTATTATAATATTATAATATTATATAATTAATACATGAAAATAAAGGAAAAGATATAATATTTATTAATATATTATTGAGTTTAATTAAGAAAACAGATAATTAAATTAATTAATTTCTAAAAAAATAAATTTATTATAACAATATATATTATAATAAATGAAGATTAAAGTTAGTGACTATATAACAGATTTTTTAATTAAAAATGGATTAAATACTCTTTTTACAATAACAGGTGGATTTGCAATGCATTTAAATGACTCTTTTGGTAAAAATAAAAATTTTGAAATATATTATCAACATCATGAGCAAGCATGCGGATATTCTGCTACTGGATATAGTAAGACTAACAGTAAACCTTGTATAGTTTGTACTACAGCAGGTTGTGCAGCAACAAATGCAATATCTCCATGTTTAGTTGCACATCAAGATAGTTTACCAATATTATTTATATCTGGGCAAGTTAAAAGTAACGAATCAATTAAAGCAATAAATAATGAAAAAATGAAGTTAAGACATTATGCAGGTGCAGATAGTGATATTATTTCAATGGTAACACCAATAACAAAATATGCATATGAGATTTTAGATATTAATGAAATAGAAAGTGTTTTAATAGAAAGTATTAAAAATTTAATTAATGGAAGACCTGGACCAGTATGGTTATCTATACCTGTAGATATTCAAGGTATATTAATGGAATATACTGAAATACCTATTATAGAAAAAGATATTAAAGATCAAACTCCAGAAATAGATGACTTAGAAAAAATAAATAAATTATTAATAAATGCAGAGAGACCTATTATAATAGCAGGTAATGGGATTAAGCTTGGAAATTGTGATAATAAATTTACTGATTTTTTAAATAAATATCAAATACCTGTTGTTGTTACATTTCATGGAACAGATTTAATTGAAACAGACAATAAATTATATTGTGGTAAAGTTGGTTTAATAGGAGATAGATCTGGAAATTTCTCTATACAAAATTCTGATTTAGTATTGTCATTTGGATGTAGAATGGCACAAGGAATAATTGGATACAGAGCAGATTGGTTTGCAAGAGAAGCAAAAATAATTTATATTGATAATGATCAAAATGAATTAGAAAAAGAAAATACACATTATGATTTAAAAATAAATATGGATTTAAATTTATTTTTTGATTATTATAATTTTAATGTTAAAAAATATGATTTATGGTTAAATAAATGTAACCATTGGAAAAATAAATGGTATTTTGAAACACCATCTGATCTTTCAGATATTAAAGGAATTAATCCTTATAAATTTTTAAAAACTTTTTTTCAAAAAGCACCTGAGAATAAAATTATATTATGTTCGTCTGGATCGATTATCACAATAGTTTGGCATATGGTTAAAGTTAAAAAAGGCGATAAATTTATTATAAGTAGTCAAGGAGACATGGGATTTGAATTAACTGCAAGTATTGGTTCTGCAATTGCTGAAAAGGATAAAATGGTAATTCCTATATTAGGCGAAGGATCATTTCAATTAAACATACAAGAATTACAAACAATTATACAATATAAATTACCAATTAAAATCTTATTATTTAATAATGGAGCATATGGTGCAATTGAAATTACTCAAAGTAATTTCTTTAAAGCTAAATTTGGAGTAGATTTTAGTAGCGGATTATCATTTCCAGATAGTGAAAAGATAGCAAATGCATATGGTATAAAATATTTGTGTGTTCGAAGAAATGATAATATTGAAAATATTATAAATGATTTTTTAAATTATAATGAAGGTGCTATTATATTAGAAGTTTTTTGTTGTATTCAAGGTAGAAGTCCTAGATTAAATGCTATTAAAAATGATGACGGTACATTTACAAATAGACCATTTGAGGATATGGATCCTTTTATGAATAGAGAAGAATTTGAAAAAGAAATGATTGTTAAAATTGTTTAATTAAAAATAATTATATATAATATAATGTCAGAAAATTTTTATTTAAATAAAAATGATAAAGAAGGAATAGTTTTTTTTCATCATTGTTGGACGGATACATTTAATCACTTATCTATAATTAGTTTTTATTGTAGTATTTAAAAAAAAATATATGCAATTTGTGTTATTGATGTTAAAGATATTGTATCATTTTTTTTTAAAGATATTCTTAATATTGAATTTATATTTTTTGGAGATTCTCCTTATTATACATTTACTGATATAGTTTATAAATTAAGAGATAGATCTTTTGTTTAATTAATTTAATTAAAAAATAAAATAGGCACGAGGGTTAAGTATATGTAAATATAATTTTACAGATTAAGGTTATAAAAATTAAAATAAAATATATATATATAATTATGATATATATATTTTATACAAATAACTATGATATAAATAGTGGTGGAAATTCATTAAACTTTATGTTATGTGACTATTTATATAATAATTTAGATCTTAATAATTTTTATATTGCACCTTATTTTTGTAGAGGAGATGGAGTAATAGATAAAGAATATATTAGAGTAAATAATTTAAATGAAAATGATTTTGACTTTGATATACATAATAGAACTATTTTTATTATAGAAAAATTAAAAGATAATTATTATAATAAAGATAATTATAATTTTCCAGAAAAATATAAAAAATTTTTAGTTACTAAAGAAATTTTATTAAATAAAGATAATGTTGCTATTTATTCAGAAGGAATAATAGGAAATCCATTACAGCAAAAATATGTATGGAGATGGATTTTATATTTTCCAACTCCAGGTCTACCAGTATGTCCTTATTTTCCATGGGGTAAGAATGATAAATTTGTTTTTTGGTGTAAATCATATTATAAAAATAAAGATTTTTATTATAGAACACTTAATGATAATCAATTATTAAAAACAGAATATTATCCAGAAGAAAAAGATATATTATATTTAAAATATTTATTCATTCATAATAATATTGATTTAAATTATTGTAATAAAAATTTAAATAGATCTAGATCTTGTTATATAATAAGAAAAGCAGATATTAATTATAATAGAACATTTGGAAATAATTGGAACGATTCTATAAATTATAATAAAAATCATCCTTTTATGAAACCAAAACCACCAATATATATTCATCCAGATGATTCTGTATGTATTGACTCATACGGATTAGATCAATTAATTAATATTTTTAAAGAAAAAGAGTATTTATATTGTTATGATTTATATACTTTTCATAATTGTATTGCATTATTGTATGGGTGTAAAGTAATTATGTGTAAACCAGAAGGAATTTTGACTAAAGAAGATTGGCATTGTAATGAAAAATATTATTTAGATTATGTTTCATGGGGTAACTCTAAAGAAGAATTAGATAAAACAGACGAAGCTCTTAAAAATATAAATTATGGAGATATATTAAAAGAATGTCAAAATTATTTCTTAGAAAATTTCAAAGATGTATATAATAAACTTGAATCATATTATTATAATATTAAAAATAGTTTTTATAGTCTATCTATAAAAGATTATTTATGTAATGGAACTAATTTTAAAAATATATCTAATAAAGATGAATCTTATACAAATTTATATTCATCTAACTTTTGGGAAATAGAGATAGAATTTATGATATATGATAATAATATTGAACACTCAAATATTTTTGATATGAATTTTAATAGAATTAATTATGGACCAAGATTAGAATATAATAATTATAATTTAGGATTAATATTAGGTAATTTTAATGTTTTTAAAGGAATTAACATAGACAATAATATAAAATTATATACATTATATAAATTAAAAATAAATTTAGAATCTAATAAATTAATTATAAATTACAATGATAAAATAAGTACCCATAATATTTATATTACTCCTAATTATTTTGATAATATAGTAATTGGTAAAGGATTTAATGAAGAAAGATATTTTAAAGGATTTATTAAATTATTTAAATTTAGAATTTATTAAATTATAGTATAATTATTCTAAATAATGTTTAAATTAAAATATAGTATAATTATTCTAAATAATATATATATATATATATATGTCAGAATTAAGAAGAAAAGTTTGGTATGCCCCAAATAAGAAAGAAGCATATGGTGATGCTGAAATTCAAGCTGTAGTAGATTGTTTGAATGATGGATGGTTAGCAGGATTTGGGCCTAAAAGTATTCAATTTGAAAAAGAAGTATCAGAATTATTTAGTAAAAAATATGGTCTATTCGTAAATAGTGGTTCATCTGCAATATTACTAGGATTAAATGCATTAAATTTACAGCCAGGAGATGAAGTTATAACATCTGCATGTACTTTCTCAACAACACTAGCACCAATTATACAATGTGGATTAAAACCAGTATTTTGTGATGTAGAATTACAAACATATGTACCCACTCCAGAACAAGTTTGTTCTAAAATTACAGATAAAACTAAAGTTATATTATTACCTAATCTTATTGGATCTAAACCAGACTGGGCAGGTATAAGAGCGAAAACAGATCTTATATTATTTGAAGATTCTGCTGATACTATTACATCTACTCCTGAAACAGATATATCAATTACTAGTTTTTATTCTAGTCATTTAATAACAGCAGGAGGATCAGGAGGAATGGTTATGTTTAATGATGAAAAATTACTTAAAAGAGCAACTATGTTTAGAGATTGGGGAAGAATCGGTGATAATTCAGAAGATGTTAAAACTAGATTTGAATATAGCATTGATGAAATTCCTTATGATTATAAATTTTTATACGGTGCTGTAGGTTATAATATGAAATCATCTGAAATGAATGCTGCATTTGGATTAGTACAGCTTTCAAGAATTGAAGAGATAAGAGAAAAACGAAGAGCAACTTTTAATAGATATCTTGAAAATTTAAAAGATGTTTCTGAAATTATTTTACCAATAAATACTTATAATTCAAATTGGTTAGCTATTCCATTTATGACAAAAGATAGAATGCCATTGTTAACATTTTTAGAAGATAATAATATTCAAACTAGAGTATGTTTTGCTGGAAATGTAACAAGACATCCTGTATACCGTGAATATTTAGAAGAATTTCCTAACTCTGATCGTATTATGGCAGAAGCATTTTTATTAGGTTCTCATCATGGAATGATTTTAGAAGATGTTGATTATGTTTGTGATAAAATTAAGGAATACTTTAAGTTAAAGAATTAGATAAATATAATATTAAATTATCTAAAAAATTATTTACTGTTATTTTATCAGATTCTAATAATGCCATTAATTCATCTTTAGATTGACTTAATGTTTGAATAGCATAATTTAATTCATCTAATGAATTTCCATATGCAATTCCTTTATCATACAAAGTATTATCTTTTTTAAAAATAGATTCTTCTAAATATTCTATTTTTGACATATTTTCTATTGGATAAATTACTGGAATACAACCACAAAATATTGCAAATATTACATACATTGTTTTTGGATCATAACAATAAAAATAGATAGATTCATTAAATATATTTACAATCTCTTCTAAATTTAAATTATCCAAATTTATACTATCGACAGGATGAATATCTTTCCTATTTTTATGTATTAAACGTCCTTTCTTAATTAAATAACATGTTTTATTTCTGACTAAATTTTTATTTGTAAATATTGGATTTATCCAATGATATCTTAATATTTTACTATTTTCTTTATCTTTAGGCTCCCAATGATAAATTAAATCTTTTTCTCCCCAATTTTTATAATGATCTAATGGCATTTCAATTCCTAATTCTAATAGTATCCACCTTACTACATTTTTACAATTTAATGGATTTCCTGTAATTGTTTCTGGATAAATAACAATTGTATTATCATTTATTTCATTTATATCTGCAAAATCATTGCAAAATATATTATCATATCGTAAATTATTATAGACAAATAATTTTGCGTAAAAGTTTGCATGATTATAATCATTTATTACTTTTGCTAAATAATGCATTACTACGATTCCTCCACAAGAAATATCAAATGGTAATGTATAAATAATTATTTTATATTTTCTATTAATAATTTCTTTTTGATATTTTCCTTTCAAATGATAATATGCTAATATATCTACTTCTGATAAATTAGAATCTTTAAAATATCTATTTTTATAATATTCATAATCAAAATCATTATAATATCTATAAAATGATTCTTTATTACAAATATAGTATTCTTTTTTAAATTTAGAATTATATTCTAATAAATCAGTACAATTTGATATTTTTCTATAATAGGTTGGATCTTTCATTTCCATAAATAGAGGATGAGTATTATTAATAGGTTTATTATAATTATCTATTACAAAATCATATGTACGATAATAATAACTTGAATTAATATTACAAAAATAAAATAAATATTCGATATCTGAATTAAAATTTATTTGAGGATTTAATTTTTTAAAATATTCTAAATTAAAATTTATAGTTAATAATCTATTATTTAAATCATTTAAGTTATTAAATCTATCTTCAAATTTTCCATTCGTATGATAATGTGAATAAAGATCAATATTAGATAAATTTTTTAAATCATTATATAAACTTTTATAAAATTCTAAATCAAAGTTTGGATAAAAAATATAAAATATTTCAATATTATAGATTCTATTTTCATTGATTCCATATTCATAAAAATGTTTACGATATAAATAATTATTGTTAAACTTTAAATCATTATTATTTTTAATATAAAAATTTAAATTAAAATTATAATATTTATCAAATGATTCTTCATTATATATTCTGTATTCTTTATTGCCAATATCTAAATAATGAGTATTTAATTCTATTTCAGATAATTCTATTAAATCTTTATTAAAACTTTTATAATAAATAATATTCATTTATTATATTAATATATTTGTTTTTTTACAAAAATAACAATAATTATCAAATACTATATTTTCAATAATTGTTTTTTTCAAAATAAAAATAATTATTTTCAATAATTGTTTTTTTCAAAATAAAAATAATTATTTTCAATAATTGTTTTTTCAAAATAAAAATAATTATTTTCAATAATTGTATTTATCAAAACAATATATTAATTTATCACTATTTTTATTATCAAAATATAATAACAAATCATCTAAAAAATTAGTAATTGTTATTTTATCCGATTCTAATAATCTTAATATATCATTTTTTCCTTCTTCTAAACTATTTTTTGCATTTATTATATCATCCGGCGAATCACCATAAGAGAAACCTCTGTCATAAAAAATACCATCTTTTTTAAAAATAGATTGTTCTAAATATTCTGTTTTAGATATATTTTCAATAGGATAAATTACCGGAATGCATCCACAAAATATTGCAAATATAATATACATCGTTTTTGGATCATAACAGTAAAAATAAACAGATTGATTAAATATTTCTGCAATCTCTTCTAAACTTAAACTATCAATACATATACTACAAGATGGATGAATATCTTTTCTATTTTTATGTATTAATCTTCCTTTCTTTATTAAATAACAAGTTTTATCTCTGACTAAATTTTTGTTTGTAAATATAGGATTAATCCAGTGATATCTTAATATTTTACTATTTATTTTATCTTTTGGTTCCCAAAAATAAATTAAACTATTTTGATTCCAACTTTTATAATGATCTGATGGCATTTCAATTCCTAATTCTAATAATATCCACCTGACTACATTTTTACAATTTAATGGATTTCCTGTAATTGTTTCAGGATAAATTACAATTGTATTATCATTTATTTCATTAATTTCTGCGAAATCATTACAAAATATATTTTTATATCGAAGATTATTATTTATAAATAGTTTTGCATAAAAGTTTGGATGATTATAGTCATTTATAATTTTTGCTAAATAGTGCATGACAACAACTCCTCCAGATGAAATATTAAATGGTGGTGTATAAATAATTATTTTATATTTATTATTTATTATTTCTCTTTTATATTTTCCTTCTAAATGATAATAAAGTAATATATCTAATTCTGATAAATTAGAATCTTTAAAATATCTATTCTTATAATACTCAAAATTAAAATCATTATAATATTTATAAAAATCTTCTTTATTTAATAAATTATATTTATTTAAATATTTAGAATTAAATTCAACTAATTCATTATATTTTGATATTTTTCTATAATAAAAATGATCCATAATTAATTCATAAAAAGGATGAGTATTATCTACTGGTTTATGATAATTATCTATTATAAAATCATATAAATTATTATTATATATATAATAATTAAAATATTGATTATTATTATTAAATTGTAATTGAGGATTAAATTTTTTATAAAAATTAAAGTTAAATTTTGATAACTGATTATTATATTCATCCCTATTTGTTATTCTATTTTCATGTATTCCAAATTTAAAATAATGAATATAAAGATCATTTCCTGAAAAAATTTTTAAATCATTATATAAATCCTTATAAAATTCTAAGTCAAATTTTGGATATTTATTATAAAAATCTTGGATATTACTAATTCTATTTTCAAAAATACCATTATTTATATAATGATAATATAATTCCATTTTAGATAAATTTTCTAAATCATTATATAAATATTTATATAAAAAAATATTAAAATTAGGATATCTATCATAAAAATCATTATTAGAAATTATTCTATCTTCATTTATACCATGATTATAATAATGTTCAAGTAATTGATCATCTGTTAATTTTTCTAAGTCTTTATATAAATTTTTATAAAAAACAATATCAATTTCTTTGCTCATAATTATAATATATAAAAATTATTTTTAATAGTATTTTCACACTTATTCCAATTATTTATATCATTTAAAAAAGAATATATATATTTTTCTTTAAAATAATTATTTATATCAATCCATTGTTCTTTCATTAACGGTAAAGTTGAATATGCATATAATATTTCTTTAAAACTGTTTCCGTAAGCTATTCCGTAAATAGAATCTAAATTTCTATCTTTAACGTAATCTGCTAATGCAGTCATATTTAACCATTCTTTTTTACTAATACCATCAATTGGATTAATAATAGATATACATCCACAAAAAGCTGCTATAATACTCATAAAAGTTAATGGATCATAAGATATAAAATATTCATATTTATTGAAAATATCTTTATAATCTTCTTGTTTATGATCTCTTGTAATTTCAAATGAATCTTGGGGATGTATATGAATTATATTTTTATGATAATGTCTTTTTCTAAATGTATGACAATACCCTTTACGATCTTGATTTAAATTTTCAAAAGTAGAATTTATAAATAGTAATGATAAATTTTTATAAACTATATTTATTTTTTCAGGATTATTTAAAAATTTTAATTCACTATTAAAATAATATGCAAGATTATTTAATCCCCATGTTTTATAAATATTACTATTAGATATAATTCCAATTTCTGCTAATATCCATCTTATAACATACTTTGCATTTAATGGATTACCTTCAATAGTTTCTCCATAAATAACAACAGTATTATTTAAATCAAAATCGTTATTATCATAATTATTATAAATATTGTTTTCAACATAATTATTATTTAATTTTATTCTTACTCTTATACCAATCTGGTCTAATATTTTAGCTAAATAGTATTGTACAACAATACCTCCACAATTATCTGAATATTCATATCTAGGATATATTAATATATCTTTAATAATTGATTTTGGTATATTATTATTTTCCAAGTAATCATAATTATAATTATTTAAATACCAATCTATTATAGTATCTACCTCTCCGATATTTATAATATTTTTTGTTACTCTATAATAATAATAATCAAATTTTGGAAATTTTTCATAAAATGTTTTTAAAGAATATATTGCATTTATCTTATCGTTAATATAAAAATGATGTATTATATCAATATCATCTAAATTTGATATTTCGCTATTATTTATTTCTATACAATCAATTATTTCATATATAATTCCATTTATTTCTTCATAATAATTTAAATCTTTGATGTAATAAAATGATTTATAAATTTTTATATTAAAATCAGGAAACTTAGCATAAAAATCATTTAAATTTCCAATATATTTATCTTTATTCTTAAGATAATCTTTAAATATAAAAAGATTATCAAGATTATCAGAATAATTTTGAAATTTTCTACATATATTTATATTAAAAAAATTATTATTATCAATATATTTATAATTTCTATTTTCATTTTTACCTATATAATGATAATGATACATCAAATTAACTTCCTCTAATTTCTTTAAATCATCATTATAATATTTATAAATGTCAACATCAAATTGAGGATATAATTTATAAAAGTCATTTTTAGATATTAATCGATTCTCTTTTTTTGAATTATTAATATAATGATAAATTATATCATAATCATTTGTATAATTTAAATCTTTATTAAAAATTTTATAGAAATTAATATCAAATGATTTATATAATTCTAATAAATTATTATAATATTCTCTATTTTCATTTTTACCATAATTATGATAATGATACATTAAATTAATATCATTAAAATTATTAAAATTATCATCGCTAATTTTATAAATTAATATATTAAAAGCTGGATATAATTTATAAAAATCATTTTGAGATATTAATCTTTTTTCATTTATTCCATTATTAATATAATGATTATATACATCATTATCATTATTAAAATTTAAATCTTTATTAAAATTTTTATAAAATTCAATATTAAAATCTGGATAATTATCTTTTATTTTTTCTAAAGGTGTTTTATTTTCAATTTTATAATAATTATACAATGAATTAATGTCATTTATATTTTTATACTTAGGATATAATTTGTAAAAATCTTTTTTACTTTTTATTCTATTTTCATGGAAGCCTTTATCTAAATAATGTTTTAAATATTCTTCATCAGATGAAAATATTAAATCTGGATTAAAAGTTTTATAAAATAATATATTAAAATCATGACTATTACATATTCTATTTTCAAACTGACCGGAAAAATAATAATGCTTTAAATATTCAATATTATTTTTAATATTATTTAAATCTGGATTAAATATTTTGTAATGTTCTAAGGAAAAAGAAGGAAATATTTCATAATATTTATTTAATGAATAAACTCTATTTTCATTTACTCCATATCTCATATAATGATTAATTAATTCTTCGTCACTAAAATTGTCAAATTCATTATAAAATTTTCTATAAAAATCTTTATCAATTGACATTTATTATATTAGTTTATATAAATAAAAATTTTTATTTATATGAACATATGAAAATTTTAATTACAGGTGGAAATGGGAATATAGCAAAAATGATTTTTAAAAATTTATCATCTATATATGATATAACATCCCTTTCAAGAAAAGAATTAGATGTATATAATTTTAATGAAGTAAAGACTTATTTAGAAGAAAATAGTTTTGATATATTAGTTCATACAGCAATATTAGGCGGAAGAAGAATAAAAGATGAGAATAATGAAACTACTCATATTAATCTTATAATGCTTGAGAATTTATTAAAATTTTCAGACAAATTTAAAATGATTATAAATTTTGATTCAGCAGCTATTTATGATCGAAGTACGGATATATTAAATAGAAAAGAAAACGAACTTTACACCGTACCATCTGATTATTATGGTTTTTCAAAATATGTAATTTATCAAAGATCATTACAATATAATAATTTTTTTAATTATAGAATTTTTAATATTTTCCATCCTAATGAAGAATCGGATAGATTTATTAAATCTTGTTTTTTAGCTAAAAAAGATAATAAAGAAGTTACAATATTTGAAGATAAATATTTTGATTTTGTTTATGAAGATGATTTTATTAAAGTAGTAAAATATTATTTTGATAATTGCAATAAACAAGAAAATTTAGAAAAAACCATAAATATATGTTATAAAGAAAAATATAAATTATCTGATATAGCAAAATTAATTATTGATAATGATTCAAAAATTATTATTAATAAAAATATATCTAATAATAATTATAGTGGTGATAATTCATTAATTAGTAATTTAAAATTAGATTTTATTGGATTAAAGGGTAGTTTAAAAATATATAAAAATAAAATCTTATGATTATTTTTCTAAATTAAGTCCTCTTTAAATTGAGAATATGATTCATTATTTATTTTATTCTTTGGATACTTATATTTTAATTTTGACTCATTAAATTTAATATAATTTTCAATATAATTATTTTTAGTTAATTTTAAAAGTTTATTCCATTGATCAGCATATAAAACAATTGGTGTCTTTGATATACCATATAGTGCTAATGCACCACTTGAAGTTACTTTACAATAAGGTCTAGTTGGTTTTTGGTCTTTTAATTGAATTTGACTCATTGCGTCTGTTAATGAAATCTCTTCAGATTTCAATGCAGATAATATTCCAGATAATTGCTGATAGGCGGATACTGGTTTTCTTTCATTACTATTAAACTCACTCATTTTCTAATTATAATTTATCACTATTTCTTTAAATCAACTATATTTTTTTTAATTATAATATATTATATGAACGGAACATTCGCACTTTTACTATTTTTTACAATATATTTTTTTATAATATTATTTTATTTTTTGGTTATGGGGAAAAATAAAATTATAGAATATAAAGTTATAAAAGATCCTATTTTTTCTGAAAATAAATTAACAGAAGAAGATTTAATTTATTATAATAAATTAAAAGATAAATATGAAATAAAGAAATGCAGTCAAATGTGTAGAAAAGAATTTTGTTGTGAATATCAAACTCAAAGGATTAAATATGATTTATGTAAAGAATGTGGTAAGGAAAATAAATGCTATGATGATTTAAAAGGAATATGTATTCCTTGTACTAATAATTATACATGTGATCAATTATATGGTTGTTCTAATCAACCACCTATTAATCCATTAAAAAATTATTGTACTAGATGTTGGATAAAAAAATAAAATATTTATATTTTAAATTTTTATATTATTAAATAATAATGTTATATTACATAATTATTATACTAATCATAATTATCCTTTTAATAGTATATAATAATTCTTATGAAAATTTTTCAAATTTTTTAGAACCAAATAGATTTTTTGATATATCTGATTATAAAAAAAAAATGTTTGATGATAATAATACTAAAAAATTATATAAAGTAAGTTTGTCTGATGATGTAAAATTATATGAAGAAGATTGTTTTGAAAAATGTGATAGAGAAAATTGTATTAAATTAAATGACAGAATAAATTCACTTCAGAAATGTTTAAAATGCAATTTACAAGAGAATAAGTGTTTTAATAAAAGTATAATAAATGGTAATTGTGATGATTGTGATGGTATTGAATATAAAGATAAAGTAAATTGTTTAGATATAAAAAATTATGGATGTGTTAATCCTAAGAATATAAATATAAATGAAGGAATTAAACCATATTATATTGAAATTGATACTAATAATGTTGAATCACCATATAATAAAAAATGTGTATTTTGCTGGGATTTAACTGACAATATATAATAATACTTAAAAATACTTTCTATATTCTATTTATAATGAAAATTAATTTAATAAATAATAATTTTAATAAATATATTGATATTAATATTTCAGAAAAATTAGGAATAATACTTGATAAATTATTAAATAATTGTTCTTTATTAATATATAATATTGAAGATTGTGAAATAATAACAAAAAATGAATCTTATTTATTTGGAAGTGAAGAAGCACCATTTGATATTTCTTTTGAACATTTTTTAAAAAATATAAATAAAACAGAAGATTATATTGAAAAAATAATTATTAATGATAGAATAAGAGATGTAAATGGAAATGTTATTAAAGAGAATAATACTATAGAAAAATATAATAAATGGTTTCAACTTAATGAGAATGAGAATTTTATAAACAATGTGTATAATCCTCCTCATGAAAATAGTCATTTAATAAGATATCCAATAACATCATTTTTAGATAATATTTTAAGAGTTCCATTAATTAATCAATTAGATTCACTAACTAATGAGTTTGATACATTATCTAATGAATTTGATACATTATCTAATAGAGTCAATCAATTTGATACATTATCTAATAGAGTCAATCAATTTGATACACTATCTAATAGAGTCAATCAATTAGATACACTATCTAATAGAGTCAATCAATTAGATACACTATCTAATAGAGTCAATCAATTAGATACACTATCTAATAGAGTCAATCAATTAGATACACTATCTAATGAGATATCTAACGATCAAAATATGTTAAATGAAAATAATGAATCTAAAAGTGAAGACATTCTTCCAATTAATAATTTAAATCAGATATCTAATGATAATAATTCTTCTGAAGAAGAAACTATTCAAGATGAAAATTTAATTAATGATGTAATGAGAGAAGTAATAAATGATTATAGACCAATTGAAACAAATGTATCATTAAATCAGTTTAATAATTTAATTAATATAATTGATAATTATATTCGTAATACAGAACATTTATATTTAAACGATGTATTACCAACACTAGATAATTTTAATAATATTATATTAAACGAAGATGTTAAAATAATTTTAGATGAAGAAGAGTTTGATAATCTAGAAAGAATAAAATATGATAAATCTGATAAATCTTTAGAGTGTTTAATTTGTTTAGATACTTTTGAAGAGGAAGAAAATTTAATAAAAATAAAATGTAATCATATTTTTCATTGCAATTGTATTAAGAATTGGTTGTGTGAAGAGAGTAATAAATGTCCTGTTTGTAGAATAGAAGTTGGAAAAGGAAAACATATCTAAATAAAAAATGATTAATTTTTTGTATATAAAATCATTCTAATATCAATATATATAAGATGGAATATATTGAAATTATAAATAATATTATTAATAAAATAAGTAATATTCGTATTGAAGAATTTAAAAAATATAATTTAGAATATGAAGAAAAAATTATAGAAAAAAAGATACTAAATGAAGATTTAGTAGATATTAAAACTTTTAAAAATAAAATAATAAAAAAAGCTTTACAAGATAAGAATAAACCATCTAATATTAATAAAAAGGAATATCCTACTAATAGTGATTGTATAAATATATTAGAAGATGATATTTTTAGCAATGAGTTTGATGAGAATCCTCCAGAAGAAGATAAGTTAGATATAGAAACTATGGATCGTGAAAAAAAAATAGAATTGATAAATGAATTTATTCAAAGAAAAAATATTATATTTGATGAAGATAATTGTATTGAAAAAATAATTGAAATAATTGATGATGAAGCTATAAACTTAAAAAAATATATTAATATATCAAAAATGTATCAACAAATAACTAAAATAGGATTTATTAAAAAATTAGAGAATGGAATGTATATAATAAATATAAATGATACTAAGGTAAAAAAGAACAAAAATTTATTTTTAAATAAAAAATAGAATAAATAAAAATATTATATATTTATAGATGAATCACAAATTATTTATATATTTTTTTATAATAGTAATATTTATTATATTTTTTATAATAATATTATCCTATAATTCAAATAAAAATAAAGAATCATTTGAGTTTGATAATAATAATATACCTAACTTTGTACAAAATTATGAAAATATTGATTTTAAAAAAGAACCCAATTATCAATATGAAAATATAACAGAATATGATTCTGAAAGATTATTTAAGAAATTACAATTAGTTAATAAAAATAAAATAACAATTAAAGATAAATCAAATTATAATTTTTATACTCAATCTACTACACAAGATAAATTACGTATGGACTTAGATTTAATATCAAAATATGTAGTTTCAATATTAAACGATGATAAATATTATGATTTTAATAAAACTAATTATGGAGATGTTGAAATATGGATTGATAAAATAGGAAATGAAGAGCTTAAATATGAATTATTCTTATGGGATAAAAAGAATTATTTTCAAATTAAATTATTAGTTCATATTATAAAATTTGTTGAAGAAGGAGAAGTACAAAAATATGGTGTAAGAGATAGTCCATATATGTTTCCTGATTATAATATAGGATTACCATTTAAAGATCAAATAATACCTTTACCATCAGAAGTTGTTATAACAGGTCATTTTGATACTGGAATTAGTACAATTAGACCAAATGAACCATCTGCCATAAAATATTTATACATTAATCAAATTGAAGTTCAAAATTCTACTTTAATAGTTGATTATCAAAAAAATAAATATCCTTTTGATAAATTGACGGTAGATGAAAATGGTTTTAGTGGTATTACAGATTCTAGTTTAGAATATTCAATTATGAAAGGTAAAAAAGATCATAATCCATATTTTCCAAATGGAAAAGAATATAATAAATGGATTAGATTAGATGAAGAACCATCCTACTTATCAGAATATCCTGCTAAATTTCCACCAATTAAAAAATGGGATGATTTAGGAATTTATTATTATGATGGACCTATTGATGATCAATTTAATAAAGAACCTCCTAAAAAATCAGATAAAATTGTATTTACTAAAGAGAATAAAGTTGATGAAGATCGTTATTGTAATGCATTAGAGAGAGGAACTAGATGGTCTGAAGAGAGACAGTACTTAGAACCTAATTTTTGGCCATCTAATTATACAATTAATTCCACTTGTGGAGAAAATTACTGGATGTTCGATTTATCAGCTGGACCAGTTGGTAATAATACTTTTATTGGAGGTGGTAAGAGATAAATTTTTATTTTTCTTATTTAAAATCCTGTATCAATAGATCTATTTAATATATTAAATTGAATAAGTGTTTCATCTTTAACTTTATTGAAGCTATCAGTCATATGCAAAATTGCATCTTGTTTATTATCATATTTATATTTATCATATTTTATCTTCATTGATTTTTTTTCATTATCCAATAAATCTTGATTTATTGAATATAAATTATTTTTATCAATTTCTTCAAAAAAATTATTTAGATGATTAAATATTTTATCAAATGATTTATCAATTATTTCATCCAAACACATCTTTTCTATCTTATTATTTTTATAAACTAAACCTGATTTTGATTCAGTATCTATAATTACATTATGGTTAATCTTATTTTTAAGCAGAGCTTCTAATGTTTTTGTATATTTAAACATTGATAAAATTAATAGATTTTTTTCATCATTACTCATATGAGATGAATCCCAGTTTTCATCAAATGATATTGGATAATTATTAATATTATTCGTTATATTTATATTTATGGTATTATTATTTATATTATGAATATTATTATTTATTGTATTGGAATAAACAGGCTTATTAGATATTTCTGTTAAATCTAAAGATATACAATTTAATATTAAATGATTTTTTAAATCTATTATTTTACAAAAAGATTCATTACATAAAGGACATTCTTTTAATTTATTTTTTTCAATAGATTTAAGTAATTCAAATAATTTTTCTTTTTTTATAATATTTTTATTTTTATTTTGTAATAAACTAATATCTATATTTTGATTATCATTATTGTATTGGATCAATGATAATTTAATTAAATCTTCTTCTGAATAATAAAAACTATCTATTTTTTTACAACATGTTTTTTTTCTATTGATATGTCTTACAATATCACTAAATAATTTTGTTTTATATGAACATTTTTTACAAATATAATTCATACTATATTATAATCCTATTTTTTTATATTAAAAATTGTTAAAATTTAAAATTCCATGCGATTTAAAATTCCAAAGTCATTTCTTAAATTCCAAAGTCATTTTTAAATTCCAAAGTCATAAAATATTCTTAACATAATAATAAAGTATTGTTTTAATAATATATATATTAAAATTACTGTAATTAAAATCGCATGGAATTTTATTTTTCAAAAAAAAACATCGATTTCAAAAAGTTTTTTTGAAAAATAAAAAAAAAAATTTTGAAAAAAAAATTTTCAAAAAAACTTTTTGAAACCACTTTTTTTTCAAAAAATAATTCCATGAGATTTTCCATGAGAAATTCCATGCGTTTTATTCATTAATATATATGTATTTTATTAAATATACAATACTTTATTAATTAATTTAAAAAAAAAATTCCAAAGTCATTTTCTAAATTCCAAAGTCATTTTAGTTAAAATTCCATGCGATTTGACAATTTCCAAAGTCATTTTCCTAAATTCCAAAGTCATTTTTTGAAAAAGCATGCCGATATAATTTTTGATTTATTTTTTTAAAAAAAAAAGCATGCCGATATAATTTCTAAATTTATAAAATGACTTTGGAATTTAGAAAATGACTTTGGAATTTGTCAAATCGCATGGAATTTCTTAAATTCCAAAGTCATTTTTTGAAAAATCGCATGGAATTTTAGTAAAATTCCAAAGTCATTTTAGCTTTTTTAAAAAAAGCATGCCGATATATTTTCATGTAATTTTCCTAAAATTCCAAAGTCATTTTTTAAAAAAATTTGTTTATATTAAAAATTAAATATATTTATATATAATATTTATTAATATGACAAAAATAATTGGATATCTTCATATATGTCAAATAGGAGAATGGAAAAAATCGTTTGAATTAATATTTAATTATGTAAAAAATTATGGATTATACGATGCCACAACTGAAATTAGATGTGGTGTAGTAAATGAAAATGGTATTTTAATAAAAGATAAACTATTTAATGATATAAAAATAAAAATAGTTTATATAGGAAATTCGTTAAAATATGAAAGACCAACTTTATTAGATATGAGAGATAAATCTGAATCTGATGGTCCGGATACAGTATATTGGTATCTTCATACTAAAGGACTTAGACATTTTAATACACCAAAAGAATCATTTGTGTTAGATTGGATAAAATTAATGCTCTATTGGAATATTTATAAATGGAGATTAGCATTAGAATATTTAAAAACGTATGATACATATGGATGTAATAATTTAGGTTTTACATTTTATTCTGGCAATTTTTGGTGGGCAACATCTGAACATATTAAACATTTACCAAAATATATAGATGATTATTATACAGCTCCTGAAGATTGGATATTAAAAAAACATGATAAAATGTTTGTAGTATTTTCAAGTGGATTACAAGGGGAAGGTCATTATAATAATAATTATCCTGAATCAAATTATATGTCTCCTGATGATTTAAATAGATTATTACCATATGATTTCAATATTGATAATTATAAATTATACAATGATGATTTAAAAAAATTAAATAATCAAGAATGTATCGATCACTATTTAAACAATGGAAGATATGAAAATAGAATTTATAAAAAAAATAAGGATGAAAGTAATAATTTACCAGGTGACTTTAATGTTAATTTATATAGAAAATATAATCAAGATTTAATTAATCTTACAGATAATGAATTAATTTTACACTGGATTAATTATGGAAAAATTGAAAATAGACAATATAATAAAATGTCTCTACCAAATGATTTTGATTTAAATTATTATAGATCAATTTATCCAGATTTAATTAATTTTTCTGATAATGATTTAATTTTGCATTGGAATAATTGTGGTAAATTTGAAAATAGAAGATATAAAGATCCAAATGGATTACCTATCGATTTTAATATTACTAATTATAAAAAATATAATAAAGATATTGTACATTTAAGTGACGAAGAATGTAAAGAACATTACTTAAAAATTGGAAAATTTGAAAATAGAATTTATTCAAATTCTGATATTAAAAATAGTAAATTACCTATTGATTTTGATCCAATTCTATACAGGAAATATAATAAAGATTTGCAAAATTTAACTGACAAAGAATGTACTGATCATTATATAAACAATGGTATACTAGAAAATAGAATTTATTCAATTTCAGATATAGATAATAAATTACCAGATGATTTTAATCCAATTGAATACAAGAAATATAATAAAGATTTAAAAAATTTAACAGATGAAGAGTGCAAAGAACATTATTTAATAAATGGTATATTTGAAAATAGAATTTATTCAACTTCCTATGTTGATAGTAAATTACCTTCCAATTTTAATGTCATTTTTTATAAAAAATATAATAAAGATTTACAAAATTTAACAGATGATGAATGTAAAGAACATTACATAACAAAAGGTATAGTTGAAAAAAGAATTTATACAAAATCAGTTATAGATGATATTTTACCATTAGATTTTAATATTGATTCTTATAAAAAATATAATCAAGATTTGCAAAATTTAAGCGATGAAGAATGTAAAGAACATTATATAACAATTGGTTTAGTTGAAAAAAGAATTTATAAAAAATCTATAAAAAATTAAATATAATAATATATTATATATAAATGCGTAATGAAAAATAATATTTTTATAGGAAATAAAAGTAAATCTTCTTATTTATTAGAATTTAATAAAAATTTTAATAAAGTATCTATTTATTAACCAGATAAATATCCAATGAAAGAAAAAGATTTAGATTTTTTTGAAAAATATATATCAGGTAAATGTATTCTAGAAATTCCTTGTGATGAGTTTATAATTAATAATAAAGAACTAATTACCTATAAAAAAGAATATTTATATGCACCAGAAATAATTATAAAATATAAAAAAATTACATAGTAATTAATTCTTCCATAATCCAATTAAAAAGTTATAAAAAATTATAATTTATTTCCAAGTACCAATATAATTATGTTTAGCATATTTCCCAAAATATTGTGCTTCAGGATAATGTAAAATATGAATATCATTTTTATTTTTATATTCAATGTAAACATCCGTTACAAAATCAGGTCCTGTACTTGAATAAACATATTGTAACGTATCACCATGATCTTTATAAATATCTATATATTTATCTATATTATTATTTATAATATCTATTAATAATTTAATAAATTTATCTTTTGGTTTTGCACCAAATGCATATTGTCCTAACATAAAATTTATATTTTTTTCAAAATAATATTTATATCTACTTTTATTCTTTTTATAATCCTGTAGATTCTGATCAACTGGAAATATACAATCATAATTTAGTAAATCATCTAAAGGATAAGTAGAATTCATATCAAGATCAAAATAAAAACCGCCATAATGATATACCGCAATATATCTGAAATAATCAATTTTCTGTATTATAACAGGTAATTTTATAAAAGTATCATAATAATTTGGATATTCTATTTTTATAAATTTATCTATATCATCATCTGTAAAAAATAAATATTTATAATCAGGATTATATCTTTTAACTGATGCAATATAATCTTTATATTTTTCTGGAATATCATTTGATTTCCATGTTTGAATAATTATTTTAGGTATAGTTTGATTAGAAAAATGTTCATTAGATTTTATATAAAAATTATTATTTAATAAATAAAATATTATAAAAATAATAATAATAGAGATCAATACAATATATATTTGATTATTCATATAATATATATTATATTTATATTTTTTATTAATTTATATTATAAATAAAGACTATTTTTTAGTTCTTCCTAACTGTTTATTTAAAATATTACTTAATTTATTTTTTGATTCTTTCCTATTTTTACTTGTTTTTTTATTTAATTCATTTAATTCATCTTTTATTTTTTTGATATTTTTTTCTAATGTCATTTTTTTTAATGGATTAAAAAAAAGTTTATTTCCAACTAAATTATATAAATCTTTTTCTTTTTGACTTAATTTTTTTTTTAAATTTATTTTTTGTTGTTGTATAGTATTTAATCTTTCTTTATTAATTTTATTAATTTCTAAAAAAGAAGATTTAGAAGAAATTGTAGATGTATTATTTTCAATAATTATATTAGAATTTTTTTTTTCCAATAGATTTATATTTTCTTGTGCAATTTCTATATTTTGTTCAATATTTTTAATAATTAATTCGTAGTTTGAAATATTTTTTTTCAATTCACTAATTCTTTTAATATTTTCTTTTTTCATCATTAAACCACGTGTCAAAGGATATTTCTTATATATATTTTCTTCTTCTTTTTTTTTTTTTTTTTTTTTTTTTTTTTTTTTTTCTTTAAATTTTTT
>Ga0214919_10000296_pt1 | contig 85036 bp, 80 predicted proteins | sample LL1503_MetaG_FD_177994 | JGI IMG/M metagenome (GOLD analysis project Ga0214919, IMG submission 177994) | Freshwater microbial communities from Lake Lanier, Atlanta, Georgia, United States - LL-1503 | ecosystem: Environmental > Aquatic > Freshwater > Lake | place: USA: Georgia | collected...
TTACTTTCAAATACTTTTTACTTTAATTTTTTTTAATTTTTACTTTTTTTTTATAGTAAATTATTTTTTTACTTTAAAAAGATTCCAATTTTGCTTTGAAAATTAGAGTAAATTATTTTTTTACTTTAAAATGCTTCCAATTTTACTTGAAAAATTAAAGTAAATTAATCGCGCGAAAAAAGGTCGCGCAAAAGGCTGCGCAAAAAGGCACACATGTTATCGTACTGTTTTTTATATACTCTTCACAAAATGCATTTTACGCTTTGAGAGAATTAGCTTTCCTATTTTACTCTAAATTAGGACCAAAAATTACTGAAAAATTATAACAATTTAATATATTATGTATTAAAGACTATATAATATAATATTCATATGGATAAAAAATCTGTCACGATTACAGATGAGACTATTCTCTCTTATTACAGAGAGAACCCTCACTTAGATATCGTTGCGATGAACCTTATGTTTATTGATATTTTGAAAAATCTCTCTACAAACTTGTCTGCAACTATCAACTCAACTATTAATTCAAAAATTCTATCCATCGTTTCAGACATAGACAAGAATGTCTCCTCCTTTCGGTCTGACATCATTACAAACTTTAATGAAAAGCTTAACCAGACCAAGAAGGAATATGTGGAGGATTTGAAGACGCAGCTAACAACTAACATATTGTCAAATAATGAAAAGCTATCTTCTCTCATTGATAGAAATGCAGACACCATTTTGGCTAAGACAACATCTTCTATCACTGCCATCATTAACGACATTGTTCCTAAGAGCCAAGACAAAAATTATCTTCAAATTGAGAATTGCATCAAGTCTTTTTGCTCATCTATAGAACAAGATACCAAGAAACTCTTGGAAACAAAGCAAAATGATGAAAATTCTGCAAAAATTATTATAGATAACATTGAAAGCAACTTTTCAAAGATGGTTTCAAGCATCCAAACTCCTATTTTGCAATTAATTCAGATGAGTGAAGAGAGAACAAGTGGAGGAATTCAAAAGGTAAAGGATGAATTCTCCCAACAACAGCTTATACAAGAAAAACTAACCACCGAACTTAACGATTTCTTGAATAAATACAAGAATAATTCTAGTTTAAAGGGCGGAGTTTCTGAAAATGAGTTGTATTTTATGCTTCAATCTATTATGCCAAGTGATGAAATAATTAAAGTTACATCTGAAACTGCTAGTTGCGACTTTAAGGTTAATAGAAAAAATAAAGACAAACCAACCATTTTATTTGAGAATAAAGACTATAACCGAAGTGTTACAACAGATGAAGTTACAAAGTTTGAGAGAGATATTAAAATTCAAAAGACTCATGGAATATTTATCTCTCAAAATACTCCAATTACCTTCAAGGACAGTTTTCAAATTGACATTATGAACAATTTAATTCATGTTTATATTCCAAACTGTAAATATGATACAGAAAAAATAAGGATTGCAATTGATATTATTGATAATTTATCTGCAAAGTTGAATATTATTAATAATACAAATGAGGTTGATGATGACCACATGTATTCAACTAGCAAAACTGACATAGATGACTTAGCTAACGAATATCGCAACTTTGCAGTTCAAAAAGTGGCAATTCAAGAAATGGTAAGAGTATTCAGCAAACAACTATTAGATAAGCTTGAAGATGTTCAGTTGCCAAAGATCAAAAATATCTTGATTAAATTTGGATTGATTGATAATGAAAACCTCAAATGCCCTCATTGCAATGTTTATGAAGGCAAGAATAAGGCTAGTCTCTCGGCACACTTGAGAAATTGTAAGTTTAACAAGAAGAAGGACGACGATTCTTTTTCCGATACTGTCATAGAATCTGTAGAAATGGAAAATACTGCAATCCCAACTGAAAAATCTGTACCGGCTGTTAAAAAGGTTGTTAAATCTAAGACTAAAACTCAAACACCCCCTTAAAATATAAAATCTTTACACATTTTTTCATTTCAAATGACTATTTTACAGAATAGTCATCATATGATCAGGTACAAATGTGTAATCTGTATTATAACCATATGAATAGACAATATCATCTTTTTTTCCCATATAACCCAGTGAATAACGAATTCCGAATTGGTTGGAAAATATAACAAAATATACAACCCATTCTCCTTTTCCATTGCAGTATGTTGTAGAATACTTAATCTTCGGTTTTTTCATTAATAATAAATTCAAAACAGCAGTTTTGTATTTATTCATATCCAATTTATTGATTTGAATTATTTCTCCTTTTCTCATAACAAAACGGCTATCGTAAGGTAAAATATGCTTGACAATATCCATAGGTAATCTTTTGAAAGCAGACATTATTATTTTGGGTTTGATTTGTTATGTGTAATAAAAAATATTTCAATTTTTTGAGGTTTGAACTTAAAAGTGTAATTAAAATATTATATCTTTCAACTCAAATTCTTATCTATTGTTACCTCCTTCGCAATGTTTTTTATTATTTTTTCTCTCTTTTTATTATCATCCTCTTTTGTTGAACCTCCCATTGACTCAAGCATAATACTATGATATTCTATGTGTTTTTTACTGTCATAATTATCTGATTCTGGATTTTCTTCTTTCCACTTAGGTATTTGCTTTATATTTTTATGTTCAATAAATTTAATAGCATTTTTTAGTTTAACATTCTCGCAGTCTTCTTTTTCCCAAGTATCTTTATCTTTTATATATAAAACTTCTCTCTTCAAATCACTGCAATGGATTGGTCTTTTGAATATATCAAGCTCCTTCAAGTTCCTAACAATGATTTTACTCATACCTTCTGTGTAACCGATCCGCCCAATCATATCCAAATCACTCAATTGCAACTGAATCTGATTCACGAAATCTGTTATATTCAATGCATCTTTGCACTGTTCATTCAAGAATACCTGTAAATTAAATGTCTTGTTGTTGCAATTCGTGTTATAAGATCCAGCCTTACCAGCTAATTCTACTATATGCTTGTTATTTTCCACGTGCATTTCCATATGCATTTTGTTATTTTCGCATAATTGCTTGTGCTGGTCTACAAGAAGTTCTTTAAACTCATTATTTTGCTTTAACAGTTCCATTATTATATTGTTTGACATATCACACACAGGTTGAAGTTGCATATTATTTTTAACAGGTTCAGGTTCGGAGATTTTTGGCGCTTTTTGGCATTTTTTGCTATGTCTCCATAATCCACTTCGGTCTTTGTATTCACTCCCACAATTATCACAGCAGTATGTATTGGCGTTTTTTTCGTTGCTAAATGTTGACTCCGTTGATTTTTTATGTTTAGCTGTAAGAGTATGCTTCGTCCATTCACTATTCTTACTGCATTTATAGTCACATGACTCGCAATGAAATATTTTGGAGATTTTTGGAGATTTTTTTGTTGACATCTGTTGCTTAATATATCAACAGATAAATCTCCTAAATCCTTTTCCGAATAAATAATAAAAAATTTACAGTCACACTTTTTTCCGCATTTTTTCTTAAATTAGAGCATTATGGTCTAAAATGCTTTTTTGGAAAATCCTGTTTTAATAAAACCCCCCAGGTTTTGAAAAATGGACATTTATTTTTGTCCATTTTTTGATTTCGCAAACACTTTTGGACTCGAAGAAATCCAAGAAAATATATATTATTCTCAAAGTAACTTAAAGAACATTCGGTTAAAGTTTATTAAGGAATGTTACGATATTAGTGTGATTATGTGCACATCGGTTTAAATACACAATGCATTAATCTAGAGAAAAACTTGTTAATACTCCCTTGGGATTATATATTAAACAGTTTTTTCTATTTGATATATACAATGGGGGTTCAATTTGACTGCGGGGAAATGTCTATATCGTGCAGTTATGGGATGTGGAATGATATTCGTTTTTTTATTGCCAACGCTTGTTTAGAGTATTTTATTGAAATTACAAAAGATGTAGACATAAATGTGCGAGATATTTCTACACAGTATCATTGTCATCTAGTTGATTTGGTGGAAGCTATTAAAAAAAGAAAACCAGAAAGCATATTGGATTTTTTATCAGAGATTGAAGCCTATGAAACACATAACACACTTATATTTTTTGGTATGAATGGCCTCTATAAGTTAATAGCAAAATCAGATTGCGAAGGGTTTTATAGTCCTGGAGATTCACTTGATATTTGTAATATGTTAAATCTTATTGAGCCTTATCTCTCTGTTGATTGTGATGACCTAACAAGATTCAATCATTTATTTAGTGCAAGCGTAGATTTAAATGAAAATGTTATGATAACTTAGATCGGTGCTCTTTTTTTAGTTCTTTTTTTTAAGTTAATGGTTTTTTGTTTTTTTGACACAGATTTTGACCTTGTTCGGTTCCGCTTTTTACCTGCAGTTTGGTTGCTACTTGTGAAATATACTCTTGAAATAACTGCAGAATCCTTTAAATTTAATTTTGCGAAAAGGTTGTCCATAGACATTGCCCTTTGAATGGGTTGCAAATACTTTTTCTCTCTTTGTTCTATTAACAAGAAGATATATTTATGAGTTCCTGAACCATTGGGTGGAGATGGACCGATATATTGTAGTAATGTATTTCCATCATTAATATTATTGCCTGGGATATTTATTACAATCCAGTGTAGATGATTTCCTGATGGGGCGTCTGGGTCATGCATAATTAAAGTGTATAAGGTGTTTGAACACGCCAAGTAATTTACAATAGGTTTACTTTGAGAATTTTGTGGAGAGATAAACTGGCCGTTAATTATTTCTTTATTGTTATACAAGACCTTCATATTCATGATATAAGATGATATTAAATATTTAATAACATCTTTTAGACTATTTAGTATTTTTATAAGAAATAACTAGATAATAAAAATATGTTACCATTTTATATGAGTAACATCAGATCAAATAATATTACTAGCACGAATATAACAACAACAAATTTGAATGTCACAAATATAAACGGTGTGCCTATTGCTAATATAATTGGAGGGTATTATCCTTGTCAGACATGTAATGCGCCGAATTGTGATCCTGATATTGGTTGCGGCGAATGTAGTGGTTGTGAAGATTTTGTTCCAGACGCATGTGACTGTTATGTTGCGCCAAGTGGTGGCGGAGGTCCTGGCACAACCGGTCCAACTGGCCCAACTGGTCCACGAGGTCTGAACGGTTTTTCAACTGGTTTAGTTTATTATTTTAACAACAATATTAATGCAATACCTCCGGTAGGATATAAAGATTTAGACCGAGTGGTTAGTACAAACGGTGGAATTTCAACAAGTATAACTAATACTCTTAATGCGGGAAACACTCCTCTATTGATTCAATCGTTTATTACTCCAATTAACGACCCAAATACTACAATTATTCCATCAGGCGTTTGGAACTATGAAATATATGCAAATGTTGATGCTGGAATTGATTCAGCTTATATATTTTTTAAAGCATATGTATATCATCTAGATAATACAAAAACTTTATTTTCTACTACTGCAAATGTAGTAATTTACAATAATATGACGCCAATATTGTACCCCGTCTCCGGCTCAGTTTCAGCACAGACTATATTAACAAGTGATAGAATATTCATTGAAATTTACGGAGGAAATATGGCTGCCATCGGAAATAAAATACTTACTGTTTACTTTAATGATAATACAATAGCGCAAGTAACAACAACACTATCCCCAACAATAGCCCCTACGGGTGACACCGGACCAACTGGACCAACTGGCGCAACTGGACCAACTGGAGCAACTGGAGCAACAGGACCAACTGGAGCAACTGGAGCAACTGGCTCTACAGGACCAACTGGCGACACAGGTGCAACTGGTGACACAGGACCAACTGGATCTACGGGGCCGACTGGATTTACAGGCGCAACTGGACCAACTGGCTCTACGGGAGCAACTGGCGCAACTGGACCTACTGGAGCCACCGGACCTACTGGAGCCACCGGACCTACTGGCTCTACCGGAGCAACTGGCTTTACCGGAGCAACTGGCTTTACTGGACCAACGGGAGCCACAGGAGCAACAGGTTCAACTGGACCAACAGGGCCAACTGGATCAACTGGTTTTACAGGACCAACTGGCTTTACTGGACCAACTGGTTTTACAGGACCAACTGGAGATACTGGACCAACTGGAGATACTGGACCAACTGGAGATACTGGACCAACTGGCTCTACGGGTGCAACCGGACCAACTGGCTCTACGGGTGCAACCGGACCAACTGGATTTACAGGACCGACTGGAGATACTGGTTTTACTGGTGATAAAGGTCCAACAGGACCCAAAGGAGCAGATGGATCAAGTACAGGATTATTATTATATTTAAATTACGGAGAAACACCTAGTCCAGCAATAAGCACGTATAAATTACTTTCATTAACAGAAAACGCATTACCACAAAATAGTGTTGTTGTGGCGGTGCCAGCATCTTCTATCAATACGGCGGTAAGTCAATTTGCAAATTATATTATAAATTTAAATGGACAAACATTTATCCCCCCAGGTGTATGGGATTTAAATATTTTTGCTTCAATAGACGTAGCAAATGGTGTGAGTATCAAATATCAATTATATGGTAGAAATGGTGGTGGTGTAGAGACATTGATTGGGACATCATCGTCATCTGCTTTAATAACTACAACAATACTTCAATATACCTGCTCATTATCATTACTTTATACAGATTTATCACCATATACGTCTTTAGTTGTAAAAATATTAGCTGACAATTCAGGTGGAGCGAGTAGAAATTTAACTACTTATTATCAAAGCGCGGCAACCTATTCACACATTCATACATCATTTGGCGTCATTGGTAATACAGGACCGACTGGAAGTACTGGATACACTGGACAAACAGGACCCACTGGCGTGACAGGACCCGCTGGCCCTCAAGGAGCTGGAGGAGCTATAGGATATTATGCAAATTTTAATGCATCCTATTCAACTAGTACAATAAGTCAAGTAATACTTGTTAACAACCCTACAACTGGAACACAAGTATTAATAGATACAAATGTATTAAGTAATGGAATAAATCTAAATACTGGTACAGGAACTATCACATTTTTGAATAGCGGTACTTATTTAATACAAGCGTTATTACAAATACAAATTTCTCCACCAAATAATAGTGCAATTGAGTTTGAAATATTTTTTAGAAAAAATGGGTCTGCAGTAGCAAATAATATTCCAGATTCAAATTTTCAATATAGATTGTATGGGCAACAAAATTCTAATAATATAGAAATTGTTGCAGTAAACGCAACAATATATAATATTAACGCCAATGATACTATCGGGTTGTGGATGTTTATAAACGCTGGATCATCAGGAACTGTTACATTATTAAGAACCGCTGCAACTTCACCATATCCTGAAACCCCAGCTGTAAATATCAATATAACCCAATGCGCGTATAATGGCCCAACTGGACCAACAGGATTTACAGGACCAACCGGCTTTACTGGAGCAACTGGAGCAACTGGAGCAACGGGCCCCATAGGCCCAACTGGATCAACGGGAGCAACTGGTGCAACAGGAGCAACTGGTGCAACAGGAGCAACTGGTGCAACAGGAGCAACTGGTGCAACAGGAGCAACTGGTGCAACAGGAGCAACTGGTGCCACTGGAGCCACTGGAGCAACTGGAGCCACTGGAGCCACTGGAGCAACTGGAGCCACTGGAGCAACTGGAGCCACTGGATCAACTGGTGCCACTGGAGCAACTGGTGCCACTGGAGCAACTGGAGCCACTGGTGCCACTGGAGCAACAGGAGCCACTGGAGCAACAGGAGCCACTGGAGCAACTGGAGCAACTGGAGCCACTGGAGCCACTGGAGCCACTGGTGCAACTGGAGCCACTGGTGCAACAGGAGCAACAGGACCAACCGGGTCAACAGGACCTACAGGTCAGGGGTTCACAACAATTACAGATTTGTCAACTGGTTCTACACCATATCAAGTCCTCACAAAAAATACCAGCAATAGTGCATATGCTATGACAAATATGACAATCACTGGCGTCGGTGTCACTACAATTGGATCTGCTTCAGCAGTTGCGATACCCGGACCTATACTTAGTGTATCTGGTGGGCGCAGCTTTTTTTCAGCGAATAGTGAACTGTTTGCTATTGGTGCAAAATACACATCAACTGGTGGTGCAGTTTACTTTGGAGCGACAGATTCAACTGCAACTCCTGGCGTGCAAATATCAGCCGCAACCGGTGCCAATCTTATGAACTTGCTAAACAGTGGCAATGTCGGCATTGGAACGGCTACCCCTGGGTCAAAATTAGAGGTAAATGGTTGCGCACAGGTTTTGCACCAGGCTGGAAATAATTATGGACTTAGAGTTGCTGCTGCGAGTGCGAGCCCTGGCCCAGTAATAGGAAGTATACAATTCACGAATAATGCCGGCAATGTTGACTGGTCGTATCTAACAGCTAATTCACAAAGCAAAAGTGTGTGGAGAACCTGGAACGGGAGCACTGCAAATTCATCTAACTCGGCATTTGATATAAATGGTGGCACCGTTGTTATACAGTGTTATCTTGGTGCAGCACCATATGATAAAGGAGACTGGCCTCAACCAGCGTTGGGTTTGAAGAATTATGATATTAATTTTAACGGACTAACCATGTTAACATTTGGATACTTAAACGACGAAGTTTCCTATGATACAGATTCAAAAGTGTGGAATTTCAGATTTTGGGGAGCAAATGGCGCAACAACTTCAAGTGCGGCCACAGAACTATGGCTATCGGGTCCGGGGCCATTGTGTATGGTGGCAGGTGGAACCAACGGTTCTGGTTATGGTGTAAGACTTAACATAGGCGCGACATCTTGGGTTGCAATATCTGATGAAAATTTAAAAGAAGATTTAGTATCCATTGAAAGCGCAACTGATAAAATCATGACTTTACGAACGGTTATGGGAAAATATAAAGCTGATAAAACTGGTACTAGGAGACCGTTTTTACTAGCCCAAGAGGTCCAGAAAGTATTACCAGAAGCCGTAAGCACTGGAATGGTTAGAGAAGCAGTTGACCCAGATAACCCATCAAAGGTTTTGAGTGAATCTGAATGTTTGTTTTTGTCATATACGGATATGATACCTCTAGTCATAGCATCTATTAAAGAACAGCAGGCCCTTATCACATCACAACAAAAGAGTATCACGGATCTGACTGCCCTTATCACAACACAAAAAACCCGGATAGACACACAACAAACGAGTATCACGGATCTGACAGCCCTTGTCACAACACAACAAACGAGTATCACGGATCTGACAGCCCTTGTCACATCACAACAAACCCTTATCACATCACAACAAGACAGTATCGTGGCGCTTACAGACCGCATAGCTGCACTAGAAAACCCAGTGCAATAAATGTTTATGATTAAATATAATAATAATAAACTATGTATATTATTATGTCATTTGTATATCTTCTTGAATCGTCGGATAAAGCAACTTATGTAGGAGCAACTGTGGATGTAGATCGGCGTCTAAGACAGCACAATAAGGAAATAAAAGGCGGCGCACACGCAACAGGTGCAAAAGTTGCCAAAGGAGAAATCTGGCACCGGGTTTGTTATGTAAAAGGATTTCCAGATTGGCCGGCAGCGCTTCAATTTGAATGGCGTTGGAAACAATTGAGCCGAAAATTGCCTGCAAATATGGTTCCAGTTGAACGGCGAAAACTTGCATTAGAACAATTGCTCGCGTTAGAGAGACCAACGACAAAAGCATTGGCTTATAGTGAATGGCCTTCTCCACCAGAAGTAGTATGGGAAACTGGGATATAATATAGATAGTAAATTATAAAACATATAAAAATATTTGCTAGCAATAATATAAGTAGAATGAATCTACTAATATTAATATCACTATTTATTGGATTAACAAATGGGAGTAGTAACAATCATATTTTAATTGTAAAAAGACAAACACAAACATCTGGTGTATATGGTTCTGGTCCAGGAATATATTACAGCTCAAAAACGAATAGACAGTCACCATTAAGTTATGGTTCAGGAGTTGAATCAAAATATCGTTCCAAAATAGGATCTTATACAAGTAAAGAATACAGTTATGCAATGCGTGGTTCTAATAATAACGGGTATTCAGCAACGCATAGGTATTCAGCAACGCATAGGTATTCAGCAACGCATAGGTATTCAGCAACGCATAGGTATTCAGCAACGCATAGGTCTTATAAGTATGATGGTTCCTCAGGAATGCATAGGTCTAGTGCAGCTCAAGGATCTTCTACACGCAGCTCTAACCAAGGCTCGGGGCCCAATTTTTATAGTTCAAAATATATTTGGCATTCATCTGGTGCAATTGGTTCAAACAAGTATCATGGCGGAAGTGGAAAAAAAGGAAGCGATTATAACAGACAATATAATGTATTTTCCCCAACTAGAAGACCAACTGAGTCATTACCAGAGGTATATAAGCCACCAACCCCAACATTTCAACCAACTGTAACTCTAACAGTACCAGAATTGCCATTATCTTTTCCATCTCTAATGTCATCTGGTAATATACAAATCCCGGAAATACCATTGTCATTTCAAATCCAACAAGGAGCAAATGGTTGGGCTCAATATCCGGATTCTCCTCCAGTTACAAAAGCCGTAACAAAAGTTGCTGCAAAAACAACAGGATTAAAAGAAACTGATGTTACAAATATGAAGATTGTGAGAAAAAACAGAAGAGCTCTCTCAACTGCGGTTACTATTACATATGATATTACAACAACGCCGGAATCCGTTGGTCTTAAATCACAACAAGCAACATACGATCTACTTATTTATAAACTACAATTATCAGTTAAAAATAACAATTTTTCTACTGAATTACATAAACTAGGAATTCAATTAAATATAAGCTCTATAGGTTTTTCAGAATACACAGTTTTTTATCCAACGATGACGCCGACTGTTAAACAAAATGTATTGACAAGTGATGGTTTAAAAAATGGTACACCGACGATTGAATCAGTTTTTATTTGTTTTGGGATTTTGTTAGTATTGTTCATAATTGGAAGTTTTGGTCTATTGTTGTATAGATATCATATTTCCAAGTCTACTGAAAAAGAATCTGAAATACAACCTAGACCAGAGGTTTCTATGGTTGATAGACCAGTGTCATTAGCAAGAGTGAGCAACCCAATGATAGATGTTATTCCGAAACAAACAAATAGAATTAGCTATGACCAGACATAATGAGTAAAATGTGAAGAAATAATAAAATAACAAAATAACAATATAAAATAATCGCGCGATTATTTTATATGAAGTATTCAGTGTGTGCCGCATTTTTAATAATGAACATTATTGGAATGATTTCAGGGTTTAGTTATTTTGCAAATATAAATGAAAGAAAGCGGTATTCCATTTCAAAACCGAGAAATAATAGAATTAGTAGTGGAATTAATAATGAAAACAATGAAAACAACGAAACCCCAATAAGAAATCCGGATTATATTCCAGAGAAAAACGAGACTATTTTGAGTAATAGCCCTGTAACCCGCAATTATAACCCTTTTAAGCCAAAATCCATTTACAATGAGAGAATTCGTAGATTAAATTCAAAAAACCAGACAGAACGAGATTATGCCATGATTGGGGAAGAAGGCGCGAAAGAATACGAGGAAAATTTGAATTTCTTAGAGAATTTGATAAATGGTGGAATAAATGGTTCGGAATCAGAAGAGCGTCAAGGACCTCATCGTAGAACAGGAGGCCTCCGAATTGTGATTAACAGAGGAATGTTCAATCAGTTCACAAACAACGAAGATAACGACGACGATGACCTTTTTGGCAGAGGTAGGAGTCGCGATAGAAAATCAGATAATTTTGAAGTTGTAACGAAATATCCTGTAAAATTCGCAGACATTGGTGGGTTTGACAAAATAAAAGTGGAATTAGCTCAATGTGTTGAGTTTCTCTCCAATTTCACCAAATATGCCCAATATAATGTGAGAGTTCCCAAGGGGCTTATCCTAGAAGGACCTCCAGGTAATGGTAAAACTCTCTTGGCAAAGGCTCTTGCTGGTGAAGCTAGGACTGGTTTTATTGCAGTTTCTGGGTCAGAATTTCAAGACAAGTATGTCGGAGTTGGATCTTCAAGAGTGAGAGAACTTTTTTCACTTGCAAAGAAGAATGTTCCGTGCATTATTTTCATAGACGAGATTGATGCAATTGGTAGAAAGAGGTCGGGTGATGGTGAATCCTCTTCTAATGAGCGCGATAGCACTTTGAATGAGCTTCTAGTTCAGTTAGATGGTTTTAAAAATAATACAGGAATATTTTTAGTTGGTGCAACGAATCGCGCCGATCTTTTGGATCCAGCGTTGGTCCGACCTGGTCGCATTGATAAGCGTATTTTTATTGGTCTTCCGGATGCCGCGACTCGCGAGGCTATTCTTAATGTTCATACAAAGGGCAAACCATATGACAATTCAATTATAATAAAGGATATGGTAGACTTGACTATGGGATTATCTGCGGCTCAAATTGAGAATTTATTGAACGAGGCAATGTTAAACGCGCTCAGATATGACAGAGATGTATTTACATCGCAAGATGTTGACATTATTATGAATAAAATGATGGCAGGATGGCAGCCGACAGACCATCAATTTACTTCAGATATTATTGATCACATTGCGCTTCACGAGATGGGACACGCAGTTATGGGATTAGTCGCAAAGCATCACTCAAAAATGACAAAAGTTATTATCAATTTATCGTCGCCAAAAAGCCCGGCGTATACGGTTTTTGAGGGATCAACTTCAAATATTTACACGCGGGAAGCTCTATTTGAACATTTGGCAATCTTATTGGCTGGAAGAATTGCCGAAGAAATCTTTTTTGATGTGAGCATAACAACTGGAGCAATTAATGATTTTGAAGAGGCGTTTAAATTGGCTGAAAAAATGATTGTCTATTATGGAATGGGAAAGCATAACATTATTTATCCTAGTTTGAGCGATAAGTATAAGGAGATGATTGACAATGAAGTTGTTGATTTGATAGACGATGCGAATAAATATGCAACCTTTATTTTGAAGAACTGCAAGGAACTTATGTTGGAGGGTGCTGAAATGTTGAAGAGAGATAAACTTCTAAAGGCCGAGACTTTAATAGCACTTATTGAAGCTAAATACAGTGATTTGTTTGATTTAAAGTATTGCAAAGATGATGAGTAATATTTTATTATTTGAATAATGTATAATACATAATATATAAATCTACATGGACTATTTACCACCCTCATTTTATGCACATGTAATTAATGGAATTCTGTTATTCATAGCAGTAATTGTTATCGCTTTAAATTATTCAAGATTGGCTAGACTAGAATCGTATCCCAGAAGGACAATAAATTTAATATATTTAGTATTGTTATTGTCTATTGCGGCTGGCGTGCATGGAATATCTCATTTAGGGCTAGAATATGTATACGGATTTAATCCCATGAATTATTTTAACCAAAGGAGAATGTAATAATATATATAATAAAAATTGATTTTGTTATATTAGTTTAATGATAAAACCGCTTATATTCTTTATGGCACTAGCAATTTCACCAGAAGTAATCCAAGGATTTAAGAAGTACTTTAAGAGATGTATTCGCGGTTATCATTTAGTAAATTTGGATCCAATTAAGGAAGCTGTATGGGAGTCTATTAACAGTCAAGTTTTAATGCATTCGGGTGGAACTATATATGAGAAAAGCAGTGGGTCGCATTCACCAGGAAGTGACATTTCAAGCAGTATTGGAAATTTCTCAAATAAATCAGTAAAATATGACTCCTCAAAAAATGATCATTTCAATATTAGCTCCTATAGATTAACAACGGTTTGCTCTGCAGATAGTCCTGGAAATATTAGCGAAATTATTGCGGAGATTAATAAGCGAAAGAATTTTCAATACTATTCTATTATTGCGAGGGATGAATCTGCGGATAAAATTTATTATGATTGGTTTATATTACCTGCGGACCACCCGGCATTGGACCCAGCAAGCTATACATGGGAACCAATGATGGGAAAACGCGGTAAAAAAAAGGACATTCAAGTAGGATGGAATACAAATGTGGTAAATGGCTCCAGCATGAGTATATCTTTTAGTATGTCATCTCAGTTGTGGATTTCTGTGACAATAACAGATGAAATGAAAGATCAGTATATTGTTGCAACAACTCAAGTAAAGAAGCAAATAATTATGGATTATGTTGCACTTTCAGAACATTTTCCAGACGAGTCTATTGATATTTGATTCCCACCCCAAAAATTTGCCAATCGCCACCGAAACTGTTAATATAATATATAATATACTCATATTGTTAGAATTTACTTCAAATCGTGTGAAAGGAATTCTTTATTAAGGAATGTATTAAGCCTACCGAAATATTGATAAAGCTATATACATTTATAATTTAGCTTATTTTAATTTCACATCTTCAAAGTTTTAATAGCTGACTGATTATTTTTATCTCTCTCTCTTCTAGCTCTTTTCAATTTAGGAAATTTTTAAAATAGCGTGGAATCAGGGTTTTCATACCCCGCTTACCTGTCCTGAAAACTTTTTTATAGAAATAACGCAAATCTCATTATTATTTTGCTAATGAAATTTATTATTTTATAGCAATATTTGTTACATTGATTTATTTTGGGTTATCGGTGGACATAGCTAGTTTAAAACAATAATAATTTAGGAATTATTATTTTAAAAAAAAAAATAATATTTTATTTAAGTATAACCATGAGCACGTTTAGTATAACTTCAGGAGCTTCTCTTAGGGATAGGGGAGTTTTGATTAACGTCACTCCAACCCTTGCCGGTAGAACGGTCGACCAAATTCAAGTGGGTTTCACCAACCCTTTAAACCCAAGTGATGCGCCACCTACTATTATTATGAATAACGAAAACCAGACCAACTATGTCGAGTCCTCTGGCGTTACAAGAGATTCTGGTATACTTGAGGTTCTTAATACCGAGACATTTTCAGATTCTAATCCGTTTAGACTTTACGTCCTTTTTGCCGGAACCCAAAACACTGTGTATCTAGCCGATGTTAAATTCTTCCTATCTAACGGGGCGGTGGTTCAAGGTGCTGTGCCTGGTAGACCAAATGAACTGTTACCAGTTATGCTTAAAACAGATCCAGTGCCAAAATTTACTATAACAAAACCTTTAGTTATAACAAAAAAAAATGCGTTATCAGTTCTTGTAAACACTGGTTCGGTTCCAGTAAAGGCGTTATTTTTTGATGTAAAACCGGGGGACAAACCGAACCTCCCCGGTTATACAGTGAGAAAGAATATGTTTGATCCTTCTAATAATGATTTAAGATACGGGACGATTGCAGGAACTTCTGGTATTTTAGTTGATCTTGTTCAAGCAGATTTTTCAGGCACTGATTTACTTTTGGAAGAAAATGATAGAACTGGATACAAAATTTCTTGCACTGTAAATGCTATGAGTAATGTTGGTTATGCAACGGGGACACCGGAATGGGTTACTTACGCACCCCATCGCATAAATCAACCCGAGATTCTTCATGTTAGACAACCAGATTCTGATGTGAATGACTATACATTGGATGTTAGGTTTAGACCCCCTTCTGATCTTGTGGCATTGGCAGGAGTTGGTATTAATACTATTGAATATATATTTACAGACGGCTCTGGAAATGGAAATATCGGCGGACTAACCGATGATCAGAGTGGAAACTTTCTTTTTGATGTTAGCGGCAATGGAAGGAGATTCTATTATGATTCAGAAACTAGAGAGTACAAGGACGCTAGTGGTAATGTGACAATTGCTAGACACCTTGGTTCACGTACCGCAGCTCAATTATTAGACGGTGGATCATTAGACGCCAGTGGTGCCTACCCTATTCGTCAACACGCATTCTTGCCATTACAAAATAACCGAACAATTACTAGAATTGGCATTACCGCGCGTGGATCCGATTTGTCAACCAGTAGAACCTCTTTTTTTGATATTAGTTTCAATACCGATTCTGCTCCCGGAATGTGGCTTGCCCCAAAAAAGCCCGTTATAACTGCCTCACGTGTTGATAACTCTGGAAACCTCATATTATCTGTAAATTCATTCACACGCACAATTGATGTCAGTGGAAACTTTGAGGTTAGATTGGTTGATCCTTCCGGCAACCAAACAAGTGATGCTTCACTTAACCATTTTGCCATTTCAGCTGACAACGCGAAGAACGCCGTAAAAGGATACAACAGCGAGAGAAATTACAACGTTACTATCCCATTAACAGCAATACCAGCAACAGCTGCAGTAAGAGGGACAACCCTTGATATTAGTTTTGGAACCCCCTTTGACATTGGAGTCAAAATTTTTGATTTGTCAGGAAATGTCTCCTCTATTTCTGAAAAATTTACTAACATTAGACAAACTTTACCTTCAACACCTTTTTTCCGACTTAGAGAAGTAAATGTTGATGGAGTCCCTACTATATACTGTTCATTTGACCAAAGTAACAATACCATTCCTTTACCTACACTTGGTTTAGGCTCAAGAGACGCAAGCGCAAATCAAACAGTAGAACTTGATATTTTCACAAGAACATCTTCATCAGTCAATTGGTCACAAACGCCAATAAAACAGCTAATTTTAAAACCTCAGTATTCGGCTTTAACAGCCAATGATTTATCAGGAGTATTGCTTCAAATTCCCACTTTAGCCGCTGGACACCAAGTAAGAGTAGTAGGAAGAATCACTGTTCCTTCGTTGACGGCACCAAATAATTCCACATTTGTATCTTATGATTCCCGCGAGGCTACTTATTCAGCACTTAGTCTTACGAGACAGATAAATAATGTTGTAATAGTACCCAAGAATGACGCCCGCGATATCTCAGCTAATGTACTAGTAGATAGAAGTTTAACATTCACATTTCAAGCTCCACCATCAGGAGCTGATTTAGAGAGATACAACCTTGACGTTTTTGTTAATGATCTTTCTGGTGCGATATATTCTGCCTCTATTGACGCAAGCGGCACACCTATTAATCCTGTAAAAGTAAAAACCTATAGCATAACGCTAAATAGCACAACCAGCGCTAATGATCTACTAGCAGCTCCAACAGCATTCGCTGGTACCCGCGAGGTTATACCATTTGCCGGTGCCACAAACCCAAGCGCGGCGTCATCTTCTGACGCATCTTTCAATATTACAAATTCTGCCCTTAGATTTACATGGGGAGATTTGGTTAGAGTAAGAATCTCAAGCGTAGGAAGATTACTCGAAGGCACTCGTCTAGGCGACCCTGCTGTACGTGAGTTTGTTATGGTTCCTAGTGCCCCATTGGTCGTTACCGATGTGTCATTTAATTCGGACGCTTCACTTAATGACATTGTTACATACACAATTAGAAACAATGGATCAACTATTTCCTCTTTAACAACAATGAGCGTTTTTTGGGACAATCTTAATGAAAGCGCTTCAACATTGGATGCGCCTGATTCGCTTTCATTATTTAACTTCTCAAATAGAAGAGTTAATGTTGGGTCAAATAGCTACACAATAAACGAGGGAGATATCTCTGGAAATGTATGGGTTTTATCTTACCCTACGTTAAGTAAGACCAATAATGTCATTGACACTACTTTCACATCGTTTACAGGAACTATTGGAAGATCCGGATCAGCCGTCCCAGCAATTAGCACTTTGAGAGTGAGATACCTAACTGGAATTCATAAGACAAACGCAAACGGTTCAATCAATCCACTTGCGGGTCTTAAGGCAGTGTTCTCTGTAGCGAATGGCGCTAACCAATCGTCAAATGACACAACGAACACTGCATCTTTTAGATTAAGTGGGGTTTAAACAGTTAGTTAAGGAAGACTTAATTTTTATTGTTTTTCACTTGACACATAGATTTTTATATAAAATATTTTATATAAAAATAATAAGCTCTGCGTTTAACCGTTTTATAAATTATTTAGTGCGTTTGATTAGTGGATAATTTTTTCTCCATATTTTTTTATGTTTATATATAATATAATGCAATCCCAATTTGATTATTTAGTAAGCATTGCGAAAGAAATGCGCGCCCAAAAAATTCAGAATAAAATTAACAAACATAACGCTGCTGTTAGAGAAAGAAATCTTAAAGAAGCCGCACTTGCCGCTCAACGGGCAGCTGAAGCAGCCACAGCTGAAGCTTTATTGGCTGAAGCTGCGGATAGGGAACAAAAACTCCAAGAAGCTGTGATTGCCGCTAAAAAAAGTGCTGAAGATGCTTTGGCTGAAGCTGCTCATAAGGAACAAAAAATCCAAGAGGCAGTGATTGCAACTCAAAAAGCCGCTGAAGAAGCAGCAGCTAAAGCAGCCGCTGAAGCTGCGGATAGGGAACAAAAAATCCAAGAGGCAGTGATTGCAACTCAAAAAGCTGCTGAAGAAGCAGCAGCTAAAGCAGCCGCTGAAGCTGCGGATAGGGAACAAAAAATCCAAGAAGCTTTGGCTGAAGCTGCTCATAGGGAACAAAAAATCCAAGAAGCTTTGCTTGCCGCTCAACACGCAGCAGAAGAAGCCGCTGCTAAGGCAGCCGCCGCTGAAGCTGAGGATATTGAAAAAAAAATCCAAGAGGCTGTTCTTGCGGCACTAAAAGTGGCTGAAGCTGCCGCCGCTAAAGCAGCCGCCGCTGAAGCTGCGGATAGAGAACAAAAAATCCAAGAGGCTTTGCTTGCCGCTCAAAAAGCTGCTGAAGACGCGTTGATTGAAGCTGCGGATAGGGAACAAAAAATCCAAGAGGCTTTGCTTGCCGCTCAAAAAGAAGCAGAAGATGCAATGGCTGAAGCTGCGGATAGAGAACAAAAACTTCAAGAAGCTATTCTTGCTGCTCAAAAAGCGTCTGAAGATGCAATGGCTGAAGCTGCGGATAGAGAACAAAAACTTCATGAGGCTGTGATTGTAGCTCAAAAAAGTGCTGAAGCTGCATTCGTCGAAGCTTTGATTACCACCGCTGCTGCTCAAGCTGAAGCCGCTGCCAAAGCCGAAGCCGCTGCTAAAGCTGAAGCCGAAGCTAAAGCTGCCGCTGCTCAAGCTGAAGCCGAAGCCGAAGCCGCTGCTGAAGCCGAAGCTAAAGCTGCCGCCGAAGCCGAAGCTAAAGCTAAAGCTGCTAGTAAACCAGTCGTGTTAACTTTGAATGGCATGTTTGCAAAAAGTTTTGAACAAACAATTAAGGCTTTACCTGTTTTAGCTTTACCTGAAGTTATTGTTGATGAATCCAAACAAGTTTATAATCCAGATTTAAACAACGCTTTTGCAAAAAGTTTCATGCAAACCATTAAATTAACACAGGCTTCACCTAAAGTTGTTGATGAACCCAAAAAGGAATCTCATGATAATGCAAAAGTAAACAGAATTTTTGCAAAACTTTTCTAAATTTATTCTTAGTAATAGAAGGGAACCCCAGGTTTACAGACTCTTTTACTTCTCCAAGACGCGTCCTTCTTAGAAAACTAATTAAATTACTCGTCAAGTGTTAAAAAGAATGTTTTGATGTTTTTATAAGAAAACTATATTGTTTCTTATAAAAACTTTTTGGGCATGGAAACCTGCAGGCTTCTCATGATCAGTTGACATAGTTATTGTAATTAAATTTACTTTTTAGTTGTAAAATCTACTTTTGCACCGCGTTTAATATTCAACGCTTTGCAAGTTCCGCCGGGCATTTCAATAACTAATTCTCCAGTTCCAGGATAATGCTTGCACTCTTCTGTCTTACAGGGTGGGCAATTGTGATGTATTTTTGTTATTTTTCCAGAATGAATGAAAATAACATCCAAGGGAACTATGCAATTTTTCATCCAGAATGCGGATTCAGGTTTATTCATAACAAACAATAATGCATTAAATTCGCCAGTAAATTTTTTGCCCATCATTCCAATCGTGACTTCTCTCGCAGTTCTTAAAACTTTTGTTTTAAATATATGTTGATTTATATGTGTTTGAATATACATATATAAATCCGATATTATTTTATTTTTGCTCTTTAATTGGTATTGTTATTGGTATTAGTATCATGTTGTTGAATAAGCTGTTTCATTTCATCAATTTCTTTCGTTTGTGTGTTTACAATTTTCTTAGCAAAATCTCGGACCTTAGGAGAGATTAAAGGTTTGTCAAGCAAATTTTTACTAGTAAATAACGCCATATCATGATGTTCAATCATTTCTCTCAAATAGTTGGCTTCATTAACTGCAATTTGTTTTCTATAGAGCCATAATGAAAGACCAAAAAATAAAAATAATGGTATATAATATTTCAAGCTAACACTTTGATTGTGCATGTCATACATTAGGACCTCTAAAATGCCCATAATAAACGCCATAACAAGCGATATATATATTTTGCTCAAATTATTTGTAATATTTGCGACATCATTTGTCATAACATTTGACATAATAAAATAGTTTGTTAAAAACCCGGTAATCATCATATAACTGACAGAATAATTTAAAGACATGGACATCATTTTCATCTTATCTTATATTTATTTATTATTAATATTATTATTTTAGGGATATTATATTTTAATGTGTTGATTTTAATGTGTTGATTTTAATGTGTTGATTTTAATGTGTTGATTTTAATGTGTTGATTTTAATGTGTTGATTTTAATGTGTTGATTTTAATGTGTTGATTTTAATGCTTAATTTTTCTGGTTGCATTTTTCTTGGATTTTGAGATGAAACTGCGAATTTTGGATTGTTGTTCGCAAATCATATCAACAATGTCTTGAAAATAGCTGCGAAATTCCTTGCGCATTTTCTTGATATCATCCACACATATCCATCTAATTTCGGCCTTTTCAAAGATTTTCGTTCGTTTAATAATAGCTACATCCAGACGCTTCTGAAGAAATCTTTGATTGTTGTTATAATAATAAGGTAATGCTTCATCATAATCCATTTTAAAGATGTGCATGCGGTAATTTGTGTGACCGGAGCTTTTGTAATCAATATTGTATGTTCCGTTTCTCTTTAACATTTTAGACAAATCCGCATCGCTTCCTAAAAATCCAGTTAATTCTTCTCCACCTTCACGAATTGCGGTTTGAATATAAGTTTCAGAATCATCAGTTCCTCCACCAAAATCGCTCCATCCAGGTGTATCGCAATATTCATGCTCTTTTCCGAATAAAAAGTATAATTTGTTTTTATGTATGCAAGTTGGTAATATTCCAGCGCCCATAAATTACAACAATATTATTTTTCTCTATGCGAAATATATGAAGAATAAAACAATAAAAATAAAAATAATAAGAAGAAAAGTAAACAAAAGAGGTCGCAGTAATAAGACAAAACCAAAGGTAACAAAAAGACATAACAAAACCCGTGTTTTTAAGAGTAGAACGCCCAGGGATATTGAACGCGCTAGTTTGGTAATAGCAAAATCATTAAAGCATCCAAATACTGCACATGGCATTGAGAACCCAATACAGAATCATGTTATGGGATTTGGTAAAGCATCTTCTTATGCACCAACAATTAACCAAGATTTAGTGACTTTAAAATCAATTCCACGAGAGAAAATATCAGACTGTAATAATTCTCGTGCGTTTAAATTAGAAGAACCATTAAAAATAGCAATTCCAGGCGCTTATTATGGCAATAATTGTCACAAGTATTCAACCCCAGAAGCTAAAAAATTTTTATTACATAATCTCTCAGCAAATAAGCACATAAATCCAGATATAATAATTCCTCCGATTCAGATACAATCAAATTGTTGGTTTAATACAATGTTTGCAACGCTTTTTATTAGCGATAAAGGCCGCAAATTTTTTCATTATTTTCGCGAATTAATGATAGAAAGTAAACAGGCAAATGGCACACCAATCCCTGAAAAACTCGCCGATGCATTCGCTCTCCTCAATTTTGCTGTTGAGTCTGCATTAACCGGATCAAAATATGCATATGAATTGAATACAAATAGTATTATTAAACAAATATATGAAAGTATACCAGACAAATATCACAAAGTATATCCTTATGTGGTTGGTGTTGATGCTGCTAGCAATCCGATAAGGTATTATGGAAGTATTATAACATATTTAGATGAGCATTCATTGCAGTTTTTGTTTATTTCGCAATTAAAAACAGATTGGAGAAGTCGTGTAGAGCCTGAACTAAGCAAGTTACAACATAAGCCACACATTATTATATTAGAAATTTTTGATGATGAATCAAAAAAGATTGAAAAGCCTGAGAATTTTGCAGTGTTAGGAGCTGAATACAAGTTGGATAGTTGTGTTATAAGAGACACATCCCAACAACATTTCTGTGCAACTATAACATGCGAGGGGGAAGAAATGGGATATGATGGAATGAGTTTTCACAGATTGGTCCCGATGAAATGGAAGGATACAATAAATGAGGATAAAAAGTGGGAATTTGAAGGTTCAACTAATACAGACGGAACACCGTTAAAATGGTCATTTAAAGAAGGGTATCAATTATTTTTATATTATCGTGTTAAATAATGTGACCAATTCGGTTTATTTTTTTATTTTCATATATTAGTATGACTTTAACAAAAAAAATAAACTACAAAAACCATAAAACGAGAAGATACCAAGGAGGAATGACACAAGCCTTAAGGGGAATAGGAGGTCAGGCGGTTCCTCCACCAGTTGCTCAAGGGAGAATTGTAACTTTTTCTGGGACACAAATTCCAAATCCTATTTTGAAGCAACCGGGACCAGTACCTCCATCAATCGTGCAAACAGATGTGGGGCAAAGACTTGTAGGTTTTATAGAACGTGTTAAACGAACTTTAAAAAATAAAGGAAGAGCCGCAACGGAGGATGAGATTAGAATGGGAAGAAACGCAATAAATATGACTGAAAAAATATTAGACTATCCAGAATCTTCAAATTTGGAGAATTATATTCTATTAACAGAATTTTTTGAAAATTCTGCAATTTCTCCTTTAGTTTTAGCGTTGCAACAAACTTTACAACAAAAGACGGGAAGACTTGATAGAACACTTTTATATGATGTAGCCCAAAATTTCCAGAATCCAACTGTTCCTAATGAAGATGGTAAAATAGGTCCTAGGCGTTTTCTTTCTCTCATGGTTTTATCATCAAGAATGTGTTTAAAATACAGTTTGCGGTCAAATCCAGAATGCGAATTGTTTTTAAGGTTAAATGAATTATTTCAAGGAGGAAATGGTGCAAATTTTAATTCCTCTAGTATTGCCGGAATAATAGATAATTTTATAAAAACAAATGCCGTGGTTACAAGCGATTATGTTAAACGACTAGTAAACGGGGAGAGAATGTATGAAATTTATAGAGGCAATTATTTTCAAGCTGATAGAGAGATATCAAAACTATTAATAACCGCGAGGCTTGATAAATGGTTAAAAATTGTTCCAACAAAGGACTTTGTGGTGGATGTTCCAGTATCATACTTGTTCAACAAGTATACAAATAAAGAGAAAGCTAACTTAAATAAAGACTCTGCCATATGCGAAACGGTAGCTGAATTTACTGACAAGATTGGAACCCCGAGTACAATGTATCCATTATTACCTCCATCCGCGTTTAATATTGAACAAAACGAGAATATTGATTTTGATAAAATCAATGAATATTTATACAAGATATCACCTCCTGCAGTAAAGAAAAAGGCAGATAAGGCTCATAAAAAGTCTTTGAAAAAAAAGAATAAGCTGATGGGACATTAAAATCTGCATAACTATTATATGAAGTATTTGTTTCATACAATAATTGCGACAATGACAGCGTTTGCAGCGGCAATTTGGGATTTAAACATAGCAAATACTGCTGTTTGGTTAAGTGGTGCGTCTTATTGCGGAATGGAAAATTACAAGACAATGCAGTTGGGTGGTCCGGCGACAAATTTTCAAGTGACAAATGTTTTATACGACGAAGAGACAGATTTGCAGGGTTACATAGGATTGTTGAAATCAACGCGCATGATGTATGTAGTATTTCGGGGTTCATCATCAAGATTAAATTGGCGAGCAGATTTTGAGATAATAAGGAGAGATTATGATACCTATCCAGAGTGTGAATGTTCAGTTCATACCGGGTTTTACAAGGCGACAGAAAACTTGAAAGACGAAACAATATATGCAGTTTCAAACTTAACGAGAGAAACGGGATATAAAACGGTTATAGTAACAGGTCATTCGTTGGGTGCAGCCGTTGCGCAGTTAATGGGAATGGAATTAACTGCAGTGGATATATATAATGAAGTATATAATTATGGACAACCTAGGATAGGTAATAATAAATATGCGGAGTTTGTAAATAAAATAATGAAATCGTTGTATCGTTTTACACACGATAGAGACATGGTTCCGCATATTCCGCCGCGGGATGTGGGTTACCTACATTCATGTAGGGAGATTTTTGAAGATAAAATGGGAAAATTGAAGGAATGTAGTTCGGCGGAGTGTGAGGACCCCGAGTGCGCCGACCAATATCGCTTGTCGCAAACAAATACTGACGATCATAGCTATTATCTCGGCCATTTCTTGGATTGTGCAAATAGTACCAGTGCTTATTCATTGTAAGCTTCTTCTATTTATATAGGAGCGTTATCGTCCTTTTTATATCTTAATAACCCAGCTAATTTTTTAGTGGCGTATAAATAAGCGAGATAAGCAGCAATTGTACCAATTATAGCTCCGCATATTACCTGTGTTAATGTGTGATTTTTATATTTGATGCGTTGATATCCAGTATTTATGGCTAGTAATAAGTAGATTATAGAGATAACCGGACTCTTTAATGCTAAAAATATAAACACTGTAGAATAAAAGACGCTTGTTGCATGCCCAGACGGCATTCCGTATCTATCAAAACTTATTCGTTTTCCATGCGCAACCGACGCATTGAATATGCTTAGGTCTTCGGATGGTCTGGGTTGTTTTATTAGCTCTTTTAATATTATATTTATTATCAAATTTAACACATATCCAACCACATAAACTGATAATAGGGTCGCTTTAGTTCTCAATAAGATTATAGTTGCTGATAATAATAAAAATGGACCTAAATAACCAATGTAGTCAACTGTTCTTGTAATAAAACCTAATATATCCATGTTGCTGTTATATAAAGATGATATAAAAACTTTCTTTATTTTGTTTTGTTAATACTGATACAAGTTTTCACTAATAATTGTCACGCACCAGTCACAACCATTTAAATTCACAACATTCCCTCTATCATCCAATAATTTTATTCTTAGCCGACTTATGTTAACGGGACCAAAATAAATACGCTTGTTATCTTGCATAGAACCACCAAATTCAACATTCACATCTCCTGTTTTCATATTACCCAATTTAATAGGAAGTATTGCAAATGTATCAGAAACTACCGGAGATTTTAGTTTGTAATTATATGTTTTCTCATTGTTTTTAATAATTTCATTGATAGTGTATAACTGGGACTGTGTGAGCGTTCTTGGGGCGCTTGGTAATACACGCGGCGACGCTGAATAACTAGCGTTTAGTTTATCCATAATTAAAGTTCCAGCATCTTCGTCGTTTGCTAATCTTGTAGTATTTGCAAACACATTTGAACCGTTTGGGTTCGCTGGAACGCATATATAAGGAAGATCTGGAGAATAATAACTTGGCAACTTTAATGCTTTTGATGTCTCAGTTATACCAATTAATCCGTTATTAATATGATTTTGATTGAGGTCATCAATAACTAATATAAAGTATTTTGGGCCATATAATTCAAGAATTGCAATTGCTGGATTTCCATTTTTTTTTATATTTTCAAATGGAACCCTGTAGCCAAGAACCCAACCAAGAGTCTGATTTATGGCCATTGTTGAAGCGCATTGAAAATTGCAAGATAGGTCAGATGTTACATCAAAAAATGTTATTATAGTTTTCTCGTTTACTGTTAAGCCACTATATGTTGCTCCATATAAATTTAAAATCAACTTTCCGCTTATTGGGCTAATATAAACAGGAACCGTGGGCGTTACAGGAATTGCAGCTATTGGGCTAATTGTGGATGTATTTATTCCAGCAGCGTTCAATCTTTCAGTTAAAGTTGAAACCATAGTCGCATTTGTATAGTTCCCAGATTCAATTGATATTTTAACGCTTATAATTGGCACATTGGCATCATCTACAAAAGTTAACCAAAAACAGGTATTTCCATATAATTTATCAATTGTGTACCACGTATATGGAATGGAAAATGAATATAACCTGAGAGAAAGAACATTTAATAATGGTTCAGACAATTCTAGTGTGTAATCACTCGCAGTTTCAGTTGGACTTGTAGATTGTCTATATTGACTGTCTAGAACAATAATGCGCGATGTAGTATTTTTTAAATTGGGATTTAATACATCCTGTGCAACTGGAATATTAAATGTATCAGAAACACCAAGATGTTCTCTCTTCATTGGAAAATGATCATTGTTGAAAACATTAATTTTTTGTTTTCTTTCAGTTATTTTGTTTTTCTGAACACTGTCTTTTTGATTTAAAGCTTCATTCTTATACCAATTATCGCTTTGTTCCCTTGCCGGACCCAATTCTGCAGTAATAGGGTCTTCTTCATTGTACAATTCTTCTGCATAATTGAGAAGTTCTGCTTTCATGTCGCGAAAAAAATTTACCATGTCTGGATTTTTTTCTTTTGTGAACTTTTCAATATACTCATTCGTTTTTTCGGTAATTTGTTCTGCGTCAGGATTATCTAAATCAAGAATAGTTAGTAATTCAGAAACGGTATAATTTTCAATATTCGTGTCAACTTGTGGCATGTATATATTCTATATTATTATTTTATATTGAAATCGGGACATTTTGTTGGTCATGGTGCTCTTTTTTTAGTTCCTTTTTTTCAGCGATTTCCTTTTGAAAATGAGTTACAAATATATCCTTTAATTCTTTTTCTAGATTCATCCCTGCAAACAAATCATGTTTCAAAAGTTTTTCTGGAATTGTCTTAATTCCAGAACCTCTTTTTAAATGGCTTTTTCCTTTGAAAAGAATGTTGTCCAATGCTTTTACGATTCTGGAATTAGATTGCTTCAATTCATTTCGGCCGAGTCTGTACCCACCCTTATAAACATAAGCGTTGTAATTTGAATCTTCATAAAAACGGTCGCGCCTAGTAAAATTGTAGTTTGGAATATTTTTTATCACACCAATCCCCTCTATTTTGTTGCGACTATTGTTCATTTCTACTACAAATACGATAGAGTTTGCTTGGATTTTTTGAGATAATGGTGTTGGTGCACAGTAAATACAGCCAGGAAATTTCTCTCGCTCGCGATGTGAACAATTCTCTTGCCAAGTTTTTGCATTGAATCTTGTTGAAGCTATTGTAGTCATTGTTTAATACAACATTATTATTGAGATTTATGTGTCAATTTTTATTCTAACAATATAAATATTATGCAATCAATTACGGCCATTTCAAAAGATTTTAATAATAAGAATCTTAAGAGGATTATTAATGTTTATCAATTAAAATATAAGAATAGTGTTGCTCAAGGTCTAGGAGATTATATTCGCGGTTGTTTTTGTCTTATGCAGATATGCGCAATGTTGGGGTTGAGTTTTGACATGGATTTAAAAAATCACCCCATGTCAAAATACTTGATTCAAAACGAATCCGAGTCAGAGAGAAAATATAATATAAATTATGCAGAAGTTTCTCGGTATGAAAACACAAATTATGTTCCCATAAATTCTACAACATATAGTAAAAATTCTATTAATTTCTTTATTGAGTTTGTGAAAAACTTGAACTCTATGGGTTTATCTGAGAATTTCTTTACATTTTGTCATAGTTTTCCAATATTTGATGTGCAAGATGTGGGTCGCAAATTTATTCTAAGCAAATTATTACCTAATAAAATGATGCAAACTGCTATAAAAGAGCGGCTAACGCATCTAGAACTTATTCCAAAAAGATTTGCAGTGATTCACATTAGAAGCGGTGATAAATATTTGATAAATAATGGTAGTTTAAATTCATTTGTTGTTAAAAAAATAGTTGGTATATTATCAAAAAATATGAAAGAAGGGACAAGGTACTTGATTTTAAGTGACAATAATCAAATAAAGTTGATTTTGAAAAAGATGTTCCCACAAGTAGTAATTCAACTTACAAAGATTACACATTTGGGTGAATCTGCGAATTCAGACGACGATGCTGTTATGGAGACATTATTAGACTTCTATCTTATGTCAAATGCATTTCAAATTATTAGTTTCTCACCTTATAATTGGGGTTCTGGGTTTAGCCAGTGGTGTAGCATTCTGTATAAGATTCCCTATACAAAGATTCAAGTGTTGGATAGGTTATCTTAGAGTAACATTCTTTTAAAGTTTATTTTATTAGGGTCTCCACCCACATGAAAGTTGTGACTACCGTGAAAGTATTTGATTTTATCATATTTCATGTAATTATTTGGATCGCAAAGATAGAATAGCAATTCTCCCCATAATGGTAAATCCCCCCATCTAAAAATGTAAATATAATCCAAGCTTTTCACCTTCTCAATGTATTTTTGCGCAAGCGTGTTTATTCTTAAACGAGCAAGATTTAGCCCAAATACATTTGTGTATGGTCCTGATGGTCTGTGTGGTATAATTGACGCTGATGTTTGCAGGTTTTCTTTTATAAATTGTTCAGTAAATTTGTTTAATCTGTATGTAACAAAATCGTGATCTCTTGTCCAAGTTCCATATATGGCGGTTTTATTTTGAAGATGATAAAACAATTCTGGAATATTAAATTCAATTATACAGTCTTCGTCAATGCGCAAAATAAAGTCATAATCATTGACAAAGTTCCAAAAGTCTACGAACCAAAAAGAGCACATATGTCTATAATTTAAACCAAATGCCTTTGTTGGTTCAAAGAATGATATTTCTTTTTTTTCATCTTTGAATGCGTGTTCTTTAATGCATATAAATTTTAAATTTAGTTGTGGTGTAAATTGTGATATATATTTCTGATGAGGTTCTAAAATATTTCCCTCATGAAATATGAGTATATCAATTCCTTGGAGAGATCCTAAATTATTAGCAATTGAAATGTTGCGTTTTATAAGAGTGTTGTATTGTTGCAAACTTTGATAACCTCTGGTTAAAACTGCTACTGCCATTTTTTTTATGGCTTCTACTTCTTGCATATAAATTATGCGTTTTATTAAAATGCATAATTTTACTCATTAACCACCTTTGAAAAGGTTAAAACGAGGTAAGTGTCAAATTTTTTCTAAGCCAGGACCTCTCTGACCTTATCCTCCAAGCACTGATACCTTGGCTTGTTCATCTGCTCCACAAGGACGGACCAAGGAGTGCATCCCTGAAGAGCGTCCAAACCCTTCTCACAGAAGAGATTGAGAAGAGCGGGACTAAACCCAGACATCATGCTGACATTCTTTTGGGAGGAAAGGCATGGGAAGCCGCTGGTGGACCTTAGGTTCCAGAAGAGGATGTGAGGAGGCTTGAAAGGAGTGCCCCAAAGCCTCTCGCCAGTCTCAGCATACTTGCGCTCCATGGTCTCATAGAATGTCTCCATATTCTTGGGCGCGCCAACATTAGGGTCATCAATCTGCATGTCCGAGAAGATGGCGAGAATCATACCCTCAACCTGATCAGGCGTAAGCTTCTTCTCAACAATGGCGTCAAGAATGCGGTCAAAGGCTCCGTAGAAGTTGGTGGAGTAACCGACCTCACCCTTCTGGAGAACGCGAATCATGTCCACAAAGTTGTCACAGCCATCAAGATTATGCCAAGTAGGATTGGTGCTGAAAGACAGGACTCGCTTACCAAGAATAGACTTCTCAGCGACACGGCAGCCGAGAGCCATTGCGACATCACGAGGGTCGCCGTCCATGGATCCAGAAAAGTCCAACATTGCCACCATAGGACCAAGTGCGCCAGTTTGAGTAGAGTTATCACGCCATTGTGCGTTGAGAAGGTCAATCTCAATTTGGACATCGTCCGAGGGCCTTTTAAAGATGAGGTCACGAGCCTGAACAGTGAAGCTATTGAGACCAACACGCTTACCCTTCATCTCCACCTCGCCGGCAGCAGCCTTCTTGATGCGAGCAGTGAAGTTTTCAGCACACTGAATCCGGTCCTCATTCTCAGAACGCTGAGTGCCATCCTTCTTCTTGTTCAGAAAAGCCGTCTTCTGCTTAGAGATGGTAATAGAGGTCGTCTTTGCGTGATCAATCTGAGACCAAGTTCCATCGCACTGGTGAATCTGAGTGGTGTCAAGAGCGCGATTCAGATTAGCAAGGAGCTTGCGGAAGTCCATCTTGGCCTTGTTGACAGCCCGGTCAATCTGAACATTTGTCTTTGCAGTCTCAATATACTCCTTGAAATACACAACGGCGAGCTCATTGAAAATCCAGCCAAATCGGTGAGACTTGGCGCGAGGAACCCACTTGGCAGCAAGCGACTTCTTCTCGGAACTAGCATCCAGGCGAAGCTGGCCAAGCAGAAGCTGGAATGCGTGCTGCAACAAAGGATCGGAAACCGGAATCTTCTTGGATCTGCAGTAGTTGCAGAAATACTTGATATCCTTCCAAGAACCATAAGGATGGCCGTCTGATGAGACAAACTTGGTAAGAACAAAACGAGCAAGCTCTGGATAAAACTCATTCCAAACCAGAACCTGCATATATGCAAGGGAATACTCCCCCTTTCCGTCAATAATGTCACGAGTGTGACCAACCATTTTATATGCTACCGTCATTAACTCTACAAACTTTTCTCTGGAAATATCCTTAGTTGCCGTGAGATTACGCAAGAGGTTCCAGAGCGTGTCAGCGTGAGACTCAATAGCGATCGGGTCACACCGAGTGAACTGAAAGCTCAGCTGAAGGATTTTCTCCTGAAGGTCGCTGGACCAAGAATATTCTGCGTGTCCCTTCTCACCGACCTGCTTTGGCGTATAAGAGTCAAGAGCGTTTACGAGTGCTGCCATGGTTACTTAATATTGTGGGGCGTCTTTAAGTTGTTTTGCGATATGTTCTTTTTTTGGACCCCCTTATGGTCTTAAGATATATCCGTTTTGTTTGAGATAGTGCTCTTGTAGGTGTCATTTTTGTATCCTCGGTTTTTTCATAAAAAATTATCACAATCTCATTCAAATCTTGGAACATGGAAATGGATTTTTCCAAAGGTATTGCATCTATGTTTTTTATTGATTTCAAAAATGGATCGTCGCCTTGATTGGTTTTTAAAAAATGATATATTTCAGTCGGTTCAACATCAATGTTGTATCTTAATATTGATAAAACGGTGTATGTTTTTTCTGAAGGTTTACAATTCTTTTTAAGTATTCCAATTATCTCTTCCCTTGAAATATAATTTGGCTCTTTTAAAAGAATCGTTTCTTCCTTTATTTTTTCTATATCACTTTCTTTATTGACATAAATATAATTAAATTTAATGTATGTAACATCCTCTGTATAAAATGCTTTGTAATCTTCATCTAAAGATTCAAATTCATCTATCCATTTTGTATCTAATTCTATTTGAGAATCTTCAACATCCATATTAAATTATACTACTAATGGTCTATATAATTTAATACAATTTTTAACGGCACAAAATAATTCGACTAATATTCCCATTCATCGTATTCCTCTTCCTCAAATGATTCGTACTGTGGCATTTTATAAACTCTATCATAAGCTCCATCTCCGTGCAACTCGTCGTATTCTTCTTTATAATCATTCCATCTCTTTATTAGAGTTCTGAAAATTTGGGTTGCATCATAATGATATTCTTCCGCTGTATATTCTTCTTCTTCAATAGATTCGCCGTCTACAATTAAATCCCCATTTTTTACCCTATATCTCGTCCAACCTTGAGGTAGTGGTTCATCTTCTGGAATCTCGTCTATAACTTCCTTTAGATATGCTTCCTTATAATTTAGCTCGCAATCATCTGTAGTAGCAGAATTATCCTTTGCAAAAAGCTCCGGAAAATCTGCTTCAGTTAGATTTACTTCAGCCTTTTTCTTTTCATTGAACCCTCTAAAATTGTTAGACCTATTTTGGCCTCTATCTATATCCCGATTAGAGTATTGTCTAGGACGCCTTTCGCTCTTGAACATATTTCTCATTTTGTCGTGTGGTTTAAAACCTGGTATACACTATATAGTCAGGTTGCCTCTAAGTTCTTGCGACATAATGTTAAATATCATATATGTTTTAAATATATGATTTAAAGATGTAGTCATATGTAGTATTATCTCCTAACAGCAATTCGTAGTTTCTGTTCGCCGACTTTGTATGGAAAATACAACTAAAAAAGGTGTTATATATATTTGCGGGAGATAGCACAAAAACAATCAATTTTGGGGTAAAATGTGACTATAATGTGTTTTAGTTTTTACTTAAACATATTATATACAATAAATATATGGACTTGTCTAATAACGAGCTTTTTCAAATGCTTTTAACTGATATGATAAATATGAACAACCAGATTTTAAATAATAATGATAATGGAAACATGTTTAATAATACTTATATCTACAATAACTATAACGAAAACACCCTTTTTAATAATATCATTAATAATATTCAAAATGGAATTCAGAATGAAATTCTGAATGAAAATGACAATTACGATGATGTTCCGCCATTATTTCCCATTTTTCCTTTTTATAATGATTATACAGGAAATTCTGCACCAAATTCTCAATCCGTTTTGCATGAAAGTTTATATGATAGAAATCCTATTAAACATGTTATTACTGAAGAAGTAAAAAATAGATTATTTCCAATTAAATTTACAGATGCAAAAGACAGAGAAATACACGATAAGTGTTCTATATCTATGGAAAAATTTAATGATGATGACGATATTATACAATTACCGTGCAATCATTGTTTCTGTGTTGAACCCATCATGCAGTGGTTAACCGAAGAAAGCAGTGAATGTCCCGTGTGCCGTTATAAATTTGATTCTATGGAAAAAAATACAAGGCATATTGAAGCCGATGAAATAGTAGAAATAATAGGGGTTGAAGATTTTCCGGATTTAATGGAAATAGACGATCATTCTAATGAAGATGACTCTACTATTAGTTCTCTTTCAGACGAGGTAGATTAGATGTCATCCACATCAATCTCATCCTCCTCGCATTCGGCTTCATCTTGGATAGATGCAAGCGAAATTTGCTTGGGTTTAAGCTCACTCATCAAGCTATTGTACTCGTCTTCTCCGGCATTATCTGAAAACTCAAAATCATTCTCTGTAGAGCCACCAGAAACGGCAATAAATGTATTGTCTCTTGTAATAAATTCATTAAATCCACCAAGAGACTTTAATCGCTCCTTGTCTAGATCACTATAGACCTCCAATAGGTCGCATTTTTCCAAGTTTTTTCCTTCACCAGTTTTCTCGGCTTCAAAATCGCGACCACCGACAAGAACCCACTTTCCATTTGACAGTGTATTGTCACGCTTTCCTCTTCCGCGAAACTTTCCGCGAATAATACAAAGCCTCTTTTTTCCATCTTTACACATAACATGACACATCCCATTGCCTAACATGGCAACGACTTGTGCATAATATTCAAACTCATCCTCTGAAAATCTTGTCTTAAAATTAGATTGCTTTCCAGAAGTCTCGTATTTGCGAGCCTGGGATTTGTGTCCCGAACCACCTTTTGTGTTTTTCACCATTGTCTTTTTTGTTTACTTGTATTATTTAAGATAATTTCAATTTCAATTTTTATTTACTATTGTGAAAATAAAAATTGATTATTAATTCTCTATATATTTTAACGCGCAACATATATCCAAAATGAAGACCCAAGTTATTTATATTCCAAGTCTTAAGTGTGAAGTGACATATACTATTGGTCAAAATGCATCAGATAATGATGCAATTATTGATGCCGCTGGACCAAATGACATTTGGTTTCATGTTAATAACAAACCTTCATGCCATGTTATTGCGACAGTACCAGATGATATAAATAGAAGTGACATAAAATATATTGTGAGTCAAGGCGTTGTTTTGTGCAAGAAGAACTCGTACCCCTCGGAAAAAAAATTGCCTATTTTATTTACACGAGTGAAAAATATTCAGAAAACAAGCAAACCGGGTCAAGTTTTCATTCCCGAGGATTGTCAATCTATTAAAGTTTGTTAACTACCTTTACACCTTTTAACATTTAAAACGATGCATTTTTTGTCCAAACGTAATAAGGAACACTAAATTGATTGCACAGTTTAATGGATTTGGTTACAGTTATAGGATATGTTATTCTAGTCTGTTTTTCTTTTGTTTTATTTTTTTCAATCATATTTTGAAGATACTGTCTTCTATCTGCGTTGTAAATGTGGATTGGAAATTTATAAATTACTTTGAAATTAAATTTTTCCTTATCAATCCCAGCAAGAATCATCCATCCGCTTTTTCCATCATTGGGCAAATTTTCACACTTTTCTATTTTTGAAATGCTATCATCGTTTATTGTTCCGGACGGTGCATTTTTTTTTGAACTCGGTTTATATTCATAAACATCTTTTGTATTTTCCAAATTGTCAACGCCGTCCCAACCATGTTTTTCTTCAACGTTAACTAATCCCAAAAGTGAAGATAACAATCTCTCATATGGTTCGTTACATTCATTGGATTTTAGACTGTCCATTGCTAGTCTATACGCTATTCTATGCTGTTCAGGAACTTCTTCTAATTTTGTGTTTGATAAAATAAAATATTCGTTCATTTTGCTTTCGTCAATACTTAGAGGAAATACTTTGCAAACTGAATCATTGTCGGAATTGTCCATTGTTATTATTATTTTTATGTTTATAATAAACATAACAATATTTCAATTTTTATTTTAGTATTCAATTTCATCTAGTTCTTCTAGGAACTCGGTATCAGGAACAAATAATCCATTTGTTTTATGCTGTTTATAAAACTGACTCCATGTTCTCTCCTTTACAATATTTTTTATACTTTTATTTATAGTCTCTGTTTTCTGCTCATCTGTTTCATAATTATAGGCGTCATAGAATTCTTCAAATAAATCGTCGTTTGGAAAATCAATCTTCTTTTCTTCATGATTAATGGTTCCCTTGTATGTTTTAATGCGTTCATACCAGACGGGAGAATATGCCGCATAATATTCCCAGTGTCTAAAATATGCATTGTTCAAATTAATTGCATTTCTTTGCAGCTTAAATAGACTCAAGTAATTGTCTTCGTCAATTCCGTGCAAATAAACGATTGGAAGAATTTTATATGGATAAAAGCTGCTATCGTAATCAGAATAAATTGTTTCAAATGGTATAATGTCTTTTTTCTCAACTATGACATATATTTTTTTACCCATTTTAAGATCATCCATAATTGTAAATTGATGCATAATATATGCAAGTATCATGTGTCTTTTTTCAGTTTTTACTGTGTGTAAATTTTTATTTATTTTATGATCAATAAGTTTTTTGGAAGTTAACGAATTGAAATAACTTGAAACAAATGTCAATAATTCTTCCAAGTATTGTTCTTTACATTGATGAAGAACAAATTCAGCAATATCTATGTAATTTTTATCAATAAACAACATGTTAAGTTGAGCGATATTTATGAATTCAATGTGATCAACTATGATGTGCGATGGTTCTTTTAGATTAATATCAAAATTAGTTACAATTTGCCTTAGCAAGAAGGTGTCCAAATTATAAGGACGCATTAATAAATCGCTAACAATCATATTAACAATTTTATCTTTTTCTGGGCCTTTTGATATTTTTCTCCATTCTTTTTGTTTTTTTACAAAGTAGTCATAAAATGATGGGTTTAAAGTATAGTAAAAGTCAAAATATATTTTCCAGAGATGATTAAATAATTCAACTTCAAATCCGGAGTAATACAATTCATAAGCCCAAAATACTGCTTTTTCTTTTTTATCAAGGAGAGAAGTAACGAGAGCCAATTTTACTTCATCTTTAACATAAAGATACCGCGTAAATATAATTTTTGGAATTTTCTCTTGGTCATTCATTGGAATAATTGAGGTTTGATTTGTGCAATGTTGTCCCATTTTATTTTAATTATAGGAAATGGATTACTTTAGTTGATTTCATTTCTTAAAAATGAAATAAAGTAAATCAATTTTTATTTAGTGAGTTTATAATCTTTTCTCATTAAAATATATAACAATGGCAAACGCGTGGATAACATTAGTGAAAAAGACCTTTGGCGAAGGTCGCAAGAAAGACAAGGATTACTCTTATAAGCAAGCTATGATGGATGCTAAGATGAAGAAGAATAGTTCTAAGAAGGGAGGTCAAGCAGACGACGATGAAATGGATGTTTCCGATACCCCAATTGAGGATGATGCGATGGATGTTTCCACTACAACTCCTCTTGATGAGGAGACCACAGAGTCTACTCCTACTATGGGTGGAAAGTCTAGAAGCAAGAAGAGCAAGAAGAGCAAGAAGAGTGGAAAAACTTCAAAGAAGAGCAAGAAGGCCGGAAAGAAGTCAAAGAAGACCAGAAAGGCTCGCAAATAAATTTAAAAACTCTTGTTTATCCGTATTATACAATATATCATTGAATAATGATATGTTTTGCATTGGTGTAGGCCTTTTATCTGGTAACGGATGAATATTTTGAGTCAAAAGTTGAGAGAACTGAGAAATAAATTTATTTTCGGGGGATAAAGGGCCGAAGATATCTCTCAATAAAACGATAAAAATAATGCTTAATCCATAACAGTTCCAAGTTGGACTTTTAAGAAGAATCTCCTGGATTATTACTTGTTTAGGCTTGTTTATAAAAGATTGTAGAGAGAAACGGGTATTTTCTTTATATTGTTCTATAAAATCTTTTGAAAAACTATTTAAAGACCCGACCCGCTCCCCAGTTTCTCTCACTATTTCTTCAATATTTGAATTAGATACACTTTCTTGCTTATTTTCTATTAAAAAACAAATTAAATGCGCTTCCGTGGGAAAAAACACATTTTTGGGGTTATATTTATTAAATAGAAAGCTTTTTCTCTCTTCGTTCATTGTTGGAAGGTGGAAAAAACTAGAGAAATCTGTAAAGGATGGTGATTCTTCTTTATAAACCAGTGTTGAAGGATGAAAATCTAAATTTATCAACTTTGCACTTTCTAACTTTTTTGCGGTCTCCAATAGACTTTTATAACTATTTATTAAATTTAATACATATTTTCTTGGACTTGTTTCTCTCGTTTTTTCGTAAAATACTTGATAAAATGTTGGTTTGTTTTCTATATTTAACCTTTTTATCATTAAATTCTCTTGTTTGTCAGGGGTCTCTTCAAATCCCTCCTTCCATTTATAAGTACCATCATCATCTATCTCTCCAATATTTACATAGGAATTCTTCAATATCGGATTAAAATGTTGAGAATAATTCTTTATTTCCAATATTCTTTGAGATATCTCTATTTCGTTGAGAGAGAAAAAATCGGCCGGAATAATTGAGATTGAATATTTTTCTTCTTTTTCTTGATTTTTTGGTTTCTCCCTATTTTTTCCCATATGGGTTTGAGAAAAATAAAATAAATGATCTTTTGGACATATAAACATTGCAACTATAATGCTATATTATAGTCTACAGTTTTTATTTATTAATTATCATAAAATATCTATTTTTATAAGTTTTCTTGATTTTGTTCATGATTTCATTAGAATCAATGTTGTTTTCCAATAATCTCGCAACTTCTGTCTTCAATGAATCAACATTGTTAATACAAAAGTTATTGAACCCCTCTGATGGTTTGTAATCATCATTTGCCAAACCTCTTGAAATGTGTGAGTCCATAATATCTAGAAGTTCCTTTTGAACCCCGATATATTTGCGCCTGGGCTTGGGATCTGGCTTTACAGTGCTCTTCTTTCTGAAATAATATCGTGCGCTCTTGAACATCTTATCTAGAATGTCTCCATCATAACCTAATTCTTGAAGCCTAGTTGTCTCAGCTTCAATCAATTCTTCCGCATCCTGAACCCACTCTTCCCATGCTTCCTTGAAAGCAGTTCGGTCATCATATTGATGAACCTTTGAAAATTTATACAGCTCATCCATAAATTCTTGAGTAAATTTGTAGCGATAAATAGATGCAACTATGTTGTTAGAATCGTCATTGTCATCGTCATCACAATTTTCGTTAATATTTTGAAAGAGGTTTTTTTCTTCCAAAGTTGTTACAAATTTATTGCTATCGGCTCTAGAATTATCAGTATAAATATAGGAACAATCATTAATATTAATGCCAACACAACTATCAAATTGTCCGAGAGTGTCATGCTTCATAGCGCGTGCCGAGGTTATACTTTATTTTCATTTATTTTTGATTAATTTTGAGTCAATTTTTTTAGTTTTCAAATATATGAACTATCCAAAAAGTTATATGCTTTCAACGCGAGTATTTTTAGATACATACAATCAGTGTTATAAAAATATTATAGTCGTAAATTTGCCACCGGAAGGACCTCTTGGACAAATTGTTAGACGATTACAAATGCCGCCTTTATCTCCTTTTACACCTTGTTGCAATAGAATTGGTTATAAAGATTGCGCTCTCGCATTATTTTCATTACGAGGATGTAATGGTGTAGGCAATGGAAGAGGAAACTGTCTGATGTATGAGGATGAAATACCCGATCTTTTTTCTTTTTTGTTATCTAATGGATATAAAATTGACACGAGTCTAACAAAAATGATGAATCAAAGCGAAGTTAAAATAAATGATAACAAAATCCTCTGTTTCATTACCTATACAGGTTAGCTTAAACTTTATGAAAAAAATTGACTTAATAATAATCTAGTTAATTATTATTAAACAACCGCTAGCTATGATTCAACCTGATAACTTGGAAAAATATCCAGAAGAGGTTAGACAATCTATTATTAAATATCTTGAACAACTTGGCGATAAAGAGCGAATCGCATATTACATCGCAAAAGAACATCTTGGGACTTCATTTGATGTTGTAAAAAGCATTGGTTATCTTTCATGGAAAAAAAGTCAAACCCCATAAAAACCTAATTGGACGAATTCTACGTTAATATGTTTAAACACTGATATTTTTATATTTTTTATAGTATATAATGAACGACAAATGTATATGTTTGATTTGTTATAAACCATCCGACGTTTGGGTTGATTTTTTGTCAAAATTTACAAAATATGATGTGTATTTAATTGTTGATGATAATAGTAAAGACTATAAAGAGCAATATTCTAATTTTAGCAATATAAATATAATCCAAATTAATAATGAAGATTGTAAAAGCAACGGGTTTTTTAATATGAATTATATCATGATGAAGAAGGATATAACATCTTGGGATAAGTCAGTGTATTATTTTTCAACTATAAATACAAAATATGATAAAGTGTGGTTTTTGGAGGATGATGTGTTTTTTTATGACGAAGAAACATTAGTAAGACTTGATTCAACGTACGAAAACTCTGATTTATTAAGCCAAAGTTACGAAGGAGGAAAGTTCACTGGAGATAAAAATCAGTGGATGTGGAAAGACATAGATATTAAATTTGACCCCCCGTATTGGTCTACAATGGTGTGTTGTGTAAGAATGTCATCTCAGTTGTTATCTAAAATCAGAAATTATGCTAATGAACATAGTACATTGTTCTTTATAGAAGCCTTATTTCCAACAATATGTAAGAGACATAATTTAAATTATGACACCCCTCGCGAAATGTTAAACATAATCTATAATAGATATTATTCGGATAATGAAATAGATAAAAATAATATATATCATCCAGTAAAAGATCTTAATAAGCACAAATATTATAGATATATGTTAAATCAAGAATAAGAAAACGAAATTTGAAAATATAAGTGTAAAAAATCGGAATTTTAAAGGTCAACAGTTTTGAAATGGAGCTTTCTAGATAACCTTCTTTTCACTCTTCTGAATTTTCTAGAAGGTTTTCCGCCCTTAGAAGCAACCCTCATTATATTATTTGCAGCACTTCCCATCCCAATTTTTTTTGATATATTTGATATATTTGATATATTTGATATCTTGTCCACCTGATTAAACCTATTCATATTATCAGTTATTCTACCCGTAACTGCTGATGTTTCTGACATTTTTTTCTTAATAGCTTCTTCCGCTTTTTTAATAGTATCTGCAAATGTGGTCGCAGTTTCTGTACCGGCTTCTATAATCGCCTCTCCAGCTGTAGCTAATTTGTCAGCGTCCCTCGCTAAACCTATCAGTGCGCCTGGACCAGGAATGGCTTCTGCTGTATTCAATGCAATACTTACAGCAGATTCTCCAAGTTTTGATGCTACTTTAGTTCCAATCTCAGAGGCCTTGTCTATAGCTTGATTTATTGCCGGCGTTGCGGCTTCCAACATTATTTCTGCTGTGTTTGACGCATTTTTTGCTGCCTCAGCAACATCTTGTACAAATTCGGGATTATTGAGTTTTTCATTTGCAGCCTCCAATACATGTTCCGTCGCCTCAACTGTGTTTCCAATTGCAGTTGATACGGTTTCTTTTACTGGTCCATTAATATTCTTATTTAATTCTTCTACAACAATCGCACCAACTTGGTTTGCCTTATTGGCGATTCCTGATGCAATGTTTGACGCAGTTGATGCTAATTCTGACACTTTTTGCGACATTTCTGACGGAGGTTCTGTAGCTAATTTATCTTCTTCTGGGTTTATTTTTTTAAATCCAAGGAATCTGGCGGCTTTTTCCTCCATAAAATCTGTAGTTTTTAAAATTGCATCTTTTGCAGCCGTTCCGATGGTTTTTAAAAAACTTGGCCTTTCGTCTGGTTTTACAGGCTGTACTTCTCCGCCTATAATTAAACTCCGTTTTTGCGTCTTATTTGAACCATATCTTTTATATTTTCTTGATGTCATTGTTATATTATCGGTAGGTTATTTTTTATTTATTTTGTTGCATTTTTTGCATTTTCTTAAATTCTGCAAAACTTAATCCATATAGCTTATCCACCGCTTTTCTATCCACCTTCTTTAGAAAACTAAAATTTGCAAGCTTACCCTCAAAAGAATAACGATTTGCTCGCTCTTTGACAACCTTTTCTTCTTGAGGTGCAGTTTGTTTTGCTGGTACTGGTCTATCTAGCGGAACCGCCGCGGCTTTGATGCTTGTATCTTTGTTATATGTCTTGAACTTGGCAAATACATTTTTCTTCTGAGGTTCTTCTGCGGTCGCGATAGAATTGCTCTTTCCTTTTTCTCTGGCTTCCTGTTTTTTCCTTTCCTCCTCCTCTTTTTGCTTCTTCTCTGCGAGTTTCTTCTCCGCTTCTTCAAGTTCCTTAGACATGTCTACATAAATTCGCTTGCAATTATAGGTGATTACATATTTTCGGCCTAGAACCTCTAAATATCTGTATGGAATTGTGCTGTCGCTGTAATATTCAAATGATGACCTTGAGTTGTTATAAAACATTACAACATTTCCGAGAGGAGTTTTCTCCATAATAATATTATTTTTTAAACCATTTAATCGTTCGTTGATTACAAACTCCCGGGAAGCAGTATTTACATCTTCTTCAGTAATAATAGTTTCGTTCAACTTTTCCAAGTCATCGCTTAGTCTTTTCAGTGCCCGATTAAGATTTAAAATAATCTCCGATTTTCTGGGAGCATTTTCTGCATCACCCATCATATTGGCGTCTACATCTTTGATTTGAGATTCAAACTTTTCCATCTTCTTTTTTAGCTCATCCTTTTCTAATTCCAATTTCTTCTCTAAGTGATCCCTACTAGCGGGGCGATGTTCAATCTCTTTGGTCACTTCTTCCTCTGTCAAAACAATGTCATCTGCTAGCTTCTTGAATTCTTCCAAATACTTGTCCTCATATTTCTTGAATGAATTGTCTGTTGCGTCTTGCTCGGCTTCGTTGTCGGTTTCTTTTTCCTTGTTCTCTTCTTCTGTAATATTATTCTCATTATAAAAATAAAAATCCAATTGGTCTTTTACATAACTAGATGTTTTCTTTTCAAGGTAATCTAAAAGATTATATCCTTGCCCACAAGTCATTGTAATCATTTCATTGCAAAAAAGTAAAAACATACCGAATGCAAATGCAACCACATAATTGGGTGTGTCTGGAATTGGGAGAGGTGGCGTGGCGAGATAACAAAGCTCTTCGTGTGTGGGTGTATAATATACGTTGTCTATAAACTCTTGATTCATCTTTGCATAAATATGTTGTGCTACTTTTAAATGTTTTGGTGAATATGTTTATTTTTAGGGGAGTTTCCCCTACGACCCCTCTTATCTTTGTAGTTGCCGTTTTCTTAGCTCAAATAAATCGGCAATTTCTTTGTCCAAATTTGCGCACTTGATAATGTCAAATGTCTTTTTCGGATTGTTTGGATGAAGTCGTACTAGATACAAATCTGTAATGGTTTTGCTATATTTTTCCTGAAGAATTGCCTTATAAGTATTGAGTTGGAGAGAATAATGCCAGAAATTTGTGTGAGGTAAATGGTCTATTTCTGGAGTTGTTGCAAATTCATTGAATCCATTTGCTTTTGATATTTCTTTGGCACGCTTCCAGTCATAAATGGATAGGGTTCCATCGGGATTTTCATATACCATATCTATGGAACCAGCAACTTTCAAGTCCTCATGGTAAATCATCCATTCTGTGCGATATGGTTTGTATCTTGGAGTTGCTCTAACAAATTGCAAGAAAAAGTCCCACTCTTCGGATTCATTTGGACTCGGATTTCCTGCGGCTAGGTAGGCTTCGTAATTATCCAAGAGGTCTCTATGCGTTGATCCTTTGGGTAATTCTTGATTCATGAAACATTCAATATTAAAGTGTAGGTCTGTTCCTGCGCCAGAAACGGAATCCGCATTTTGCTTCCATTGTTCTTTGATTTGCTCTGGCGTGAGGCCCCAGTATTTATTTTCAGGGTTCCAATTCCTACCTTTCATCATTTTTTTGATGACTGCATCAGCGTCAAAGTGGGGGAAATGACTGTGGTTAATTGTTGTTACGCTGGTGTAGTTTGATTCGGGGTCAGTAAGAATTGTGTATTTGTGAGTAGGTTCATCAAATACAAGATTCTTATCTCTCTCGTGAGAATTATGGGTAGTAAGGGTTGGTTTCAACTCGTTCATCGTTGTCTTATTTGAATTGATTATAGAAGTAGTTTTTATAATCAATTTTTTATGCTTGAGCTATTTCAAATTGCATTTGTATTTTATTTGTTTTCTAAGGAGCTAACTCGTTTTTTCAATTCTTGTATTTCTTTTACTAAAACACCAATTAAACCAATATAGTTAAGACTCTGCATTTGTTCACCATCTTTTTCACCCTTTACTAAATATGGAAACAACTCTTGGACTTCGTGGGCTATAAAACCAATATCCTGTTTTTTTGTAATTTTATTTGTGTATGTAATTGGTCTAAGCTTATCCACATTGAATTCGTCGTCTAATATTTTTTGGTTTTCTTTAATACGGTAATCTGATGATGCATTAAAACTTGTAGAAGTCAGAAGCCCCGTAGAAGGATTGTACGATAATACACCTGTCGTATCATCAACGTATAAAGTTTTTCCACTTCCTGCTGTAGTATTTGTCATAACTAAATAACAAGTTGTATTATCGTTAATAGAAGTAGTTGTAATTGCTGAAGCTGTTGCCGCGTTTCCACTGCACGATGTTGCCGTTCCAGTGAGATTTGCAGTTATTGTGCCGGCTGAAAAATTTCCGGCTGCATCTCGTTTAACAATTGCGCTTCCTGTATTTGTTTCGGTTGCATTTGTCCAAGACGGAACACCACTTGTTCCACCGGTTGTAAGAACATAGCCAGATGTTCCAGGGCTCAAAAAAGTAGTAGTTGCAGAAGCACTTTGATATGGAATTGAATATGTGGTAGTTCCAGAAAGATTTGTAGCTGTTGTTGCTGTTGTTGCTGTTGTTGCTGTTGTTGCTGTTGCTGCGTTTCCTGCAAAATTTGTTGACCATGAAGGAGCACCATTAGATGTTGCTGTAAGGACTTGACCGGCTGATCCATTTGTAATGTAACTAGTAGTTGCAGAAGCACTTTGATATGGAATTGAATATGTGGTAGTTCCAGAAAGATTTGTAGCCGTTGTAGCGGATGTAGATGGAGCAGACCATGTGGGTAGTCCAGTTGATCCAACGGTAAGGATGTTGCCACTTGTTCCAAGTGACAAAAAATCTGTAGAATTTGCATCAGTTTGATATGGTATTGATCCTTTGGCGCCACCTGCAAATTGTGGTATTGCCGTTGATGCGTTTGATCCGCAGTATCTACTTGCTCTAATTGTAGAACCAAAGTAAGATTCTCCAGCAACTCCAATACCACCAGCTACCACGAGGGCTGCTGAAGTTGCAGATGTTCCAGCTTTTGTACTATTAATTGTTGCTTGTCCGGTATTTGAGTTAGGACCTATACTAATCACAGTCGCAGCTCCTCCAAAATTGATTGTTGTTGCTACGGTGTTAAATAAATCTACGGATGTTTTGGTTGGTATTATGGTGGGATTTCTTATCGTTAAAGTTCCCGTACTCGCGCCAACTGTTAATGCCGTCGCAGCTCCTCCAAAATTGATTGTTGTTGCTGTTGCATTTAGTAAATCAAAAGTTGTAGAATTACAACTAATTGCGGATGGAACTGTTAAGGTTCCACTTAATGGTGCATAAGAAAATGGAGTTGTTGTTTTATCAATATATGGCGTTTGTTTAAATCCCGTGTCAAGAGACATCACTGGATATAAAATTGGGTCTGATGATAATGTTAAAGTATTTACATCAAACGGTGCAATTGTAGGAATAACCCATTCAGGCGATCTTCCCGCAGAATTAACAGTAAGAACATAATTTGCAGTTCCAATTCCCAAAAATGTTGTAGAACTTTCACCACTTTGATATGGAATTGATCCAGCTGCTCCGCCAGCAAATTGCGGTATTGTAACTGTGTTTGCAGTTTGAGTAAGACCACTATATAAGAATGCCTTAATTGTATTAGCAAAATAAGAAATTCCACCAACTCCAATTCCACCAGCTACTACAAGAGCACCACTTGTGGAACTTGTTGACGCTTCTTTTGTATTCGCAAAATAAGAAGATCCTCCAATTCCAATACCACCAGATACCGCGAGGGCTGCTGAAATTGCAGATGTTCCAGATTTTGTGCTATTAATTGTTACCTGCCCGGAGGTTGAGTTAGAACCTATGCTAATAGCGGTCGCAGCTCCTCCAAAGTTAATTGTTGTTGCATTTGTATTTAGTAAATTTACTAATGTTTGACTTGTCGCTATTGTAGGATTATTTATTGTTAATGTTCCTGTGCTTGCACCAACAGTTAATGAAGTTGCGGCTCCTCCAAAATTGATTGTTGTTGCATTTGTATTAAATAAATTTATTGGGGTTGTTGTTTGACTAGTTACTATGTTAGGATTATTTATTGTTAATGTTCCTGTGCTCGCACCAACGCTTAATGCTGTCGCGGCTCCTCCAAAATTTATTGTTGCTGCTACGGTGTTAAATAAATCTACGGATGTTTTGGTTGGTATTATGGTGGGATTTCTTATCGTTAAAGTTCCTGTCTCCGCACCAACGGTTAATGAAGTTGCAGCTCCTCCAAAATTGATTGTTGTTGCATTTGTATTTAATAAATTTACTGGGGTTGTTGTTTGACTAGTTACTATGTTTGGATTGTTTATGGTTAAAGTTCCTGTGCTTGTACCAACTGTTAATGAAGTTGCAGCTCCTCCAAAATTAATTGTTGTTGCATTTGTATTAAATAAATTTATTGGGGTTGTTGTTTGACTTGTCGCTATTGTAGGATTATTTATTGTTAGAGTTCCTGTCTCCGCACCAACAGTTAATGCGGTCGCGGCTCCTGCAAAATTTATTGTTGTTGCTACGGTGTTAAATAAATCTACGGATGTTTTGGTTGGTATTATGGTGGGATTTCTTATCGTTAGAGTTCCTGTCTCCGCACCAACAGTTAATGCGGTCGCGGCTCCTCCAAAATTGATTGTTGTTGCATTTGTATTTAATAAATTTACTGGAGTTGTTGTTTGGCTTGTTGCTATTGTAGGATTGTTTATTGTTAAGGTTCCTGTGCTTGTACCAACGGTTAATGAAGTTGCAGCTCCTCCAAAGTTAATTGTTGTTGCATTTGTATTTAATAAATTTACTGGGGTTGTTGTTTGACTAGTTACTATGTTTGGATTGTTTATTGTTAAGGTTCCTCCTGTGGTACTTGCACCAACAGTTAATGCGGTCGCGGCTCCTCCAAAGTTAATTGTAGTTGCATTTGTATTTAATAAATTTACTGGGGTTGTTGTTTGACTAGTTACTATGTTAGGATTATTTATTGTTAATGTTCCTCCTGCAGTAGTTGCACCAACAGTTAATGCAGTCGCAGCTCCTGCAAAATTTATTGTTGTTGCATTTGTATTTAATAAATTTACCACAGTTGTTGTTTGACTGGTTACTATATTGGGATTGTTTATGGTTAATGTTCCTGCGATTGAGCCAATGGTTAATGCGGTTGCAGTTCCTCCAAATTTGATTGTTGCCGCATTTGTATTTAATAATTCTACGGATGTTTGGGTTGTCGCTATTATGGGATTGTTTATAGTGAATGTTCCTGAAATTGCACCAACAGTTAATGATGCGGCAGCTCCACCAAAGTTTATCGTTGTTGCGTTTGTATTTAATAAATCTACGGATGTTTGGATTGTCGCTATTGTGGGATTATTTATGGTTAGAGTTCCTCCTGCGGCACCAATTGTTAAGGCGGTTGCATCTCCTCCAAAATTAATTGTCGTTGCAGCTGCATTTAATAAATTAAAAGTTGTAGAACTGCAAGTAATTGAAGATGGAATGTTTAAAGTTCCGCTTGATGGTGTATAAGAAAATGGACTATTTATTTTATCAATAAATGGATATTTACCTTCACCTATATCAGTTGACATAAGTAAATAATAAGTTGCGCTGTCTGAAGAAACATCAGAAACCTTAAATGTTGCTGACCCCGCGGCAACCCACATAGGAGTTTTTCCGGTTTTATTATATACTAACACTGATCCATCATTTTCTGGCGCAGTTAAATAATTTGTTTTGTTTTCATCAGATTGATACGGAATTGAGCCAGCGGATCCACCAGAAAATTGTGGTATTGTCCCCACACCACCTTTCCCACAATAACTATTTGCTATAACTGCGCCACCAACATTTAATGTGGTTGTGGACACATCGTAAGAAAAATTGGTTGAACTGGTTGAATCAATGTGCGGCGTTTTATATTCACCAACGCCATTAGCCATTACTGGATACAAAATTTGAGAAGAAGATGGTGTATTTTTAATACTTTCAGTGCTTTCAGTGGTAAGTTTATTTAAAGTCAATGAGGTCCATGTGGGAGTTCCAGAATTAACAGTTAATACTTGCCCAGATGTTCCAATTCCCAAAAAAGCAGTTGAGTTTGCGTCGCTTTGATATACAAGCGAACCTTTCGCACCACCCACAAGATTTCCGCTAAAAGTTGGTGCTGATATTCTACCATTTGAAGTAATACTATTTACATTATTAATACTTCCATTGCTATTAAAATTTATATCACCTGGTGAGGTTGAAGTAATACTAATGTTTCCACCGGAAACGATAATACCCGCTGGAAATGTTGTGGCAATTGTTGCATTTGAAGCCGCTGTGGATTGAACGGTTCCGTCCATGAAATAAAGTCGTCCAATATGCATAACTGAATTTGCACTCATGTCTATGTGACTTTGGCTGACTATTTTTGAATTCGGTTGCCCAAGTGTATCAGTAACGCCCACATGCGCACTATTAGAATATTGATTTGTAATTATATTGTTCCTCGCTGAATAATTTAATCCACCAAATTGTCTAAATGACATTATTATATATAATATAATATCTCTTTTTATATTTTTAACCTACTAATTTGTCGTTTACACTTTCGCAAAATATTAATTTTATATTTCAATAATTGTAGAACCTTTATAATAAATGTCATTTTTCCAGTAAGTATTTATCCATTTACTCGGAAATAAAACAGTTTTTCCTTTAGTTTCATTTAAATAAGACCCCCACCAACTAAAACTGCTATTACAGCAAATTCCACCCTTACTGCAAAGTGACATAAAATAAATTGATTCTAACGGAGGAAGTTCAATATAAGATCTACTAATGGTTTGAAACAACGAATAATTTTTGCAATATTCAATGTCATCGCTTAAAATAAAAAAATGCGCGTCGGGGTCTTTTTTTATGATGCAATTAAGTGCTAAATAATAGTACTTATCATAATCAATGCAATAAAGCTCTTGATTTTTTAAATAATCTCCGCGACGAACATGAATAAAATAACTTCTTTTTAAAAGATCAGCCAGTTGCAAATCTTCATTAAATTGCTCAATAAAATTGTCAAAAACTGAGTTTTTTTTAAATAATTCAATAAGTGTTTTTTTATATTTATAAAAATATTTTTCATTTTGAAAATAGCCATTTAAAAATGTATCCTCGTTAAAAGTAATATCTGTGCAAGTAAAACAATTGTCCGACGCTTCTTTAAAATAGTTTAAACCTTCTAAGTTAATGAATCTAAAATCAATGTTTGGAAATGAATTAAAAATTGTTTTTAATAAATAATTATTATCATCAATGTGTGTAAAATTGCTTTTAATTGCGCTGTCATTAATAATAAATAAATTCATCTTATTTTTTAAAGCTATTCCGTAGCCAGAAGCAATTTGAAACAGTTGATTTCCAAGACCACCATGTATTTTTAAAAAAAGCGTGTTCTTCTTCTTTGTATTGTGAAATGATGCTGGAGAATTATAAAAAGAGTTAATATCATCACTATATAAATTGGAATGAATTGGGTATATTGATTTTAAATTTAATATATTTCCTATCATTAAATCCTCATAAAAAATATCTTTTGATGAATTGTCGTCAGCATTATTTATAATTCCAAGCGCATTATAACTTAAGTAATAAAGAGGACCACCACAATACACCGCTGCTGGTGTTTTTATTATGTTAGTTTCTTGAGAATCAATTGATATTTTACGCGCAAGTAAATGAATATTGTTGTTTTCTTTTTCATGGACCATGCATGAAAACCCTGAATAATTAATATTAAATCTAGTCAGTGAATTTATAAAAAATAAAATGGCATTCATATTTAATATAACGTCGTCATCGCATTTAAATAGTCCATGTATTCCAGGATACAAATTATATATTGTTTTACACATTTTCAAAGTTTTTAAACAAAGAGAATCATATCCATCTTCAACATTTATTATCAAATATTTGTCGTCTACTATTTTGTGTTCACAATCCATTTTATCATCACCATACATAATTAAACATTTCATGTTTAATTGATTCATTATATTTTCATTACTTAAAAATCGGGAATACATCGCGTTAGCCTTTTCTAAATTTTTCTTACAAGTGTAAATAATAAAAATAAAATCTATTTTCAAACATTTCTTTTTTTCCAATTCTATCACACAATTGTAACAATTTTTTACTTGCCTTTCAATAACACTACAGTCGTGTCGTTGATTAACTGTTAATGGCGTTATTAGAAACCACCTATCTTTTTGTTGCATTTGAAACCAGTATTTATCAAGGACGCTCTTTTGTTGATCGTTTGATTCTTTCAGTAAAAAGTGCACACATTCTTTAAGATTTGCAATAAGTGTGTCAAAATAATGATTGTTCACCATATAACTTTTTATTGTTTGACAGTTAGTAACTTTTACACAGTAATCTGAGGCCACTTCATATGGATGCATATTATTACCCGAAAACAAAACAACATCCCAATCCACTTTATTTCTATTCGTTAAATACTTGTCAAGCTGCTCTTTAAATACTATCGGTTCCGCAAATTCAATGTCATCTTCTATAATGACAAGATGTTCCCAGTCATTTTCTTTGGCAATTTGCAAGCATTTTAAATGACTCATAATGCAACCAAGTACTCTATTTTGTACTTTAATAGCATTAAATCGTTCTGCTTGAATTCCAACGGATCGCAATTGCAATTCGCAACAAGTTTTTCTGTCTGGTCGTTGTTCTAAATTAATATAGAATGCATGTTTGATAGAATCCATTCTTCTTTTATAAATATTTGTTTATAAGTTTTTATATTATATATACGCACGCATAATAACACCGTCTAAGATTTATTCTTTAATGATAAGCTTTATACACAATGATTTTTTTTCTGGGGGTTTATAAAAATCTTTAACTATAGTAATGGGGTATAATATTGAGGTTTCCTTCAATATGCTGAAACACAATAATGTCTCGGAACTGAAGAGAGAAATTGCGGACTTTGCATTGGATTCTAATTGCGACCACTATTATTATCTTTACGAAATGGAAGGTCGTTGCAGAATTCCAAGAAACCACTGCGTAATTGTAGTAAATTTTGACGAGTCAGAAACATTCAATTGTGCAAGTTTTTTAAAAAGATTAAAGAAAATGAAAGACTTGTATATTGAATGCATTTATGATGACGAAATTGCGTGCAATTTGCTTTATGCCTCACAATATTATCTTACCACCATTGAAAAAGACAAGGTAATTAAATACAATAAAAATAAGAGAGAACGGTCATTGTCGGACAATGATAAGACGGTTTTGGAGCCTGTTCTTAAAAAAGTTTCTTAAAAAACTTGGCGAACGAGTTTTGTTTCTTTTTGCGGCGAGTTCTGTCTCCTTTTCCTGATGCTGTTGTGTAATGAATTCGGAGAGTTTTTGGCGACGGCGTCTTCAGCCTCGCATTTTTCTCTCTTTTTGTTAATCTTGGACGAGTTATTTGTTCAGGAATGGACTCTGATGAAAGCGGCTTTAAAGATGTTAATTCTGATAAACTACAAATATCGCTGGTATGTGGACCCGGTGTAGGAAATTTTGTCTTGAACGTATCTTTTCTCTCTTTTGAATCGGGAATGGTTACTCTGAATAAAGCAGACTCTGGAGGAAATTCTGCTCCTGGTTTATAACATTCTTGTTGTTGTGGTAATAATTCCAAGTCTTCCTCATCTAAAAAATCAAAATCACTTAAGAAATCTCGTTGCAATCTTGATTCCAACGGCTTATTAACAGCCGGAATGTTTAATAAATTTGCTAAATCCTGATTATTCAATTTCATGTGATACTTATTTTTTTTACCGTTGTCATTCAAATCCACCTTAATATTTGCATGGTCACCGTCATAAGCAGCATTCCATTTTATTTCATTTCTAGTTTTGTGATTATTATTTGAAAAAACGGTTTGTGTAACCCCTTTATTTTGAATATAAGTTGCCATTATATTTAAAATATATTAAAAAATCGTGAAATATATAAACATGCACGGCAACACAAAATCGTTAGATTTTTTTAGACAATACACTTACACCATTGCACATTCAAAACGCCCGCTTTGCGGGCAGTTATGAGTGGCATGGAACGGTTACTTTGCGCATTTTAAATGCGCAAAGGTGTAAAAGACCCCTGATTGAACCTTTACTGGAAACCATTGATAAGGACAATTATAAAGATAAAAAGCGTTTTTTTAATTATTTTAGGGTTTATGGATGTATTTTTTTGAAAGATTGCCATGAAAACATAAAAAATAAGTGAGTTATATTTTCATTTTTTAGGTGGAACAAATATATATAACAAACATGGATTTGAATGTTACCGAACTTGATGATTTAAATGATGGTGTTGAAGATGTTGGTTCAATTGATGAAAAGGGTGTATTTACTGCTGCCTCTTCTGTAAAACCAGAACAAAAACCATTGGGTTCCAGAGTTCCTCAGCCTAGAATTACAACAATGGCATATAAAAATCGCGGCTCTCTAGCAACCAATGTCGCGCCACCTGCTCCAAGAAAAGTTACTTATGATGACATATTATCGTCATTGAATATGCAAGTTGTTAATGGAAAATTGCAAATATCTAGAAATGTTGCAGCTGAAAATGTAAAAACAAATAATTTTAATCCAGCTTCTATTCCACAGAATGTTCCAACAAAAAAAATAATTCAACATCCGCAGCAACATCAGCAACAAGGTTTAAGACAAAATAATGGAATTGAGAAAATTTGGCAACAACAACAACAACAACAAATGTTTCAGCAACAACACATTCCAAATGTCCCAATTATGTCAAAAGAACAGTATAAACAAATGGTTGCTGCAAATTATTTAAAAGCGTTAGAACAACAACAAAGAATTAAAAATATCAAATCAACCAAGATGATGTTTTCAAATTCAAACATTGGAATATCACCGATTTTGAGCAAAAATGGTGGTGATTTGAATAGGTTATTTCGGTTTGGAAAATAATATAAGAATAATATAAGAATAATACATGAAGAGAACAATAAGAAAATATAACAAAAAATCTTTGAAAAGAGCATTTAATAAAAAAACAATCAAATTAAGACACAAAAACTATAGAGGTGGAATGGATAAAAAAATAAAAAAAGTAATAAAAAAACCGAAAGGGAAGCTAGTATTTAAACTAGTTGAAGAATTTGAAGATAAAGCATCAGAAGCCTTAGACTTAGCCAAGACTATATCTGCGCCATTTGGAGTATTATCTCCTCTTCCTCTAGAAGTTCCTGGTAAAAAAGACGCAAAAAAAATTGATAAGAATAAGAACCCCTTAACAGATTTAAAGGTAGACCAAGAAGAAATCCATAAAATGGAGCAACCAATAGTAAGATTGAATGAACAATTTATTGATTTAATGGAAAAATTATCAGGAATTATGCTCAAACAAGGCGAGCCATTCAGAGCGAGAGCTTACCAAAAAGCTCAAGAAACTATAATGCAATACAATGGTGATATTACTAGTCCAGCTCAATTAAAAGGCAAGCCAGGTATCGGTGATACTATTATGGAAAAGTTGAATGAGTATGTGAAAACTGGAACACTTCGCATTTTGGAGAGAGAAAAGGCGAATCCTATAAATATTATAGGCGAGGTTTATGGTATTGGACCAAAGAAGGCCAAAGAATTGGTGGATTCTGGTATCACTACAATTGAGCAATTGAGAGAAAAGCAAGACCAAGTTTTGAATGATACTCAAAAGGTTGGACTCAAATATTACGAGGATATTTTAAAGAGAATTCCTCGCGAAGAAATAGACCAATATGATAAGATCTTCAAGGATGTTTTTGCAAAGGTCACCGGATTAGGTTCAGATGCAAAGTTTGAGATTGTGGGAAGTTATCGTCGCGGCGCAAAGAGTTCCGGTGATATTGACATGATTATTACATCAAAGACTGGAGAAGTGTTTAGAAAATTTGTGGATGAGTTGATAAAGCAAAAAATTATTTTAGAAGTGTTGTCAAGAGGAGACACAAAATGTCTAGTTATTGCTCGGTTGCCTGGAGCTGATGCGGCGAGGCGCGTAGATTTCTTATACACAAGCCCAAAAGAGTATCCTTTTTCCGTGTTATATTTTACTGGGAGTAAGATCTTCAACACGGTTATGAGGGGTAGAGCATTGGCGCTAGGATTTTCGTTGAATGAACATGGTATGTCAAAGATGCAGCCGAAAATAAAGGGAGAGAAAGCGGTAAAAGGTGAATTTGTACCAAATGAATTCAAGACCGAGGATGATATATTTGATTTCTTGGGAATGGTTTATAAGGAACCGGTGGAGCGCGTAGATGGTCGCGCATTGGTTTTGAAGGAGGACATTGGTAAGGTTGCTGTAGAACCGGAGGCTGTTTTTGTTGCCGAAGTTCCTAAAAAGAATGCAAAAACAGTGAAAAAGGCATTGTTACAGGATGAAGCTGTTGCTGAAAAGAAGCCGAAGACTTTGAAGAAGGGTTTAAAAAATTTTGTCTTAGAAGATGAAGGAATTGCTGCAGCGCAGGAAAACTTTGTTGCGGTTGAACTTGTAAAACAGTTCAAGAAAAATGGTATTCATGTTTTGGAATCCCTCGGAGAACCAGAATTGTCTTCTATGATTGAGGAAGCCAATAAGGCATACCACTTTAACAAGACTCCCCTAATGACCGATAATGAATACGACATTTTAAAAGAGTATTTGGAACAGAAATTTCCCACGAGCGCGATTTTACAAGAAGTCGGTGCTCCCATTATTGAGAAAAATAAAGTGAATTTACCTTATGAAATGGCATCCATGGATAAAATTAAACCCGACACTGGAGCCCTTGCCTCTTGGAAATCGCGATTTGTTGGCCCTTATGTTCTTTCATGTAAACTAGACGGTGTCAGTGGATTATATGTCGCGGATGGAAAGGGTGGATCCAAATTATACACTCGTGGAAATGGAAAAGTCGGTCAAGATGTTAGTCATCTTATTCCTTATTTAAGATTTCCTAGAGTTAATGGTGTATTAGCGGTTCGCGGAGAGTTTATTATTCCAAAAAAGGTCTTCTTGGATAAATATGCATCCAAGTTTGCCAACCCTAGAAATCTTGTTGCAGGAATTGTGAATCGCCAAACCTTGGACGAAAAGGTTAAAGATTTGCATTTTGTTGCCTATGAAGTTATCTCCCCTGAGTTGAAACCCTCAGAACAAATTAAATTGCTCATGGATAAAGGATTTGAAACTGTTTTAAATAAAACTGTTATGCCAAAGGATTTATCAAACGACCTTTTATCTGAGGTTCTCGTAAAATGGCGCGCGGATTACTTGTATGAGATTGACGGAGTTATTGTAACAGACGACAAGGTATATCCAAGAAAAACTGGTAATCCTACGCATTCTTTTGCATTTAAGATGGTTCTTTCAGACCAAATTGCAGAGGTAAAAGTGGTTGATGTTTTGTGGAATCCTAGCAAGGACGGTTATTTGAAACCGCGTGTTCAAATTGAACCAGTGCAACTTGGTGGCGTGAAGATTGAGTTTGCGACTGGATTTAATGGAGCTTTTATTGAGCAAAACAAGATTGGTGTTGGTGCGTTGATTCAAATTATTAGAAGCGGTGATGTTATTCCACATATTCGCAGCGTAACCACTCCCGCAGAACAAGCCAAAATGCCTAGCGTGCCTTATAAATGGAATGACACGCATGTTGATATTATGCTTGAAGATGCAGGGTCCGATACAACAGTTAGGGAGAAAAATATTACTGGATTCTTCAGAGGCATTGGTGTTGATGGATTAAGCAGTGGAAATATTGTGCGAATAATTGCGACCGGGTTTGATACTGTTCCCAAGGTTATTCGCATGACAAAGGCTGATTTCTTGAAAGTTGAAGGGTTCAAAGAAAAATTGGCCACAAAGATTTATGAGGGAATCCAAAATAAATTAAGTGATGCGTCTATCATTACGCTTATGTCTGCATCTAATATATTTGGCAGAGGATTCAGTGATAAGCGCGTTGAATTGATTTTGGAGTCTTATCCGAATGTTCTAACTTCAGGTGAATCCCCTGCGGAAAAGGTGAAGAAGATTGCTGCAATTAAGGGCATGGCTTCTAAGACCGCTGAAGCATTTGTAGATAAGATTCCTGATTTTATTAAATTTATTGAAGAGTGTGGTTTGCAGAGCAAATTGACTGGTGCTCCGGTTGTTGCAGTTGTTACCAACACTGGCCATCCTTTGTATAAAAAATCTGTTGTTATGACTGGGATTCGCGACGCAAAAGTTGCAGAAGCTTTAAAGACAGTTGGTGCCAACTTGGGTAGCTCGGTTAGTAAAAATACAGTAGTTGTTATTGCAAAGAGTGCGGATGAAGATACAGGCAAAGCGTTGGAGGCTAGGAAATTGGGAATTCCAATCATGACTCCTAGCGAATTTCTTGCAAAGTATTTTTAGGTCGGTCGGTCGGGGTTTCTTTAAGTTAAAAATAAGCTAATATATATTTTGGTGGGTGGGTGGATTAGATTTTGAATTTTGTATTAGAAACATTTTATTTACATATATAAGAAGATGTTTGGTGTTAAGTATCTCTTTTTGGCTTTGGTGCTTGGAGCGTCAAATGCCAATCTTTTGAATCGCCGCGATGAATGGTCCGAGTTTACAGGATTCCTCAAAAAGTTTGAGAAAAAGTATGATTCCTTGGAGGCTCTTGAAAAGCGTTTTGATATTTTCAGACAAAATTTGAAGGAAATCTTTGAGCACAATGCTATTCACGAGAGAAACTACACCATGGGTGTTAACCAATTCACTGATTTGACACCAGAAGAGTTTAAGGCTGATTATGCTGGAGGTCTTCTTGGTTCAAAGGTTGAAAAATCCAGTTGCAAGGCTTATTCTCCCAAGGGTGTTGTGGTCCCTGACGCTTGGGATTGGCGTGAGCATGGCGCCGTGACCCCCGTGAAGAACCAGGGTCAGTGCGGCTCATGCTGGTCTTTTTCTGCGAGTGGTGCCATGGAGGGAGCTTGGGCTATTAAAACCAACGACATGGTCAGCATTTCTGAGCAACAATTGGTGGATTGCTCTAAGAAATACGGTAATCTTGGTTGCAAGGGAGGACTTATGGATAATGCTTTCCAATATGCCATTGACACTGGCATGTGCTCAGAGGAATCATATCCTTACACTAGCGGTGTTACCCAGAGTGGCGGTTCATGCCAAAGCTGCAAGCCTGTTGTTACCATTAATGCGTGCGCCGATGTTCCCCCAAATAACCAAATTGCATTGAAGGAGGCCGTTGCACTTATCGGTCCTATTAGCATTGCTTTAGACGCCGAGACTAAGCTCTTCCAATCTTACAAGAGCGGTGTTATTACCAGCGATTCTTGTGGCACCACATTGGATCACGGCGTTCTTATCGTTGGCTATGGCGAGGAAGACGGCATTAAGTATTGGTTGGTAAAAAATTCTTGGGGCGCTTCATGGGGTGACGATGGTTATATTAAGATTGAGCGCAGCGAAAGTGTAAATGACGCAGGCATTTGTGGTATTGCTATGCAACCATCTTTCCCCATTGTCTAACCACCTTCCAGAAGGCACCGTTGGTGAAAAAGGTGGTGCCAAAAAATAAAATATTATAAGGAGGGGTCTTAGCTTCGCAAAAGGGTCTGGAAATCCTTCGGATTTCTGATGACCTTGGTTCCCTACTAAAATTCAAACTCGCATTCTATAATATGTTTTAAATCTGTTTTAAGATTGTTATATAGTTCTGTTCTCGTTTTACTCAAGATTTGTGCGTCTTGAGTAAAATTTGCTCCCATTAATTTAATCATTGTTTTATTATATAAAACTTGCATCTTGTCGCTGCCGTTTATTCTCTCTATATTTTTATCATACCATTCACACAATGCTATCAAAATTTTTCTGTGAATCTTTTTCAACATAACAATGAAATCGTCCGTTGTAAATTTTACCCACACATCTTCGTCTGAATTATAACTGTAAAATAAATTTTCTTTCTGAGTTAAACAGAATAATGGATGAATATAAGTATCATCCCTTACACTTGACAGTTTCTTGCGCATAATTTCACTCAATGTTTTAATCATATTGTGTTCTATTAGAACCTGTATATGTTCTTCAGTCACTTGAATAGAATTAATCCAACTATCCATATTTACATTTGGTTTTTTGTTTGAATTCAACCATTGAATCACATTAATCTTTTTCTTTTTAGTTTCTACCCATTTTTGCATGTCATTCAGTTTTTGTTCCATTGTTTGATGTCTTATAGCCAATTCTTGAATAATCTTATATAACTGCTTTGTTGAAGGAATATTGCTATTTTCTTCTTCTTCACAAGTTTTTTCATGTTTGGTTTGATGAAAGATTTCACATAAAATAACATGCCTTGCGTGTGAAGTTTTTCTTGTGTATTGTTTTCCACAATATGTGCAACTATGTTTTTTTGGCGCCTGTTCCATGTTTTAAGTTGTGGATTATGAGTTCTAACTTTGTATTTTGTTTATCTCTTTTAATGAAATCAATTTTAATATCAATTTTAAATAAAATATCACAGTAATTTATATATGTCACAGAATACTAATTCAACTAAAAAACAACCAGCAACTATATGTAGATCTTTTGGATGTAATTCTAACTTGTCTGCTCTAGACCCCGCATCTCAATATCAAAGATTGAAGATTATTCAAAACACTGTTCGTGTGCCGGGTTCTTTATATACTCACGATTTAGGAGCTTTAACTGTTTATCAGAGACCTGTGAAGGAATTTGCGGATGTGAATTGGAATCAAATGAGCGACCGAGCCGTTCGTCATGTTCAGCCTAGTATTGTTACTGGTGGAAGCTTTTATCACGGAAGTAGTACAAAACATTCTATTACTCGTTGCAGACCTGGCGCTGGATGTCCCGGAGGTTCCGGCGTTGATATTAAACACAATTCATATGACCGCTATTTAAATAGATTAAAAGGAAAGGGACCGCTTCGCCGTGGAGTTGTTCCACCTGGATTTGGAAAACCATTGCCATTTAATAAAGCTTTCCCAATTTATGGGGGTAAAACTATGAAAACCAGTATTGTTGGAGATAATTGTGGATGCCCTATTGGCGGTGGTTCTAATTATAACGATTTATCTAAAGTGTATGCTATTTTAGTTAATCCCGTGTTATTATTTGAAGGTTTTACATTTAGAGTTGGTAATACTGCATATGCATTAAATTCATCTGGTGTTTATGCTCGTGCAGTTGTTATTAGCGGTGGAACACCGTCCGCAGATTTGAATAATGTTGGCCCATATTCCGTAACCGTTAGATTTGATGATGGAACTACTTCCACAACCACTACAGATAAATTGCTTGTATATTTTCCATGCAATTGCAATAATGGATTAGCAGCAAATGGAGTTGTTTCTACCGTTGGCTCGCTTACTACAGGTTGTTATATATTAAATCAATTTCAAGGTGCAAATGGAACTTATAATCTGTTTAACTATGTTAAATATTTATTGCCAGCTCAATACCAAGATTTTTTATCTAACTATAATCTATAATGCCTCAACGATTAGGATTAAATTTATTGCGTCCAGCCGGTAACGCGGTTCAAATTCAACAGTATTATAATGTCGCCAGTTTGAACACTGTATTAAATCAGGGTCAACAGTTTAGAGCGTTTCAAATGGGTGGTTTTAATAGCATGGTAAACAGAATTTCTAATGCCAAACCAGGATGCGGATCTTGTGGCAAGTAGAAAAATTAAAATAAAATATCCAGTATTAGTATAGTATAGAATGTCATCAGTTGGTGTTCCTCCAGTTGGCCGTGCTAATTTTTTTAATTCATCTACGCCAATTTTTCAGTTTTACCCTATTAGAATGAATAATTGCAACAACACATTGTGTTACACAAAGAATCACACTTCTTATATTTACCAACCACACAGTGGTTATGGAAAGATTGGAACAAGTGCTGCGGGTTATTTGGCTAGTAGAAAAAGATTATAAGAATAAGACAGAATAAGACAGAATAAGACAGAATAAGACAGAATAAGACAGAATAAGACAGAATAAGACAGAATAAGAAAAAACAAAAATAAAAAAAATAAATATAAAAATATGGGTTTATATTTATTTATATGAGCAATTCTTATGAAAGTTCTAAACAACAAGAAGAGTTGTTTAAAGCATCATTTAATAAGGAAAGTCGGGTTTTTCAAATGGCCAAGGTTCAGAAAGAGGGTCTTGAGTTGTTTACAAAGAAAAATGCTGATTATGGTGATGCATTTGCAAATTATGGACCAGTCGGTGTTATTGTTAGACTCGGCGATAAAATTCAAAGGTTATCAAGCGTTTCTAAAAATGGGGTAACCTTAGTTAACAATGAGTCACTTAGGGATACTTTAATTGACTTGCATAATTATGCTGCTATGGCCATAATGTTGATAGATGAAAAGAGTGAAAATGTGTGAAATTTGTATCGTGAAAAATTTTTGAGTGAACTTTGGTTTGAGTGGTGTCAAAAAAAAATTGAAATACTTTTTTGGGTGTAAGGGTTTGGTAAATCATTTCAGTTCTTTGGTATCCAACCATGTCTTCCATCAATCAGCAACTTAGCCTCTTTGTGCCCTACATGTTCGCCAACATCACGGAGGCTCGTGTATCCAAGGTATTCTCTGCCCTCCGCTTGGGAGAAGTCAATCGTGTGGATTTTGTTCCCAAGACGGATAAGAACGGCAAGAATTACAACGCCGCTTACATTCACTTTGACTTCTGGTACGATTCCGACACCGTGTCGCACTTTCAGGAGCGTGTGACGAACTCCGACAAGGAGGCGCGAGTTGTCTACGATGAGCCTTGGTATTGGATTGTGCTTGAGAACACTGCAGTCAAAACGCCCAAGAGTCAGGACAAGGAGACTGAGTTTGTCTCGTCTGACTATGCAGCCATCCTGGAGAACAAGCTTGCTGCTGTAGAGAAGCGTCTTGAGGAGCTTGAAGAGTCCTCTTGGGAGCGCATCGCGGAGCTTGAAGAGCGAGTCTTGGTCTTGGAACAAGACGCTCAAGATGAGCTTATGCAATCTCTTGCTGAGGCCGAAGACTACGCCGATATGCCGGCGCTCGTGCAAATGTAAAAGGTAAGTAGAAAAAATAAAAATAAAAATAAAAAGACAGCTTGTATATATTGTATTTTTTGTTTTTTATTTTTGGGTTTTTATTTTTTGGTTTTATTTTGGGTTTTTATGTTTTTTACTTGTTGCAAAAAAATTGATTCCTTAATAGGCATATAAAATTATTGCACAACTTACAGAAAGATGTCCGAGAGATATAATGTTAACAATAATTATTCGTTATATATTCCTGCAATTGGAAATATGACTCAAGAACAAATATCGCGGGTTTTTTGGGAGAAATGCGTTGGTATTGTGAGTCGCGTTGATTATTTTCAAAATGTATCCGGCTTGTGGTGCGCATTTGTGCATTTTGAATCTGTAAATAATAATTCAATTGTTGATATCATTTCCAATGAAATACTTACTCATGGAAGTTATCAACTTTGGTTTAATGACTGTGAATATTTGATTTTGAGAATGATGACTTGTGAAAAGATCGCAGAGACCCATTTGAACATTCATCAAATTGCTGCCAGGCTTGAAGAGAATGATGAATATATTTTGGGACTACAAAATGCGTCTAATGATGATAAAAATAAAATTGCACTTCTTGAAGGACATGTTGCGGGTCTTCAATATAATTCTAGGCGAGATCAGCGGAGAATTAAAAATCTTGAATTTCAGTTGCATCGGTTGAGAGATATTGTTTTGGAACAACGCCATCGGATTACGGAATGCAATAACCGTGATGCAGAAATGGAGAAAATGGTGACTTCGTTAGTTGGGCCTAGATGGACAGAGGATGATGAAATTGATGCAATGTCGCCAGTGTTTGTTTCTTGTAATGAGTCAAAGGTTGATGATGATGATGATGATGATGATGGCGGCGATTGTGATCTTGATTTACATGGGATAATGTAGTGGTGTTGTTGTATTGTCTTGCATTGTCTTGTATATTCTAATTTTAACTAAAAATTTTTTTCTAGTTAAATACATTATTTTATATTATTTTATAGTATATGAGCTTTGATTTAAACATTGAAAATTATAAAAAAGGAGAATTAGAAGAAATATTTAATTTGAAATCTGGGCAATACGATTCAAATGCGATTGAACAGAAATGTGCACAATTAAGAGATAATGTTTCGTCTGACAAAAGCATTGAGCAAAATGTTCGCATGAAAACTATTATATTTTTAGATGAAGCAAAGCGGGTTTTGGCTTCTCAATTAAATTCATCCAATGTAGTCCAAAAGCTGGCAAATGCTTATAACATGAATCCAAACCTCGTTGATAGTGGGGTTATTGACGCAGGAAACACATTTATTATTGATAAGCCCAAATCAGCTTTTGCCAATTCTTACCCCGGAGAATTTTTTCCAGGCGTTATTAATCCTTTGAAAAAAAGGACTACTAAACAAAATTTAAATATTGACACTCGTTTCCGAGAGAATTATTATACTTCATCATCCTCCAATTTTCATTTTGATCTGCCGATTAAGTTTTCAAGCGTTATGCAAATGCAATTGGCGGCATTTGAAATGCCTTTTAGTTACTTTAACATTTCAAAACAACGAGGAAATAACTTTTTTTCTATTAAAAGAGAATCTACTGGTGTAAATTATGTTATTACAATTCCTGATGGAAATTATACACCAGAATCTCTTGTAGCATATTTGAATAATTATTGCACGGTAACCGTTACTGCGTTAAATTTCGTTCAATTCATTTATAACATTGATGGAACTGGTAGTGGAAGCGGGCAGTTAATTGTAGGTGTAACTACGGGAAATGAAGGTGCATATTTTACTTTGAACTTTCAAAACGACATTAATGGAAATCCTGATACCACAAATCCACTGCCTTTAAAGTTGGGTTGGATGCTTGGTTTTAGAAACGGAATTTATTCCGGAAACATTAACTATATTAGCGAAGGTCTAGTAGATTTAACGGGGTCAAAATATTTGTATTTGGTTGTTGATGATTATAATAATAATGTAAATAATGGATTTTATAGCGCATTTAATTCATCAGTGTTAAATAAAAATATTTTGGCGCGCATCTCAACCCAACCAAGTCCATTTGGGTCAACCTCTCAGAGCAATTTGTCATTGATTACTACGCCTCGTCAGTATTTTGGTCCAGTAGATATACAAAAATTGAATATACAACTATTGGATGAATATGGGCGCGTCATTGAATTGAACAACATGGATTACAGTTTCTGTTTGACATTTACTTCTGTTTATGACATCTAGGATGGGTTTGGGTTTGGGGTTGGGTTTGGGGTTTGGGTTTATTCGCGTTCGCCGGTTGCTTGGAATTTCAACCAAGACTTGGGTGCGCGTTTAGTTCCACCATCGTAGGTTACAGCGTAACGGTTATCTACTAACCATTTGTTTAGATTTATATCCCCTAGATATACATCAGCTAAAATACGACCATATTTTTCTGTTTGAACATGCTTTAATACTACATCTTGATGTAATATTAACCTTTCTAGTGCTTGTTGAGCATTTTTTGCTGCAGTTTTTTCATCTTCATCCTTTCCATGCATCTCTGGGGTGTCAATGCCATTGAGTCGCACGGGGAATCTGTATATAGGTGAATTTGGAAAAGGCAAAGATGATGCAATTGTAATAGTATCTCCGTCATAAACCTTAATTACATGTCCAGTTCCAAGAGGTGGAACAAATGGAACGGTATTTTTCCAATCATATTTTGGTTCTGGAATTAGTCCAGAAAGGGATTCGTCTCGTTTAGCGTCTGGTTCTAAGCAAGGACACAAATTTGAAATACATCTTGTTAGAAGCCGTCTCATTATTATGGTGCTTCTATATATTTATATTATTTTACACATCAATTTTTTTATTTCAGCTAATATAATATACAAAAGATGTCAAGAACTTTATCAAATCCAACATTTTATAATGCAGGAAAACCGGCATTTGGAAACACCTTTGAAAGCAACTATGCTAGTGATTATTTAAAAAATAAAAAGGCTAAATTGTTGTATGCTAATAATTACAACAGTTTAAAAGTTACTGGAAGATTAGGAAGTCAAAACAATTATTTATTATACGACCGAGCCAATTTAATCCGAACGGTGGAAACATGTTCATCCATACCAGCATTTAACAAAGCAAATTTGGTTTCTGGATTGTATACTGTTGAAAATTTAGGTCCTAGTTTAACAGGTTCAAGTGGTAATGTAAATGTTATAACCACGGTTGGTTATAATGATTCTTCTTGTAACATTTTCAGCGCAACAGCTGTAAATAACGCGACTATTTATCCCGCGGCAGGAGTTACAACTCCATTTTATTATAAATACAAGATTGACCCATGTGGTCTATTATTTGGAAATACGCCTTGCAGCATTGATAATTATGAAAAATTCGTTGTTTATAGCAAACCGACGGTTAATACTCGGGCGTCATTGACTGGTTGCACACCGGTTTGTTTTAATACTGTTTGTAATACTGTTTGTGGAAATAAAATCTGAATTTATGCAAGAACACTCCAAGATATGAATGATGCACAAATAACACAATAAATTATAATTGAATATTTATCCACACATCCTCCAATAGTTGTTTTTTTTTCTTTTTCTTTTTCTTCAGAACATTCCCAAGTTTCTGTTCCTTTTTTATAATCGGTATCATCATTTTCGTCTCTCTGATACCAGATGTCTTCTTCATAAATAACTGTCAAATTGTTAGAATATATTTTATATTTTTCTTTTTTTGGTTGTTGTTTATCTTTTTCTTTTTCTTTTTCTTTTTTTGATTGTTGTTTATCTTTTTTAACTGGGTCTTGTTCCAAATCTATGAAAAATCCCCAATCGTCATCACTCATTTGTGCTTTTAAATAATGTTAGATTAAAATATCTGTTTATATTCTAATCTAAATCAATTTTTTTGAGTGTTATCATATTTTCCTTAAAAGTCTTTTTGCTTTTTGAGACACATTTCTTTTATGGTATTGCTGAGCTCTTACATAAGCGGCATATACGCCTTTTTTGCTAATTTTGCATGTATTTTTTTTGCAAATAGGAAATGATTTTTTGGTGCCTAAAAAGCACTTTTTTCCGCATTTTTTTAACATAACTGTTTTTTGGTGGGCGCCAGGTTTTTCTGATTTCCAACCTCTCCAGGGAACATTTCTGCGAGTTTTTGATGCCATTATAAACTAACGCAACATTTTTTTATAAGAAATTTTTAATAATCTAATAATAATAATAATAATAATAATAATAATATTAATAATCTAATAATAATAATCTAATAATAATAAGATAAAATGAGAGAAATAAAATGAAATAAAATACTAATGAACATTGATCTGAATAAAGTTGAAGATGAAGATGACCTGAATGTTCAATTAGATATAAATGAAATTGTCGGCGAAGACATTGAATCTGGCTTTGTAACTGTAATAAAAAAGGAAAAATCTTTAGATTCTCATAAACTAGCTTTATTAAAACGAGAGAAAGATATTAAAAGGCAAAGTAAAAGGGAGAACAAAATGGAAAAACAAAAAAGTTTTCACAGTGACGATGAAAATAATTATGGTGATAGTAATAGTGATTTAAGCGACACTGAAAGTTATGAGGAAGTTGAGGATGTTGATGAAAATGAAAATATAAGTGGATATGAATCTGATGGTGGTAAACGTTCAAATAAGAAAAAAGGTTTGCACTATGTTAAAGTTGGAAGAAAAGTAATTTATTATAAAAAATTAAAATACATTGAGGTTGAAAAAAGCATTGATAAATATTATACGAATATGAATGAAAAATATTCTTCGGCATTTGATATTTTGGCGTGCTACTTAAAAGGGCATAAAATTATTTATATGGAATCTAAAAATTTTTGCGAGAGTAAATTGAATTTATTAATGATGCCTGCAATTTTATTATCAACGGCGGCAACTGTCGTTTCTGCGGTCGTTCAAAACATGAGTTGGGGGTCATATTTATTATCGGGAATTAATGCTTTTATTGCTTTTTTATTAGCCCTTGTAAATTATTTTAAACTAGATGCGGCATCAGAAGCCCATAAAATATCAGCACATCAATATGATAAATTACAATCATCCGTGGAATTTACTTCAGGTTCAGTTTTATTATTCAGAGATTTCAATAATACAGACGAGGACTTTCAAAAAACGGAAGCTGATATAAATTTAGATAAGCAGATAGATTTATCTAAAACACTAATAGACAAAATGATTGAAGATAATACTGAATTTGAAGCTCTTCTTGTTGTTGAACCAAATTCGCAAGAGGTTAATAAATTAACTCTAGAACACAACAATCGTCTTATAACCACAAATTATAATAAAGTGAAACAATTACAATTGCAAAAGATAAAATTAATAGAAGAGAGAAAAAAACAACTTGCAAATAAATCCAAGATAAATCTGGAGATTGAGTTGATGAAAAAGTTGGAAGATGTCGAGAAAAAAATTGCGGAAATAAAGGAAACAAATCAATTTTTGATACCAAATATTATTCGTTTATGGTTTCCGATTATCTATAATACAAATGTGTTTTCAATTATAAAAAGGATATACGATTACAAGAGAAAGAAGATTACAAGCTTGAAGAATATAAAAAATGAAATCAGATATAATAGAGCCATGTTATCGGCTCTAATTGAAGAATCAAAAGATAAAAATGCTTGCGATATAGAAAATCGTAGAGAGATATTGGCTGAATTATTTGACGATAAAAAAAAAATTACGAGAGATGTTTTATTATTAAAATCGGCATTTTCAGTAATTGACCAAATGTTTCATCAAGAAATTGAGAATGCGCAAATAATGAAAAGTAAGTGGTGTTGGTCCTTATTTTTTAATGCATTTGGTTATAATATTAATCTGAAGCCGCCGGATTCTTTAAATACTTTTATAGAAGAATTAATGGACCCATTTAAAGAATTTGATAAACGAGTAAGACCCACTGTTATGGGACGCATTACTAATTCTGGTTTATTGGGTTGCATGTCTGTGGAAAAAAATGAGGGCATTGAACCCGACTACAATAGAAGAATATCACAAATAAATAATGCAGAATAATCCATCATTTATTAATCTACTCATATAATAAGCTCATTATATTATATGAATTACGCTGCAATTGACCTTGATATTGATAACTATGATGATGAAGATTTAGAGTCTTTCTTTGGACTATTGGAGGGATATACTGAACCTGATATTGCTTCCAAAGAAACATTGATGAGAGAAAAAATATTTGGAAATGTTCTTGACCGGTCATTTCAAAATAAATTATTTATTTTTTTAGATGAAGCCAAACTGTTGTTGATAAAAAAACTTAAACAAAATGCCATCTTAAACGGAGATGGGTCCAATTTTGTTATTGATAAACCGGTTCAACAGGTTCCCAATTTAGTTCAACCTATGAATACATTTCCCACGGAAACTGCTCCTGGAATTTTAAACAAGTTGCGAAGAAGAACTCGTGTCATGTCTTTAGCGATGAACACCATATTTCGCGACTCCAATAGTGTTTCAGCAACTGATTGTTTTTTTACATTGTCTTATACTCTTAAAAATGTTGTTGGTATTCGGTTATTATCTATTGAAATGCCAGAAAGTATTTACCTTATATCTAGTTATGCGATGACAAACTCTTTTTTTATATGGGTTCCAGCAACTAATGCATCAAGCACTATTATTATTCCCGATGGTTGTTATGACTCCGCATCTCTCCAAAGTGCACTTCAAACTACAATTAATAATACTCTTGGTGTGACATATTTTTCGGTAACTATTGACCCGATTTCAAAAAAAACAACAATTTCTACAACAAATTCTTTTGATTTTGATTTGGTTTTTTATAATGCTAATACAAATAATTTTGGTAAATTTGAACAAACACTTGGTTGGATATTAGGTTATAGAAATAAAATATATAAAAATGCGAGCTCATATAAATCCGAAGGGTTATTTTTTCCCACACCGCTTGACTATTTGTTTTTTGTTTTAAACGATTATAATATTTATAATTCATCCAATTTAATTGCCATGTTCAATGATAGCTATATTGATAAAAATATATTAGCAAAAATACCATATTCTAATTCAACTTTTCAGGTTTTATTTGATGGAACAAATGATGTTTTATCACCAAAAAGGCAGTATTTTGGCCCAATTGATATTAAAAAATTTGGGTTACAACTTTTAAATAAATATGGGCAAATTATTAATTTAAATTTCATGGATTTTTCATTTACTTTGGAGGTTGAGATGGTTTATGACATCTAATCAACCAAAACTACTTTGTGAATTGTTATTATTTGATAGGAAGTTTATCAAATAATATTTTCAGGTGGGTTCCGGCTTGCTGGAATCGAACCGGCGACAAGTTGATATCTTTTTCGCGGATAAATGCGTTTATCCACTCAAACCACTACAGTCAACTGCTCTACCAACTGAGCTAAAGCCGGTTAGGACGCCCACAATAAGTATTTACCTCTGTTTCTTTAAATTGTTTTGGGTGTTATATATTTTTCGCAGAGGTTGTTATATAAAGACCTCGTTCTATTACATTTATATGAAAAATCAGTGTTATGACCATTGGTTGGTTTTTTCTTATTGCTCTAATGAAAGCATTCCTATTATTTTAAGTTATGGACATGAACTTAAACCCGAAAATATTGTAAAATGTACTTCAAAATTATCTTGTAAAACAGATACCTTTTTTGTTATTAAAAAAACTATGACTTTTAAAAATAACAACATTGAAATTTATTTAACATTTTCTCTCAGGAGCCCCAAAGATGGAGATGGAGATGGAGATGGAGATGGAGATGGAGATGGAGATGGAGATGGAGATGGAGATGGAGATGGAGATGGAGATGGAGATGAAAAAAGGCCATACTACGATTTTAGACGCGGTGTTATTTATATTGATAAAAAAAGTTATAATATCAAGTACTACGCTCAATATAACTCTTTACAAGTTGGCGAATGTTGTTATGATAATATTGGACTTGTTAAGCTTGAGCATAATATATTTTCTCACGATGATTAAACATATAGTTCCGTTGAGAGAATACTGGTTGTAAAAATTTTTTGTCGCTTGAAAATTTTATGGTGTCAAAAAAAAAATTGAAAAACTTTTACAAATTTTTGTGAATGATAAAAACATCAGGTTCCCGACTCATAGTCAAAATGTCCGCATCTAATTTCATTTCAACTTCTGGCGCTGAGGATATGTCTGGTCCCAGCCTTTGCATTCCTCGTGTGTTCGCCAACATCACCGAGAAGCGCGTCGCCTTCGTTGTTCGCGAGGTCGGCCTCGGAGAGATTGACCACATTGATATGGTTCCAAAGACTGCAGAGGATGGCACCAAGTTCCAGCGCGTCTTCATCCACTTCAAGCGGTGGAACAACTCCGAAGCCGCTCAGCGAGCCAGGGAGCGCGTCCTTAGTGGCAAGGAGATCAAGATTGTCTACGACGACCCGTGGTTCTGGAAGCTCTCTGCCAACCGAGCCGTCCAAAGGGCTCCTCGTCAGGATGGTGCGAAGCAGCGTCCCCAGCAGAAACGTCCTCGCCTTGTTGACGATGATTCGTCCAGCGGTGATCATAAGAAACAGCATCACCATCAGAAGCCTCTTCGCGAACCCAGTCCTTGCCTAGAGGAACAGAATTTTGAGCCCAAGTCACCGACTGAGCCTCCTCCGGCTGATCTTGATTCACAGCAGCCGTGGACAAAGGTTGACTACGGAAATTGTAGTTTCCTTCTGCCACCCAAGAAGACCAAGCGCGTCGTCAAGGTTCCCGGTCAGAAGCCGCGGCTTCAACTTCAAGATAATGCTTAGAGAGTAGAGTAGAAAAGTTTGGATTTTTATAATTTGTAAGCTTAGTAAAAAAATGGTTTAAAACCCCATTTTTTTTTACTCTTTTTTTATATGTCCATTACTTGTGTTTCCAAATTTAATTATAAACTTCATTTAAATTCTTCTTCAAATGATAGTATACCGTTGTTTTTAAAATCTATTTTACATATGATTCCCAACTTGGGTGGAGCTATTATTAAGTCAGTTGATGGATACTGTCTTGATTTTTGCGCTCATTCTGTGCAAAAAATAACTGACTTTAAAGAACAACTTAATTATGGTGAAGTTATTTCTATGCTTTATTGTTTGAACAAACAACACTCATTTCTCTGTAAAATATATAATTATGGACTATTTTATCTTGACCTGAAAGATATTGTTGTAATTGATTCTTCTATATTTGTTTGCATTAATCCAGAGGGTGTTAAAAATGTTAATTCAGTTGGGGAATTTTCTTTTTATGCACCTTTCTCTCGCAATTCTAAGTCTGCCTTCTTCTCTCCAGAATTATTGGCTCTGGATAAAATTCCCTCGGCTGTAGATTGTAAATGTTTTTATTATAGTTTAGGTGCATTGGCTATCTATTGTTTATTTGGTAAAAATATTAAAGGACTTGATGTTGTTGCTGTTAAACATGTTTTGAATCCAATTTACCAAACTAAATTGTATTGGATGCTTTTGAAAGCTACTGACTCAAATTGTGAGATAAGAAATTTAATATATATATGATTTTAATTTGTTTATGATTTTTTGTTTATGATTTTATTGTATGATTTTTTGACTTTTTTGACTTTGTTTTTTATCTCCAAATATGTTATATATGTCTATTCAAACATTCAAAAAGAAAGGTGTCATTAATTATGGTTCAAAAAGATCTGGTAAACCTCCTGGAGGAATCTGGTTAAGTCAGGGCCCATTTGGTATAAATTCTGAATTTGCACTCACAGATCCAGGAACTGTTGGATTTTCTCTCAATGGTGGAACTCGTAATGTCGGATATATAGGCAAAAGTAGCGCTTTCTCTAAGAATGGAACTCCTTTTTATGGTCAATTTCCCAGAGGTTCTGGTGGTTGTTGTGGTCGTTATTCAAGGCCTCAACCTGTCATGAATTCTCCTCTTGTTAGAGGTATAACTCAAGGACAACAATTTGAATATATTAAACCTTCTGTTCTCTCTACAAAGGGTATGTTAGAGAAGAAATATATGTGGATTAATAATGGTCAGTACCCCAACTATTGGGTTCAACCACAGGGCGCCAATGATAACATGTCAGATAATGGCAGCCAATGGTTATATATTCAAACTAAAGCCGCCGCAAATGATTGTGTTGTTGATACTAATAATCCTCAGAAGTATATTGGATATCGTGTTAGAGGTGGTCCAACTGGTTGCAGCAATACTACCGCTCGTTATAAAAGTTTCAGTACAATCAGCTCTAATGCTGGTTACACCAAGACTTTATATCAACCACAAACCTCAAGCCAACACACATTAAGAATTCAGCGCAAATGTGCCAATCCCGTTGGAATTCAAAAACCATTCCCGTTTGCCGCAAATAATGGGTCAAATATGTCCAAAGGAAATTATTATGAACCTCCACCTATTGCACAAGTTTATTACAGTACTCCTCCCGCTTGGTATTGGTCAAATTCAAATAAGACAACTATTGCGAATTAAGTTTTTGTTTAGCAGGGAACCCAGGTTTTCAGAAACCCGAAGGGTTTCCATACCCCGCTTGCCCCTCCTGAAAACACTTTTATAGAAATAATATAAATCTCATTATTATTTTGCTAATGAAATTTATTATTTTATATTAATAATTTTTACGCTAATTTATTTTGGGTCTGGAAGCCCGCTGGCTTCTGATGATCAGTGGACATAGCTATTTTTGTTATAAATTTTTTTTATAACAAACTTGAAAATAAATATTTATCATCTTATATTATATATAATATGGTAAACTCTGCGTTATATAATAGGCTCACGACAAAAGGTGGAAGGCATACTGGTCATCACGCGTTTAATTTAATGGTTGGTGGACAAAAAGCTAGAGGATCTAGTAGCTCATCTTTTTTAAACTTATTGAATGAGAAGAAGGAATTTTTAATTAAAGTTTTTGCCAACTTGATTGCTCAGTTAGGTATTACTTATTATGTTATGATGAATTATAAGGCTGACCCAAAAAAAACTGGATTATATTGGGGTTTAGTTATAATTCAATTTATGATTATTGTTGTTTTAGGATTAGTTCCCATGCCTTCTTGGTTAAAATTTATTTTATTTTCTCTCTTTTCTGCTTCTTCTGGATATATTTTATCTATTTTAAAACAGGTGTATGACCCTAATCTTATCCAAACTGCTATTCTTGGTACCATTAGCATTTTTGGCGTTATGTTCTTATTTGGCGCTTCGTTGATAATGTTTGGTGTTAAACTTGGCTTGCAATTTGCGGCATTTTTATTTTATGCGCTTTTGCTTTTGATTATTGTGCAGATTGTTACTCTATTTTCTGGTTCTAGTTCCGGCTTTATGAAAGGTTTAACAATTTTCTCTCTTATTTTGTTTTCTATTTACATTATTTATGATACTAACAATATTTTACAGAGAGAATATTACGGAGATTTTATTACAGCATCATTGGACTATTATTTGGACATTTTAAATGTGTTTATTGATTTGGTTGGATTGCTTGGCAATAATAACTAACTTTAATATTAATATTAATAGGATGATTATTTATACCAGCGAAGATTTACACCTTTTCTAATTTAATATCGGGGAACCTGGGTTTTCAGAAACCCGAAGGGTTTCCATACCCCCGATCTCCCCTCCTGAAAACACTTTTATAGAAATAATATAAATATCATTATTATTTTGCTCATTATTATTTTGCTAATGAAATTTATTATTTTATATTAATAATTTTTACGCTAATTTATTTTGGGTCTGGAAGCCCGGTGGCTTCTGATGATCGGTGGGCATAGCTATAATTTAAAACGCCCAATTTAAAAGGTGTAAACAATCTAAAAGATTTTTGTATAAATATATAATGAAAATTATAAAACATATATTTTTTATAATCAATATTCGTAGAGTTGAACTTTATTTTATTCAAAACCAACACAAACCAATATGTGCAAATTGTAAATTTTTTATTGCAGATAAAAACGAGTGTGGAAAATTTGGTGATGTTAATATAATAACTGGTAAATATACTTATGAAACGGCGACTAGTGTAAGAAATGATGAGAATAAATGTGGCGAATATGCTATATTTTTTAGAACAAATTATTTTAAATTTATAACAATTCCTTATTATTTTGTATTAAAAAATAGTTATGAATTCATGACTGTTTCTTTTTTTTTTATTATAACTAATTTTGTATGGTATATATTACATTTATAAAACAATAATTTTGTCGGCGTTTTAAATGAGAAAAAGTGTAAAATGGGACGCCCTGAAATGGCGTTATTTCAAATCGTTACTGGAATCTGATCCTTGAGGAATTAAAATGTCCCATTTTAATTCTTAAAGGGTTTAAATAGTGTTTGTTATTATGTATATAACTGGCTATGTCTGAATTTAGTGGTTATTCGTTTAACAACTGCGATCGTCTTATGGAGTTGCGTATTTTTATTGAGAGCAATGACAATCGCTTGAATGATATGTATATTAATGCTGCTATTGCACATAATGTTAAAATGCACAATTCTGATTTCCCCGATGCTGGTTTTGATTTGTTTACACCCGTTGAAACTCAATGTATGGATGGTGATGTAACTAAAATAAACTTTTCTGTTAAGTGCTCGGCTCGTATTATTTGCGAAAATGGCAAGACTTATAATACTGGTTTTTTCATGATGCCTCGGTCTAGTTTGTCTGGAACACCACTGCGACTTGCGAATAGCGTTGGAGTTATTGATAGTGGTTATCGTGGTAATTTGATTGGAAAATTTGATTGTTTTATTGGTAATGACGATATTTTTAATGTTAATAAATATGACAAGTTGTTGCAAATTGTTGCGCCTGGAATGTTACCTATTTATGTAACTGTTGTTAATAGCAGTGATGAATTGGGGGAAAATACTGAACGCGGGAGTGGAGGATTTGGTTCCACTGGAAGGTAAAAACAAAGACGCTTTTTACCGAAGACACCGTTGGTAGATATATATTATTTTATTCATATATTATAGTTAAACCATGGACTATAATATATTAGGAGGAAGAACTCGGACAAATGGCGGAGTTATTGGCGTTATTTTAGTTGTTATTTTATTGGCAATACTTGTCAATGTGAAACCCAACTATTTTAAATATTTATTCAAATCTCTTTTAGGAAATTTAATACTTGCTTTTGCAATTATTGTTATTGGCATTATGGATATTAAATGGGGGATTGGTTTTGCTGCTATTGCTTTTATTATCTATCAAGCTTTTCAGATTAGTTGTGTTCAGGTTGAAGGGTTTGAATCTTCTTCCACTTGCAAGCCTGGTTGTGTTGCTTCTAATCAACCCAATGGAAATTGTAAACTTAGCGACGATAAAAAGGTTTTAAACTGCCCTTGGGAATGTTCTACTAAACCGGCTGAGTATAATAGCACAAATTGCACTCATGCAAGTGAATGTTTCACCTGTTCTCCCAATACAACTTGGAGTGAGAATGCTTTTGGACAATGGGTAAAAGGAACCGAACCCACATATACCTCTTCTACTGATTCTTCTACTGATAGCAAGGGAAACGCTGTTTCTACCTCCGGTAAACCAGATACAGGAATAACATCTGCTAATACTAGTAAAAGTTTATGGGGACTTTTCCCCGAAGGTTATCCTATTCCAAAAACGACGGTGTGGCCTCAAAAAGTTATAAACGATTTTGTTGCATTTCAAAAAGTTCATAACCCCAATTTGCGTTTTGATTTAGATGTAATTCAAAAACAAGCTACTGCAGAAGAAGCAGAAATATTGTTGAGAACTGGAAAATGGCCATGGTCTCCAGATGTTGTTACTCTATATAAAAATGCTATTTCTCAAAACAATATAATTAATAGCGAACCTGGTGCATCATTATTGACTGCTCAATCTGTTTATAATCAGATGGCTATTGTTGAATTGTTGTCATGGAATACCAAGGAAGGGTCATTTTTGTTGAACGGTGCTATTATTAAACACACTGATGGCATGCCCGCGAATATTAATAATTTGGTTCGCTGTGGCAAAAATAAAGAAACTGGTAAAATTTCTATGCAAAAAGTTGTTTACACTGGTTACAATGGCGTTAACGGTAGTATTGTTTCTAAGGTTACTCCTATTGAAAATGCAGATATACCTAATGAAGTTACTGGTTTTAAGTTTTTGAAATCTGAATGCAATCCATGCAGTGCTCTTGATGACCCAGCAGATTATTCTTGCCCATTTTCATTAAATGTTGGAAATGGAACTGAAGTTAGTGAAGTTTGGCAACAATTGTGGGGGTTAAATTCTACGGGGTCTGTTACGCCGGGAGCAACAAAAACTGATGCTTTAAGTCCTGAGACAGTTTCAAGCCCTGCGACAGTTTCAAGCCCTGCGACAGTTTCAAGCCCTGCGACAGTTTCAAAAACTTCATCTTTATATTCGTCATCGTTAAATAAAGAAGATTTTCCCATCTTAAGTCAATTGGGTGATGAGCTCATGAAGGGCGTTTCTTATATGAAAATCTCATTTGAAAAACCATCTGATGATATTGTGAGCAACACTCCCGGAACTCAAGACATTGGTGCTATTACTGGTTCAAGCGTTCCAGCTATTATAACAAATGGCAGTTCTGAGCGTAAAATTTATTATGGAACAAGAAATATGTCATCTGGTCTATAATAGCAGGGAACCCCGATTGCCCCTCCTGAAAACACTTTTATAGAAATAATATAAATCTCATTATTATTTTGCTAATGAAATTTATTATTTTATATTAAATTAATAATTGCTGCTGTGATTTATTTTGCGTCTGGAAGCCCGCTGGCTTCTGATGACCGGTGGACATAGCTAGTCTATAAGTGAAAAAATAAAAAAATAAAAAAATTTGTAATTAAATAAAGTTATAAATTTTTCACGGTTATAAATTTAACATGGTACCTTCAGCTTCTGAGGGTATAATTGGAGGAAATAGTCCGGGGACTGGTGTTTTTAAGGTTATACCGTCGGTGCCTTTGGCAATACCAACGGTGCCTTCGGCAATACCAACGGTGCCTTCGGCAATTTCGTCCAAGTCCGAAATTTCCTGTTCTCCAGTGAGCGACCGCATAAGCGTCATTTGTCGCGGAGTTGTGTAGGTCCTCGTCAAACCTCGCAGCATTTGCGGAGTAGTTGGCAAATCTCCCAATTCATCATCTTCTTCTTGGTTTATGTCGCATTGAAAGGCACTCAACGCATTTTGTCTGCGTATCAAACGATGTCTGGCAGGCTGTCTTCTGACATACAAATCATTTGGGTAAATGTAATTGGTGTTGTTGGAAGTCTGCCGTCCTTGAGAATTGCACTTGGATGCAGTATAAAGAACAGCTCGTGGACCACCGAATGTCTTTGCAACGACAGTCAAGTCTGCAATGACTGCACCCAAGAGGTCGTCATCTTCTAGACTGTTTTCCTTGGCGTATTGCTGCATAAACTTGCAGAAATCTACTAGGTCTTTTCTGATTGTTTTGGAGGATTCATTGTGGGTGTCATATTGCTCTCTAGTCCAATCATTTCCATAAGCATCTTGCGCATCTGTGTTGTGCTTGTGCGCCGTGTACAAGAGCTCCTGGGTGCGTTGGCGAAACATGTGCGTTGTGAGGTCAACTGATTCCTCGGGGCGGTCGCGTTTATTGAGGTAATCAAGATCCAGAATGGATGGTCCTTGGTCTCCGTGAATTAGGCTTTGCGCGTAGATGTTAATGTATGTGGTGTTTGGGGTTGTAGAACGCAAATGATATGTCTTCTTGGCCTCGCTCACAATGGACGGAATTTGCAGAGTAGTTTGCCATGTGTTTGTCTTGTAATCGTAAATCTCAGCGTTTTGAACCTCAATTGTGATGTTGACAAGAGCTGTGTATAGCATCTGGTGAATTACTTCGCCGAACACAAGACCTGCTTTCTCAATCTCCGCCACATAGAAGTAGGATCCATTAGGCTGAGCATCTGCGAGCTGTTGCAGCCCGATCGCGTTGTGGTCAGCACCAAAGCCAATGAAAATGTTGGTGCAGTTGGGCGCGACTTGCTTTGCCATTTCAGAATACTTGGTTGACTTTCCCTCGTTGGCTTGGCCGTCGGTGAGTGTGATGTTGGTCTGCAGAGCATTTGAGTTGATGTCACGCCTTTTTGCTGCGCGATTTGCTTGACACTCCAACGCCTGGTAGAGATCAGTTCCATTACGAGGTTGGAGTTGGTCCATCTTTGCGCGCAACTCGGACTCATTATCTGACGCTATTTGTGTATCTGTGAAAATCTCCTCAATCTTGTTGTCAAAACCATAAGTAGCCATGGTAACTGACGCCCCCTCGCTCTTGACGATGGCTGTCACTATATTTTTTAGGGTGTGCATCACATGCTGCATCTTGCTCTTTCCGTCCTTGCAGTAATCGCTCATTGAACCGGATATATCGTTGCTCGTGTCCAAAAATTGGTGCTCGGTCAACATTGGTGTGTCTGCAATTTTCAATTCAAGAATGCCGAACTTCATGTCATGGTCTTCTGGGAAAAGGTTGAAGTCATATGTGAATGCGTCTGGCTTTTGTTCCTTCTCCTCTGGGTCGTCTAGGATAGGGATAAGTCTTGGATTTGCCACATTGTGAAAAGTCACATTGGCAGAATCAATAATATTTTCTCTTGGTATCGTCTTGGATTGCTCCATTCTTTTCTGGGGTAACTTCAATTGGTATATTCAAAAGGTTTCAATTTTTTTTAGTAATATTGCATATATTTTTTTTGATATACAATATATAATATTTTTATAAAACTAATTTAGAATTAGGGCTCTAGTTATATTATAATGGAAAAGGAAGCTGAAACTGTTGAAGAGAAGAAGCCCGAGGTTAAACTTGTTGATGTTCCCGTCGCTGATGAGAATGTTGCATTGAACTTGCTTGTTAGCTTTTTATCATTGGCTCAACGCCGTGGTGTTTTTGGCCTTGACGAGTCGGCCAAGATTTGGGAGTGTGTTCAGAAGTTCCAAAAGAAATAGATCCACTTTGGGAAAGTGGAGCAAAATGTTAAAAGTATTTTAATTGTTAAATATATATAAAATAAAATTTATATATGTTTTTTTGATTTTGCTCCAATTTTTACCTTCGGTAAAAGTGTATTCGCTCCTGACAGGGCTCGAACCTGCGACCTAACGGTTAACAGCCGTTTGCTCTACCTACTGAGCTACAGAAGCATTGTGTGCGGTCTTCACTTTGGGCTTTTAAAAATAAAGTTTGATTGGATTGCTGTGATGAAGACTCATACTTTTGGGAAAAGTATGACAAAACCATTTGAGAAATGTTTGGCTCAACCTTTCCCAAAGGTTGAAAGTAGCCCTAGCGGGAATTGAACCCACATCTCATCCGTGTAAAGGATGCGTGATAACCACTACACTATAGAGCCATTAAAATCTGATTTAATAAAACGGAAGAAAATTTTTATGTTTTTTTTTACGCCACTTTTCTAAAGTAGATTTTGGCCAACCTTTTTCACAAGTTATGAAAAGTGGTATTGACACCCGATGAGGGACTTGAACCCTCGACCACCAGATTAAAAGTCTGGCGCTCTACCGACTGAGCTAACCGGGTATAAATTGGGACCGTTTTAGAAAAAATCAAAGCTCTCACCGGGATTTGAACCCAGGATAACAGATTCAAAGTCTGTGGTGCTAACCGCTACACTATGAGAGCCTTTTTGGGGTGGGGTGCTAGTTCCTTTTTATCTCTACAAATATTTGAGTTGCTGTTTGGAACAATTAAGCCTTTTATGCATTATTAAAAGGCACAATAAGGTTCAAACCTTTGCTTATGAAAAGACAAAGGCATTATAGCATTCGCATTATCACTAAAAGTGAGATGCTGTGATGATTCCTTATTTTGCAGCCGTTTGCAGGAATCATTTTTTGTTTTTGTTTTTATTTTTATTTTTGTTTTTGTTTTTATTTTTGTTTTTGTTTTTGTTTTTGTTTTTGTTTTTGTTTTTATTTTTATTTTTATTTGTTTTTATTTTTTGCAGCCAGTGGGGTTCGAACCCACGCATCAATGATAACGGGTCTTAAGTCCGTCGCCTTAAACCACTCGGCCATAGCTGCTCTTTTCCACTTTTGAGAAAAGTTGAGAAAACTGGGGTTTGCTGTTTTCCATTGGGTTTGCTTAAAATGCTTTTAATGGAGTTGCTGTAGGAAAACATCCACTTTTGAGAAAAGTGGAGCAAAATTAATTGGTAGCCACTTTTGGTAAGAGTGGTGGAAACTTTGAGCCAATTTTGGCGATACCTTTTCTCATAACTTGTGAAAGGTATTTTTGGCTCAACCTTTTCTAAAGGTTGAAATGCTCTAGTGCGGACTTGAACCGCAGACCCTCAGCTCATAAGACTGATGCTCTAACCAACTGAGCTACACGAGCAGTAAGTTCCGATACGGGGACTCGAACCCCGGCCAAAAGGGTGAAAACCTTTGATCCTGACCAACTAGACTATATCGGAAATGTTGAAATGTGTGAAGCGATTTCAAGCTTCACACTTTTGTATGCTGGTATCCATCTTTTTTTGACTAAATTCTGGTTTTTTGCTGTTGGATACCAAGGGGCTCCATTGGGGCCCTTCACACTTTACATTGGCGGCATCTCTTTAAGCTGTTTTGTACAATATATATTGGATGGACTTAAAGACTCGTGGCGGCGGTTAGCATCTGAACGCTATCGCTAAAAATGCAACTGCTACTAATCCTAATACTAAACCCATGTGAAAATAATATTGCATATTTCTATACATTGTTAACCACGCCTTCGTCTGGTCCGGAGAATTTATGTGATTCAACATATAATCTGATTTCGGCGATAACATATAATAAAAGTAATTTGTTATGAAACTTATTGTTATTACTGTGCATGTTACTGTGAATGTTGTCATCTTATGAGATGGTTTTGAAATCTGATAATTATAAAATATTACAATAAGAGAAAGAATGAACCCAAGGATATAACCATAATAATAAATACGGAGGCGTTCGCTTGTAAGCTTTTCATAAATATTTTTTAAATTTGTCGGCAACTGCTCTTGATATACTTGAATGGTTTGACTTTTTTGTGTAGCATTATTCATATATATCATTGATATCACAAACGCTGTCGCTAATGCACAAGATATACTGCATGGCATTTTATATTATGAATATATTTTAGTTTTTTGAGTTTACGGTACCTTCAGTTTTATTCTGAAATGGATGAATATAATTTGGCCGCATTGTTCCAAATATTGGCTTTTGATATGACACTGGCTGCGATAAATTTTGCGTTTGTTGTTGCGGCTTTATAGTCGCTTTAAAATTTTTTCGGCATTTTAAACATTGTCTAAATGAACCGTCTTGCATCAATGCTCTTGTTTCATTACTACTGCAATATATACATGTTGGGGAATATGTAGAGAGAACTTGTTGAGGAGTTATTGTTGAAGTAAAATCAAAAGCATTATTTACTGATGTTTGCGGTATGCTCATTTATTTTACTCTAGGTTTATTTTTATTACTTTTTTACTTTTTTTACTTTTTTACTTTTTTAATGTTGTATAATTTATATAATGAACTCCTACGACTACTTTATTTATTACATTGTCCTTAATAAAATTTTGTTTGTTGTATTCGGTGTATGGCATTTTATCCTTGTTAGAGAGAATAAAGGCGAAACTGAATTTTCTTCAAACCTTCATAATTGGAAAGAATATTGCGAATTTATGTTTATTGCTTGTATGGCCATTTTATGTCTTTATTTATTTAATCCATTTTTAGAAGTCAGACCCGCCATTAATTACGAAACTCGCGTTCTATTATTTGTTTTCGGCTGGATTGTATTACTCAACTGTAAATGGGATTTATTCTTTGAACAATCTAAGTGGTTCACATTGCTTCAATACTTTATTACTGGCCGCAACAGTGTCCAAGGCATTAACACTGCAGTTATCACTTCTTTTTAATGCAACCTTGAAACGCTTCCTTTGGGAAGGCGGTTAGCTGTAAATTGCGGCTATTGTTCTTGGGCTTTTGGAGTTATCCCTCGCATACTCACTTTTGCCGATGTCAAATGTTGCGAAACACCGGATTAAAAAACGATCTTCTCCATCATACTTTGGTTTAAAAGCCGACCTTCCATGTACAGCTCTATTGTTGTCTACTAGAATTATTTCACCCTGTTTTAAATTGTGTCTTATCTTTTTTTGATAATAAATGTTTATTATTTTTTTTATCATCTCTTTTGATTCTTCGGTTGTTCCTATCATTAAATCCTGGTCAAAAATTAGGATGGGATCATTTGGAGATCCGCTTATTATTGGCATTGGACCTCTTAGGTCTCCATCTATAAATTCATTATTATTTAACTTGAACGAGAGATCTACTCCAGTATACCATAATGGCTCTCTAAGTAGTGCATTTTCTTCAGTTGTTAGATTGTTTAATATAGTCTGAACTGGAAATATATGCGTGAATGCATCTGGGTCCCCGCGAAGACAAGCTAAACTTAATATGTCTGGTTTAAGCTTTGAAAATGCTTGCTCTGTGTGTATTTCTAATTCTGTATTGCTTCCCAAACTTGTTTGCGCTTTTTCCATAGTTCTTAATGGCACTACATCTTGAAATAAATTTCCATAACATTCGGCCTCGTATGCAATCATATCGCCGATGGCACTTACTAATATTGCTTGAATTTTTGCAAGAGTTGTCGTCTCTCCTAATTTATATTGATTTCCTTCTGGGGTCTTTGGTATTGTGTCTGGTTGAATTGGAATTCCTTGGATTAATAGAAATCCAGTTTCTGAACCTTTTTCTGCAAAATTTGTTAAGGCGTTTTTTATGCGAGGTGGAAGCTTTTCTGCTTGTTCTTTGGCCTGTCTGCAAAAAAGGGTGGGTGACTTGGACGGATGTGCTGTTATACATTCGGCCAATTTTATTAGACATATATTTTCCTCATGGGATAACTCCATTTTTGATATCTTGAGAGAAAAAAATACATTTAATACAACACATAAAATTTATGTTTTTATGTTTTTCTGTTTTTATGTTTTTCTGTTTTTATGTTTATTTACACGGCGGCTTGCTGAGGTTGATGTTGAACCTGGGGCTCCGGGGTCTTTGCTGCAACTTGGGCATATGTGCGCTGGTCCACATGAGCCAATGTGATGTTTCCGAAGACGACATCCCATATCTTGTCACCAACTGCATGTACAAACTCGGGAGTGTTGCGGACCTCGTCTTGACGCTTCAAGTTGGCTTGTTCAACCGCATAAGCCAAGATGTCCAACGGACCGTAGCCCATGTTTTGGAGTTTTGCATACAACTGCTCCAAAGTCACCTTGGGCTCATACTCACCGTCTGATTCCTCGTCGCCTTCTTGGTCCTCTTCATCATCACCTTCTTCCTCTTGGTCATCGTCATCCTCCTCTTCCTCTTCCTCTTGGATTTCAAGGAGCTGGCACCTGCACATGGGGCAGCCCAAATTCTGCTCCATCGCCTTGAAGACGCACGACGAATGGAAGGTGTGACCGCACTTGGTTATGGTAAAGTCAATCATCTTGAGATCCTCATAGCAGATGGGGCACTCGCCGAGAGGAATGGGTGCCTCAAAGAGCGGCTCCTTCTCAGGCTCTGGTTCTTTCTGGACAGAACCAACATCCACCCAAGCCTCTGATTCGGTGTCACTAAAGTCCATGGCCAAAAGTCGCTGAGCGCCCTCTTCAAGCGCGGCGTTCTGGTCTTGGCGAATCTCGGCGGCAAGTTGGGAAAAGATGCTAGGCTCTTCAGCTTCGCTTTGCTCATCGTCATCCTCTTCGCTAGACTCAGAATCCTCGCTTGCAGTGTCCCAGACAGACTCTTCTTCGTCGGCTGCATGCAAACAGAAACCCAGATCCATTTGAGCCAAAGACTGGGTGCAACTGCATCCGGAACAGCTGGCATTGCGGCACGACATTTTCAATTGATAGTTTACAACTTAATTGTGGGTCTAATTTACATAGAAAAAGTATTCTAAAAAATCTTTCAATTTTTTTTTGTCATATGAGAGTCCAAAATTTTTTTGATTTTTTGTATGGGGCTTCTCATCATAGGTGGACATAGCTGACTTTGTGGTTTTATTGAAAACATTCCTCAAAATTATTTTTATTGTATGTTATATTATTTGGTTGATATAAAAGTCTGAGAGCATCTCTTAGATTTATTGTAGTATGTATACTTCTCAACCTATTTATCTCTTCAAATGCACTTTTTTTTGCTTCTTCTTTTTCGTTTTGCGACCACCAAAGCTCATTTTGAGTAATATATTCAGTTAAATATGGAATTATATAAATGTATTTTTTTGTGTTAAATCTTACTTGTTTTTTATTCATTTATTATTATTAAATATATTCAAGCAATATTAAAATTTGTTTAAATATGTTTAAATATTTTTTTATCAACGATACCTTTGGTTTATGACAAAAAAATTGACGCAATTTTATAAAACTTTTTTATGTCACATTTTGATTAATATTTATGCTGAGAGCAAGGATGAGTTCCGAATATATTAAATATATTGAAGGTTGTCAAAAGCGTTGGGTTAGACCGGACCCCGATACAAAGTTTGCGGAGAATTGTATTGATAAACTTGATGCTTTAAATATAGCAAATTCGGCTGGTTTTTATGACGAGAATGGTAGGGCTTGGACGCTTTCCAAACGAAACATTAGATGCGGACATGTTGAGATTTTTGTAAAGTGCGTTGAACCCGAAGGTCTTAATGGTGGAAAAAATGTCGTAAAGTTTGCATGGATTTATCCAGCCAGTCAGATTTTATCCGAAGGCGCCGAAGACAATGATTTAGATAATGATAAGGCGGTTCCCGTTTCCATAGGGGATTGGGTTGTTCAAGTTGCGTTTTGAAAAAATATAGCTGCCGAAATTAATATAAATTTTTTCTTTTTTTACACAGGTAAAAGCGGGACAATATCTACTATTGAGACTGAAACATCGTCACATTCATGTCGCGCGTATTTGAATTTTTCCGGAGCCTTGTTTGGTAGATGACCTTCCCATTCTTGCAACCATCGTCTTGCAGTTTTGTCACAAAGCTCTTGACTTGTATTTGTGAGCAAGTCTTGGATGTCTTGAGAGTTGTCCAACATAGTCATATCAAAAACTCCATCGCTTCCCAAGACAACCCTGTAGGTATCGCCAGTGGCGAGCGGGAAGGTGTAAGTCTCAGGTAAGTACCCAGTCTTTGAATTGTGTCCAAGAGCTTGACTGCATGCAAGTTTTGTGCCATCTGGGAAACATGCATAACCCGATTCAACGCTTGTTAAAGTTGTTTCTGTAAGAACCTTGATGTTTGAGGCTGTGATAAAATCGTAACCCTTCTCAGTGAGCCGAATGCGTTCAGCCTCGTTTTGACAATTGTGCTCCTTGCTTGTGTAGATTAGCTCGTTATTCTTGAAGACGAGGAACTGAGAATCTCCCGCAGAAATGCACTCCACTTTTGTGGGGTAGCACTTAACAATGACACATGTCGCGCCAGATGATTCATATTTTGGGATTCCTGCATTGTGGTCTATGTAATCTGCTAGTGCGTGAATCGGGTCTGCGACACTGATCAAGTCATCTTTTTTCTCTTGTGGGATTGATCGGATGAAGTTGATGCAGGTGTTTGAACCATGACCGTCATTTAACATTGTCCATATAAATTTTTCACCCGTCATTGGATCTGTGCCAGTTCCTTGGCACACATAGTCCTGGCCTTTTTCTGTCATTTGTTCCACAGAGTGGGAGATAGATGTATAATGAGTTAAAGTGTATTCTGCCATTTTTTGACTTGTTTTTTCCTATTTATATTTCCGAGGTTGAGAGAAAAAGTTTTCAATTTTTTTGCCCGGGGTTTATTTGTGTTTTCTAAGTTTTGGTTTTATTTTTTAGGGGTTTTCTCTTGTCGCTTTTCTTGCCTTTTGTCTTGCCTAAGCTGTTGCAGTCGTTCCTGCTCCCGGATATGTTTTGCTGAATATACCGTATTGGTCTTGGTCTTGTCTCTGCCTTTTTTCTCTCGTCTTGTCTTTGGATCATCCATATTTTCTGTATATTATTGTGTTAAGTATTTCCTTAATAAAAATTTAATCAATTTTTTTATCCCATTTTGCAAAAGCTGGTGAACCGCGATATGACCATCTATAGGGCATATTATTTTCTTTTAAATATTCATTTGCATCTTGTTCTAAGGCACCTTCGGTTATGCCAACGGCACCTTCGGTTATGCCAACGGCACCTTCGGTTATGCCAACGGCACCTTCGGTTATGCCAACGGCACCTTCGGTTATGCCAACGGCACCTTCGGTTATGCCAACGGCACCTTCGGTTATGC
>Ga0214919_10000298_pt1 | contig 85012 bp, 72 predicted proteins | sample LL1503_MetaG_FD_177994 | JGI IMG/M metagenome (GOLD analysis project Ga0214919, IMG submission 177994) | Freshwater microbial communities from Lake Lanier, Atlanta, Georgia, United States - LL-1503 | ecosystem: Environmental > Aquatic > Freshwater > Lake | place: USA: Georgia | collected...
AAAGATTATGGATGGAGAAGTTATACGGTAAATTACCAATATAGGGACGGTTATCCTGTATGTGAGCAGTGGTCAGAAGATTGGAGCGAGACATGTATACTCCAATAAAAAAACTGAATTTTATTCTAGAAATCTTTATCTGCTGGCTAATCCTGATCTTTGGCAACATGGAAGTTGCAATTGCAGGCACAAGATTCATCTCAAGTCATCCTTGTAGTGATACGGGCAGGGTTTGCGTAAGCGGCGGCGGAACGCGCAATATAGACGGCTTTGACGTATACCGTGATTGCTGGGAGTGGTCTTATACTAAAACCTGTAATTATCCAAGTAAGAATAACTGCCGGAGTTATAGCGGGTGTTATTTTGTAGCGAGCGGTAACTGCCTACTTTTTGATAGTCAGGGTAATTGCGTTAATCAGGAGCGGGAATTTTCCTGTAAAGCCTGGGAGCCCGGAGTAATTGAAAACAAAACCGTCAGGTATGATTTAATGCAAAAAGAGGGCTCAGAAGATCTGATCTGCAAGGGTATTCCCTGTATGGACGGGAACTGTATAGATAAAAGTTATTTAACAAACGGTGAGATGATGGATTCAATATCGAAGCTTTATGCTTTTAGTAAGATGAAGCCTGATAGGGATGGAAATTTCAATTTATTTCAGGGGTCCGGCCTACACTGTTCTAAAAAAATGGCCGAATATACGAATTGCTGCCGAATAAACATGAAGGGCTGGGGAAAAGAATTCGGGGCAAGGTGTAATAAGGATGAGCAACTGCTTGCAGATAGCAGGTCAAAAAATTTATGTGTTTATGTAGGTAAGGAAAAAATAAAGTCGCTAGGAGTAACTACCGTTGTTAAACATCATTTCTGCTGCTTTGGCAATATGCTCGATAAAGTGGTGCAGGTACAAGGAAGAAAACAGCTTGGGCTAAACTTCGGTAGCGGAGGCTCACCGAACTGTCGTGGATTGACATTAACGGAAATGCAAAGGATAGATTGGGAGCTGGTGGATTTTACGGAGTTCATTGAGGATTTCAAAGGAAAGTTTTTTGGTAAATATCAGTCACCTAATCCTGATGAGATTGCAGGAAGAGTGAATAGCTCAATGCCCGGCATTAGAAAAGGCAATGATGATCCATTAGATCCGCCGAGTAATATGACCGGCTGGAGTAGCAATATACCTGATGAGCTGGAGGAGTAAGGGGGACGTGATGAGAAAAAGAACCTGCAATATTCCGATGTTTTTACTGATTGGCTTAATGGTATTGCCCTCTAGGGCTATAGCTGAGCCAGGGTTTTTTGAGCAACGTTACCGTGGCTGGTTATGGTTTGAAGAAAAGGAAGCGCTATCCGGTTTAAAGGAAAGAACAAGTACCAAGAACAACGAAGAAGCTTCTGAAGAAATTACGGTAGAAGAGGCAAAAGCAGAAGTTGAAAGCATAATAAAAGAGCTGGAAGATTTGCGTTATGTCTATTTGGCCAGGCCAAATTACAAGACGCAAAAAGCCTATCGGGATAAACTCGGTGAAATCATGGATAGGGGCATAAGGATGCAGGAATTATGGGACGAGCAGAACTTTATCGAACCGGAATATCGTGATCTGGTTAATTCCCCGGAAAATGTATTTGCCGTAAAACTGAATAGAAAAATCAAGGCGGAGGCCGAGAAGGAAATAATCAAGCAATTTGCAAGAGATTATGAATTGGTATTTTTCTATCGTAAATCTTGCCCGCGGTCGAGTGAATTTGAACCTGTACTGAAATCCTTTGGAGATATGCACGCGATTAAAATAGAAGCCGTCAGTGTAGACGGCTCGGAATCCGAATATTTTAGGGGGAGTAGCACAGTTAGTCAGAAACTGATTGAGAAACTCGGTATATCGGCAACACCGACGGTAATAGCAATAAGAAAGGATGCAAGGAAAGCATTTGAGCTGATTCGGGGATTTGTCACTTTATCGGAGCTGGAAGAAAATACTATCAAGGCCTGGCATATTATTGAAGAAAAAGGCATTAATGTCGGGGTAGGTAGATGATGAAGATTTTAAAAACATTAATTGCCGGCGTCATATTAATTTTAACTTTTACTGCAAGGGATACCCATGCTAGCGGGCTGAACAAGCTGCTTAAATTCATCGATCAAAGCGGCGGCATGTCCAATTATAATGCTCCTGCTATTATCCGGGATCAGCAGGGAGGGTTTATGACCGGAGGTTCCTTGCAGATCCGCGGCGCAAGACCCAAAACATTACAACCGGCACATGTTCAGTTACCGAGTTTTAACTTTGATGCCTGTAGAGGATCGGGTGATTTCAGGTTTGGAGGGTTAAGTTTCATCAATTCTGCCGAGTTCTCAGCTTTTATGAAGAAACTGACGTCCAGTACGGGTGCTTATGCGTTTAAAATGGCGGCAAAGAGTTTCTGCCCGCAATGCGAGAACATCATTGCCGAATTTGAGGCAATAGCAAGAGATATAAACAATTTTAATTTAGAGCAATGCGGGCTTGCCAAACAGCTAGCCGGAGGATTAGTAGGGCAGCTTGAGGCGGGGCAGGGACAGAGCTGCCTTATGCATAATGCGGTAAAGAAAAACGGTAAGGATTTAGCCGAGGCACATAAGCTTTGCGCAAACGGTTCTTCTCCTTACGGTGATCCTGCCGATACGGAGGAACTTGCCTCATTACTCGGGGATAATTTCAATCTGGTATGGAAAGCACTTAGCAAAGGTAGTTCCGATTCGGCCCCATTCAAGGAGTTAATGATGAGCGTTGCAGGAAGTCTGATTGCCACAAAAATTGAAGGAGGATTAAGTCTTAAGCCTCTACCTTCGCTGATTGTCGATTCGTCTTTTCTTGAAAAATATATCGGTACTAAAGGAGAATCGAGCAGGGTAGAGATGTATGTTTGTAATGAGAAGAAGAAATGCCTTAATCCTAAGGTAGTAGTAACAACATTAACGGTGAAGGATACGTTATACGGCAAAATCGGTACTATACTCGATAGCCTTGTTGATAAGGTAGAGGAAGATGCCAAAGATCCCATTTTAAGTGACGAGGAAATGGCTTTAATTGAATATTCCTCAATTCCGATCATTCCTCTTATCCAGCAGGAACTTAGCAGACACGGTGATAAGACAAACATTTTCCTGAGAAACGCGGAATTCATCGATGTAATCTGTTATGAGGTGATGAGTGGATTCTTCGAAGGGATCCTGCATAAAACCCTGAAAGAAGTAAGAGCTCTGGAATTTGCCCAGGTTGATAGCGGAAAAATAGAGAGGTATCTCGATACGGCGCAGGAAGTACTATCGATGCTGCGTCATACTAAAGAACATGCTTATAGCAGGTTGGTAGTGATCATGCAGGCCAAAGAGAGACTACGCCAGCAGGAAGCTGAATTTGATCTGATTTTTGAAAAATTGGGAGCTTGAAGATGACACTTGATTTATCGATTTTTACATACGGTTACGGCGATGCCATGTACTATATTCTAAACGGTATTGCGATGATCATGAACAAGAAAGGCTTTATGGTGATGATCAGGAGTGTTGCCGTTGTAAGTATCATGATATCGGCAGTCGTATGGTCTACTAATCGTAGTATGGGCATCAGCGATCGTCCCGTGGTTATTAGAATCATGGCGTTATATTTTGTCATTAACGGTTTACTGACGCCCAAGATGAGTATAAAGATGGAGGACAGGGTCTCAAAGAATATTGAGGTAGTAGATAATTTACCGTTCCTGTTTATTCCTGTAGGCTGGCTTGAAGGTGTTGGGGATATGCTAGCCGGAGCTTTAGAGCAGGCAATAAGGCCGGTAATGAAGTCAGACAGTTTTGAGTATCGCAATTATGGACTGGCATTTGGGGCGCAGATGCAGAGGGAGTCAAAAAACTGGCGCATCAGATCGCCGGAGTTCAATCGAAACATGCATAATTTCCTGGATAAATGCGTGAAATACACTGCCGGGATTGGTCACAAATATACGATAAACGATTTACATACATCAGCTGATGTATGGAAACTGGTTAGTGAAAATGCCGGCGGTATGTCAAGGGTAGGTTTTGTTGTCGGCGGTAAATATCAGAGCATGAAGTGTCATGAAGCGGCAAAGTTAATAGAAGAAAGATATTTTCCGGAGGAATATGAATCAATAATCGGTAGGTATGCAAATTCATTATTTGCAAGGGCTAGCGGTAGCGAGCCAAGTAAAAGGCCATATGATAAGGAACTTGCCAAAAAGACCTTTGCCTCAAATCTGGAAGCGGTATTTTCAGGATTTGCCGAAACCGGAAATGCCAAGGATATTATTATCCAGCAAATGATGCTCACTGCCATGGCTAACAAAAACAGCGTCAGTAAATACGGAGTAGCAACGGCAAGAGCAAGTCAGGATACGATCTGGGCAATTACGGCGGAGCTGGCACAGGATACGCTACCGATACTATTTACCCTGGTAAAATGCATGCTGTATGCGCATCGGTGGTACTTTTGGCACCGATGATGTTACTACCAGGGGGGCTTCGATATTACCGGACATTTTTGCTTGGGGTATGTTCGGTGCAGTTATGGCCGTTTTTCTATGCAATACTGAATATGTTTGTAGAGATGTATACCGGTATCAGCATTTTCGGTCTTGATAACGGGATAATAAATTATACGACTTACAGTCAGGTAGGTCATAGTGCCGATAGGATAGCGGCAATAGCCGGTAGCATGCAGATAATGATACCATATATTGCATATCAGGCGGTGGCCGGATCTGCAGGCGGTCTTATGCATTTAAGCGGTCAGGTAATGGGGCAAAGTGCTGCTTCAACTGCGGCAGAGGAACATGTCAAAGGTCGTATAAGTATTAATACCGTAGCCATTGATACGATGCAACGGGCTACTCAAACTGCCTTTAAAACTGATTTTAACCGGCAATTATTGGCCGGTAGTTCGGCAATCAGTCAACTGGACGGCTCGCAGGAACGTATTACGCCGGACGGTCATATCCATCATTTAACGGGAGCCGGTCTTAACCTTGGTAGTTATACAAACAAGATAGACTTCCGCGGTGAAAAACTCAGTTCCGATCAGCGAGCATTAAACGAAGAGCAGCGATATATCAGTAGTAAAGGCATGCAGTTAAATGACGTACAGGCTATCCAGGAGACCTCAATGGAGAGTTATATTACCCAGCTGGCAAAACGTGTTGATAGCGGTGAAAAAATAAATTTCGGCACTCTCGGTAAAGACGGTCTGGTTCTTGAAAAAGCAGTCAATTATGAACTGACCCATGGTGAAGGATATAGCTATGATAAGACCCAATCTAATGCGTTAAAGGGTGATATTACGGGTAAATTGGATGCCGGTAACATAGTAGGGAGGGCAATTAATAAATTACCTTTACCGAGCCAATTTAACGAGTATGCCGGCAAGATTCTTTCTAAAGTCTCACCTTTTGAACTTACCGCTTCCGTAACAGGCAGTGCTGAGCTTGGTAGTACGAATACTCAGTCTATAAATCGAAATTATATTTCCAGTGAAGGTGATCACTGGCGCAGTAATAAGGATGCAATAACGGAAGTTGCCAAAAATACCGATTTTAATAAAAGTATCGGTATAAATCATGAGTTAACCGACACTATTACTTCTGCTTCCGAGAAAGTCAAAAACCTGACGTCGGAGATCGGGGTGCATCATGAAAGAGCGGAGAACATATCAAATCAGATCCAGCAAGTGGAATCATTTGGTGAGACCTTTAATATAGACGGTACTCATAAGGTAGAGGAGCGATTGAAAGCAATCGGCTTAAAGAGTAGGGAAGCACATGATTTAATAGAGAACCCGACATCGGCAACTCCGCACCAACGTCGGCAATTTAATGAAGCCAAGAAAGCTGTTGCCGATCAGTTATTCGGTAGCTTATACGGGGTACCGAATAGAGTACCTGAGGTAATTAATGCAAAGGAACAGAGCCTCGAAACAAAATATGACAACGAATCCGATGCTCTAAAGAAAAAAGGAGAACGGGAAATTGCTGCAAGAAAAACCGCAGAGCAGGTCGCATTAAATAACAGGGCTCAAGCAGAAGGCCTACATAAAAGCAGAATACAGAAACAACTTGATACGAATGAAAGAGCTTTAAACATGAAGCACAAGGAAATGACGCAAGAGGTACAAAGTCAGGCAGGTAAGAAATTGACTCAGCTCAAAGACAGGCAAACTAAACAAGCTAAAGCGGTACAGGAAGCTGATAAATCAAGGTGGACTAAATGGATTGTAGGTAAAGATTTACCAAAAGAATAAGTTTATGATTAGCGTTTACGGTGATAAATATTAGATGAGAGATAATGTTTTTTAGGGGAGTAATAATTATCCAAAGAAGAAGCAGTACGTCTAGATGAGTTAGAAGATGGTGTATGAGATGGTTTATTACATGACTCTAATCCAAGGTCTTCATTGTAGTTCCAAGCTCTGGAATTAAAGAAAGTAGAGACAGGAATATTATTCTTTATAAAGTATGACATTGGCCACCAAAAAAGGACAAACATTATGATAAATCCGGTACTGAAACTCGCAGAGAAAATATTGATTAAAACTACAAAAGCTATGATAGAAAAAATAAACTGTACGAATACCATACTTAACTTAAAAGGGAGATGTATAGATAATGATTGGCCTCGTTTATTGAAAACCTTTACTTCATTTAAAGTACTGCCGTCCATAGCAACGTGGTCAAAGTATATATTATTACACTTAGCTAGTATATATGGAACTAGGGTAAATGATGCAAGCATCCCCCAACCGCTGCTGTATGTAATAGAGAGAAATCCGCACAAAGGCATAGCAATCCAGGTCAGGACATTCCAGAAATTATCGATTGATATTATTGATCTTTTTGGAGAATCACTCATAAGCACCTTCTGTTACTTGCGGTTTAAATTGTATGATTGTATTGTCTCAAAACTTCTAATATTTTGCAAAGGAATTAAGTTTACCTGTATGGGTTTTTTATTCATGTTGTGCGCTTATGGTGCTAATGCTGATGAACTTGTGCTTGTAAAAAATCAAATAAGGCAGCTAATTGCCGTACAGGAACAACAGAACAATATCCCCTCAGGGTTATTACTTGCAATTGCTACGGTAGAATCGGGTAGCGAGCCGTATGCCTTGAACATTCAAGGCAAGTCGGTGATCGGAAGTAATAAGAGGGAAGCAGTAGCTCTAATCCACGAGGCCCTAGCTAAAGGCATAACGAATATTGACGTGGGAGTAATGCAGTTAAATATCAGATGGCACCGGGAGAATTTTGGGTCAATAGAAGAAATGCTGGACCCCAAAAAGAATATAGAATATGCGGCTAGTTTCCTTTTAACACTCTATAAGAAATACGGTGATTGGCATAAGGCGGTAAGATTCTATCATTCAAGCACTGCGGAGTATTACAGGAAATATTCAAGAAAAATAACTTTAGCATGGATAGGAGCATGAGAATTTAAATGTCAAATAGCAAAATATAATAATAACTTGGATTATATTCCGAAATTATAATATAATTATGGAATATAACTTTATTGTAGGATTTTACGGCATGTATAAATATAAAAGATACCTAACCTTGAATATTGAACCGCGTCAGTCAATTTTTTTATGGGGAGCCAGAAAAACCGGTAAGTCTACATATCTAAAAAATTTATATCATGATTCAATATATTATGATTTATTAAAAACTGATCTATTCCTACGTTATATTAAAACTCCGTCTTTACTCAGAGAGGAAATACTTGCTTTACCTGCTGAAAAGCTAAGCTTACCCGTCATTATTGACGAAGTACAGAAAGTACCTGCATTACTTGATGAAATCCATTGGCTTATTGAAAATACAGAAACAACATTTATTTTGTGTGGATCAAGTGCTAGAAAACTGAAGCAGCAGGGAACCAATTTACTCGGCGGGAGAGCTATCAAGTACAATTTTTACCCCTTGGTTTATCCCGAATATAAAGAAGATTTTGATCTTTTAAGGATATTTAATCATGGTCTTATTCCTTCCCATTTTCTAAGTTCAAACCCTCGCAAACTGTTACAGGCATATATAGAAGATTATCTGACAAATGAGATTCGATCTGAAGGATATGTTCGCAATGTTCCTGCCTTTAGCCGTTTTTTAGATAGCACTATGTTTTCACACGGTGAGATGATTAATTATTCCAATATTGCCAGGGATTGCGGGATTGATTCTAAAACCGTTAAAGAATACTATCAAATATTGGTTGATACTTTAGTCGGATATTTGATCTACCCGTATACGAAGAAAGTAAATCGTAATATAATCGCTCACACTCCCAAATTCTATTATTTTGATGTTGGGGTTGCAAATCGTATAAGTAAAAGGCAATTCGAAACTTTAGCCGGAGCGGAAGCCGGGAAATCTCTTGAACACTTTATTTTAACTGAATTAATAGCTTTCCTCAATTTAACTGATTCAGATTATAATCTTTACTATTGGCGGACTAATACAAAACTGGAAATAGATTTTATATTAGCCGATCATTTTTCTATGCCTATTCCGATAGAGGTGAAAAGTTCGGTACTTGTTCATAAATCTGAATTGAAAGCAATGAAGGCTTTCATGGAAGAGCATAAGGTAAGTAAGGGCTATGTGGTTTGCCGCGAAAATAGTATGAGGAAAATTTCAATTAATAACGATAAGGAAATACTGATAATACCGGTAAAGGAATTTCTTGGTTATTTGTGGGGACAGAATATTAAATAGAATATGGGGTAATTTAATCATACGGATAATGTAGTAGGGAATAAAAACGGTTATGAGTAAAGTAGTTGGAAACCTGATCAGCGGCGGTCAAATATTCATCCATCAGATTGCCATGTTCAAGCAGATAGCCAACAAGGCGGTAAGCGTATCGTTTTTATTATCTCTGGCCTTAAGCAGCTGGTTTATCCGGGATCAGTTCAATAATGTTTCATGGCATCCTGCTCTAACATACTGGCGGGGTATTATCATGTACGAAACGGATAAGGCGGTTGATCTGCTATTTCCGGGCAGGCCGATTGGTAAAATTGATATCAGTACCGATCATCGTCAGATAAGAGAGGTAAGGCTTGATTACTTTGTAAGGGATGGATACTACATCAGACATGGAGAGGCATTAAAATCCCTGGTAATAACCTTTGTTATTTACAACCTGATAGGAATAAAGTGTTTTCTGATAATAATTTTCATTGGCTGGGGGAGAATAGGAAAATCAACCAAAAAAACCCTACAGCTAAGTGGTAGTACAATCAAAACGGCTCAGGAAATAGCAAGTATATTAAGAAGTAAGAAAAAGGCAAGTGACATAATAATTGCCGGTATGCCATTGCTGAAGGATTCTGAAACTAAAGGAATATTGATTACCGGTGCCAACGGTTCAGGTAAGACCAACTATTTATACGAGATATTGCCGCAAATCAGAAAAAGGAAGCAACCTGCTATGGTAATTGATCTGGAAGGAGGGATGATTGCTCGATATTACCGCCCGGGATACGATATTATCTTCAATCCTTTTGATGAGAGAACACATTGCTGGGATTTTCAGAAAGAGGTGCTGGAGAAGGAAGATCTTGAAGCAATTGCCCATTCATTATTTGCCGGTGCCGGCAAGGATTCATCGGAAGTAAATAAATTATTTGCCAACTGGTCTACGGATTTATTTATCTGTAGCGTAGAGCATTTAAAAAATAATTCCAGACTGACTACTAAAAATCTTTATGAAATGATTCACCTTGATACATCTTCGGCACTCATGAAAAAACTGAAAGGAACATCTGCTGCTACCATAATGGATTTAAATAATGAGAAGAATGTTACTGCTCATAATATCAGAAGTACGGCTATGGCATATACCAGGTGGCTTGAACTTGTTGATGAGAATGTAAAGCCCGATAGCAAGATATGTTTCAGGGATTATTTCAGGAATCTTGATAGGGAAGGTGAACGCTGGATATTCTTAACTGCCGGTACAAAGCATGCAAGGGTATTACTTCCTTTGATTTCGTTACTACTTGATGTAGCTGTAATGTCCCTTATGGAACAAGGAGAAGATTTAAAACGCAGGTACTGGTTTGTGATGGACGAACTAGCTGCATTAAACAGATTGCCGGCTCTGGAGGTTTATATTACCCGCCTTAGAAAATACGGCGGCTGCTTACTTGCTGCTACCCAGAGCTTCAAGCAGTTTTATACAAAATATGGAAGAGATGCAGGTAACATAATGCTCTCACAGTTTAATACCAATATTGTCTGCAGGATTAATGACCCGGAAGAAGCAGCAATGATCATGAAACAGGTGGGTAATATTGAATACAGCAAAAAACAGAAGAATATATCATTTGGCGCTCATGAACATAGGGATGGAGAGAGTTATACCGATCAGGAGCGTACCAGGCCGCTGATTGATATTAATGATTTCAAGCTTTTGAATCCTTTGGAAGCGTATGTGCTGCTTCCGGAAGCAGAAGTTGCAATCGGTAGGATCAAGTCTGAAATACAGATTATACCTAAAAATCTACAACCGTTTTTTATTCCAAAATCAAATGAAAGGAAAATATTACCCGGTTCTAAAAATGCAAAAAAAGCCGTAAAACAAAAGAAAAAATTAAAAGCGAGTAAATCAAAAACAAAGGTAACAGTATAAGAAAAGGAAAAGAAAATCAGATTTATTTAATAATTTTAGAACTAAGAGGATAATAACAGGAATTTTATTTCCAGTTATATTAAATTCTAGACTTGTTATATTCAGATTTGATTATTAAACAGAAGATTTGTTTGTATCAAATGAGCAGTTGGTGTTTGTTGATATTGAATTAAATTACATTTTTTCAAAATCCATCCCTTTGCTTTAAATTTTTCCAATAAGAAATAAGCTAAGAAAGGGACTTATCAATAATAAGGTTAATGTTGACATTGACAAATATTTTACGTAAGGTCAAGAAAATTACTGAATATTTTTATAATAGTTATGGAAAAGATAGAAGATACATTATTATACCGTGCTATATCTTATTACGGCAAATATACTAACAATCAAGCTAAAGTTTTGTGTTTTTTAGTAGAAAACGCTGTAGATAATCGAATATATCCTTCTATAAAAAAAATCAGTGAAGCAACCGGTGTGATAAATTCAACAGTTTATGCTGCATTAAATGCTCTTCAGCTTGATGGTGTTATTGAAAAATCTGTAAATCAAAAAGGAATATTAGAAATCAGGCAGGATAGAATTGACTTTATTGTTAAATTTTATTCTAAAAATACAAATTAATTTGAAAAAGTAATTACTATACTAATTATTTTTATAAAAAAATTCAATAATTATCCAAATTTTTCTTGATTATTTATCAATATATATTATTATGCTTTATAAGCAAGGCATAAAAAAACGTCTGAAGTTGGAGCTTCAAACGTTTTTGTGTCTTGTGATTGGGAATATTTAAATCTTCGAAAACCTGAATACTCTCAATAAATCATTAACTCAACCTTCAAGAGGAGAATTATATGCATAATAGCAACAATTCCGCCTTAAGTAAAGATATATTCTTTTAGGCAAAAAATCATACCAATATCAATTCCATATCAAATAATTCGTCAGCCTTAAAGGAAATCAGCATTGCCAAAGCAAAAAAACCTTTAACAAAAAATCTACTTACGTCAAGAGAAGTAATGCAGATGCTTTCTAATTTAGAAGCAGCCGGGGAAGCTATCAAAATATTTAATGAGCGCAATAACATAAAATTACCTGACAATATTACAGAACCCCAAACTTTAATAGAAATAAAACTAAGTCTGCAACCCGAAAGTGCTGAAGAAACTTTCTCATGAATCAGAGCAAGAGCAAGGAAAGCCTTTGTTAAGAAAGCTGATGAGCTAAATATTAACGGGAATATTTCCGAACATGACCCGCTAGCTTTAGAACAGGCAATAGAGGAAGCAACGCATAATAGCTATTTGCAAGATAAAAATCTATGCTTTTGCTTTTCTATAACAAAGAGACTGGAGGTATAAAATGATTATAAGAGATCGTTTTATTTCACGAGAAGAAGTATCCAATCTTCTCTGGGGTATGGTTGGTGATATTTCTACCCATAGTTTATCAATGTGGTTAAAATCAAAAACCGATAATGAATTTGTGATAGTACCGAGGGAGTTTGTATATATAACGGTGATATTTTTTGAGGCAACGGCATCGGAATATAAAGATAGGTTACACAATTCACTAGAGATGATAAAAGACTTAACAGCTATAAAAAATTATTTGTAAAATAAGAAAAAATCCTGCCTACAAGAGGAACATATAATTTAAAAATGTAAAGCTGCTAGATTTATCAAAGTTAGAGAAAGTGGAGAAAATAGGGAAACACTCAAATCTCTGAGTGCTATTTTATTCAGAATACATCATATTCTGTGATCTGTGATGTCCCTGTAGTTGATACGGCAGGGCTAATTGGCAGGCAGGGTTTTATAATTTATACTTAATAATAGAAATCAAGAGCTATAAGATAAGCTTATTAAAATAAGGAGTTCATTTTCGGCATAATCACATAGAAAAAAATACCGTTTAAAATAGGCAAGTACTAAGAATATGTTTGATTTAACAAGGTAGTTATCATGAAATAGTAGCAGAAAATAATATTATGGATAAATTAAAGTAGTTAAGAATAACTAAAGAAGAAGTCTGGATATAAGATTACTATCAAAAAGTTAAAAGTTAAAAATTCAAGCTTTCTGATGGATAAGTATGTAATGCATGCGAGATTATGATATACTAATCGACATTAGTGGAAACTTAATAACCACATGAGGAAATAGTATTCCTCGGTCATTCTTTGATTTAAAAAGTTTTAACAAAGAGACTAAGGAAATATACTAAATATACAGATTATGGTAAGCAGTCGAGAGTATATTTGATTAAGTAGGAGTTCAATGAATAAATACCCGAAACAACTAACTAAGGAAGAAGGATTAGAACTAAGAAGAATGCGGAAGGAAGCAGGTATACTAATACCTAAAATAGCAGAATATATGCATACTTATCCATCAAAAATTAGTGATATAGAAAGGGAAAAAAAAGGAGTTGAGCCTGATTTTCTGGAGAGATTAAAGAAACGTTACAGGTTAATCATACAATATAAAAACACTTAAACAAGGAAAAAAGTAAAAAGTGAAGAAAGACAACTAGCCTGTATAAAGACATGTTACAAATAGAGAGGTAACAGAAGAGAATAAAATAATTATTATTAATAAAAAGAATACTGGATTTATGAACCTATTCAAGCATAGATATTTGAAATACGACATAATAATCTGGGCAATAAGAGGTAAATCAGAAATAGTATGATTAAAGAAAATACCGCCATATTTGGAGATTATCTGAATATCGTGCCCAAAATATCATCGAAAAGTATAGACAGGGCACTTTGTAACCTTCCGTATCGTATTACCAAAATAGTTGGGATAGGGTTATTTCTCCTGATTTATTATGTCAGGAATATGGAAGAATAGTTAAAGACCATTAAATAGCAGTTCTGATGGCAAACCAACCTAATATACTTGCAGAACAGATTCTAAAACTATATAAATAGGTTTGCAGGGGGATTTAAACTGAAAGTTTTTAGTTTAATCGAAAGGGAATTAAAATCATATACGCCACCAATTCTGTTACAATATTTCATCGCTCTAAATAAAATTTCAAGGAAGTTTTCGATAATTAATCAGGATTGCTGGAATCATTGTAAAGAATTTTTTAATTCTATGCGAGTTATTGATCCTATGACCAAGGAACCGGATGAAACGTTTCTGAATCTCTAGTGGACTATAAAAATAGAAACTTAACAATAAAGAATTATAGAGGTAAATTATGCCTGAAAGAAAGAAGGTTATCAAAGCAATAGCGATTTCCAGAGTATCTTCAAAGGAACAGGAGGAAGGCTATTCAATTGCTGCCCAAAAACGTCGTATACAGGAATATTGTACTCGTAAAGGTCTAGAATTGATCAAGGTTTTTGAGTTGGTGGAGTCTTCTACCATTGGAAACCGCACGCAATTCATGGAAGCTATCAGGTATGCTAAAGATCATAAAGAAATAATAGCAGTAATTACCGATAAAGTTGATCGCTTACAAAGAGGTTTTAAAGAATCGGCATTACTTAATGATCTAGTTGAAAAAGAAAAAATAGAACTACACTTTCATATGGAAAACTGTGTAATTCATAAATACTCCACTTCGAATGAAAAGCTAATTTGGAATATGAATGTAGTAATGGCGCAATCTTTTGTTGATAGTTTAAGAGATAATGTAAATCGTAGTATAGAGCAGAAACTGCTTGGCGGAGAATGGATTAGTACTGCTCCGGTCGGTTATTTGCATGTCAAGGGCGGTAGAAGGCAAGGTACGATAATTATAGATCAGGAAAGGGCACCTTTTATTAAAAGACTTTTTGAAGAATATGCTACAGGTGCTTACACTATACCACAGATGCTGGCAAAGACCAGAGAATGGGGACTGACTAATTCAAGAGGCAATCAGGGTTATTTATGCCGTTCTCATATCCATTCAATACTGACTAATCCATTCTATTATGGAGTAATGCATTACCGAAAAGGTAAAAAGTTGTATCCACATATTTATCAAACGATAATCTCAAAAGATCTTTTTGATGATTGTACGGCAGTGCTTAAAGGCTGGAATAAAAAACCATTTAAATGGGGAGAAAAAGATTATATATTTAGGGGGATAATAACTTGTGCAGTTACAGGCAGGTTAGTATCATCAGAAACCAAGAAAAGGAAGCGTGCAGACGGTTCAGATTATGAGATAACTTACCTTGGTGCATGGAGCCCTGAAAACCCACATAAGAAGGTATTTGTGAACGAAGAAATATTATTGAAAGAAGTTGAACAGATTTTTAAGTCGATGTACTTAGAGCCTGAGATGCTGGAAAAGGTTATAGGATATGTGAAAAGCTCGGCAGTAAACGAAAGAGATTATTATAAGACTCGTATATTAGAGCTGAATAAGGAGCTAAACAACGTAAAAAGCAAACTTGACAAATTAATGGACTTTTATTTGGAGGATAAGCTTAGTGAAGCCGAATATGATGAGAAAAGGGGACAATTAATTATTACCCGTGACAAGATCATAAGGGAATTGGAAGTCAATAATAATGCAGACGATAATTTTAATGAAAGAATGATTGATGTACTTCAAATAGCTGCAAATGCTCATAAAGTTTTTCTTCTGTCGACGAATGAGAAAAAAAGAAGATTAATAAATTTAGTCTTATCGACAGTAAAATTAAACGGCCGTAAGCTAGAGTACACCTTGCGTCCACCGTTTGATATGTTTGTAAAATTACCTAAAAATGAAGAATGGCGCGCCCTAGAGGATTCGAACCTCTGACCTACGGATTAGAAATCCGTTGCTCTATCCAGCTGAGCTAAGGGCGCTTCTTAGGGTAAAATAAAAAAGATACGAGTCTTATACCAGTAATTAATTAAAACTTCAAGTATTTATAGTGCAGATTAAGTCGGATTATCCAAGCTGAATAATTGTTTATTATCATCGTAGGAAAATAGTTCAGCATACCTACCAGCTACTATTATCGCTTTTAAAGCTGTGGAGGCTTCGCTAGCTGATAATTGGTCTTCCAGATGGGTTAAGAAACGGGATTTAGGTGCTTTGCTGTCTGCTCTGCCATTTAAGACATTAACTATATATGACGCAAGGGGCACGTTTTTCAGTAGTTGTTCGGCAAAGATTCGTTTCCGTTCTTCCAATTCTGTAGTTGCAAAAAGTTTTCCAGTTTTTGTTAGTTTGATGTTACCCTCGTTAACTGTTGCAAATTTAAGTATAGATAGAGCTTCAGAAATATGAATTACGTCAAATGTTTTAATCTGTAAAGCTTTAACGAGATCTGCTAGATCACCTGAGCAGTTATAAGGAGGTGCAGCAAGGGTTCCTGTTAGAGCCGCAAGTTGATTCGGAGAGGTATAGATTAGATTTTGAGTTATATCATGTTCGTGTATTTTCTTGGCTTTATCTTCAAAAATTTGTTTGCCGGCTTCTGACATTTTGCTATAAATTTGATCAACTAATTCCTGAAATTCCGGAGTATGAGCATGCCTTTGTCTGCTTAAAGTAATCTTTAATTCAGAGACTACCCGTCCTGGATTTGAAGCTAAAATCAAAACCCGATCAGCCATCATCACTGCTTCTTCAATACTGTGCGTAACTATTATTACCGATTTTAGATTCGTTTTCTTAGCAACCCAAAGATCAAGAAAATCATTTTTTAAAGTATCTGAAGTAAGTATATCGAGAGCAGAAAATGGTTCATCCATAAGCATTACCTGCGGTTCTACTACTAAAGCTCTAGCAAATCCTACTCTTTGTTTCATACCGCCCGATAGTTCTCTTGGCATGGCTGATTCAAATCCATCAAGACCTATTAAATCTATGGCTTCCAACGCTTTTTTGCGCCGTTCCATCTTTGGAATATCCATCGCCTCTAAACCAAGTTCTACATTTTCAAGAACAGTAAGCCAGGGGAAAAGAGCAAAGCTCTGAAAAATCATACTAATACCGAAAGTTTTATCTGTTGTTTCATTATTGTATTTTACTTTCCCTCTGCTGGGTTTGACTAATCCTGCAATAACCCTTAGCAAGGTCGACTTACCGCAACCGGATTTACCAAGTATTGCCAGTATTTCTCTTTCCTTAACATTAAAACTGATCTGATCTAATATTTTTTGGATATGGCCATCAGGTTTTGTAAAACTTTGGGTAATTGAGGAGAGTTCAATTAAATTATTATTCATAAATTCCGTACTTAAAACTGATTAAAATTTATATTTTTTTGCGGAGTAATTATATAGTGGTTGCCAAAAAAAGTGGTTGATTAATGCTATGCAGAGAGACATAACCCCTATTCCTAGAACTATTCGATGGAAATCTGCCTCTATGGTCATCTGCGTTATATAACTACCGATACCTTTTAGCACTATTTTTTTATCTCCCCAGCTAACTACTTCTGCTACTATACTAGCATTCCACGCCCCTCCAGAAGCTGTAATTGCTCCTGTAATAAAATAAGGTGCAATTCCCGGTAACATAACCTTACGCCACCACAGAAGGCCTTTTATATTAAAATTTTTAGACGCTTCTCTAAGCTCGGTAGGGAAAGAGGAACTCCCTGTAATTACATTAAATAGAATATACCACTGCGCTCCTACAATCATTAAGGGGCTTAACCAAATATTGGGGTTAAGGTCGTATTTACTGATTCCAATTACTGCCAGTGGAAAAAGTAAATTCGCAGGGAAAGCGGCAAGAAATTGAGTTATTGGTTGCATAACTGCTGCTAGTTTTGGGTGTAAACCGATATATATACCAATTGGTATCCAAATAATAGAAGCAATAATTACTAACATAAAAACTCGTAGCATAGTAATTAAAACTAGTTGTAGCACTTCGAGCAATTCACTTAATTTTATTTGATTCTGTAAAAAGTTAAATAAATAGTAACTTGCTAGGGCAAATATAACAAATAATGCAAAATACCATAAATATTTAGAGGTTCTGTTGTAGTGGTAGTTAACAAATTCTTGGTTTTGTTCAGGGTTTTTGGTATCACTTGAGTAGTTAAATAACGGAAAATATACTATCAATCTGAAAAAATAAATTATAGGCAGGAATAACTTATTTATCAGAATGCTTTGATTAAACAAGGTTAAAACCCACGACTTTGGGGCGTTACTACTTCCTGTGTTTTCGTAGTGAAATTTATCAGACCAGGCAACAAGGGTTCTTAATATTAGTTGGTCATAAATTATTATGATTAGTATCATAGCCATTAGAGCATATACAATAGATGGTATGTTTTCGTGTTCAAGAGCGAGTGATATGTACGACCCAATACCTGGCAAACTTATTTTATTGTTACCTACGCTAATTACTTCAGCGGCAACCACAAAAAACCATCCACCGGACATTGATACTACAATGTTTCCAACTAAACTTGGTATACCAAAAGGCAGCTCCACCCGCCAGAACCTTTGCCATTTCGACATTTTAAATATGGAACTTGCTTCTATTAATTCTTTGGGAACAGTTTTTAAGGATTGATAAAAGCTGAAAGTAAGATTCCAAGCTTGAGACGTAAAAATGGCGAAAATGGCGGCGCATTCAGCACCCATAATACTATTAGGGAATAATAGCAAGAATCCCGTAACGGTGAATGAAATATAACCAAGAATCGGAACTGATTGTAAAATATCAAGTAAAGGTACTAAAATTTCTTCTGCATAGCTATTTTTAGCAGCAATAGTGGCATATAATAAAGAAAAAATTAAAGAGAAGACCAAAGCAATAAACATCCGAAGAGTGGTGCGCAAGGAATATTCAAATAAATTTACCGGATCTAAAGATATTTGTTCTGATTTTAATATGCTTATTGGGGCAGACATTTCTGTAAATCCTACCCCAATTAATGCAAGGCCTACAGTTATTAGCAGAAAAGCTAAAATGTTAAACAACAAATTGCTTGTTCTATTTTTAGCGGTTTTGTGATGACCACTCGCATTAAAACGAGCCGGTATATAAGTTAACCTCATAAATAATCAACTTGATTCTTTAATTCTTTAAAAAAATAATGGAGTAAAATTTTTAAAGATGACAGAAAATTAAAGAAAACTTATAAGATTTATCAATTGATGACACGTTTTTACAATAGGATGATTTTGTTTCTTATTTTTAAGTTAAAACTATTTCACAAGTAGCCATGTATTTTCATCATAATCGAACTTTAATAAATAGATATTGCCGTCAGTACATTTAGCTACGTAACTTTCGGTTTCGCTGGTGTATTTAGGCCCTTCCGTGATTTTATCACAAACAGCTCCTTTGTTTTTGAGGAATTGCATAAAACCTAGTTTCTCCAGCTGGTAAACGTAATTATTAGTATAAAAATGATGCTTTAGTAGCTCTGGTTTGATCTTTTTGTTGTTAAGTTTAAGTAGGCATTTGCTTTTTTCCTGCAAAGCCAAAGCATAGCATTGCAGGTAATCAAGGCGGGTTTGGGCATCTGTAAATTCAGCATCAATAAGTGCCTGTTCTTTTTCTTCCTCCCATTTTTCGATTTCATCTTTTCCGCAGGAAGATAGAATACCGGAAGAAAGGATTACTGATAGGGCTGTGATCTGGATTTTTTTCATAATGATAACTCCTTTAAACTTAAAAAATGAAATTAAGTTCGACCACCAAAAGAACTTGGTTATTTGGTGATCGGGGGAGTTAGCAAACTGCGCACATACAGCTATAATAACCTTTAGGCCTTGAGATTAACTCAAGACCTTGGACATAGTTATTATCTCCCCGATCAAATCGAGGATTATATCATTTAGGTTGATAAAACCATATGCGGTGAGGTTGCTACACCCCGGAAAGGTTTTACCCGTTCCGGCAGCGATTCTAACCAAATTTATTTTAGCGGTCAATTCTTAAAATAAACTAAAAAATGAAATTAAGTTCGACCGCCAAAGAACTTGGTTATTGGTGATCGGGGGAGTTAGCAAACCGTACAAAAGAACAGCTACAATGGTCTTTAAGTTTTGGAAGTACAAAACTCTGGACATAACCATTATCTCCCCGATCTTCAATAAGGAAACGAGGATTAGTTGTTAACGCTGCAGTTAAGGCTACACTGCGATTTAAGATAGTTCGCTATTTTCTACGACTGCTTCATCTTAAAGCCCAATTCCTTTCGGTCTTGTTTGATTTTTTAATTTTTCTCATTTAACAAATTTACTACTAACCTAATTATTATTTCTTTTTGTTTTGGGTCACTTTCGGCTATCAATAAAGCAAGAGCCGTTAAACTCTCTGGACTCACAGATGTTAATTTAAATTCATTAATATTCAAAAATAACAAAAATAATAGGCATCCAATTCTTTTATTACCATCATTAAACGGATGATCTTTAATGATAAAATAAATAAGATGAGCGGCTTTCTCTTCAATTGACGGATACAAATCATCTCCTCCAAAAGTCTGATACAGACTACCTATTATACCATCTAAAGCTTTTCCTCTTTCTTGTCCAAACAAGTTACTTGCTTCCGATTTTTGCAGTAATTCTGTTTTTAGGTTAATAATCGCCAATTTTGCTTCTTCATATTTAAGCTCTCTACTGATACCGGATTTTCCAGATTTTGGTAATTCCAGTCTGTTTTCGTCATATTTAAGAAGGATATCCCAGGTTTTAGTATAAGCTCTAATTAAGTTTAAAAGCTCTGAACCGGTTTCATTAACTAAATTTTGATTTAATAAGGTATTTGAGAGTAATAAAACAGTCTGCTTTAATTCCTCAAGCTCTTTCCTCATAATTTTTTTATAGTTAACACTATAACCTTTGATTAAGTAATCTTTTAAAATACTGCTTGCCCATTTTCTAAACTCTACGGCTTTTCTTGAGTTAACTCGGTATCCTACCGAGATGATCATATCCAGATTATAATATTCTAATTGTCTAGTAACACTTTTACCTCCTTCGGCTTGAACTGTTGCAAATTTTGCAACAGTTGATACCTCGGATAATTCTTGCTCTGTTAATATATTTTTTATATGCCGCGAAATTACAGATTTGTCTCTGACAAATAACTCTGATAGTTGAGTTAAATTTAACCAAACCATTTCATCACGTAATACTACATCAACTGAAATTTGTCCGTTTTTATCTTTATAGATAATTATCTGATCACTATTAAACATTTTCTTCTCCCAAAGGATTCAGATATTTAGCGCCAAACATTTTAAAATGCTTAATGTTATTGGTGACTAATACCATATTATTTGTAAACGCTTGAGCTAATAACAAACTATCAATAGTTAAAAGCTCTGCCCATTTCTTGCAAATTTCCAGGTCAATTAATACTATTAGTTCTTCATAAGAACTAATCAGTTCATCTATCAATTTGGTTAACACTGGCCCAGCTCTTTTGTCCTGTTTAGCTTTCTTTAAAGCTCCTGACCTAAGATCGCTAATTGCTATACAACTCAAATATATTTGATTAGAAGGAACACCTTCCATCCACTTTACTACGTTAGGGGTAGGCAGCGTTTTCCTTAATTCCGAAACTATATTGGTATCTAGCACGTACTTCATACATCCAATTTTCTAACTTTACCGGTTACCCTTTCTACTACAAAATCATCAATCTTAGCGCCCTTAAGCAGAAATTTGTTTAAACTGAGCTTTGGTTTAGTCATTGTTTTATATTCTTTCATGGATATAATAACTACTGCTTCTTCTCCTCTTTTTGTAATACATTGAGACTTCCCTTCCATTGCTATGGCAATTAAATGACCCAATTTATTTTTTACTTGGTGCAATTGCCATTTATACATGGTTACCTCTTAATTAATCTAGATTATCTAGATTAATTATAACATAATAAATAGTTATTTTTTTGCCTAAAGCAAATTCTCGAATCATTAACACCTTGTCCTCCTGATATACTACAACCCTTATTTTCCATATCTAAAAGCAGTTAAGGGTAGGTTACCGGCCTAGAATTCTACATTGCTACTGAGAGAGACTGACACTCCGGAAAGGTTATGCCTATTGTGCTAGCGATTCTAACCAAATTTATGCTACCAGTCAAATTAAAAACCTAAGGTTGTTTTATATTCCTATCAATAATTAGTGCTGATGGATTTTTCTGCTAATTATGTTTCTGGTAAAAAATAATAAGGAAGTATAATATGCTCGGATCATTTTTTTCTGCTATCGGAGGTAGTATCGGTAAATATATTGGCGGCGGGATATTGTCGTCAATAGGGAGGTATGCAGGTAAGTATATTGGTGATTTTTTAGAAAGAAAGTGGTTTCATAAAAAAGAAGTTTTTCAGAAATATGCAAACCTTAAGGAAAGTTTTACTCTTTCGACAGCTACTTTAGGATCACCCATACCCTTGGTATTCGGTAAAACCAGAGTTTTTGGCAAAATTATCTGGGCTGATGAAATAAAGAATGTAGTTAAAACCAGTTCAACTTCCAGATATTTTGGACAACCAAAATTTTTTAGGCTACCTAAGCAGGTTAAATCTACAACTTATTATACTGAATATGAGTATTTTCTATCTTTTGCTGTTGCTATTTGCCAAGGGGAAATTAGAGAAATTACTAAAGTATGGAACGGCAACGAAATTATAGATATTAGCCATTATAAATTTCGGCTCTATAAAGGGGCACAAGATCAAATGCCAGATCCGTATATACAAGCTAAAATGAACGGTTGTGTGTCGGCTTTCCGAGATCTTGCTTATATTGTGTTTGAGGATTTGCCGCTGGCAGATTTTGAAGATGTCATACCTAATTTATCATTTGAAGTTACCAGAAAAGCTAACGTTCCTACCACTTACACAGTTGAAGATATGGTAAAATCGATTGTGATGATTCCAGGTTCCGGAGAGTATGTTTATGATACTGTTATCCAGAAAAAACAAATAATTACCCAAAACGGTTCTGTTAAATGTGAAAAAGTAATTAATTCACATAATATTCATAATATAGCAAATTCCATTCATAGCTTAAATCAGCTCAAAAATACTTGTGAAAATATAGAATGGGTAGCACCGGTTATCTGCTGGTTTGGAAATAGCCTCGATTTATCGGAATGCTTAATTAGGCCTGCAGTTGAATTTAAAGACCCGTTAATTAGGTTTAGTGAAGAATGGAGGGTAGGGGAGTATACCAGGGAAAATGCTCACGAAATAGCAAAAGATATTAATGGCAATCCCAGATATGGCGGTAGTGTAAACGACCCGAGTGTAATTCGTTATTTACAGGAATTAAGATTCCGCGGTCTTAAGATAATGTTTTATCCTATGTTTTTTATGGACGCGGACCAAAAACCCTGGCGTGGGCATTTGACGGGAGCTGCCGGTGAGGTAGAGCGGTTTTTTCGTAAAAGAGGAGGCTATAATGAATTTATTTTGCACTATGCTAATCTTGTTAAAGATTATGTGGATGCTTTTATTATTGGTAGTGAATTAATTGGTCTTACCAAAATAAAAGACCCAGGAAATAATTTTCCCGCTGTCAATGAATTAGCTAATCTTGCTGGTCTAGTAAAAACAATAGTAGGGCAGAGAGTTCTGGTTTCCTATGCAGCTGATTGGTCGGAATATCATCATACGGAAGGAGGTTGGTATAATCTAGACCCTTTATGGGCTTCTCAAGCTATAGATTTTATCGGTATTGATGCATATTTCCCGCTGACTAATATTGAAGGATCGTTTATTGCTGATAAGGATATTAAAGAGGGGTTTTCGCAAGGGGAAGGATATGACTTTTACGCATGTTATGAGCGAAATCAAAAAATACCACTAGCGCCCGCTTTTGCCTGGAAAAATCTTAAATATTGGTGGGAGAATACCCATAGAAATCCAGATGGAATAATTACAGCATGGCAACCACGATCAAAAAAAATCTGGTTCACCGAATATGGTTTTCCCTCGATTGATAAGGCTTCTAATCAGCCAAACGTTTTTTTCGATCCTTTATGTAAGGATGGCGGAATCCCAAAATATTCAAACGGGGAGATAGATTTTTCTATTCAAAGGAGATGTATTAGAGCCTTTATAGAATTCTGGGGTAAAGAGGAATATATTGAAAACATGTTTCTGTGGACCTGGGATGCAAGGCCTTATCCTGCTTGGCCTCATATGGATATATGGCGGGACGGTTATTTATGGGAAAAAGGCCACTGGGTTAACGACAAATTCGGAATGGCAAGTGTTGCCTCAATAATTCTTGAGATATCAAATAGGTGTAAAATAGACTTAAAAAACGTAGAAGCATACGGGGTAGATGAAGTTCTATCCGGAGTTATTTTTAACCATCAGCTTTCTGCTAAGGATGCTATTAGTATTTTAAGAAGCAGTTATTTTTTTGATATTAATGCAAGCGACTGCCAGAAAATATCTTTTATTAAAAGAGGGCAAAGCTTACCTGCCGGAATTGAGTCAGGAGATTTAATAAAACTTGCAGAAAATACTTATGTAAGCGAGGTTATTATTGCTAGAGAACAGATGCTAGCAAAAGCAAACATCTATTTTCAAAATCAGCTGCAGGATTATGAGCCTGGTTATTTGCATGTTAATAATGAGCAGTTTTCGCATCTAAAAAACGCTACTTTGCGATTGCCGTTTGTAATAACAATATCCGAGGCTGCGCAGATAGGTAAATTATTGCTAAAGAATGCAGCAGCGGAGAGTAAGATACTGGAATTTAATCTCCCGATTTCATATATTGATCTAGAGCCAGCCGATTTTATCTCCTTGGAATATAAGGAAGTAAGATATTACCTACGTGTAATAAAAATTAGCTTTACCGGTTTAATGATAAATGTTATTGCCGTAGTAGATGATATCAATAGCTACCATAGCATAACCAGTTTTAAAAATAGGATTGAGCTGTTCCATGAGAAAAATATAGAAACCGAGTTCAGGGTCATTGAGCTGCCGTTTAAATTATACGGTTATGATTTCCCTTATCTAACCGTTCATTTGAACAATAAAATCAAGTTACCTCTTTACGTTCGAACTAAACAAAGTCTAAATCCGAATTGGAATAAAATAGCACTAATAGAGCCAACTAATTCTATTGCTAGAATCGTTAATTTTCATGTGGTAGATGAGGCAAATCCATTTCTTATCGACGATCTTAGTACAATCGAAGTTAGAGGGATAGAGCTTGAGAAATTAAATAATAATAATTGGAAATTACTAGAGATAAACAATGAATTAATTGCTTTTAAAAATATTAAAAAAATCCCTTTTGAAGAAGAAATATACTCCATTTCTCATCTAATAAGGGGAACATATGGAACTCAAGGATATATTAAAAAACATGAGGCTGGATCGGTTGCAGCTATTTTTACCCATGATGTAAACATATTACCTATTTCCGAAGATGGGGTAGGTCAAACTCTTGAATTTAAAATTGGTTCTATTGCGGAGGAAGTAAATTTTACAAATTGCGCTTGCCATCATTCTATACCATTAACGGTTTCAAATTATGTTGAGGGGTCAAAATTGCGCCTTTGCTGGGTAACTAGAAACTTTAATTTAGATAGCTGGATACGGGTAGTTGATAGATTAAAGGATTTTTCCATTAAGCTTACTGCTAAAAGCCAAGTACTCAATTTTACTGCCTCCCCGGATGCAAATCAAATTGAAATAGACATTAGCGATGTAGATATTAGTGAGGGTTATAGAATCGATATAATTTAAGTACTAATACTGTAAGAGAATATGTTATGAAAACTACGAATTACCAATTTGATCTTATGTATCAAGGGCAGGAGCATAAAGATATAGTATATAATGAGTCCCTACTAAAACTTGATGCAAATTTGAACTTAAGTGTAGATAATTTTGTTGAAAAACTTCCTGAGTCTATCACCTATGGTCAGCGTTTCATTCTTACTGCTGGAGAAAATAAAAACAAAATTTGTTACTTTGCCCATTCTACCAAGGAGCTTCAATATATATCTCCTTATAATAATATGCTTGTGTATATGGTAAAGGATGGTTGTTTTGCCATATTCTCAGATAATAGCTGGAAGAAGGTATCACCTGGTTTTGAAGAACAGGCCTCTTCTTCCTCACTTAAATTTATAGGTGTCAAAGATGAATATCTTTTGCCAAGTAAGGTTGATTGTCATTATTTGTATCTGGAGGCTAAGTGTGCGCTTAATTTTGATGAAGTCAAAAATTCTTCCTTTGCGGTAATGATTAAGCAAAATTATGAAGAGGTTTTTAATATTAAGTGGCCTGAAAATATTTTGTGGCCTGGAAAAGAGTCTGTTCAAGTTACTGCTACAGTTAATGCGATTGATTTTTTTAGATTCCAGAAAATAGCTGAATCTAAACATTTCCTAGCTGAGACAATCAAAAAAAACTATCAATAAATATCACGAGATATCCAGGAACAAGCATCGTTATATGCAACGTATAAAACTGAGATTACATGGGTAGGTGCAGTTAACGGTCTAGTTAGGCCTGTTCTTGCTTACAGCTTTTTCATTATGTATATGGTTGTAAAATACCTCCAATATGCTGCGATTTCTAGAACTAGCCATGTAATCGAGTATATTGAAATTATTTGGAGTACTGACGATCAGGCGATTTTTGCTGGTATTATCAGTTTTTATTATGGACAGCGTACTTTTCAAAAATTATGGAAAAATAAAATATAGTGCAAAATTAGAAAATCGATGCACCGATTTACCAATCCCAAAGGAATTCAGTTAATTAAATCCTTAGAAGGCTTTAAAGCCGAACCGTATATTTGTAGTGGCGGCTATCTTACCATAGGTTATGGACACAGGATACTCCCTAGTGATCCTTATAAAATAGTTACCCAGGAAAAAGCCAGTCAAATATTAGAAAATGACTTGCGCAAAATAGAAAGGTCAGTCCTGAAATATATTGATGTAGAAATAAATGATGATCAGTTTGCTGCACTTGTCTCTTTTACATTTAATGTAGGTACTGCTGCTCTTCAAAGGTCAGTTTTAAGGCAGAAAATCAATTATGGTCATTATGATGAAGGGGCAAAAGAGTTTTTAAAATGGATATATGCAGGAGGTAGAAAAATTATGGGTCTAGTGCGGAGAAGAAAACTTGAGAGCGATTTGTTTAGTAGTTATAGGATTTTAGATAAGAGTTTACTTTAAGGTAAAAAACTAAAAATAATAATAACTTATAGTTATTGTTGACGAAACGTATAAAATCTTATAAAGTCACCCGCGAAGTAAGAGGGCATCTGTATGTTTTTTAATCAAAATCATGCAGATGCGTCAAGCTTTGGGGTCTAGAAAACCTCTTTAGAAATGGTTTGTATTAGCCTAATTGGTACACCCTCAATCAAGATTGGGGAGATGATAACTATGTACAAGGTCCTAAAGTGTAAAATAAAGTGATTTTTTAGGTCCTAAAAGTTATTGTAACTGAATTTCTACGGTTTTTTCTACTCCCCGATCGCCATTGATACAAATAATGTTATTTTATGCCAGGTTATGGCGGTCACATCTATTATTGGTAAGTTTTATTTAAGGGATGTAAATGGGTTTAGCAACTAGTACTATAGGTGATTTAGAACAACGGATTAGGGAAGAAGAACTGCTCACGAAATTATTTTCTTTTTACTATAAAGAGGTTGTAGAAGCAAATATAGTTGCCAAGACATTATTGGAGCGATTTGGAGATTTAGGGGAGATATTTTACACCGACAAATATAAATTATCGGTTATGATGCCCGAAGAGAAGTGCGTGCTAGAGGTCTTAGAATTATTAAAACAATTAATTAGCGATATCTTGCGTACCAGAATAAAAAATACAAATGTGATTAGTAATCGAAAGGAACTTCTAGATTATTTGAAATTTACAATGGATGGTTTAGATGTGGAGCAGTGCAGGCTCTTACTTTTAAACAAGAAAAATATTGTTTTGGTAGATGAGGTCGTTTCCGAAGGTAGTTTGGATGTAGCTCCGTTATATTTACGGGAAATAATTAAAAAAGTTTTGTTTTACGGAGCGGCAGCTATTATTGTTGTACATAACCACCCTAGTGGTAATCCAGTACCTTCCGAGAATGATTGGATAATTACCGATAAAATAATTAAGGCGTGTAAAGTTTTTGATGTATCAGTGCATGACCATATAATAGTAACTAAAGATAGTTATTTCAGTATTTTAACTTGATGTTTAGATCATCACAAGATATTTTAGACTTCAATAATCCAAGTTTTGATCGTTACCCCGAAGTGTTTTTATAGTGTGTTATAAAAATAGCGCCAAGCTGGGGATTGGATAAATTTATAATTTAAGACTAAATATTTAACCCAGGCATGACTGTAGTTACAAGATTTGCACCTTCTCCCACAGGATTTCTACATATTGGATCAGCTAGAACAGCTTTGTTTAATTATCTGTTTGCCAGAAAAAATAACGGCAAATTCCTGCTTAGGATTGAAGATACAGATAAAGAAAGATCAACGCAAGAAGCGATGCAGGCTATTCTTGAGTCGCTGAAGTGGTTAGGCTTAGATTATGATGATGAGGTAGTATACCAATCAGCAAGAGAAGCAAGGCATCAGGAAGTAGCTTACAGTTTGGTTGAAGCTGGAAAAGCTTATTTCTGTTTCTCATCGCAAGAAGAGATAGCAGCTTTGCGGGCAGAAGCTATGGCTAAAAAACAGCATTTTATTTTTAATAGCCCTTGGAGGAATGCTGATGTTGCTCAGTATCCAACAGGTGTAAAACCAGTGGTGCGGTTAAAAGCTCCAAGGGAAGGCGTGACCGTAGTTAAGGACCTTTTACAAGGCGACGTAGTAATTCAGAATTGTCAGCTCGATGATATGGTAATGCTCCGTAGCGACGGTAGCCCCACCTATATGTTAGCAGTTGTTGTTGATGATCAGGACATGGGTATTACGCATATCATTAGGGGTGATGATCACCTAAGCAATGCTCATCGCCAGCAAATTTTATATGAAGCTCTTGGGTATAAAGTACCGGCTATGGTACATATTCCTTTGATTCATGGTCCAGATGGTGCAAAATTATCGAAAAGGCACGGAGCTCTCGGTACGGAAAGTTATAAAGAAATGGGTTATTTACCGGAAGCCTTATGTAATTATTTGCTGAGGCTTGGTTGGAGTCATGGTGACGATGAAATAATTTCAAGAGATCAAGCAATAAAATGGTTTAGTATTGAGGGACTAGGTAAATCAGCTGCTAGACTTGATTTTGATAGAATGAAAAATTTAAATGCTCATTACCTAAGACAGAAAAATGATTCAGAACTTGCTGAAATAGTAATAAATATTATTGAAGAAGATCATGCAATATCAAATGTTTCAAAAGGTAATATTTTAAAAGCAATGGCTAGCTTAAAACCAAGAGCTGAACTACTGGTTGATCTTAAACAAATGGCTCTTATGTACGTAGTAGATTTCCCGCTTTCCATTACTGCGGAAGCAAGGCAGATAATTTTAAATACTGATGAAAATCTTTTAATGCAAGTAAGAGAAACCCTGACCAGCCTTGGAAATTTCTCTAAAGATGTAATTCAAGAAAAATTAAAAGAGCTTGCGGAATTAGCTAATATGAAACTTGGTGAATTAATGCATTTTATCCGAGCTTTTATAGCTGGGGACGTTAAATCACCAAGCGTATTTGAAATGATCGAAATTTTAGGATTGGAACACTCGCTTAATAGGTTAAAAAAATAACCCTACATTTATAGGCATGATCAAAGAATATCTGGCTCAAGCTCTAGACCTTAATAAGCTATATAGCGTTTACCTAGTGGACGTAAATGATGTGGAAGCTGCAATGAATGAAATTGTAGAATTTATTGGTAAAGCTTTTTATCAGCAGCAGAACACTTTGCGCCATCCTGACTTTATGCTGGTGAAAAAAATTGGGGATAGTGCAAAAAACATTTCGATGCAGCAAATTAGGGAATTACAGAATTTTCTGAATAAAACTTCAATTATTTCTGGTTACAAAACGGCTATTATTTACGGTGCAGACCAAATGAATTTAAATGCAGCGAATTCCTGTTTAAAGCTACTTGAAGACACTCCCAAAAACACTTATATTTTCCTTGTAACAACTAATGCAGCTGCGATTTTACCGACTATTCGCTCAAGATGCAGAAAAATTACATATAATTATAATTCCGCTGTACCTGATAGTTGCATAAGCAAACAGGTGGATGACTATTATGTAAGGCCGTTTCTTAAAACAACTAAAATTGATGAGCATTTAGCTTATCTTAAAGATTTTAGTTCAAAAGATAGGGAATTATGGGTTAAGTTTACCAGTAATGCTCAAAATTTAATTGCACGAGTTTGTAAAAAACTATCCGGCCATGAAGTTGCATTATCACCTTTAGAAAAGAAATTTTTAGATCAATTAATGCCAGTATCGATTAGTTACCTTACTAAACAATATGATAAACTGGTAAAATTAACTGATGATACAATTAATTTTGATCTTGAGCTAAGAGCTAGTTATATTTTACTAATAAATATAATAAACTAAATCGGTTTTACATAAAATTAATTGCAATATAAAATAGCGTTTTGTAGATTATATACTGCATATATTATATAATATTGCAATTCCTTGATAAAACGCTTTTTTAGAAATTAAATTTTTTGAGGGAAATATGGCAGAGTTAAGATTACCACCAAATTCCAGAATTTCTGAAGGAAAAGTGCATGGAAACCTGGAAGATGCGGGTTATCCTAAAAAAGTTATTATATATCGTTATGATCCTGATTCTGGAGAAAATCCAAGAATCGATACATTTTACATAGATTTAAATAAATGTGGACCAATGGTCTTGGATGCTCTAATTAAGATTAAAAATGAGGTTGATTCTACACTAACTTTTAGGAGATCTTGCCGTGAAGGGATTTGCGGTAGTTGTGCGATGAATATAGATGGAACTAATACCCTTGCTTGTACTAAATCTATAGACGAAGTTTCGGGTGATATTAAAATATATCCTCTCCCTCATATGAGTGTAATTAAAGATTTAGTTCCTGATTTAACCCATTTTTATGCTCAGTATGCTTCCATAGAACCATGGCTAAAAACTGATACTCCGGTAGAACAAGGACAGGAACGTTTGCAATCTGTAGAAGATCGAGAAAAACTGGACGGGTTATACGAATGTATATTATGTGCCTGTTGTTCTACCTCTTGCCCAAGTTATTGGTGGAACGGCGAAAAATATCTGGGACCTGCTATACTGCTCCAGGCTTATAGATGGCTTGCTGATTCAAGAGATGAAGCAAGCGGTAAAAGGCTTGATGCCTTAGAAGACCCTTTTAAGCTTTATAGGTGTCATACAATCATGAATTGTACAAAAACTTGTCCAAAAGGTTTAAATCCTGCTAAAGCGATTGCTGAAATTAAGAAAAAAATGCTTGAAAGGCAAGGTTTGTAATTTTACTAATGGAATCTGTATGAGTTTTAATAAGAATTTTATATATACTTTTTTAATTATTTTGTATCAATTACCTTTATATAGTGCCTTTGCTTATACTACTGATCGTAGTTTAATTAGTTATTTTAGCAATAATATTCTTTGGCGGCTGTTAGTATATGGCGGTTATTATAGCTTAGGGGCTATAGCAGTAAGTGCTTTATTAGCGTTAGTTTTTAAATCTTTTAGAGTATATATTGCCAGTTTAGGCATGGCTATTTTTGCAATATATTTATTGATATTAATATACGAAGTAGCAGAAGACCTCTCGTGGTTACCTGAGTAAGTAAGTGTGGCCGAAATTTCATCTCTTTTTCTTCTAGAAAAAAAGCTCACCTTTAATATGAATAATATTTTAGGTGCAAATAGGATTAGCAGATTAGCAGTTGCAGTTTCTGGAGGAGCTGATTCAACAGCTTTGTTGTATCTAATAGCAGAATGGGCTAAAGCGAGGAAAGTTGATATTACAATTTTTACTGTTAATCATAATTTGCGGCCAGAATCAAAACTAGAAATTAACTATGTTGAAAAATTAGCAGGCAGATTCAAATTCAAATTTGTGTCTTTATCCTGGAATTCAGGTGATAAAATAACAGCAATACAAGAGAGAGCAAGGAAAGCCCGTTACGATTTAATGAGCGAAAATTGCAAAAAGCTTGGAATTTCTTTATTGCTTACAGCCCATCATTTTGATGATATGCTGGAGACTTATTTAATAAGAAAATCCAAAAAATCTAGTCTTCTTGCTCATTTGCCTAATATTACTTATTTTTGGAACAATGTATGGATAGTACGCCCCTTATTTAATATAGAAAAGAAAGAACTTATAGAATATTTGTGCAAGAATAATATTACTTGGTTTGAAGATCAATCCAATCAAGCTGATAAATACGAAAGGAATAGAATAAGGAAAAAACTTGCCACTCTTGCTAAAGCAGAAAAGGCCAACTTACTAGCTAACTATAATTTATCTAGTGAAAAAGCTAAATTGCTAAACCAGAGCTTAATACAATCTCTTGCGGAGGTAGTATCAATATATGAATGCGGCTTTGCAAAAATTAATATTGCTAAATTTAATGGATTAGAAGATGAAATAAAAATTCCTATAATTAATTACGTTTTAACAGTAATTAGTGGTAAAACTATTATCCCTAGATACAGAAACGTAATTAACATAATATCTTTGCTTTCATCTAAAAGGTTTGTAACTTCTACTTTGAATCATTGTAAGTTAATTGTTAAAAATGAGGAGATAACAATTTATAAAGAAAAGGTATTTGTCGAGAACAGCTGCGATGAGAAGCAAGCCTATCAATATATCCAGCCAGGACCACTCACTAGACACGATTATCGGTTTCAACCTCCTTATTATGTTTATTATTGGGATAATAGATTCGAAATTGTTCTTAATAAACCAGGCTATATTATTTCAAATCTAAAAATGGAAGAGTATATAACGCTAATACCCCAGTTAAATTTGGAAAATTTAGCTAAAGATAGTGATAATAACCATAAATCTATATTATTTACCCTACCAGTAATTAAAAATCTTGAAAAAGTGGTGGCTATTCCCCATATATCTTATTATGATGGTGGGGTGTTAAGTGGTGCTATAAAAGTGATTTTTAAACCTAACTTTATTTCACGTTTTACTCATTTTTTCTAGGAATTTTCAATGAACAATCAGAACAGAAATATTTTTATTTGGATCTTTATTTTTATATTAATGATCGTGACTTTTAACGCTCTTCAGGGTGAGGGTTTTGGCTCTAGTAGGGAGAAGTTAGCCTTCTCTGATTTCTTGAATAAAGTTGATGCAAAACAAGTTTCCTCAGTTAAAATTCAAGGAAGAACATTAGACGGTACTTTTACCGATGGCACAAGCTTTTCTACTTATGCTGCTGACTATCCAGGATTGATTGATAAGCTTACAATGCACGGAGTATATGTTGATGTTATTCCGCCTGACACTAAAATGAATTCCATATTCAGTATTTTTATTTCCTGGTTTCCAATGTTGCTTCTAATAGGGGTATGGGTTTTCTTTATGCGCCAGATGCAAGGCGGTAGCAAAGGAATGGGTTTTGGTAAATCCAAAGCCAAACTCTTATCTGATAAAGGACCAAAGATAACTTTCGCAGATGTAGCTGGTATTGATGAAGCGAAAGAAGAATTGTCTGAAATAGTAGATTTTCTGAGAAACCCTAGTAAATTCCAGAAACTAGGAGGTCAAATACCAAAAGGATGTTTATTGATAGGGCCTCCTGGAACTGGTAAAACTTTACTTGCAAAAGCTATAGCAGGTGAAGCGAATGTCCCATTTTTTAGTATATCTGGTTCTGATTTTGTCGAAATGTTTGTTGGTGTTGGTGCTAGTAGAGTAAGAGACATGTTTGAACAAGGGAAAAGAAACGCCCCGTGTATTATATTTATTGATGAAATAGATGCAGTAGGTCGTCACAGAGGAATAGGCCTTGGTGGTGGTAATGACGAGAGGGAACAAACTCTTAACCAGATGCTTGTAGAAATGGATGGTTTTGAAGCAAATGAAGGAGTGGTAATTATTGCAGCAACCAATAGGCCAGACGTGCTTGATCCTGCGCTTCTTCGTCCTGGAAGGTTTGACAGACAGATTACAGTTTCAAATCCTGATATTAATGGTAGGGAGCAGATTTTGAAGGTACATTTGAAGAAAATCAAATATTCCGATAAAGTAGACCCAAGAATTATTGCTCGGGGAACTCCAGGTTTTTCTGGGGCTGAACTGCAAAACCTTGTCAATGAAGCTGCCCTGCTTGCGGCAAGAGCTGGTAAGAAAATTGTGGAAATGGAAGATCTTGAAAACGCTAAAGATAAAGTATTAATGGGTGTGGAAAGAAGGTCGCTAGCCATGTCTGATGCAGAAAAAAAGCTGACTGCTTATCACGAAGGTGGCCACGCTTTAGTCGGTCTTTATTGTAGTGCTTCTGATCCGATTCATAAAGCAACTATTATTCCGAGAGGTAGAGCTCTCGGTATGGTTATGCGCCTTCCTGAAGGAGATAGACTCTCAATGACTTTCGAAAAAATGAAAGCAGATATCGCCGTTGCCATGGCAGGTAGGGTTGCAGAAGAAATAATTTTTGGTGCTGAAAAGGTTACATCCGGTGCGTCCTCTGATATAAAAATGGCTACTAATATGGCTCAAGCAATGGTGACAGAATGGGGGCTTAGTGAAAAGATTGGGCCGATTTTTTATGGTAAAACTAACGAGGATATGTATGCTTCAGGAGGTGGGGGGGATAAAGGTAGATCAGAAAAGACTTCGGAAATTATTGATGATGAAGTAAAAAAAGTAATAAAAGAAGGATATGATTTTGCTAAAAACATCCTTACAATCCACTTAGATCAATTACATATTCTAGCTAAAGCTTTAATAGAGCGTGAAACTATGTCAGGGAAAGAGATCAAGAATCTTCTTTCAGGGCGTGATATAGAGAGTGAAGAAGAGAATGATTTTCCTTTTGGAAAGGACCAAAAAATTATTTCCAAGACTGTAAAGAAAACAGAACCAAAAGGAAGAGGTGTCAAAACAGCCGCAATTAAAAAAGTTAAGGAATCTAAGCCATCTTAAGTAAGGACAATTTCCAAAGGAATTTAAAGGTATGACAAAAACAAAAGTTCTAATTATTGGTTCTGGTCCTGCAGGATTTACCGCTGCTATATACGCGGCCCGTGCGGCTCTAGAACCGATATTAATCTGCGGTATGCAACCTGGTGGACAGTTAACTATTACTACTGACGTTGAAAATTACCCGGGTTTTGCAAAACCGATACAAGGTCCGCAGTTGATGCAAGCAATGGAAGCCCAGGCAGTGCATGTGGGGGCAAAACTCGTTTATGATTATGTTGAAAGAGTTGAGATAGCTAATAAACCTTTTCGAGCCTTTACTTCCTCAGGTGATGTATACGAAGCTGATACAGTTATTATTTGCACCGGTGCGGAAGCAAAATGGCTGGGGCTAAAATCTGAGCAGGAATTTCAAGGGTTTGGGGTATCAGGTTGTGCTACCTGTGATGGTTTTTTCTTTAAAAACAAAGAGGTCGTAGTAGTGGGGGGCGGTAATACGGCAGTAGAAGAAGCCTTATTTTTAACAAATCATGTGAGTAAAGTTTACTTGGTTCATAGAAGGAATGAGCTCCGAGCAGAGAAGATTTTGCAGGATAGATTATTTGCGAACAAAAAGGTAATTCCTATATGGAATCATGTATTAAATGAAGTTGTAGGTGCTAAAGACCCAAAATCAGTGACTGGAGTTCATCTTAAAGATGTAACTTCTGGCCAGATTAAAGAAATTGCTTGTGAAGGGGTATTTATAGCAATAGGTCATAAGCCTAATACTGATATCTTTAAAGGCGTTGTTGATATGGATAGCGAAGGTTATATAATAACATCACCAGGTTCTACAAAAACTAGTGTTGAAGGAGTGTTTGCAGCTGGTGACGTTCAGGATAAAATATATCGTCAGGCGATAACTGCTGCCGGAACGGGCTGTATGGCCGCTCTGGAAGCTGATAAATATTTAAGAGGTTTATAGTTAGTAGGAATGATGGACACAACCATAGAGAGGGTACTGCCTGCAAATATTAAAGCAGAGCAGATGCTGCTTGGGGCTGTTTTAATTAATCATACCTTGATTGAACAAGTAAATGAGTTCTTAAGAGCTGAACATTTTTTTGAACCTTTGCACCAAAAAATTTATAATTCGATTGAGGTTGTTGCTGATAAAGGCCTTACACCTTCAGTAATAGCCTTAAAGTCAATGCTTGATAAAGAGCCGTTATTTATTGAGTTAAACGGAGAGGAATATCTGATAAAATTAACGACCATGGCTATGGTTGTGATTAATCCTCATGATTACGGCAAAATAATATTTGATCTTGCAATTAAGCGCAATCTAATACAAATAGGCGAAAATATTGTAAATACAGCTTATGATTCTACTTTGGAAAATACTGGAGCTGAGCAGCTTGAAATAGCTGAAAGTAAGTTATACCAACTTGCTAGTGAAGGAATTAATGAAAAAAGTTTTGTATCAATCAAGGACCACGTAGCTTCTTCCCTCAATAGCATTAACAGAGCGATGAAGAATTCTGATCATGTAACTGGAATCTCTACGGGCCTTACCGATCTTGATACAAAACTTTCAGGATTCCATAATTCTGATCTTGTCATTATTGCAGGTCGTCCAGGCATGGGTAAAACTGCTTTTGCCATTAATTTTGCTTTTAATGCGTGTAGATCTCTGCTTAAAAAAACTGCTCCCGATTTACCCCCCCCTTCAGTTGGTTTTTTTTCTTTGGAAATGTCGTCTGAGCAGCTTTCTACTCGATTACTCTCAATGTTGACTAAAGTTGATTCTACCTTGCTGAGAAGTGGAAAAGTTAATGAAGAGCATTACAACGATTTAAGGAAAGCGGCAGCAGAACTTGCCCAGATACCATTCTTTATTGATGATACTCCCGCACTGACAATATCAGCAGTTAGAACGAGAGCCCGTAAATTAAAAAGAAAGCATAATTTAGGAATTTTGTTTATAGATTATCTCCAACTCCTCCGTGGTTCTAATAAATCCGAAAATAGGGTTATTGAAGTCGCAGAAATTACCCAAGGGTTAAAAGCGCTTGCTAAGGAATTGAACATACCGGTTATAGCTTTAGCGCAGCTTTCAAGAGCAGTAGAACAAAGGGAAGATAAAAGGCCTATGCTATCTGATTTGCGCGAATCCGGCTCGATAGAACAGGATGCTGACGTGGTAATGTTTTTATACAGGGAAGAATATTACTTAAGGAGGCAAGAACCCAAGCAAGATGACGTTAAATATTCTGAATGGGTGGATAAATTAAGTAAAGTTCATAATTTTGCCGAAATTGTAGTTGCAAAACATCGTAACGGCGCTATCGGTAACGTGTCAGTGTACTATGAGGATAGGTATTCGACTGTTAGCAATCTAGAAAAAATTCATTAAATTAATAAATTTTTTATGAAAACTCGAACCAGTAATATTATTTTTGGCTTAGCAGGAACTAAACTTGATGGTAAAGAAAAAGAGTTTTTTTTGAAAGCTAGACCATTAGGGTTTATTCTATTTTCTAGAAATATTGTATCTAGAGAGCAGCTAATAGCTCTTACAAAATCACTGAAAGAGTTGTTTCCTGGAAGAAAAACTTTTATTTTTGTCGATCAAGAAGGGGGAAAAGTTGCAAGAATTAAACCGCCTGTTGTAGACAAATTATATCCAGCTGCAAAAATTTTTGCCGATATGTATTTGGATGACCAAATCAAGGCTAAAAGGGCAGTTAAGGAAAACTATTTGCAAATTATGGCAGACCTTAACAGCTTAGGTATTGACTCTCCATGTGCTCCAGTTTGTGATATCTATTACAAAGAAGCCGATCCTATTATTGGCGATCGCGGTTTCGGTTCTACTCCAGAACAAGTTATTGATTTGTGCAAGGAAGCTATAGCTGGCATTAATGAACAAGGAGGAATAGCATTTATTAAACACGTTCCCGGGCATGGGCGAGCAGAAGTGGATAGTCATCTTGCTTTACCGATAATTAATACGGACTTAAAAACTCTTGAAGAAACAGATTTTAAAGTATTTAAAGAGCTCTCAAGCCAAGAAGTATGGGGGATGAGTGCTCATATAGTGTATAAAGCACTTGATTCTAAGAAACCTGCGACTTTATCAGATAAAGTTGTTGATTATATAAGAAATAAAATCGGCTTTAAAGGTATTCTAGTAACGGATGATATTTGTATGTATGCTTTGCATGGTAAAGTGGGGCAACAAAAATCCTTGCTTACAAAGATTTCTCTTGCGCTTCAGAATAAGGAATGGAAAAATGAATATCAGGAAGATTTAAAAAAATTATTTGCAGTTGATATAACTGATAAAGAGGGGCAAGAAATAATAGATATTTGCCAAAAGCAGCAGGAGCTTATAAAACCGTTATTTTGTAAGAGCCTTGCTACTGTTACCAAAGAAGCTATTGTTGCTGGGTGCGATATAGTTTTGCACTGTAGTTCTGATTTACAAGAAATGAAAGCTGTTTATGAAGCTACAGAAAATATCTCAGCTTATTAATAATATGGAGAATAGAAATGACTTACTGTAACCATTCAAATCAAAAAAAATATCCTTTTATTTTACCGGAATTGCCATATGGCAAAGAGGAATTTAAACCTCATTTTACTGCTGAAACTTTCGATTATCATTATAACAAGCATCATAATGCTTATGTTACTAATTTAAATAATTTACTCCAAGATAATAAGGAAATGATAGATATGGATCTGGAATCCATAATTTTAGCTTCTAATAATTCAAACGCTCCTATTTTCAATAATGCAGCACAAGTATGGAATCATAGTTTTTTTTGGCACTCTATTAAACCAAACGGTGGAGGGAAGCCAAAAGGAGAAATTCTTAGCCAGATTGAAAAAGATTTTGGTTCTTATGAAAAATTTACAGCTGATTTTAAAGGAGCAGCGGTAAGCCAATTTGGTAGTGGCTGGGCTTGGCTTGTCTATAAAAGTGATAAACTCCATATCATAAAAACTGCTAATGCTGAAACTCCTATTACAGAAGGTTATGAACCTATAATTGCCTGCGATGTTTGGGAACATGCTTATTACATAGATTATCGTAATAGAAGACCTGATTATGTCAGCAGTTTTATTGACTATATGATTAACTGGGAATTTGCTAGTTTGCACTTAAAAAAGGCCAAAAAGCAAATCTGAAAAAGGCTATTAGAAAGGTAGGAGCGGCAAGGTATTAGTTATCATAATAAGACAAAGTCCAGGACCTAATTATCTAAAATTTACACTATAAATTGGCTTGATAGCGTCTTTTATGAGGTTTAAAAAGTAGATAATTGGTAAAGCCTATATCAGGGTGGGTCTGTCCTTTTCTCCGCGATGATATACTTTTTTCTCTAAGATGCTAAATTATTCCTAGAAACATTGAGCTGCAATCAGTTAGTAAAAAAATTCTTAGAAAGGTTTAACAATAAAATTTAATCTATTTATGGCACTGAATATAACTTATATTTTACTTGCATTTACAGTATCAACATCTTTATTTATAAGGAGTAGAAAGCTGATATTGTGCGCAACTATTATAACAATAACCAGTGCTTTATTAAATGGAATTATTAATTTAGAAAGTTTACTGGCAATTTTATTGCTCTTTGGCTTATCTTATACCTACTTTTCATATGGTAATTTAAGTAGGTTATTAAAAACTATATTATTTTTAATAATTATTTTATTAATAACTGGGTTTCTAATCCATATTATACCTGGCTTTGCTAATAGCTTGGTAATAGATAAGGAACGTTTATCTCCATTATCTTGTCCATTTTCTATGTATTTAAATTTTGATAAAACTATTGCTGCTCTTGTTATCTATATTACTAGCGGTTTATCAATTTTAGAAAAGCCTGTGGACAAAAAGTCAATATTATACACTACTTTGTATTTATCAGTATGTGCTGGTTTTGTATCAATACTGGGAATTTTAACGGGATATATAAAATTTGAACCAAAATTACCAGATATATTACCGATTTGGGTATTAAATAATCTGATGTTTGTTTGTATGGCTGAAGAAGTAATATTTCGTGGATTTGTACAGACACACTTGAAAAAGTTTTTAAATGAGAAAACAAACTTCCGGACATTACATATAACAATAACTTCTCTTATCTTTGGCCTGGCACATTTTAAAGGTGGGGTTTTATATGTTATATTAGCATCTATATGCGGGTGGTTTTATGGCTATGCTTATGAAAGAACCAATAGGATATTATGCGCTATGCTTGTCCATTTTGGGTTAAATTTAATCCATTTGACTCTATTCACTTACCCGGTGTTATGTGCATAAAAACTTATAGTTAATTTGATTTTAATAATGACTTTATTGAATTACTCGGTTTTTTCTAGATATTATGCTCTTTCTTCATAATTAGAGCTTAAGCAGTACGTACAAAATTGGTTTACTAATCATAAATAAGTTGTTAGGTTATAAAAAGCTTAGCAATTTTGTTTCCTAGGAAAAAACAGCAAATACTTATTCCAAAGCTAAGTATAGCATACGAAACAGCTATGCTATACTCATTCTTTTCTATAAGAGAACCAAAATCTAATGCGAATCCTGAAAAGGTAGTTAAACCTCCTAATATACCTGGCATCAAAAAATATTTTATATTATCCGATGTAATCCAACATGAAACAGCTAGTTGAGATAGGATTCCCATAGCAAGGCATCCTATACTATTGATGATTAAAAGCTGGAAAGGTATGCCGATTATTGTTGAAGGGAGAATTCTAGAAATCGCTATGCGCGTTACAGCACCGATAGCTCCTCCTAAACCAACTGCTATATATTGTGATACCATATTCTCCTTAGCTTTACCTAGTAATTAGTATAAATTATTGATTTTACGACTTATGGAAATAAAATTTCAGCGGAGCTTTTTTCTATTATTTCTTCTACAGTTACGCCCTCCGCTTTCTTTATTAAATATGTTTTGGAGTCTTTGATATCAAAGACTCCAAGGTCTGTAATTACTCTATCAACTACATTTATTCCTGTTAAAGGCAAGCTACATTTGTTTACTAATTTTGGAGCGCCATCCTTGGAATTATGAGCCATTAGAACTACCACCCTTTTTATATTAGCAACCAAATCCATAGCACCACCCATGCCTTTTATCATTTTACCTGGTATTGCCCAATTAGCTAAATCACCAGTTTCTGATACTTCCAACGCTCCAAGAATAGTTAAATCCACGTGACTGCCACGAATCATGGCAAAAGATGCAGCACTATCAAAATAACTACTTTCTGGCAGAGCGGTAATAGTCTGCTTGCCGGCATTGATTAGGTCCGCATCCTCTTCCCCTGGATAAGGGAAAGAGCCCATGCCAAGCATGCCGTTTTCACTTTGGAAGCATACTTTTATATGTTTTGGTATGTAATTCGGTATATTTGTAGGCATGCCAATACCGAGATTGACAAATAGGCCGTCTCTGATCTCCATTTCTGCAGCTATTCTGCACATTTCATCATTTGTCCAAGCCATCAGCTAGCCTCTCTGTTTCTAGTAGTTACTTTTTCTATCCTTTTTTCATATTTATCCCCTTGTATGAGCCTATCAATGAAAATACCAGGTGTATGAATGTTGTCGCTGTTAAGCTCCCCTATTTCAACGATTTCTTCAACTTCGCAAATAGTTGTTTTTGCTGCTGTTGCCATTATAGGATTGAAATTTCTGGCAGTTTTATGGTAAATAACATTGCCAAATTTATCAGCTTTATGTCCTTTAATTATAGCCACGTCAGCAAATATTGCCCGTTCCATTAGGTATTTTTTTCCATTGAATTCACGTACTTCTTTTCCTTCGGCAACAATTGTTCCAACGCCGGTTTTAGTATAGAATGCCGGAATGCCTGCGCCGCCTGCTCTTATTCTCTCAGCTAGAGTGCCTTGGGGATTAAGTTCGAGTTCAAGCGACCCATCTAGATATTTTTGCTCAAATAACTTATTTTCCCCGACATAAGATGAAATCATTTTTCTGATTTGGCCATTTTTTAATAATAATCCAAGACCGAAATCATCTACACCGCAATTATTACTGACAATTGTTAAGTTTTTTACACCGGATTCGGCAATGGCTGCGATGATATTTTCCGGAATTCCGCACAAGCCAAAACCACCAGCTAGAATTGTCATCCCATCTTTAATGACATCTTTTATTGCTGTGCTTGCTGTATTATATATTTTTACCATTGCTAGTTGTATTATATAGTTTATAAACCATTAATCTATTACTAAATCCTTGCTTCTTGCAAGTTATTAGTTGGTTTTTAACAAAAATTATATTAAGAATTCTAGGGAGTAGCTAAAATTATACTATATCACAATAACTTTGCCCCAAAATATGAGGTATTAATAAAAGCAAGATGCGAATTGATAAAAACATACCGAATTATTTGACAATTCTTAGAATAGTGGCGATTCCCCTTATTGTAATGTCGTTTTATTTTGAGGATTCAAAATTTGCTCATAGATTTGGAGGGATAATTTTTGCTGCGGCAAGCCTAACTGATTTCTTTGACGGTTATCTAGCCAGGAAATACGATATAGTCTCGAACCTTGGTAAAATGCTTGATCCCATAGCAGATAAAGTACTAGTAGGGTGTGTTCTTGTACTGCTTGTTAAAGCAGGGAGAGCGGATGAGATTCCTTGTCTTCTAATTCTGGCCAGGGAATTTGTTGTAGCGGGTTTACGAGAGTTTTTAGCCCAGGTAAGTGTTAGCGTACCGGTAACAAGGCTAGCTAAGATTAAAACAGCTATGCAGATGATTTCCATGACTATGCTTATCATCGGCTCGGTCGGTTCAGGTATTAAGTGGCTGGACCTGGTAGGTCACGTTTTTCTATGGATTTCAGCCTTTCTAACTCTTGTAACGGGTTATTCCTATCTGCAAGCTTGTAGTAAGTATTTCTAATTATCATAAGTAGTTTAGTTTTAAAAAATCCTTATGATAATTAAGGGGAGAATAGGTTATTAATCCGGATGATAAAGCTCTATAGAACTTTCTTCTCCTGATAATGAGCTACTGGTACTGTAGCTTTCTGAAGAGGAACTGCTAGACGAAGATGAAGATAATGAAGAAGAGAAAGAATAAGAGCTTCCCGAAGAACAAGAAGAGGATGAAGAAGTAGAAGAATTATTTTCCTCCCTAACTTCAAAAAGCGGCAAATAATCTATTATAATTTTATAAACATCTTCAGGAAAGCCCGTGGAACTGTAAACAGTTTTGGCGATTTTGTTTAGATGCTCTTGGAAAATACCTAAATGGCTAGTCAGTTTCTCAATTTTAGTTTTTGCAGATATCTTCCCCCCTTTTTCCAAGAAAAAACTTATAATTTCTTTTTGCAGCTTCGGAGCTTCTATTGTTTCTGACGTGTTTAAAACAATGTCTAATGGGTTACCTATTTTAGAAGTATATTCTAACTGTTTTGGATCTAATTCATATAGTTTTTTTAATAATTCAAGGTTTTTACCATTAGGTGTATTAGTGATAGTGTTTAACGCGAGCCTGTGAAGTAGCGGTAACCCGTAGTTTTGTATTTTACTTAAATCAAAACTGCTTTTGCTTTTTTCATAGTATGATAAAACACCTTCTAGGCTTAAATCATTTATTGGCATATTCAAATAGGACAGTATTATGTCCAAAACTGTCTCTGGTATATAAGCATTACAGCTTCCTTTCATAGGGGAACTTATCTTATTTCTGACAAAGCTGCATAAAGAATTGTAATCATATATGTCCGGTAAGCTTTTTTCTGCTGATAAATGAAAGTATTTTGACCCTAGTAAGAACATATATCTTACATCTTGCCCGTTATGATTTATTAAACTGAAAGCTCCTTCTTCCTCGCCTTGAGGAGTTGTTAATTTATCAAAGAAGCTGCTAGCTAGGGTAGTTATGAATTTATGAGCCATAGGAGTCAGTAACGACTTTCTGCCCCATATATGTAAGACATTATTACCGAACTTATCTATAATATTTACATCTGCTCCTTGACCTAGCAACATTGCTATAGTGTGTAAGCTATTTGCATAAAATAGAGCAGAACGGCCATATTCATCCTTAGTATTTACATCTACTCCAGTTTGCTTAATTAAATTTTTTGCACCAATTACCATATTTGATTCTATATATCTTATTAGTAATGGGCTTTCTTCATCTATCAAAATTCTATTATCCTCATCTACTTCATAATCTTCAATATCATCTGTATCATAACCGGATTCACTAATTTCTGTATAATGCCTAGCTTTGGGGATTAATGATTTGCTAGAAACAATTTTTGTAATTTTACTTAATACTTTTTCAGGGTCTAATTTATCATCAGAATAAAACAATAACTTTCTTCCCTCATCTAATAACAAAGCTCGGCGTGGGTCGCTTAACGAACCATGATATGACTTTTCTCGAATAAAGTATTGGTTTACTATTTCATCACCTCCCGGGTAGTTATAGCTATCGATCAAGGCACGATATATTCCTTGGGAATATGCAAATACTATTTCATCAAGTTCATCCTTGATTTTAGGAGATAGAAGAATCCTAGGTGAGTTATATGTAACAGTAGATCCCTCATAGTAATGTGGTTTCCATAAAGCTCTTTCTACAAAAGCAAGTCTTGTTTCTGGGGTTTGCTCAGTATATTCACCTTTAGCTCCCTTGGCGATAATTTCATATATTTTTTCAATATCTATCAAGCTTTTATCTGTTAAAGGAATATCTTCTGTCTCAAATTTATTTATCAGAAAGTTATAGATTTTTTTGGAATATTCAAAAACCGTTTCATCAAATGTGCTAATTAGTTCTTGTGGAATTCGTGATGCGGACTTACCCTTGTCAATGTAATGTTTTTTCATAGTTATTTGAAAATGTTTTTTTAACTTAAAATTGCATTATTGTAAAATACACAACCTTAAGTGTCAATAATTATCATATTATCTGCTATTGGAAGCAACGAAAAAGCATTGTGTTTTTTAGATAGAGTTCTAAAATATGGTCTGTTAGACAAAATAGTTAAATAAAGTGAAATTTTTATTACGGTCTTTATTATTTTTAACCATCATATTTACAATATCGCTATTATCGATTCTTTTATGGTTTAAGACCGAGAGAGGTATTGCGATGGTCACTAACTTTGTTAGTAGATCTGTAGAAGAAGCCACAGATTATAATTATAAAGTAAAAATTGAAAATCTACAGATTTCTTTGCCTTTAGGTATAAAAACTCAGAAAATTATTTTTAGTGATAAAAAAGCTGAATTTCTTATTATTGAAAATTTTGGTATTAACATAACGCCTTCTTTATTATTGCTCGGGGAGGTTAATGTAAAGGATATAACCGCTGAGCATTTAATTTTAACAAGGCTACCAAATTCCCACTTAAATTCCGAAAAACAGGATTTAACAAATAAAAAGCAATTAGGGTTTGTACCTAATATTAAAGTTACAAATATTACTATTAGTAATTTTATTTTATCTTCTGAACTTACTGAGCTTTCAGAGGATATTGGTTTCAGTTTTGCTGCTAATCTAAATTTTTATTCTCAAAACCAAACAATTCATTTTTGGACAAAGTTAAAAACTAATCCGGAAGCTAATGGATTAGCTGATGAGAAATTATCATTAATAACTGATGCCGTTTTGGATACTGAAGGCCAGTTTGATTTTGCCAATAATAATCTAATTATGGAGGAATTTAAGCTTTCCTCTGCTTACTTCAATCTTGCAGGAAATTTTAATATTAATTTTTTAGAGAATTCTTTAGCTGGAAGTGCAAACTATAATAGTTCTTTATTAGAATATTTGCTTCCCGAGCGTAAGTCTTTAAAAAGTTTGTTTAAAGGAAAAATAGATTTTTCCGGGTTGTTATCTGCCCCTCATATTATTACCAATGGAGAAGTATTTTTTGAAGATGAAAGCCAGAACTATTTTCGATTACCGAAATTAAATTGGCGATCAGATTTAATAGTTAATAAAGAGGGTATAAATGGCCAAATTTCATTTGATGCGGCTTCTATTAAGGCTAGAGGAGAAATAGGTAAAAACGCTGCGCAAATGTATTTGAAAGACTTTACTGTTAAAGGGCGCAATTTAAGTGGCAAGGGAAATTTATCTTTGGATAATAAATGGAAAAGTGCAATAGGCGAATTTACTGTAAATAGTAATAATATTTATGAGTTAAAAGATTTCTTTCCTTTATTAGAAAAAGGGCAGGTGGATATTAAGGCAGGATATAAAAAAACTGATGCCGGAAAAGGACAATTAGATATTTTAGGTAAGGGTAAGCACCTTTCTACATCCCTTGCTAATTGTGATTTTATCGATTTTTCCTTATCTCTAAAGGATTTCGAAAAACTTATAATTAGCCATGCCGATATAAAGCTGCGTTCATTAGCCAGTAATTACGGGACAATTAAATCGTTTATCTTCCAAGCTAAGGAAAATGTCTTAGGTATTGATTTTACTACGCATTTGGAATCGGTAGAACCTTATCTAATTAACTTAAAGGCTAATGGCCAGATAACCGGTAATTATTTGCAGAAACCCGGGGCAGGTGCTGTGGATCTTGAAATTATCAATAATATTAGCGGTACAATCGGTAAAATTAAAATTGCTACTTCAGAAGCTATTAAACTTAGTTTAGGGGAAGATTTCTCAGTTGTGATTCCAAGTCTTATAGCAAATGATGGTAAATTAAATTTGGATTTAAAAGGTAAAGATTCTAAGATAAATGGAACATTAAAGGTTACAAAATTTCCGTTAGCTATTGCTTCCAATTTTTTACCTGCAGTTTTTGATCAGTCACTTATTTCCGGAAGTGTAAGTTTAAGCGGTAATTCTCGATCCCCACTCCTTGATTCCAAATTAGAAATATATAATGCTAATCTTGCTGCTAAAGGTAGTGTTCCTTCGATTTTAGCATTATCTTCGCATGTTGAAAATAATAAACTGCTCCTTAACGCTAATATAGAGCAGGAAAAGAGAGAGTTGGCAAGTTTTAAGCTCCAAGTTCCTTGTAACTTTTCTTTGTCTCCGTTTGAATTTTCAATATTGAAAAAGGGTAATCTCAAAGCAAATCTTACTCTGAATAAAAAAATTAACATTTTGTCTTTGATACCTTTACCTGTAGGTCATAAATTACAAGGATATCTGGACGGGGAAATAACAGCGTCTGGTAATATTGAGTCATTAATAGTTAACGGCGGGATGAGCCTAGAAAAAGGTGAATATAGATATCAGGACTACGGAGTTAAACTAAAGGATGTTTCTGGTAAAATACTGGCCAAAAATAATAATATTTCAATATTAGACTTTATTGCCTATGATAATTACTCTAATTTTTTAGAAGCAAAAGGCGATTTATTTCTTAGCAAAGAGTTGCCGTTTAAATTATATGTAAATACTAAAAAATTTAGTTTGATAAATAGCCCTTATCTTCAGGGCGAAATGGCTGGAAATCTTTCAGTCTTGGGTAATAATAAAAAAGCCTTGGTTAAAGGAAACTTTGACCTTGGACCTATGGAAATTAAAGTTCCAGAGCATTTTTCGGAAGATATACCTGCTATAAATGTTATTAAAACTATTAATAGCGGTAAAATTATTTACGAAACTGAAAATAAACCATTACCTTATGTATTAGATCTAGATGTTGGTCTAAATGCAAAACAGCAGGTTTATGTAAGGGGAAGAGGAGTAAATACTCTTCTTGCAGGAAATTTAACAATTGCCGGTAATGTTAGTAATCCAAACATTTTTGGTGAACTTAGATCGATAAGAGGTAGATATCAAGAATTTGGGAAGCTTTTAACCGTTAAAGAAGGTATATTAACCTTTAATGGGCCAATTTCTCCTTCTCCTTACTTAAATATAGTGGGTGCAACAGTAGTAGGAGATACAGAAATAAGGTTGATATTAGGAGGGTCTATTTTTACACCTGATATAAGAATTGAATCTACCCCATCGCTTAGCCAGCAAGACGCTCTATCGCTTCTCTTATTTGGAAAGAATCCGGATAGTATTTCTCCAGGTCAAGCTATTGGTCTTGCTAACGGAATGCGAAAATTATCTGGTAATGGAGGAGGATTTGACCCTGTTGGTTTGGGCAGGAAAATTTTAGGAGTTGATGATATTAGCATTAAGGAAGATGATAATACGGAAAGCTCTTATGTAGGAGTTGGGAAATATCTTACAGATAAAGTGTATCTAGAAATAGAACAGGGTAATGAGGCTTTTGGCACAAAAACTAAAATAGAAGTAGAATTAACGCCTAAAATATCTCTTGAGGCAATAACAGGAGAAAAAGGTAATAGCTCTTTTGGAATTAATTGGCGTGTTAATTATTAGTAAAACATAAGGCTAATTTAATTAATAATATTAATAAAAAATAATGGTTAGATTTACATAAAGTACTTTTTGTGCTAACTTGAATCTGATAAATACTAGAAAGATAATTATGAAAATCCCGTACTACCTATATAAACAGTTTTGTTATAAAAAGAAGTTAAGAAAAGCAATTTTTAGGTAGATGATGTCAGGTTTTTTTAATAAGTTAAAGTCTGCCCTTAGTAAAACTTCCAACAAATTAAGTGTTGGGATAGAAAGTATCTTTAATAAGAAAAAGCTTGATTTAAACAGCTTAAACGAGTTGGAAGAGCTTCTTATATCCTCTGATACTGGTGTAAAGGTCGCAGAACAGATTGTTAATCTTTTAAAGAAGAAAAAATTTAACAGAGAAGTAACAGCTGATGAAGTTAAACTTGAACTTGCTTTGACTATTGCTGAACTTATGGAAAAGCATGACCGTAAATTTCAGCTAAATAGTGGCCTAAACATTATTTTAGTATGCGGTGTCAATGGTAATGGTAAAAGCACTTCTATAGGTAAATTGGCATCATTTTATGCTCGTGAGGGTAAGAAAGTGGCGATTGCTGCTTGTGATACTTTTAGAGCAGCAGCTACCGATCAAATAGCTAAGTGGGCAGAAAAAACTGGCGCTATTTTATTTATGGGAGAAGAAAAATCTGATCCTGCAAGTGTTGCTTATAAAGCTGTTACTGAGTCATATGATCGTAATATAGATGTGCTGTTTATAGATACTGCAGGTAGGTTGCATAACCAAAAGAACTTAATGGATGAATTAGCGAAAATAGTGAGGGTTATACAAAAAGTCGATCAATCAGCTCCTCACCATATTTTATTAGTTATAGATGCTACTACCGGTCAGAACGCTTTTGTGCAAACAGAAGAATTTAAGCGACTTGTTTCAATTTCAGGTCTAGTTGTTACAAAATTAGATGGCACGGCAAAAGCCGGTGTAATTATAGGCATATCAGAAAAATATTCCTTACCAGTATATTTTATAGGAGTGGGGGAAGGGGTAGAAGATTTAAAACCGTTTAACTATATAGATTTTTCTAAAGCCTTAGTTGGCATCAAATAAGCAATTGCTATTTGCTTATTGCAGTTTTTATTTCTGCGCTAAGCTTTTCGGTGGTAACTCGTTATAGCATGATCATTTAAGGTTATCGCTTCTTATCCATAGTATCTTAGTTAATCTTTATATATTTTCCTGCTATCGTTTGGCTGTGAGAATGCAGTTAATAAATTTGGATTATTAATAATCAATTCCGATATTATTTTCTAGCGTATAAAAAATCGGTAGCAGGGAAAATTAACCATACTACCGACACGCCTTAAATAACTTAATTTAAATATCTTTTAATTATGCTTAGTTTTTGCAGCAAAAGGTTTATTCATTTTTTCAGTAAAGTTTTTGCCCATAACTTCTAGCACTTCTATTGAAGATTTAGATGCTATGTCTAAAATTTCTTTAGCGCTATTGATGTTGTGTTCTACTGTTGATCTCCAGTAATTTTGCTGGCAATTGGCAATTTGTTCAACATCCCCAGCTGAGGCAGCTTCTTTCATTGTATTAAACATTTCAGAAGTATTTTTTTGAAAAGAGTCAGCTCCCCTTTTTGCAATCGATTGAACAGTATCTGAAATGAGCTGGTTGGTAGATGTAATAGCTTCAGCAGTGTCCTTCATTATATTCCCAAGGGATGACATATCCATATTTGGCATCCATTTCATTGATTTTGCCAAGTTTTCTTGGTTCATAAATGATTGAAAAAACTCAAAAGGGTTATTGTTATTCATTATCTCTTCTCCATATTACTTAGTTAAATGCGCAATCAGCAACACGAACTTCAGGTTAGCATGCTTAAGCATTATTATATCAAAATTTTGATTTGCTACCAAAAAATAAATTAAAAGTTGATGTAAAGTAATTACTATATAAGCAGTTAATGAAGCTTTTTTTCTATAGTTTTAATTTCTTCTGATAATTTCAACACAAGCTGGCGAAGTTGATTATACTCTTCACGAGTAACAAATTCATTTTGTAAAATTTTTTCTTTAATATACTCTGAGCTTTTCTCCTTTAAACTTTCAGAAGTTTTTTTAGCTACCATAGTAGCCCCAGCCAGAACCTTTATTATACTTTCTTGATTCATAAAGAGGTATACCTAATATTTATTTTATCATTTGACTATTATAATTGATAAAGCATGAAGACCTCTACTAAATTCTTCTTTTAATAAGTTTTTAATAATCTTATGTTGAGCAAGTAGTGGGTGAGGGCAGAGGGAATCTGCTAAAATCTTGATAGTGAAATGGGATTCACCATTGGCAGGGCTGGAATTGTGACTGTTATGAAGGTAACTGTTGTTGATAATTTCTAAATATTGTGGCTTTAACACACTTAATTTTTGTTCAATTGTTTCTTGTCTCTTCATGCTTTTTTAAAAATTGTGAATGTATTATAGTTTTGCTACGATAATATCGCTGATTAATGAGAATGGCAAGTTGTTCTTGATCGGTAATTTTCATTTAGTGTTAGAGGATATGAACTACGAAAATGAGGCCACTACAGATTTGCAACAGGAAATAGAAAGGTGCAAGCAAGGTACTATGATGGTAGTTTGTTTGGTCAATAAAAATGAACTCAGCATATTATTTGATCACCCAAGCAAGATCGTTGAAAAATTTTATGTTGTTGTAGATATTGCGTGCCAGAAAGTAGAAGGGTGTAAAATTATAAAAGATACAGATGCCACCAAATTATATATTTTGATTCCAAATGATAACAAAATAGCGGAGGAACTAGCTTATTCTATTTATTCTCAGGTGCAGCTATACGTTGATAAAGAATCTCCGGAAAGTTACCTAAAATGTTCAATAGGAAGCATAAGTTTTCCTCAAGATGTAGGTAATAAAGCAACAAAATTGCTTGCTTTATTGAATTATGGAAATTTTACTTCAAGTGATAAATCCTATTATTTTAATTACGATGATGACCCAGTTGATATTAATGAATTAAGAGCGAGAAACGTACAACTTAACCTATTAAGAAGTGCTTTACTTGAGCAAACTGCTAAATTTATGTATCAGCCTGTGGTCGATCGTGAAACAGGAAATATTATTTACTATGAATGCTTATTAAGGGTTAAAAACAAAGAAAATAAATGGATATCAGTAGGGCCAATGATATGCGATGCTGAAAGTAAGGGGTTAATTAGTATTGTTGATTTTACAGTAATAGAGATGGCAATATCAGAGCTTGCTAGGGATAAAAAGATCAGCCTTTCAGTAAATATTTCTAATGTTGGTGTGCTAAATCACAGATTACTAAAGAGATTAGAAATATTGCTTAAAAAGTACGATGTGGCAACAAGGTTAATCATTGAAATCACGGAAACATCTTTAAACGATGATTTCGAAGCTATTAAAAGTTTTATTGATACTTTGCATAAGTATGGTTGTAAATTTGCTTTGGATGATTTTGGCTCTGGTTTTACTTCTTTTCAACAGCTTTTAAATTTACCAATCGATATTATAAAAATTGATGGTAGTTATATAAGGGACATATTAAGAAACGATCACAGTCGGTTTTTTGTTGAAACTCTTATTAAACTGGCAGCTGATCTAGGCATAAAAACCGTTGCTGAATTTGTGGAAAATGGTGAGATTGCTAAATTTCTGATTGATATAAAAATAGGTGGAATGCAAGGGAATTTCTTTTTACCAGCCTCGGAAGAAAGGATAACTTAATATAATGCTTTTTTTCTATTATTGTTATTAGTGTTAAACTTAAATGGTATTTTAATTCTAAGTAGTAGTATTTTATGCCGGAAATAGCAGGGTATTTTACAAAATATAAGTAAGTAAGCAGTAGAAAAGTTACTTTTAATAAAAACTGAAGTTATACTTGAAGTTCATAGTGGGTTAAAGCCTAAGTAAAAATAAAGCAGTATATATGCGCGGGTTATATTATTTAATTTCTGTAAGTGGGTTAGTTACTACTTTTATTGCTTATCAATTCTCAGAAGCTGCGCTATATATTCTTTATTTTTTAATTCCCTATATTGTAATAGGGCTATGGGATATTTTTTCGACTAAGCATACTATTCTGCGTAATTACCCAGTGATTGGTCACCTGCGGTACATGTTTGAGTTTATTAGACCAGAAATTCAACAGTATTTTGTTGAATCAGACAAAGATGGTACACCTTTTAGCAGGGAAATAAGATCACTTGTATATCAGAAAGCTAAAGGAGTGAGGGATACGATAGCTTTTGGTACTAAGAATGATATAACAGCTATAGGTTATGAATTCTCTTATCATTCTCTTGCGCCTAAACATGTTAGGGAGGATGAAAATAGAGTGATTTTTGGCGGCGATTGTACAAAACCCTACAGTGCATCAAGGCTAAATATTTCTGGTATAAGTTTTGGAGCAATTAGTCCAAATGCTATTAGGGCTTTAAACAAAGGAGCAAAAATTGGTAATTTCGCTCATAATACCGGAGAAGGAGCAATTAGCCCTTATCATCTTGAGAATGGCGGAGATATTATTTGGCAGATCGGTACCGGTTATTTCGGTTGCCGTTATAAAAACGGCAGGTTTAATCCCGAAGCTTTTGTAGAAAATTCTAGTGATGACATAGTCAAGATGGTTGAGTTAAAGTTATCTCAAGGAGCTAAACCTGCTCATGGGGGCATTTTACCTGGAGTAAAAGTTACTGAAGAAATTGCTAGAATCCGGATGCTTGAGGCAGGAGTTGACGCAATATCTCCTCCTATGCATCCTGAATTTTCTACACCTATAGGGTTACTTGAATTTCTTGCTAAGCTTAAAAATTTATGCGGGGGGAAACCAGTCGGTATTAAATTATGCATAGGGCATAGAGGCGAGTTTATGGCTCTGTGTAAGGCAATGATTGCCACGGGTATAATCCCTGATTTTATTACAGTTGACGGAGCAGAAGGAGGCACTGGCGCAGCCCCTTTGATTTTTGCCGATAAGGTGGGGACTCCTATTAATGAGGCAATAACTTTTGTTCATAATGTTCTAGTAGGCGCAGGTTTACGAAATAGGATGCGTTTAATTGCCAGTGGTAAAGTAGCAACTGGTTATGATATGCTAACGAAAATCGCTCTGGGGGCTGATACTTGTAATGCCGCAAGAGCGATGATGTTTGCTCTTGGTTGTATACAATCTCTTCAATGTAATACCGATAAGTGCCCAACCGGCATTGCGACGCAAAATAAGCATAGATGGAAATCACTAGATGTACCAGATAAATCACTACGTGTAAGCAATTTTCATCGCCGTGTATTATCTGATTTTTCCGAAATTGTGGGGGCGCTTGGGTTAAGTAGTCCAGAGGAGCTCGATGCTTCTCATGTCAGAAAATATACGGATATAGGAGTTAGCAAAAGCTTTGCTGAAATCTATCCAATGGTGAAAACTGGTGAACTTTTAGACCCAGCTGCTCAAGGGGTGTATGCGGATTTATGGAAAAGTGCCAAAGCTGAAAGTTTTAATTAACTTTATGAACTTAAAGAGTTCTGACTAAATAGCGCATTCGCAATAAAACTACCTATTGGTTGTATAATTATATTTTGTAGGGAATCCACTAGTTTATTACTACAAAAAATTAGAAGGTAAACTATAAAAATACTGTAAATTATATCGGCCGGATAATGCATTGCGAGGGTAATTCTAGAGATCGGTACAAGGGTTACTAACAATAACATTACTGCTTTCTGGTATTTTGTAAGGTGTGGCCATAAATAATAAGCTATAAGGATAGCAAGTCCAGTGTGGGCGCTTGGGAATGAGGATAAGCAGCGTTCTTTCGTTACGTCAAGGATGGTGGTAAATTCTGAAGGAAAAAGAGAGCAAAATGGCCTTGGTAGGTTAATACCGAATTTAAAAGCAGCATAGGCAAAACCAAATAAAGCATAACATGTTCCGGCTTTTACTAGTGTATTGTAAATAGGAACGAATTCCATTTTTGGATTTGAAAGTTTTTTTAATTTGAAATAGCAATATAAGCATATTATAAGATAGTATGCTGCAAAATTCCCGATAAAGAAAAATTGTGAAATTATTTTAAGGATATTAGGAACTATGCTAACGTTAGTAATTTTATTAACAAAGATAAATATTTCTTTATTAAGGCCAAAAAAATTATAAATAACGTTATACATACTATTCATAGGGTAAAATACATGTTAGAAGTTAATATTTTAGGATGCGGATCATCTCTAGGTGTTCCTGTTATAGGTTGTAGCTGTTTAGTTTGTAAATCTGATTCACCATATAATAAAAGACTTAGATCTTCAATAATAATTAGCCAGAATGAGACAAGAGTCCTGGTAGATTTCGGTTTTAATATTAGGGAGCAATTGATTAATTCAGGTATTTATCATCTAGATGCTGCAATTTTAACTCATGAGCATGCTGACCACCTTAGCGGTATAGATGAATTAAGAGTGTTTTTTTATATTCATGGACAACCTCTTAATGTTTTTATTCTCGAATCTATCGCACCCTTGATTTTTGAAAGGTATAAATATTTATTTGATAGTGGGTTGCTTAAAATGAATATTGTTAATGAGTTTCAGGAAATTAAAGTTAATAATACTATTTTTCAATTATTTCCTCAAATTCACGGAACAATTAAGAGTCTCGGTATTAGGATAGAAGAGTTTGTTTATTCTTGTGATGTTTCCTCTATCTCTGTGGAATCAGAAAAATATTTATATAATACCAAAGTATGGGTAGTCGATTGTGTAGATTATAAATCCACTATTAAACATGCGGGTCTTGAAAGAGTTTTTGAATGGGTTGAAAAATATGTACCCGAAAAGGTTTATTTAACTAATATGAGTCATAATATTGATTACCATGAAATTATTACCAAGATGCCGCCTCATATTGCGCCCCTTTATGATGGATTTAAAATAAAACTTTAATTATATAGTATTTGTGTATATAAAATTCTTGCTATTGATTTAAAAGTTAGATATAGTTCTTCAGAAATTTTAATTAAATATTAGATTACTGATGGACATTAGTATTCCATTTGTAGTTGTTTTTTTAACTTCAGTTTAGAGTGTATTTAGTAGATGCCAACAAATAATCAGCTTGTTAGAAAGGGACGCCAACCAAAAATTAAGAAAACAAAGTCACCCGCTCTTAGAGGAAATCCGTTTTTAAAAGGTGTGTGTGTTATTGTAAAAACAGTTACTCCAAAAAAACCGAATTCAGCTCTGCGTAAGATGGCTAGGGTTCGTTTAAGTAATGGTGAATATGTAAATGCTTATATTCCCGGTGAGGGGCATAATCTTCAAGAACACTCTGCAGTTCTTGTGAGGGGTGGTAGAGTCCCAGATCTTCCTGGTGTAAAATATCATATAGTTCGCGGTGCGCTTGATACGCAGGGTGTTAAGGGGCGTAAGCAGGGTCGTTCTCGCTATGGTACTTCTTCTAAGGGTAATAAATAGTTTATTTAATGTAAATTGTATAGTTAAGGTATAAAATGTCGCGTCGTCATGCAGCAGTAAAAAAGGTAATAAAGCCGGATACTAAGTATAATAGTGTGTTGTTATCTAGGTTTATCAACAACGTTATGAAAGATGGGAAAAAGTCTCTCGCAGAAAAAATTGTTTATGGAGCTTTAAATAGAGTGGAAAAAAAGCATAATGCTGATGCTTTTAAAACTTTTACCGATGGTATAAATAACGTAAAACCTTTTGTCGAGGTTACTTCTGTAAGGGTTGGTGGTGCTAATTACCAAGTTCCATCGTCTGTTGATGAAAGGAGAGGTTATGCTTTGGCGACAAGATGGCTTATTAATGCGGCTCTAAAACGTTCTGGCCGTAGTATGGTTGAGAAATTAGCTGAAGAGTTATTCGATGCTGCTAATAACCGTGGGGTTGCAATTAAAAAGAAAGAAGATACTCATAAAATGGCTGAGTCTAATAAGGCTTTCGCGCATTTTGCCCAAAGAACTTCCTAGAGGTAACGTATCATGTCTAAGTATAAATTATCTGAAGTTCGTAATATTGGTATATGCGCTCATATAGATGCGGGTAAAACAACAACTACCGAGCGTATTCTATATTATACTGGTAAATCTCACAACATAGGAGAAGTCCATGATGGTGGTGCAACCATGGATTGGATGGAGCAGGAGCAGGAGCGAGGTATTACTATTACCTCTGCGGCCACTACTTGTTTTTGGAATGAAAAAAGAATTAACATCATAGATACTCCTGGACACGTTGATTTTACTATTGAGGTAGAACGGTCTCTTAGAGTTCTCGATGGTGCTGTTACTGTATTTGATGGGGTAGCAGGTGTTGAACCTCAGTCTGAAACTGTTTGGCGGCAAGCTGATAAATACTCTGTGCCGAGAATGTGTTTTGTTAATAAACTAGATAGAATGGGTGCCGATTTCTTTAGATGTGTCGGTATGATAAAAGATAGATTAGGTGCTTTGCCTTTGGTTTTACAGTTGCCTATAGGTAACGAAGAAACATTTGTGGGTGTTGTTGATCTGGTAAAAATGCAGTCCGTGATTTGGAAAGATGGTTCACTGGGAGCTGAGTATGTTTATGGTGAAATTCCGGCTGATCTAAAGGCGCAAGCGGATGAATACAGAGCTAGTATGTTAGATATTATAGCAGAAATAGACGATGCAATAATGGAAAAATACCTAGAAGGCACGGAGCTTTCGGAAGCAGAAATTAAGTCTTGTATTAGAAAAGGTACTATTTCAAGTAAGTTTGTGCCGGTAGTTTGTGGTTCAGCTTTTAAAAACAAAGGCGTGCAGCCATTGCTTGATGCGGTCGTGGATTATTTACCTTCGCCTTTAGATATACCAGATACTAAGGCAATTGATGCCAAGACCGGTGAAGAGAAATCTATAAAGAATTCTGTTGATGGTTCTTTTGCTGCTCTGGCTTTCAAGATTATGAATGATCCTTTTGTGGGTTCTTTAACCTTTATTAGAATTTATGCTGGTAAGCTCTCCGCCGGTAGTACTGTACTTAACACAGTAAAAGGTGAAAAAGAAAGAGTAGGGCGTATGCTCCTTATGCATGCTAATAATCGTGAAGATGTTAAAGAAGCAGTGGCGGGGGATATTGTTGCTCTTGCGGGTCTAAAGAATACTACCACTGGTGATACTTTATGTTCGCTTGAAGGTAATGTCATTTTAGAAAAAATGGATTTTCCAGAGCCTGTTATCCAGCTCGCTGTAGAGCCAAAATCTACAGCTGATCAAGAAAAAATGTCTTTTGCATTACAAAAATTAGCTGCTGAAGATCCATCTTTTAGAGTTTTTACCGATGATAGTGGTAGAACTAATATTAGTGGTATGGGTGAACTCCATCTGGAAATTCTTGTCGACCGTATGAAAAGGGAATTCAAGGTAGAAGCGAATGTTGGAGCTCCGGAAGTAGCTTATTGTGAAACTATTACCAAACCTTATGAAATTGATTACACTCATAAGAAACAATCAGGCGGTGCTGGTCAGTTTGCAAAAGTCAAAATCTTATTTGAACCAGCCGCTCTTGGAGAAGGTTTTGTTTTTGAAAGTAAAATTGTTGGCGGTGCAATACCTAAGGAGTATATACCGGGTGTAGAGAAAGGTTTAAATGCGATAAAGAATTCTGGTATTATTGCGGGCTACCCGATGATTAATTTTAAAGCTACATTGCTTGACGGTTCTTATCATGATGTTGATTCTAGTGTGCTTGCTTTTGAAATAGCTGCTAAAGCTGCTTTTAGAGAAGGTATGCCGCTTGCTGGGCCAAAATTACTTGAGCCGATTATGAAAGTTGAGGTTGTTACGCCTGAGGAATATATGGGTGATATTATTGGAGACCTAAATTCTAGAAGGGGGCAGGTAACTAGTATGGACAATAGAGGAAATGCAAAAGTTATTTCAGCTAATGTGCCTCTTGCAGAGATGTTTGGTTATGTGAATACTTTAAGATCCCAATCTCAGGGTAGAGCTAGTTTTTCCATGGATTTAGATAGTTATGCTCAAGTGCCTCAGCATGTAGTGGATGCTATTTTATTAAAACAACAAGGTAAAAACAAACCTTAATTATTAGAAATATTTCTCTTTTAAGAGAAGTAAATAACTAATCGCTATTCTCTAATAATTAAATATGTTGATTTATTGGGAGAACTGTGATAGGAGTGTAGCTCAACTGGTAGAGCGCCGGTCTCCAAAACCGGAGGTTGCGGGTTCGATTCCTGTCGCTCCTGCCAAATAAAATAAGGCAGATGTTGGGATTGTAATGAAACAAACAAAAGTATATAAATTTTTTGATCAAGTTCGGCAGGAAGCAAAAAAAGTTGTTTGGCCAGAAAGAAAAGAGTTAATTACTTCGGTAGTAGTTGTAATTATCGCTGTATTTTTGTTTAGCTTGGCAAGCTTGATTTTAGATTATGGTATTCACAATATTATAAGATTTTTCTTGAATATTGGAAAATAAAGCAGGGATTAATAGAAGTAAAATAATATGGTTGCTAAGTGGTATATACTACATACTGTTTCTGGTTCTGAGAAAAGGGTAAAACAAATGATACAGGATCAGATTGCCAAAAAAGGTATGTCTGACCAGTTTGAAGAGATAGTTGTACCGGTAATAGAAGTTCCCGAGATAAAAAGAGGAAAGCAGGTTATTACTGAGAAAAAGTTTATGCCTGGTTACATTTTGATTAAGATGAAAATGACGGATGAGTCTTGGCATTTAGTTAAAGGTGTTCCTAAAATAACCGGCTTTTTGGGTACTAAAACCAAACCGAATCCTATGAGTGATGAAGAAGTAGGAAGGATATTTAAGCAACTAGAATCTGAAAATAAAAATGCTACTGCTTCAAGTTTATATAATGTTGGAGACAAAATACAGGTTATAGATGGTCCTTTTGATAGTTTTTCAGGTTTTGTTGAGGAAGTTGATATTGAAGGTCAAAAGCTAAAAATTTCTGTTTCTATTTTTGGTAAGGCAACACCTATTGAGCTTAATTTTAGTCAGGTAAAGAAAAATTAATAAAAGTTGAATGTGGCTAACTTTTAGACAGGTTTGTATATAATATTTAAACAATAATTTGATTAATTTTAAGATAAGGGCTATAAGTATTAAACTGATTGTAAATTTTAGAATTAGTGTTGTTAATTAGAGGATATAAGTTTTTAAGGTAATAGTAAAAATGGCAAAAAAAATTGATGGGTATATTAAATTAACAGTCCCAGCGGGTAAGGCAAACCCTGCGCCGCCGATAGGTCCTGCTCTTGGCCAGAAAGGGGTGAATATTATGGAATTCTGTAAGGCTTTTAATGCTGCAACCAGCTCTATAGAGCCTGGTACTCCCTTGCCTGTAGTAATTACTGTTTATGCTGATAAAAGTTTTGATTTTGTTACTAAAACCCCACCCGCTTCTTTCTTTTTAAAGAAATTTGCCAAAATTGGAAAAGGTTCTTCTGCTACTAAAAAAGATGCAGTGGTAGGTACTGTTACTATGTCTGATTGTGAAGAGATTGCTAAAATTAAAATGCAAGATCTAAATGCTAATGATATTGCAGCTGGTGCAAAAATTATAGCAGGAACAGCAGAGTCTATGGGGATCAAAGTAATAAAAGGTTAAATGATATAATTTAAAGATTGAGAATAAAATCTTATGGGAAAAAAAATAGCAGCAGCAAAAAAAGCCATTGAAAGAACAAAAGAATATTCTTTACAAGAAGCTATATCTTTAGTGAAGAGTTCTTGCTTTGCTAAATTTGATGAAACATTAGACATCGCAATTAATCTCGGTGTTAATCCGAGACATTCTGATCAAATGGTAAGGGGTATGGTTTCTTTGCCAGCTGGTACCGGTAAGGATGTAAGAGTTGCTGTAATTTGTAAAGAGGATAAGGTTGCAGATGCAAAGGCTGCTGGTGCTGATATTGCTGGTTCTACTGAAATTATCGATAATATTAAGGCGGGTAAAATAGATTTTGATGTATGTATCAGTACACCTGATATGATGGGTGTAGTAGGACAGGTAGCAAGAATTCTAGGTCCAAAGGGACTCATGCCCAATCCAAAGCTTGGAACTGTAACTGCAGATATTACAACAGCAGTAAAAAATGCTAAGAGTGGTCAAGTAGAGTATAGGGTTGAAAAAGCGGGGATAGTTCATGCTGGTATTGGCAAAATATCTTTTGCGGATGCTGATTTATTAAAGAACGCTGTAACTTTTATAGAATCTGTTGTTAAGGCAAAACCAGCTGGTGCAAAAGGAACTTATTTAAAAAGGATTCATGTGTCTTCTACTATGAGTCCATCTCTTAGGGTTGATTTGTCAACAGTTTTACAGTAGAAGTTTTTTGGAGAGTATAAGGTGTTAAGATCAGAAAAAAAGACTTTCGTTTCAGAGTTAGAAAAAATTTATCAAGATGCTAATTCAGTAATTATTACACATTATCACGGCCTCACAGTTTCGCAGATTACAAATTTGCGTAAAACTTTAAGGGAGAATGGCGCGTCTTTTAAGATAGTAAAAAATACACTTTCCAAGATAGCTGCTACTAATGTTAAGTTAACATATGATCCAGAAGTTTTTTCTGGACCAACTGCAATAGCTTATTCTAAGGATCCTGTGGCAGCTGCAAAAGGAGTAGTTGAGTTTGCTAAGGCTAATGACAATTTGAAAGTTATTGGTGGGATAGTGAATGATAAAATTCTGAACGTAGGTGAAGTACAACAATTAGCTAAGTTACCATCACTTGATCAATTAAGAGGAAAAATAGTTGGTATACTACAAGCTCCAGCTGCGAATTTGGTTAGAATTGTTCAAGCTCCTGCTGGTTCTCTTGCTAGAGTTGTTCAAGCTTATTCAGAAAAGAACAGTTAATTTTTAATTTTTAAAGTCAATAGAGGTAATTTATTATGGCGAATATAACAAAAATAGCAGACGAACTTTCTGCTCTAACAGTAATGGAAGCTGCCGAGCTTTCAAAACTTTTGGAAGAAAAATGGGGTGTATCAGCAGCAGCTCCAGTAGCAGCAGCTCCGGTGGCAGCAGCAGCAGGTGAGGCGGTAGCTGAAAAAACTGAATTTGATGTAATTTTAGCAAGCTCTGGTGACAAAAAAATTGAAGTCATTAAGGTTGTTAGAGCTCTTACTAATCTTGGTTTGAAAGAAGCCAAAGATTTAGTCGATGCTGCTCCATCATCTTTGAAACAAGGAGTGTCTAAAGCAGAAGCTGATGACATAAAAGCAAAACTTGAAGCTGCTGGTGCTAAAGTAGAAGTAAAGTAATTAGTGAGAGCCGGTTTATGGAGGTAACTTAATAAAACCTCTGTGATCGGCTTATTTTGTAGGAAGGAGCAAGTGTCTTTATTTGTAAAATTAGTTAATTATTACGTATAAAAAAGTTCATAAAAATCTTTTTTGAGCTCTTTTTAAAGTATATGTAAATTAACAGATTTGCCTAGTTTTATGATATAAGTTGTAACTTTTATAAAATTCCTTTTCTAGACAACAAATATAATTATAGGTGCACAACCTTTTCTTGTTTTAACTAATCTTTGTAAAAAGTAGGTATCTGTCACGTAGTTGGGTGGCTAAAAATAAAGAAAGGTAGTTTTAAATTAGAGTATAAGGGGTTTATATTTGTTAAGCTACATGCGCTTAATATAGAGCAACGCTAAGTTTAGGAATGGTTTGTTTTCTAAAAAATAACCATGGTGTAGATTTTATAAAGCTGTAGTATTAATTTAGGTTTAAGCAAGTTTTACTTTTAATTAAAAATAATTAGCTTTACAGTTGTTTCTTTCGATGATGTTTGTTGCATTAGTAACTAATTTAATATACAAAAAAATATAAAAATATCTGGAGATCATATGGCGCAATCCTTACAAACAAGTAAGCGTGTTAGAAAAAACTTCGGTAAAATCAAGTTGGTAGCTTCAATGCCTAATTTGATTGAGATACAAAAAAATTCTTATGAAGCAAACTTTTTACAGCTTGAAATTCCTGAGTCTGAAAGGAAAGATAAGGGGTTACAAGCTGTTTTACGTTCGATTTTCCCAATTAAGGATTCATCTAATACAGCAACTTTGGAGTTTGTAAAATACAATTTTGATGCTCCGAAATATGATGTTGAGGAGTGCCTACAACGGGGGCTCAGCTTTGTTGCTCCTCTTAAAGTCACATTGCGTCTTACCGTATGGGAAGTAGATGAAGCTACTGAAGCTAGAGAAATAAAAGGCATCAAAGAACAGCAAGTTTATATGGGAGAAATCCCTCTTATGACTCCTAACGGTACTTTTGTTATTAATGGTACAGAAAGAGTTGTTGTTTCTCAGATGCATAGATCCCCGGGTGTTTTCTTCTACCATGATGATGGGAAAACTCATTCTTCCGGAAAGTTTTTATATTCTGCTCGGATAATTCCTTATAGAGGTTCTTGGCTGGATTTTGAATTTGATGCAAAAGATACTATATTTTTTAGAATTGATCGCAAAAGGAAATTACCGGTTACCACTTTGCTTATGGCACTTGGTATGACTCCTTCTGAAATGTTGACTACTTATTACTCAACAATAAATTATGAATTAAAAAAGAAAAGTTGGGTAGTAGATTTTCAGCCAGAGACATTGACCATTTATAGATTAAACTACGATTTAGTAAATGCGGAAACTAACGAGATAGTTTTGGAAGCCGGCCAAAAAATTACCCCAAGGCTTGCCAAAAAATTTGCAGAAGCGGGGTTAAAAAAAGTTATTATTCCTAATGATACTTTACTTGGTGCTTATTTAGGTAGTGATTTAGTTGATAAATCCAGCGGAGAGGTTTTGGCAAAAATTGGTATGCAAATAACAGAAGATATGTTAGCTGCAATTGATACTGCAGGGATAAAATCTCTTTCTGTTCTTAAAGTACCAGCCCAAGGAGATGCTTATATAAGAAATACTTTATTTGCAGATAGGAATCAGGATCAAAATGCTTCCTTAATAGACATATTCAGGGTTTTAAGGCCAGGAGAACCAGCTACTGTTGAGGCTGGTAGTGTTTTATTTAATAATTTGTTTTTTGACCCTGATAGATATGACCTTTCTGAAGTTGGTAGGATTAAAATGAATGCAAGGCTTAATCTTAATGTAGCCGAAGGTAATACCTGCCTGACCAAAGAAGATATTAAAACTATCGTGCAAGTACTAGTAGACTTGAAAGATGGCAAAGGAGCTGTTGATGATATAGATCATCTAGGTAACAGAAGAGTAAGGTCTGTTGGTGAATTGATTGAAAATCAGTTCAGAATCGGCCTAGTAAGGATGGAAAGAGCAATATTAGAGAGGATGTCAGTAGTTGATATTGACGCCGTTATGCCGCATGATTTGGTTAATTCTAAAGTTTTAGTTTCAGTTGTAAAAGAGTTCTTCAGCACTTCGCAGCTTTCACAGTTTATGGATCAAACTAATCCATTATCTGAAATTACTCATAAAAGAAGATTGTCTGCTCTCGGGCCAGGTGGTGTAAGTCGTGATCGTGTTGGGTTTGAGGTACGTGACGTCCATCCTACTCATTATGGTCGTATTTGCCCTATTGAAACACCAGAAGGTCAGAATATTGGGTTGATTAATTCCATGGCTACTTATGCCAGAATCAATAAACACGGTTTTATAGAGAGTCCTTACAGAAAGGTCACAGATGGGTTTGTAACTGATGAGGTAGTTTACCTTTCTGCTATTGAAGAAGGGAAATATAAAATTGCTCAAGCGGATATGGAAATACAACCAGATGGTAGAATAAAATCTGAGATGGTTAATTGTCGGGTTGAATCAGGTAATTTTGTAACTGTACCACTTTCCGAAGTTGATTTTATAGATGTAACACCTATGCAAGTTGTTTCGGTTGCAGCCTCGTTGATTCCGTTTCTAGAAAATGATGATGCGAATCGTGCACTTATGGGTTCAAACATGCAACGTCAAGCAGTACCTCTTATTAAAACTGATGCTCCTCTTGTTGGAACAGGAATAGAAGATGTGGTAGCGAGAGACTCTGGTGCTGCCGTAGTTGCGTTAAATGACGGTATAGTTGAACAAGTTGATGCAACTAGAATAGTTGTTAGAACTTTGGAGCGTAAGAAAAACGGTTCGCCGGAAGTTGATATATATTCATTGCTGAAGTTTCAGAAATCAAATCATAATACATGTATCAATCAAAAACCTCTAGTTAACGTTGGCGATCAAGTAAGGCGTGGTGAAGTCATTGCTGATGGTTCTGCGATTGATAATGGGGAGATTGCGCTGGGTAGAAATGTACTTGTAGCCTTTATTCCCTGGAGTGGTTACAATTTCGAAGATTCAATTTTAATTTCCGAACGAATTGTAAAGGATGATGTATTTACTTCTATTCACATTGAAGAATTTGAGGTGGTTGCAAGAGATACAAGGCTGGGACCTGAGGAAATAACCAGGGATATGCCAAATGTAGGAGAAGAAAGCCTTCGGAATTTGGATGAAGTTGGTATTATCCATATTGGAGCCGAAGTAAAATCTGGAGACATTTTAGTTGGTAAGGTGACACCTAAAAGCGAATCTCCTATGACACCGGAAGAGAAATTGCTTAGAGCAATTTTTGGTGAGAAAGCTTCTGATGTTAGAGATTCTTCTTTGTATGTACCACCTGGGGTCAGCGGTACTGTTGTCGAAGTCCGGGTGCTTTCACGTAGAGGCGTGGAAAAAGACGAGCGGGCAATAACAATTGAAAAGCAACAGATTGAAAAACTTGCTAAAGATAGGGATGATGAAATTGAAATTATCGATCATTTCGTGTTCGTGCGCTTACAAAAGATTTTAGAGGGGCAAATAGTTCTTTCAGGTCCTAAATCTGTAAAATCAGGTGCGAAGATTGATAGTACTTTATTATCTACTTTATCTAAGGGGCAGTACTGGCAGTTGATTGTAGAAGATAGCTCCGTAATGGTTGAAATTGAGCAGATTAAGGCTCAATATGATGAAAAGAAAGACGAGCTTAATAAGCGTTTTACTAGTAAAGTTGAAAAAATACAGAACGGTGACGATTTGCCTCAAGGAGCATTAAAAGTTGTAAAAGTATTTATTGCGACGAAACATAAATTGCAACCAGGTGACAAGATGGCTGGACGGCATGGAAATAAGGGCGTGATATCTCGTATTATGCCGGAGGAAGATATGCCTTTCCTAGAAGATGGTACGGTTATAGATGTGGTATTAAATCCCCTTGGTTTGCCATCGAGGATGAACGTTGGCCAGATATTGGAAACCCATTTGGGATGGGCAGCAAAAACTTTAGGTTACAAAGTTAGCAATATGCTGCACGCTTACAATAAAAATGAGTTGGAAGTTGAAGCACTTAAGGACTTTGTCTGTAAGATATATGGTGAAAGCGATGTTACTTCTAAGCTCAAAAACTTAAAAAAAGAAGAATTTATTGATTTTTGTGAGAAGATAAAAGGAGGGGTTTATTTTGCAACTCCTGTATTTGATGGTGCCAAGGCGGGGCATGTTAAAGAAATGTTAGAACTCGCTGATCAACATTCTTCAGGTCAAGTTAAACTGATCGATGGTAGAACCGGAGAATATTTTGATCGTCACGTAACAGTCGGGTATAAATACCTACTGAAACTGCATCACCTTGTGGATGATAAAATCCATGCTCGTTCTATTGGCCCGTATAGCTTGGTTACCCAGCAACCTCTTGGTGGTAAGTCCCATTTTGGTGGTCAAAGGTTTGGAGAGATGGAATGTTGGGCATTGCAAGCTTATGGTGCTGCTTATACATTACAAGAAATGCTAACTGTTAAATCTGATGATGTAGCAGGTAGAATCAGAATTTACGAGGCTATTGTTAAAGGTGAAGGTAATTTTGAATCAGGTATACCGGAATCATTTAACGTTATGATTAAGGAATTTAGATCTCTTTGTTTAAATGTACAATTAGAGGAAAGTTCAGAGTAGGTTTAGTTTTCGATGCACAATCGTCTAAATTTTGTGTGCCGTTTTTTTGAATGTCACTTGGTTTTAAAAGCAAGGTTGCAAGAGTTTAAGTTTGAGGAAAAGCTATTATGTCAACAAGAGTTAATTTTTACGGTCAATTAAGCAACACTCAACAATTTGATCAAATAAAGATAAATATTGCAAGTCCAGAGCAAATAAGATCTTGGTCTTTTGGAGAGGTAACAAAACCTGAAACCATTAACTATCGGACTTTTAAACCTGAAAAAGAGGGGTTGTTTTGTGCCAGGATTTTTGGTCCTGTAAAAGATTACGAATGTTTATGCGGTAAGTATAAGCGGATGAAATATAAAGGCATCACTTGTGAAAAATGTGGTGTTGAAGTTACTTCTTCTAGGGTTAGAAGGGAGAGAATGGGGCACATTGAGCTTGCGGCTCCTGTTGCACACATATGGTTTTTAAAGTCCTTGCCATCTAGAATAAGCACCTTGCTTGATATTGCTATGAAGGATCTCGAAAAGATCCTATATTTTGAAAACTATGTGGTTGTTGATCCAGGTATTTCGCCTCTACAAAAAGGTGATTTACTCAGTGATGATGCTTACATTAAAGCGCAAGATGAGTATGGCGAAGATAGTTTTGTTGCCTTAATAGGTGCAGAGGTTGTGCAGCGTCTTCTTGCTGAGCTTAACCTTGAAGAACTAAGTATACAACTTCAAACTGAGCTTAGAGAAACTAATTCTGAAACTAAAAAGAAAAAACTTATTAAGCGTTTAAAACTTGTCGAAGATTTTCTGCATTCAGGTAACAACCCTGAATGGATGATCATTAATGTTTTACCGGTTATTCCACCGGAAATAAGACCTCTTGTGATGCTTGATGGTGGAAGATTTGCTACCTCGGACCTTAATGAATTATATAGAAGAGTTATTAATAGAAATAACCGCTTGCGTCGATTACTTGAACTAAAAGCTCCAGACATTATTATTCGTAACGAAAAAAGAATGTTACAAGAAGCAGTAGACGCTTTATTTGATAATGGTCGTCGTGGCAAGGTAATTAAAAACCCAAACAAACGTCCATTAAAATCTTTAAGCGATATGTTAAAGGGTAAACAGGGACGCTTTAGGCAAAATTTACTCGGTAAAAGGGTAGACTATTCAGGACGTTCGGTAATTGTGGTTGGCCCTGAACTGAAGTTACATCAGTGTGGTTTGCCAAAGAAAATGGCACTGGAATTGTTCAAACCTTTTATATACTCTAAGCTGGAGCTTTATGGGATAGCTACTACCATTAAAGCTGCTAAAAAGATTGTAGAAGCTGAAAGGATAGAGGTTTGGGATATCTTAGAAGAAGTAATACGTGAACATCCGGTACTTTTAAACAGAGCTCCAACCTTGCATAGATTAGGGATTCAAGCATTTGAACCATTACTTATTGAAGGTAAAGCTATTCAGCTGCATCCTCTTGTTTGTGCAGCATTTAATGCGGACTTTGATGGTGACCAGATGGCAGTGCACATACCACTTTCCATAGAGGCTCAGCTTGAAGCAAGGGTGCTGATGATGTCAACAAATAATATTTTGAGCCCTGCTAACGGTAAGCCTATTATTTCTGCGGATAAAGACGTCGTACTTGGCTTATATTACTTAACCCTTGAACTTTCAGGAGAACCAGGGGAAGGGATGGTCTTTGCCGATATGGCTGAAGTAGAGTTTGCCCTTTATGAAAAAATAGTAACTTTACATTCTAAAATTCGTTTTCGGATGGAAGTTATTAATTCTGAAGGAGAACAGGTTGAGAATATTGTTGAAACAACACCAGGTAGGTTAATTCTGGGTGAATTAATACCTAAAAATAACGCAAATATTGATTTCAGGTTAGTAAATAAGCAAATGACCAAGAAAACAATTTCTAATGCTATTGACTCTGTTTATCGTTATTGCGGTCAGAAAGCGACGGTAATATTTGCCGATCATTTAATGCAATTAGGTTTTAAATATGCTTGTCAGTCTGGTATTTCTTTTGGTATGGATGATATGGTAATTCCTGCTTCAAAAGGTAAACATATAAAAGAGACATCAGCTTTGGTTAAGGAGTTTGAACAGCAATATTCAGAAGGACTTATTACTTTTGGAGAAAAATTTAATAAAGTAGTTGATGCTTGGTCTGCTTGTACGGATAAAGTTGCTACCGATATGATGGAGGACATTGCAAAGCCCGCATCTAATGATAGCGGTATATATCAAAATACTGTACACAAATTGAATTCAATTCATATGATGGCTATTTCCGGGGCCAGAGGATCTGCCGCTCAGATAAAACAGCTTGCTGGTATGCGTGGACTTATGACAAAACCTTCAGGTGAAATTATTGAAACTCCTATTATTTCAAATTTTAGAGAAGGATTAACTGTTAGGGAGTATTTTAACTCTACCCATGGTGCTCGTAAAGGTCTTGCGGATACGGCTCTTAAAACTGCAAATTCGGGGTATTTAACTAGAAGGTTGGTGGACGTAGCTCAAAATTGTATTATTACAGAATATGATTGCGGTACGACAGATGGTATAGAAATTAAAACTATTATAGATGGTGGGGAAGTCTTAATGTCTCTAGCTGATCAGATTTTAGGAAGGTCAGTTACCGCTGATATTTACCACCCTGTAACAAACAAGCTTATAATATCTGCAGGGGATTTAATTGATGAAGAAAAACTAGAAAAAATAGAAGCTTCTGGATTAGATTTCCTTAAAGCTAGGTCTGTTCTTACATGTAAAACCGATTTAGGTATATGTGCTAAATGCTATGGTCGTGATTTATCAACTGGTTCAATTGTCTCTATAGGTGAGGCTGTGGGAGTAATTGCTGCTCAGTCCATTGGAGAACCTGGAACTCAGCTTACTATGAGGACATTCCATATTGGTGGTGCTGCTACTAAGGGAGCAGAAATATCCTCTATAGAGGCTTCTTACGATTCGAAAGTAAAAATTATAGGACGTAATTTAGTTGTGAATTCAGAAGGTTGCCAGATAGTAATGAGCCGTGCATGCGAAGTTTTATTTATTGATGAAAAGGGTAACGAGCGTGCAAGGAACAAAGTGCCGTATGGGGCGAGGTTAATGGTTGACGATGGTTATATGGTACAAAAAGGGCAGAAAATTGCTGAGTGGGATCCTTATACTATTCCGATCATTACCGAAAAATCCGGGAAGGTTTTGTTTACTGATATGATAGAAGGATTATCGGTCAGGGACGTTATGGATGATACTACCGGAATATCAAGTAAAGTAGTAATTGAATCAAAACAATATTCCAGGGGAGTGGATTTACGTCCGCGTATACAGTTACTGGATTCGAGCGGAAAAAAAGTTGAATTATCAAACGGGATGGAAGCTAAGTATTATTTACCGGTGAATGCGGTCCTTAGTGTTACTGACGGTTATGAGGTTGCTGCTGGGGATATTTTAGCTCGTATTCCTAGAGAATCCACAAAAACAAGGGATATTACCGGTGGTCTTCCTAGAGTTGCCGAACTTGTAGAGGCAAGAAGACCTAAGGATCATGCAGTGATTGCAGACGTAGAGGGGCGTATTGAGTTTGGTAAAGATTATAAGTCAAAAAGAAGAATTATTTTACATCCGTCTGATGGGTCTGAGCCAATTGAATATATGCTTCCTAAAGGAAAACATGTGGTTGTAAATGAGGGTGACTTTGTCAAAAAAGGAGACATGATTATCGACGGTAATCCTGTTCTTCAGGATATTTTAAAAGTCATGGGGGTTGAAGCCCTGGCAAGGTATATGGTTCAAGAAATTCAAGCTGTTTATAGACTGCAAGGGGTAAAAATCGATGATAAGCATATTGAAGTTGTAATTCGCCAGATGCTGCAGAAAGTAGAAATTACTCATACCGGTGATACTACATTTACAATTGGAGAATTGGTTGATGCTGCTGAACTTGAGGATATCAATAAGAAACTTGTAAAAAATAGTGGTGATCCTGCTTGTGCAGAGCCGGTGCTGCAGGGTATTACTAAAGCTTCGCTTCAAACAAATTCTTTTATATCGGCTGCATCTTTCATGGAAACAACCAAAGTTTTGACTGAAGCTGCTGTTGCCGGTAAACTAGATAAACTGATTGGTTTAAAAGAAAATGTGATAGTTGGTCGGTTAATACCTGCTGGTACAGGCTTTTATATGAATATTGCTAAAAAAGAAGCACAGAGTCGAGATAAAAAAATTATTGAAAATCAGTAAAATTGGCCCTGATTAAATTTACTCTTCTTATGTAAATTTAATCAGGGTGAGGTTATGTTCAGATAAGTACCTAATATCCTCCATTACCAAAATAAACTGCGAAATTTTAAATTTTTGGGTTTGTTTATTTTTGAGAACCTCCAGGCTTTTTCTTATTAATAATAATGAGAGGTTATTGTAGGTCAAAAACCTGTCTATAACCCTTGCTAAGTGCATTTTTGTGCTGATTTTTTTATGGCTAGTTTAAAACGAAACTTCGGCTTTTTTCCTATTTACCTGCACTTTGAATAATAGCTTTTATAAGGTTATTTATATTTTTTATTATCAGAAATAAAATTAACACCACAGAATATTAAACATAAAAACACTCGTAACCCTTGGAGTTTAAGAATTACAAGTGTGTTAAATGTAAAAATCACTGCTTCTAGGAGTTGTTTATATAACACGAGTTTCGCATTAGAAAGATAGCTATACAGCAGTAAAGAACTAGTTTATAGGTTACTTCATTCCACAAAATAATAGAAATAACCTATGAAAATGGATTTTACAGAAATATATTCTCACTTCGATGACTTTTTAAAAGAATTAGATAACAAGAAAGGTTTGATCGTAAATAACAGCAATAAAACAGTCTCTCAGAGCAAGCTTAATAGAAGCAAAATTATAACAATAATAATAGGATACTGGCACTATATACTATTTCTATATAATAATTTTTAGTATTATTAATTAGTTAAATTGAAGCTTCTTCTCCAACTAATCCCCTTACCCCTTCGATTACTTTTTCTGATGCGGGTACAAATTCTGCGCCATCATCTCCTACATAATAATTAAAGATCAGAGTTACTATTTCTATAGGTTTTTTTATTGATTTATCTAGCTCCTCGGTTAATCCTTCATCAATAGCTTTCAGTAAACTAGGGAGATATTTTCTAGCTTGACTCAAGTACCAAGAACTTCTTTCACTTGTTAAAATAGATCTTCCATCTCCATTCTTACCCATCTCTATACAAGATAAAGATGCATGAATATAAGCATCAATAAAACTAGGCATAACCTTTAAAACCTGCTCGTAATAGGATAATGCGGTGTTGTAGTCTTTGTTTGTAAAAGCAATATTCCCTCTTTCATAATGGGCTTTATAGTGCAGTTTGAGAGTATCTTGCGGATCGTGATTAATAATTTTTTCAAGAGCAACAACAGTTCCACATCTGAAATAATAATCTGCAGCGTGTTTTAAAAATTCACTTTCTTCGGAAAACCCTAATTTATGTAAAAAAGCAAGAGCCTCCGCTATGTTAAAATTAACCTTACTTAAAGTAGATTCGTCAGCTGTTTCCTTCAAAATTGTTTTGTTAGAAGCAATAACTTGATGTAAAGATTTACTAATAGTTGTTAAGTTTTTAAAATCAGGATTTTTTATCTTTGCGAGATTAGTAAGATAACAATCAGTAAACTTCAGAGGATTTAATGATGCTGCTTTTGTAAAGTGCATAATTGCATTATACAAATCACCAATTTTTAAGTAACTACTACCTAGAACTTGATGAGCTTCATCATGATTAGGTTTTAATTTTATCAATTCTCCAAAATTCTTAATTACCTCAGGAAAATTACCAAGCTTAAAATAAATCTCACCTAAGGCGTAATAAGCATCTATATATTGAGGGTTCAAAGCTGTCACTTTCTCAAAATGCTTAGTAGCTTCAGAAAATTTACTAAGACAGAGATAGGAATGTCCTAAATAAAAATTGGTGGTTATATGATTGGGCTTAATTTTGTTTACTTCCCCAAAATTCTTAATTACCTCAGGAAAATTACCAAGCTTAAAATAAATCATACCTAAGGCGTAATAAGCGTCTATATATTGAGGGCTCAAAGCTGTCACTTTTCCAAAATGCTTAATAGATTCAGAAAATCTACTAAGACGGAGATAGGAATGTCCTAAATAAAAATTGGTGGTTATGTGATTGGGCTCAATTTTGTTTACTTCCCCAAAATTTTCAATTGCCTGAATAAAATCCTGTTTTTTAAAATGCAAGATTCCTAGATTAAAGTATGATTTAGCTAATCCATGAAATGCACTTTTGTTTCTAGTGTCTAATGCTGTTACTTTTATAAAATTATCAATTGCTTCCTTGAACTTCCCAAGATTATAATTAGAGATACCTATACTTAGATAATTTTTTACCTCTATAGAGGATAGTCTTGCTATTTCTTCTCCCTTGCGCTTCCGCGTTGACTTTGACATAATTAATTATTGATAAATTAAAACAAAAAATAATATCTTTATTTAGGGTAATTTAGCAATACTGTCAACTAAAAAATAAATAATTATAAAATTTATAACCTATAATTGTATTATCCACTTTTTATCAGTTCCTGATTATTTCTGGCAAATAGGGTAATTTGAAAATCAATAAACTTATTTATTTTAAGCGATTTTGTAAGATTGTTTGCGTGGAGTAAAACTTTTAAATCTCTAGTAAGATCGGCAAAAAAGAAAACAGGCTCACCGCTCTGCTTGATACCTAGGATTTCTCCTCCGCCTCTTAACACCAGGTCCTGCTCCGCAATATAAAAGCCGTCGTTACTTTCTCTCATGATTTTAAGCCTTTCCCTAGCAAATTTAGATAATTTTTTGGGGTTATACATAAGTAAACAATAAGATTGTTTGCTTCCTCGTCCTACTCTACCCCTTAGTTGATGAAGTTGGGCAAGGCCAAATTTTTCGGCATTTTCGATAATAATCAAATTGCTGTCAGGTACATCAATACCCACTTCAATAACTGTTGTTGCAACCAATATACGAACTTTACCGTTTTTAAACTCCTGCATCACCTGATCCTTAAGTGCTGCTTTCATTTTTCCGTGGATCATAGCAACCTGGTTGGGATACGCCTTATCTAGTTCAATAAATCTGGTGCTTACGTCAGAAAATAAAGAAAGATATGGATTTTCTTCTTCAGAAAAAATCGTTTTTAATGTTTCATCTGATTGATCAATTAAAGGACATACCCAATAAATTTTTTCTCCTAGTTGTAATTTTTTATTTAGTGAGGTGATAACTTCGAATCTTTTTTCGCTAGAAATTGCAGAGGTAATTATAGGTAAGCGGTTGCGTGGTTTAGTTTTAAGTTGTGAGACACTCATATCTCCGAACATCGTTAAAGTTAAACTCCGTGGGATAGGAGTAGCTGTCATAACAAGTACATCGGGATGGGAAGCTTTTTTGATTAATTCTAGTCTTTGTTCAACGCCAAACCTATGCTGTTCATCAATAATAATATATCCTAAGTCCTTAAATTCTACGCCTTTTTGAAATAAAGCATGAGTGCCAATTAATATATCCACCTTACCGTCTGCTAAATCTTTTTTTAATTGCAATTGTTGTTTTGCTGACGTTTTGCCTGTTAGTAACTCAACTTTAATTGTAGTGTTTTCTAAAGCACTACAGAAAAATTGATAGTGCTGAGCACTTAGCAAGTCGGTTGGGGCCATTAATGCTGTTTGTGTTCCTGAGTTTACGACATTTAACATCGTCAGAAGGGCAATTAGTGTCTTTCCAGAACCAACATCCCCTTGCAACATACGCATCATTTGTATATCAGCAAATTGGTCCTGTTCTATTTCCTTAATTGCCTTTAATTGCCCTTCAGTCAATTCAAAGCCAAGGTTTTGGAGGACTAATTTATGTAAATCATGATTTAGCGGAAATGATCTGCCCTGCCTTTTTTGTTCTTCGGTTTTAATTTTTACCAATGATGCCTGATTGGCGAACAATTCTTTCTCTGCTAGTTTTTGTATATTCAAACTTATATTTCTTTCAATATCATAATTTGCCCCCGGATAGCCAATTAGGTGTAAATTTTTGATTTCGCTGAGTAATTCATCGATATATTTTCTTTCTTCTAATTTTTGTTCAGAGAAAGACTTCTTTGTATTAATAGCATTTTCTAGAATGTTAATAGCTTCCCTGATATAACTGTATAATTGCTTGTTTACTATACCGTAAGTAAGTGGATAGACAGGCATTACAGGCGTAGTTAAATTTTGTTTAAATATAAATTCCGGATGGCTTATTTGTAAAGAATGATCAAAAATTTCTACTTTACCGGTAACAATATATTTCTGACCGACTCTTAATTTGCTAAAAATGAACGGATGAATTTTACTAAAAAAAACCAGAATAACTGTCCCCGTAGCATTAGAAACCTTAATTTTAAGCGGAGATCGTTTCGAAGAGGGACGAAGCACATCATCTATTATTACCTCTGCCTGAATTAGATCGCCATTTTTTACTTTTGCTAGATCAGGACTTATTTTGATAAGGTTATAAGCAACCGGTTTGTAAAAAACCAAATCTCTCAGATTAACGATTTTAAGGCGGGCTAAAGCTTTTTGGGCCGGTTCTGATAGGTGCAATAATGACTTAACCTGCTGAAAAAATATATCGTACATATTTAAATTTGTTACTGCCCTTGCAGATTAGAATTTTATGTAAGGTTTTAGGTAAAACTTATGATAAAACTTTCTTCTACACTAGTTAAATAAGAATTAGTGTTTTTAGATCTTATTTTAGTTTAATTCCAGGATAAAAACAAAAGGAGATTACTTCTATAAAAAGTAATCTCCGATTTTTTTGTTTTAGTTAAGAATAAATTGGCTAAGTGCGGTTAGAAGCCCATTCCGCCCATGCCACCCATTCCGCCCATACCACCCATTCCGCCGCCAGCAGCTGGTGCATCCTCTTTATTAGTAGGATCAGTAGTAATGATAGATTCGGTAGTAATGATTAACGAAGCAACGGAGGCTGCATCTTGCAAAGCTGTTCTAACTACCTTGGTAGGATCGATAATACCGGCTTTGAACATATCGACATACTCCATCTCTTGGGCATTAAAACCAAAAGTAATTGATTTACTTTCAGTTAATTTGCCAGCAACAATAGCTCCATCTACTCCTGAATTTTCAGCAATTTGCCTTGCAGGTGATTGAAGAGCTTTTTTGACGATGTTTATACCGGCTTGTTGATCATCGTTAGTTCCTTTTACATCCTCCAAAGCTCTAGCAGCATAAAACAGAGTAACGCCACCACCAGGGACAATACCCTCTTCTACGGCAGCTCTAGTTGCATGAAGAGCATCATCAACGCGGTCTTTTCTTTCTTTAACTTCGATTTCAGTTGCACCACCGACTTTAAGAACCGCAACACCACCAACAAGTTTTGCCAGTCTTTCTTGTAGTTTTTCCTTATCGTAATCAGAAGTGGTTTCTTCTATTTGTTTGCGAATCTGTGCGCATCTTGATTCAATATCTACTTTAGCGCCAGCTCCTTCAACAATTACAGTATCTTCTTTGGAAATTTTGACTTTTTTAGCACTACCTAGCATTGAAATAGTTACATTATCAAGTTTCATGCCAAGATCATCACTGATTAATTGTCCATTAGTTAGAACTGCAATATCTTCAAGCATAGATTTTCTTCTATCTCCAAATCCAGGAGCTTTTACTGCAGCTACTTTTAGCCCACCACGGAGTTTGTTAACGACTAATGCAGCAAGTGCTTCACCTTCAACATCCTCAGCGATAATTAATAACGGTCTAGAAGACTGAACAACAGCTTCAAGAACAGGTAACATTGGTTGTAGGGAAGAAAGTTTTTTTTCGAAAATAAGAATGTAAGGATTATCAAGCTCCACTATCATTTTTTCAGAATTGGTTACGAAGTATGGAGAGAGATAACCTCTATCAAACATCATACCTTCTACTACATCAACTTCAAAGCCAAAATTCTTAGCTTCTTCTACAGTTATAACTCCTTCTTTACCAACTTTTTTCATAGCAAGCGCTATTTGCTCACCTATTTCTTTGTCTCCGTTAGCAGAAATAGTTCCTACTTGAGCTATTTCCTCGTGGCTACTTATAGGTTTACTGGATTTTTTGATTGACTCAAGCACTTCTGCAACTGCAATATCAATGCCTCTTTTAAGATCCATAGGGTTAAATCCTGCAGCTACTGCTTTATTGCCTTCTTTAACTATTGCTTGTGTTAAGATAGTAGCAGTTGTTGTACCATCACCTGCTACATCTGCTGTTTTACTTGCAACAGATTTCACTAATTGAGCGCCTAAATTCTGTTCTGGGTCTTTTAATTCTATAGCTTTAGCTACAGTAACCCCGTCTTTTGTTACGCGTGGAGCACCAAAGGATTGTTCTATCGCAACGTGACGTCCTTTTGGGCCTAAAGTAACTTTAACAGCATTGGCCAGAAAATCCACCCCTTTAATCATTTCTTCACGGGCTTTTGTACCGTATTTTATTTGTTTAGCCATAATGTATTACTCCTTGTAAAATGTTAGTTACTTAATTTATTATTCCCATAATGTCAGATTCTTTCATAATAATGAATTCCTGACCATTTACTTTCACTTCTGTTCCACCCCATTTACCATAAAGTACTTTGTCTCCTACTTTTACATCAAGGGGGATAAGATTACCGTCTTTGTCCTTAGTTCCTTTACCGACTGCAATAACTTTTCCCTGCATAGGCTTTTCTTTTGCAGTATCAGGAATAATTATACCTCCAAGAGTTTTTTCTTCTTGGTCCATAGGTTTAATCGCAACACGATCGTGCAATGGTGTAAAATTCATTTTGAACCTCATTAATTTAAGTTAACCAAAAACGCTTAGCTTTAGCTGGAACTAAGCTTGTGCTGTTTATATATGCTTTAAAGATGATAGTTCAAGTACTTATAAAAAATAATTTTTTAAAATAATTTTTCATATTCGGTTTTATAAAATTCAAGCACTTCATCTAGTAGCAGCGATGTAGTATATTTTGCCCTAATTGACTGCAAATAATATCTAACCTTTAGTTTTTGGGATAACATTTCCAAGCTAAGATGTTGTAGCAATTCTGGGATAATGGTTTGGCAAATTTCATGATGGCTGCTAGCAAAATTATAGATTGCTCTTAAATTATTATAAGATCCAAATTTTTTATCGAGTTCTGTATTTTCTTTTTGTTTTAGAGATAATACGTTATTAACAAAAACAAAATTACTATATTTAGCACATCTCAGCGACATCGACATAGTCTGGCAGTAAATGCTGCTGTCGGCCTTGCCAGTTTTTTCAAGTAAGTTCCTTTTTACTAAACTTCCAGCCCCTCCAATATTCCTTAACGGTTTGATTTTGTTTAAGAGAATTTGGGTTATCGGTGCTTGAATTAACCTTGGCTGGATAGATAAATTTTTAGTAAAATTTTTTTCGTGTGCTGCTTCCCCCAGCCTTATACAAGCAACTTCTGCTCCAAATTTCCTACATGAATCGATCATTATCATAGTTGATTCCGGATGTAAAATCTCATTACCTTCTACAAAATGAACGTAGTCTCCCGTAGCTAGATTAACAGCTTTATTTACACTTATTGCTGGCCCTTGAGTTTGCTGAGTAATAATAGTTGTTCTTGGTAAATCATTAACGGCCAATTTGACAGTAGTTAAAGATTTGTCTTTTGAACCGTCATCAATAATGATAAACTCTTTTGTAAAAAAGCCAGTTGTGTTTTTTAGTGATTCTATTAAGTAGGGAATGTTGTTCTCATTATTCTTTAAAAGGACTATATAAGTACATTTTGGCATATTAAAGTTACTATATTACACAAGAAATGATTAAAATTAGCTGTTATAAAACCACACAAGAAAAACTCTCAAGAGCATTTTGTAATCTTGCAGAAAAATGCTATCATAGCGCTATTAAGATATTTGTCTATACAAACAGCAAAGAGCAGGCTTTTGAACTGGATACTGTCTTATGGATATATTCTAGGAAACAATTTATCCCGCATGGAACTATATACGATACATGGCCGGAAAAACAACCCATTTTAATTGGTCCGGAGTTAAAAAACTTTAATAATTCATCAAGCATGATAATAATTAACCCCGATGAAAGTAAAATCTTGTCTGTTCTCTCGGTAAATGCAAATTTTGATGTGAATAAATGTGAACGGTTATTTTTACTGTATGATAACGTTAATTTGCTATCAAATCAAGATATAGATAACATAATCGTTAAATCATCACTCTCTAATTTTAGACTTGATTTTTACGTACAAAGTGATAATAACGCATGGCATGTGCAACGTAACGTATTACAGGATAATTGAACTAGGGAATAGCAATAAGGTCACATTATAATTTAAAAAGCCTAGGTTGGTATAATTAGAAAGCAAATTAACCTTAGTTAGATTATAATCCCCCATTATAATAGGGTTATGGTAGGGTTTAAATAACAATAGTTATTTAATATTTGTTAAAATAATTTTTTACCGGTGATGGCAAAAGTTTTAGTAGTTGAAGATAACGAGTTAAACTTAAAGTTATTTTGCGACTTATTAACGATAAAAGATCATGAGGTTATTCTTTCAAAAGATGGTTTCAATATATTGGAAATTGTTATTGAGCAGTTACCGGATCTTATATTGATGGATATACAATTAGCTGATGTTTCAGGTTTAGATTTAATAAAAATTTTAAAAAATAATCCCAAAACAAATAAAATCCCCATTATAGTTATAACTGCATTTGCTATGAAAAATGAAGTAATGAGGATTTCAGAGTCTGGTTGTGATTTATACCTTTCAAAACCAGTATCTATTGACAATTTCTTTTTTTCTGTGGAAAGGTTTATAAGTAATAATAATACTGTTTAAATATCATGACTGCCACAATATTAGTAGTAGACGATTTAGAACCTAATGTTAAATTATTAGAAGCTAAATTATTGGCAGAATATTATACTGTATTTACTGCAAGCAATGGGGTTGCAGCACTTGAAATGTTAGCTCAAAACAGGATAGATATCGTTTTGCTAGATGTAATGATGCCGGGAATGGACGGCTTTGAAACATGTAGAAAGATTAAACAAAACCCCGAAACAACTCATATACCTGTAGTTATGGTTACTGCTCTCTCCGATATTGAGGATAGAGTAAAAGGACTCGAAGCAGGAGCAGATGAGTTCCTTACCAAACCAATCAATGATACTGCGCTTTTTGTTAGGGTAAAATCTTTGGCTCGAATGAAAACTGTAATCGATGAATTAAAGCTTAGGAATAATATTAACGCTGAACTTGGGGCTACTGTTGTCGAACTGAAAGATGATTTTTCCGAGAGTAAAATATTGTTACTTGATGATGATTTGGTTCAGGCAAAGAATATTAAAGATAATCTTTCTGAAATTTCCAGTCAAGTTAAGGTTTTAACATCGCCAAATGAAGTTGATAGTCTGGGTGCATTTATCCCCGATATTGTAATTATAAGCTGTCAAATAAGTACTGCTGATCCCCTTCGAGTTGCTGTAATGCTTCGTACAAAACCAGTTTTAAAACATTCAGCAGTTATGATGCTTGCTGAAGAAGAAGATATAGCGATAGTTATTAAAGGTATGGAGCTCGGGGTTAACGATTATTTTATGTACCCTGTTGATAAAAGTGAATTAAAAGCAAGAGTTAAAACTCAACTTAGAAGAAAACGTTATCAAGATGATTTACGTGCAGAGCTGGAAGAAAGTGTTGATCTGTCAACAAAAGACGGCTTAACTGGCGTATTTAACAGAAGGTATTTTGATATTCATGTCAGGCAAATAGTGGAGAAGAGCAAAGAAACCAATAAACCAGTTTGTATTATGATGTTTGATGTAGATCACTTTAAACAAGTTAATGATACTTACGGTCATCCCGCTGGTGATGCTGTTCTAAAAACCTTAGCATCTACCTTAAAATCTTCCTTTAGGATTACAGATCTAATAGCAAGATATGGAGGGGAAGAATTTATAGTCCTACTAAATAATATTGATCTACAAAACTGCCTTCCAGTAGCTGAAAAAACACGTAGTCTAATAGAAGGAACAGAATTTACCATTCCAGCGCAGGTAAGTGTTATACATAAAACAATTTCCATAGGTGTAGCCGAATATCATCAAGGTGATACTGTAGAGGAATTTATTAGTAAAGCTGACAAGGCTTTATACGAAGCAAAAGAAACAGGAAGAAATAAAGTAGTTGCGAGTAAGTGAGCTTTCCTGTATGTATCTTTTTTTAATATGTAAATTTCGTCTAAGAGGAAATACAGAAACCGATACAGCAGTTTATAATTTTCAGCTTTTAAATTATTTTTAGAATAACTTAATTATAATATGTTTACTTATTCTTCTTATTGCTCATCTAATTAATCTAAACCTAAAAATATTTTATAATGTTATTAAAATCTGGAATTATTGTTGCTTTTTTTACCATGCTTTCCAGAATTTTCGGCTTAGCCAGGGAGTTATTTATTGCGGCAACTTTTGGATCAAGTGCTATTGCAGATTGCGTGAATGTTGCTTTTAAATTCCCTAATTTATTTAGGAGAATTTTCGGGGAGGGCGCTTTATCGATAGTTTTTATTCCTATTTTTAGTCAAAAATTACTAGAATCTAGAGAGTCAGCGCGCAAGTTTAGCGGGGAAGTATTAACCCTATTACCCGTTGTACTTATTCTATTAACTCTTATAATGCAGGCAGCAATGCCATACCTTATGGCTATAATCGCTCCTGGTTTTTATGAAGTATCGGAAAAGTATGAGCTGGCAGTTTTACTGTGCAGGATAACAACTCCTTATTTAGTCTTTATATCAATTACTGCGATATTAGGCGGTATGTTAAATTCGGTTAAAAACTTTGCTGCTTTTGCTTTTACTCCAGTAATTATGAATGTGTGTGTTATATTATTTACTTATTTTTTTGAGGGTAAATTAACAGCTCATTTTGCCATATCTTATTCGCTAATTCTGGCAGGGGTTTTACAAGTCGCTTTTATGTGGTTTTATGTATCTAAAGCAAGATTAACCTTTTCTCCGTCTCTTAACTTTTGTAATGATCCTGATGTAACAAAATTGCTTAAAAATATGGGACCTGCCGCTATGAGTTCTGGTGCTCAGCAGGTTAATTTATTCGTATCACAATCTATTGCCAGTTTTATTCCTGGTGCTGTTTCAATCTTATCTTATGCTGAAAGGTTATATCAGCTTCCCCTTGCTATTATCGGTGTAACTTTTGGCACTATTTTATTACCGGAACTCTCCCAAATTTATCAAAAGAAAGATATTACAAGTGCTAATAATTTACAAAATAATGCAATAATTATATCTCTTGTCCTTTCTGTTCCAGCTACAATAGGGTTGTTTGTGTTAGCAAATCCTATTATTCATTTAATATACGAGAGAGGGGTTTTTGTTTCCGAGGATACGATTAAAACAGCAAATGCACTTGCTGCATTTTCGCTAGGGTTACCGGCTTTTGTAATAGCAAAAATATTAACGCCTATTTTTTATGCTCATGGAGATACTAAAACTCCTATGCGTATTACTATTTATTCTTTGCTTGTTAATACATTTCTTAATATAGTGTTAATGATTCCGTTTGGCCATGTAGGCATTGCTATGGGTTCTAGTATTGCTGCTTGGTATAATGTTGGATTATTGAATAAATATGCAGAAAATTGTGGAGATTTTAAAATTTTTACTAAGACTAAACACTGTATTTACAAAATAGGAGTAAGTGCTTTTGTGATGATGTTAGTGTTATTTCTTTCTAATTATTTTTGCCAAGATTTATATTATTCTGACAATTTGTTTATCAAAACTTTAGCATTGTTTTTTACTATTTTTATAGCTGGTATGGTTTACATGCTAATATTGTACTTTTTTAAACTACACTTAATTTTCATGAAAAAAGCTCATGGGTAAGCAAACAAATTATCAAGATTTGCTGAAGCTAGGAGCAATAGTTACAATGGTTGTAGATCATTTAGGGGGGTATTTTTTTCCTGAAATGATGGCATTAAGGGTGGTAGGTAGGTACGCTATGCCCATATTCGGGTTTTTTGTGGGTTATAACTTTAAAAATTCAGTAAATTTTTACATACTGTTTTATGGAGTGATATTATACTTAGTATCTACAATTTTTATAATTGAATCTTTTTTTCCTGCAAATATTTTAATCTCTCTTTTTTTAGGACAACTTTACCTTTCTTTTTTTTATAAGCAGTTTCACAGTTTAACAAAAGGATGGTTGCATTTTATCATTCTGGTTATTTTATCTCCTTTTGCCTCGTATCTTTTTGATTATGGTTCATTAGTTATAGGAATAATTATTATAGGTTATATGGTTAAGGCAAAATCTATAGATCTCAAAATTGCTGCTTTTGTTATTGCTTATGTTTCTTTATTACATACAGTAGTTAATTTTTCTGATTTAAGTAAGGCCAATTTATTGTTTTGTGGTGTGGTTGCAATAATGGTGTATTTATCGTTATCTTATGGCAATTTTGAAAAAAAGGTTGCGCTTAATATAAGGCCTATAACACGTCATGCGTTACTGATTTATTGCCTCCATATATTAATTATCGAATTTATCTGGAGATATTATTATGTTGGCTAATTTATTCTTGACTAATTGAGAATTCTAACTATATTTTACAAAGATATTTATACGAAAATTATTTTTAATAAGGTTTCTAGGTTGTGTCTAAAAAAAGGAATAAAAATCTTTTGGTTAAGCTGGTTAGCACTGCTGGTACAGGGTATTTTTTAGTGAAAAAACGTAATCCCAAAACCGTAACAGAAAAACTTGCTTTTAAAAAATATGATCCAAAAGTTCGTAAGCACGTAGAGTTTAAAGAAGAAAAAATTAAATAAATTAATGAAGTTATGGCAGTTAAAATTCGTTTAGCTAGAGGCGGAGCAAAAAAAGTTCCTTATTATAGAGTAGTAGTTGCTGATGCCCGTGCTCCAAGAGACGGCGATTTTATTGAAAAAGTCGGTACCTATAACCCTATTCTAAAAAAAGATGATGAGAATCGAGTAACTTTTAAGAAAGATCGCATAGAATATTGGCTGGGGCAAGGAGCGCAACCTACCGAGCGTGTTATTAAATTTATTCAGGCTGCCGGTATTAAACTTCCTGCTTCTATTGAAAAGAAAGTAGCTGCAAAAGTTAAGGGGCAGGTTAAAAAGCCTTCTAAAAAAGAGCTAAAGAATACTGCAAGCTAACATTCCATAATTAGAGTTAAAATTTAGCGAGTTTAACATAATTATTATAGTGGTAGAAGTTGCAATATTTTCTAGGCGGTTTTCTTATATTATATTGGTAACTTCTGTTTTTGCCTGAAGGTTACCTAGTAAGTCTTGAAAAGTTTGATTTTTGAGGTAATATTTCATATTAATACTTAGCCGGATTAGCTCAGTGGTAGAGCAACCGCCTTGTAAGCGGTCGGTCGTCAGTTCGAATCCGACATCCGGCACCACCTTTATTAAGATCAGTGTTTTAGTAGATTTTAATGGGTGACTTAAGTGGATTTATATCTGTTATAAAGATAACGATAGAAAGAAAATATCTAGGGACATTTTTAAATTGATTTTTTATTGGTTGCTATCAATTTTAACTTTTCTCTTAAAATTATTATTGATTGAAGAAAAACCTACACCTTTGTATATTTTGCTAAATACATTATCTTCTATGCATAATCTAAGCTTATAAATGATAGAAACTGGCCCTTACTATAAATTTATACAATTTCAACCGAACTATTAACAGTAACTTGTTCTCCTATTGAATCAACAGATATTTCTTCATCTTGGACATTAGTATGCATGGAAACCATCTCGATCATTTTTGGTTTTGGCTCGTGATCATTTGCTGAAAAACAACAACTTAATTTATATTTTATTTGTTCTAACCAGGACTTTTTTTCTGCGACTTCTAAAGGTTTTTTTATTGTATGCTCTACTTTAATTCTTGCTTTCACTGCTTCTACTTGTCTTAATCTTTGCGTTTCTTGTGTTATTACTTCTGCTGTTCTAGTTATTCCAATTACTAATTCTTCCAGTTCTTCTAATTTTTCCAATCCTGGTATCACTCCATTTTCTAAAGCTACTTTTTGTAGTCCCAGTTGTTTTTTTGCTTCTCGCACAAGCAGATGTTCTTTGAAAAAAAATCCTCCTGGTAATAACTTTGTAGCTTGTTTATTTGCTAATTCTAATGACACTACTCCTTCTTTTAGTTTATCTAATACTTCAGTTAGCCGTAGTTTTTCTAATTGTTTCTTATGCTCTAACTGAATTAGAACCTCTCTTACTTGTTGTTCCTGATATTCCTTAAACTTTTGAAGCTGTTTTTGCCTCTCTTCTTCCCGTTTTTGCCTTTCTACTCTTGCTAAAACGTCAGCATTATATTTATCATAATATTCCTTCAGCTTTTGCTGCTTTACTCTTTCCTCTTCCTCCTCCCGAGCTATCCTCTCGCGTTCAAGCCTGGCCTCTTCCTCCTTGCGAGCTAACCTTTGCTCTAGCTCCAGCCTTTGTCTCTCTTCCTCCTCTAAAGGTGGCTCTAGTTCCTGCACGTGCCTTTCCTCTGCTACCTCTAAATCCAGGTTTCCCACTCCTACGCGCTGCTCCTCAAGTTCTCCAAGGTCCTCTGCGTCCAGTAGTTGCCTATCATCCTCTTCTTCTAAATGCGGCTCTATATACTCCACCGCAGGTTCTTCGCGCAACTCCAGCCTTTGTCTCTCTTCCTCCTCTAAATGCGGCTCTAGT
>Ga0214919_10000299_pt1 | contig 84777 bp, 76 predicted proteins | sample LL1503_MetaG_FD_177994 | JGI IMG/M metagenome (GOLD analysis project Ga0214919, IMG submission 177994) | Freshwater microbial communities from Lake Lanier, Atlanta, Georgia, United States - LL-1503 | ecosystem: Environmental > Aquatic > Freshwater > Lake | place: USA: Georgia | collected...
CCTCGGCCAGCAAGACATCAAATCCCTCTTGATTGAGGTAGCGACGCAGCAGGTCACGAATGCGCGCATCGTCATCGACCACCAGCACTTTGTCGAGTCGTTTGTCAGGTAGGTTCATGTCTATTCAAACCAGAGTGATGGAGAAGGAATGGGTTTTATTGCGCGGTCCAGCCGCCATCCATGTTCCACGCCACGCCGCGCACGTTGTTGGCCGCAGCCGAGCAGAAAAATACCGCCAAAGCGCCCAACTCTTCAGGCGTGGTGAATTGCATCGAAGGCTCTTTTTCTTGCAGCAATTGTTTTTTGGCTTCTTCGTTGGTCAAGCCCATGGCCAAAGCCTTGGCGTCCACTTGCTTTTGCACCAAGGGGGTCAAGACCCACCCTGGGCATATGGCATTGCATGTCACGCCAGAGGTGGCGTTTTCGAGGGCGGTGACTTTCGTCAAGCCCACAACGCCATGCTTGGAAGCTACATACGCTGACTTTTCTGCAGAGCCCACCAAACCATGGGTAGACGCTACATTGATGATGCGGCCCCAGTTGGCCGCCTGCATCGCTGGCAGCGCCAAACGTGTGGCATGGAATGCACTGCTCAGGTTGATGGCAATGATGGCATCCCATTTTTCGATAGGGAAATCCTGGATCGGTGCCACATGTTGAATGCCGGCGTTGTTAACCAGAATATCGATACGGCCAAAGGTCTCGGCTGCGAATTTCATCATCGCTTCGATTTCGCTGGCGCGACTCATGTCTGCGCCGTGGTAGGCCACTTTCACACCCAAGGCACGAATTGCAGCTTGCGCGCCTTCTGTGTCTCCAAATCCGTTCATGACAATGTTGGCGCCTTGTTGTGCCAGTGATTTGGCGATGCCCAAACCGATGCCACTGGTGGAACCCGTAACGAGTGCTGTTTTACCTTTGAGCATGGGTGCTTCTCCGTGAGTTGCTTTGAATCGACGCGTAATAGTTCATTATCGCGCGCTTGGCCCCCCTTTTTGAAGGCACACTTGGGTTTTGCCCTGACTTGATATTTTATGAAACAGCCGAGTTTTGCCCATGTCGAATGCCCCGATCCTCAAGGTCACCACCGAATGGCTTATGTGCGTTGGGGGGATCCGCTTGCCTCCCACTTGGTGGTTTGTGTCCACGGTCTGACCCGCCAAGGGCGCGATTTCGATGCGTTGGCGCAAGCTTTGGTGGCTCAGTCACCACATCCATTGCAAGTGATCTGCCCGGATGTGGTGGGCCGTGGGCAAAGTGACTGGCTGCCCAAGCCTGAAGGCTATCAAATTCCGCAATATGCATCCGATATGGTTGCCTTGCTGGCCCACCTGCAGTTGCAAGCGCCGGTTCAGACCCTGGACTGGGTGGGCACCAGCATGGGCGGGTTGATTGGCATGGTGGTGGCCGGGCAGGCAGAGCTGATAAAGCCTTGCTGTATCAGGCGCCTGGTGCTGAACGATGTGGGGCCAGTCGTGTCCTGGCCATCCATAGAACGCATGAAAACCTATGTCGGCAAGACAGGCCGTTTTGAGAGCCTCGAGGAAGCAGCAGACGCCATGTGGGCCATCTCGCAAAGTTTCGGGCCGCATACCCGCGAGGTGTGGCTGGCCTTGTCTGCGCCCATGCTCAAGCGCCAAGCCGATGGCAGCTTGACGCTGAACTATGACCCGGCTATTGGCGAGTCGATTCGCGCTGTGACGCAAGAGTCCACCGTGGCAGCCGAGCAGATTCTGTGGCATCTGTATGACCAGATCACGGCGTCCACCTTGTTGCTTCGGGGTGCGCAATCCGATCTGCTGACCGCAGACACGGCCAAGGCCATGCAAACGCGCGGCCCCCACGCTCAGTTGATCGAGTTTGCTGGCATCGGCCATGCGCCCACCTTGACCAGCGCAGATCAAATTCAGGTGGTGGCCGATTTTTTGCTCTGTGAGTAAATGACAACAAAGCAGGTAAGCTCAAGTCCAAATTCACATGTAGCGGATGAAAGTATCTGAATTACCCCAACAGCCCAACGCAACTGCCGTGATGCGAGGCGATGTGGTGCCCACGGTGTTGACGGTAACTGCGCATGATTTGCCCTCGCAATCAGGCGATCTGGCGCGTGCCCGTGCTTTTGCAGAACCCTTGCTCGCCCATGAAAACTTGGGTACGGGTGAAAACGTCTTGGCGCACGCCGATGCCGTGGCTGGCATTTTGCAGGCCATTGGTGGATCCGAATCCATGCAAGCGGCCAGTTACTTGGTTTACACCTGTGAGCACTTGAACAAGCCTTTTGAGGTGATTGCCAAAGCGTTTGGCGAAAATTTTGCCAACCTGGCCGTAGAAACCACCAAATTGGTGCACGTGCAGCGTTTGTCGCGGGCCGCCAGCCATGGGGCTCAGCTCAATGCCGATCCGAAGTTGCAGACCGAGAATGTGCGCAAAATGCTGCTGGCCTTCAGCCGCGACTTGCGTGTGGTCATGTTGCGCTTGGCTTCTCGCATGCAGACCCTGCGCCACTACGCGGCCAGCAAGCGCCCCGTGCCGGCCAATTTGGCCAGTGAATCTTTGAGCGTATTTGCCCCATTGGCCAATCGTTTGGGAATCTGGCAGATCAAGTGGGAAATGGAAGACCTGGCCTTTCGTTTTCTGGAGCCCGAAACCTACAAGCACATTGCTTCGTTGTTGGACGAGAAAAGAACGGAACGTGAAAGTAATATGCAGGCGCTTCGCATGCAACTGCAGTCGGAGTTGATTGCTAAGGGGGTTCAGGCGATTGTGCAGGGGCGACCGAAACACATTTACAGCATTGTGCGCAAAATGCGCGGCAAGTCGCTGGGGTTTGACCGCGTCTTTGACATTCGCGCCTTGCGCGTGGTGGTGCCCAATGTGGCCAGTTGTTACGAAGCCTTGTCATGGGTGCATGAACGTTTCACGCCTGTTCCGGAGGAGTTTGACGATTACATTGCCAAGCCCAAAAACAACGGTTACCAGTCACTGCATACCGTGGTGCGGGATGCTTCTGGTGCGCCCATCGAAATACAGATTCGCACCCAAGCAATGCACGACCATGCCGAAAGCGGTGTCGCAGCCCACTGGGCTTACAAAGAGGCCGGAGCCAAAGGGTATACCGGCATCAGCGCAAACAGCGAGTACGACGCCAAGATAGCCGTGTTGCGCCAGTTGTTGGCTTGGGAGCGTGACATTTCGGGGCATGCCCATCAACAGGTTCAAGACAAAGCCTTATTTGAAGATCGAATTTATGTGTTGACGCCCGATGCGGCAATTGTTGAATTGCCCCAAGGTGCAACGCCAATTGACTTTGCGTATACGGTGCACACCAATTTGGGCCATCGGTGTCGGGGTGCGCGTGTCGATGGTGTGCTGGTGCCTTTGCATACTGCTTTGCAAAATGGCCAAACTGTCGAGGTCAACGCCATCAAAGAGGGCGGTCCTTCGCGGGACTGGCTGAACGCCGAATTGGGTTATTTGGTCAGTCCAAGGGCCAAGGCCAAGGTGCGTGCCTGGTTCAATGCCCAGATCACCCATGAAAACATTGCCAAGGGACGTGAGGCCGTTGAAAAACTGCTCCAGCGTGAAGGCAAAACAGCCATGAAGTTGGACGACTTGGCTGACCAATTGGGATTCAAATCGGCAGAAGGTTTGTTTGAGGTGGTGGGTAAAGACGAATACTCATTGCGCAACATAGAGACCTTGCTCAAGCCGCCCGAACCTGCGCTGACGCCTGACGAAATTGTGCTGCTTAAAAAGTCGCGTGGGTCCAGCAAAAATCAACCTAACGGTGTGCTGGTGGTGGGGGTTGATTCATTGCTGACGCAATTGGCGCGCTGCTGCAAGCCTGCGCCACCCGACGTGATCAGCGGTTTTGTGACGCGCGGCAAGGGCGTGAGTATTCACCGGCAAGATTGCAGTAATTTCAAAGAATTGGTTCGCCGTGATCCGGGTCGGGTGATAGAGGTGCGGTGGGGTCAGTCAAAAGGCGGCGATGCCTCGGTGTACCCCGTGGACGTGGCCATTGAGGCAACCGACCGTCAGGGCTTGCTGCGCGATATCTCCGAAGTGTTTGCCAAAGAAAAGATGAATGTGATCGGCGTGCAAACCCAATCCCTCAAAGGGATTGCCTGGATGACATTCACGGTAGAAGTGTCGGATTCCGGCTTGCTGCAGCGGGTGCTGATGCAAGTCAGTCATGTTCGCGGCGTAGGCTCTGCCCGCCGCCGATAATGACTGTTTTGTCTGATATGATTGAGCCATCGAATTTGTAGGCGCGTAGCTCAGCTGGTTAGAGCACCACCTTGACATGGTGGGGGTCGTTGGTTCGAGTCCAATCGCGCCTACCAACAAACACTATTGATCAAGCACTTGGCGGAAACGCTAGGTGCTTTTTTCTTTGCGGCTTGACATTTGTATGACCAACGGCTTTAAAAGCCACCGTGTTGGAGGGTTTGATCTGACCTATGCCGAAATCCAGCCTCATCCCTTCATGCGCAGAGGTTTGAGCGATACAGCTCATCACAATTCCAGGGTTTCCCCCAGAATTAGCATGCCAGAGGGGATTTAAAAATTTTTACGTATTTTTTGCGCTGCTATTGCTTTCAACACTGCTCAACAGCAGCAATTCATTGCGGCACGCAATACTCGTCAGGCTAAAAGTCAAAGTATGGGTTAAGGTAGATATGACTGTTGCTGCAGTATTAAATTCCAGTTGGGGTAAACCGCTCTCTATAAATAAAACAACAACAGCCGTTGGTGTTCGTAAACAATGGGTTTAGGGTGGCGGGAATTACTTGTATTTCAATAGCGGATTTTTTTCGCAATAACTTTTAATTCACAAATGTGCACCATCAACATTTGACGAACCAAGGATACTTCCCAATGACCAAGACCCGTCGTCTGCTGCTCGGTATTGCAGCAATGAGCCTTCTCCCCATCGCCGGGCATGCGCAGGAGTGGCCGACCAAGCCGGTCCGGATCATTCTGCCCAGCGCGCCCGCCAGCAGCCCGGATCGGCTCACGCGCCTGATCGCCGAGCGGCTCAGCAAGCAATGGGGCCAGCCGGTGATCGTCGACAACCGCCCCGGTGCGAGCACCCGTATCGGGGCGTCTGAGGTCGCCCGCTCGGCCCCCGATGGCTACACGCTGCTGTCGACCTTCGGCACTCACACCATGGCCAAGCTCCTGAATCCCGACACGCCCTATGACCCGGTCACCGACTTCGCCGCGATCACGCAATATGCGACGCCCGAGGTGGTGATGCTCATCCGTTCCGATTCGCCTTACCGGTCCTTGAGTGATCTCGCGATCGGCTACAAGACCTCCGGAAAGCCGATGCAATACGGTCACTTCGGCAACGGCTCCAGTTTCCACTTCTACGGTCTGGTAGTCGGCCGCAATGCCGGCATCGAGGTGGTGCCCATCCCTTACAAGGGCGAGGCCCTGCATCTGGCCGACCTGTTGGGCGGACATCTGGAAGTGAGCTTCAACTCGGTGGGCACGGCCTTGCCGCATATCCGGTCGGGCAAGGTCCGGGCGCTGGCGATCGTCGCGCCGGGCCGCTCGAAAGTGCTCCCCGATGTCCCCACCTTCACCGAACAGGGCTATGAGGGCATGGAGCGCGGTGGATGGTTTGGTTTCATGGCACCGGCCGGCACTCCGCCCACCGTCGTGGAGAAGGTCTCGCGGGACATCCGGGCCATCGTCGCGGAGCCTTCGATGACCAAGCTCATGCGCGATCAGGGCATCGAACCCGTTACCTCCAGCCCGAAGGAGTTCGAGAAAGCCATTCCGCTGGAGGTGCAGCAATGGCGCAAGCTCATGAAGGAATTCAACGTGACTGGAAGTTGAACAGGGCCATTACCTTCGTCACGCAAACCCCTCCAGCGTTAAGGCGACGTAGCCAAGGTCCCTATTGAACTCATCGTAGTCATCAGCATAAATTGAATGTAGGTCACCAAACAAACTGTGCCCCTGGCTGTAATCTTTTTGCTTGAGCACTAGTGAAATTTAGATTCCTGTTTTGAGGAGTCGTAAAAAATTTTTATCGTCGAGGTTGATGAATGCCGTATTTCGTTGCGTTATTTTTCATGGCCATCGGAGTAGCATTCGTGAGAAGTCACGGTAGATTAGATCAACAAACACAAGCAAATAGGGCGAGGTGTTGGATCTCTTGGGACGGTGTGCCAACAATTCAATATCAACGGTCTTCAACTCTAAAATCTAATTCATTGAAACAAAGAATGTTGCACTTCACTTTTAAAACAGCCGGGCAACAAAGTTTTATTTGGTGAATTCTTATTGATCAACTCTCGCTTTTGCTCGGGGTATTCAGAGCTTTCCAAACCAGAGCAGCCCAATGATTTCTTGGCAGGCCAAAATTGGAACTGTGGCGTGTTTAATGTTGTGCGTGACTTGAAGCGCCAAACATAGATAGCTCTGTTTATAGACAAAAATCTCATCAAATATAAAATTTTAAAACTTTGTATCTTTCGGTGTACATTAAACAGCCTTCAGTTCCGTTTTTCATTGCCCAAAGTTTTGCAAACCAGACTGTATTGCGTAGCCAGCTTAAAAGGCAAGTCATTTTATAAAGATTAAATATAATGCCCAAGTTTATTAAAATAGTATTTTTAGGTATGGTTGCGTGGTTTGGCACTAATGTAGCCCATTCTTATGTGGTAAACAATTGCCTAAATTCATATGGTAGGTATGTGGGTTACTATGGTTATAGTTGTACTGCGATACCTACTCTCAACGAAGAAGCAACTATCCTGCTTGTATTGATTTTAATTGCCACATACTCGATTTGCATAAATCCAAAAAAGAAAATTAGTTAATTTAAAATATAATGATATTATACTCATCGAATTTATCAAGTGGTATTAGTGCTTTAATAAATTTAAATCCTGCATTATTTTTTATTTGTATTTTCTTTTTTCTGTGGTGGATACCTGCAAAAATAGATATTGGTCTTCTCTGTATATTTTTATCAATTTTATCAATTCCGAAATCAAAGATAAATTGGAGTAGGTCGATTAATTCTCGTGAATTTTCTGTTCTTGCTTTGTTGTTATTAAATATAATATCTTTTTTATTAAGTGATTCAGCTGGCCCGGGATTTATTTATGTGATAAATATGGCTGTTGGTGGTTACATATATTTGTTAATAGTGAGATCTAAATTTATTTCAAAGTTAATTAATTTTGTATATTTGGCATGGTTTATGGGTATAATTTTTCATGTAACTTTTTTTTGTATAAATGTATATAACAGAGGGCAGGCAATAGAGTTCTTCAATAGGTATGGAGACCAAATATTGAAAGTTCCAAATGATATAGCTTATTTCATGATTTCTGTACCGGTATCAATGGCAGTTGTTAAGCTTTTTTTTCGAAGGGCATGGATTTTAAATGCTTCTATAATTATTGCTATTGCATTTATCTATGCATCCTTAAAGTTTGGAGGTAGATCCACATTACTATATTCGTTACTACTGATTATTAGTGTTTTAGTAGACGGTAGAAGAAGTTTTAAAAAATTATTGATAATTGTTGGCGGATTTTTGTGCATTTATTTATATCTTAATTATGAAAGTCCCGAGCCAACTATTTATAGATTATTAAACTTGTCGCTATTTTGCGATGGCAGAATTCCGCAATGGATTCTGGCACTTGAAATCGGAATAAAGAACTTTTGGATAGGTGCTGGTTCGTTGGAATTTGGGAATCAATGGGGTAATTATATATCAAATCCAATAAATAATTCATGTTTCTATATTGACTCCAGAGCGATTGGTTGGCCCCATAATTTATTATTAGAGCAATTTGCATTTTCTGGCATATTTTCATTTGTATTGTTGTTATATTTGTTAAGTATAATATTTTTATCTTTTTTTAAATATTATTTAAAAAATACTCGTAAAAATTATTTTTTTAGTTCTGCAGTATTGATTTATATTTCATCCTGTCTTTTGGACTTAACATTCTATAGATTATGGGTCTCAATATGTTTTTTTATGATTTTACATGCAGTTGAATTTAGCTTTTCAAATGAATATTTAAGGAATTCAAATGAAACTTGATCAAATTTTAATTCGCGAAAACAACAACATTGATCTACTAAGATTGATGGCATCTATTTCTGTTATTTATTTTCATGGTTATTTTCTATCGCCCGAAGAAGATGCAGTTGATTTTATTTCTAAAATTTTAAAACAAGACAACTTAGGTTCTTTAGCGGTAAAATTTTTCTTTTTTATTAGTGGATTGTGTGTCTGCAATAGTTTGATGGAGGGGAAAAATATTAGATTTTTTTTAATTTCTAGATTTTTTAGAATAATCCCTGCTTATTTCTTTGTTGTAATTTTTTCTGCCTTATTAATTGGTCCAGTTGTTACTAATATTACACTTGCTGAGTACTTTACAAATTATCAAACATATGATTATATAATTTCTAATATTATGTTTAACACAAAGTTCTCGCTGCCGGGTGTTTTCGAAAAAAATCCATTTGCTTCAGGCATTAATGGATCTTTGTGGACTATTGTATATGAAATAGGTGCATATCTTGGATTGCTTTCGTTGTATATGATTGGAATATATCGATCTAAACTGATGGCATTTTTCATATCCATAATAATAATAATTGATTTAACCCAAGGGCATCATTTTATTTTTACATGGAGAGTAGCAAATCCAGAGATCGACTATTTAGTTGCATCATTTGTATTTGGTGCTATATTGGCAATATTTAAAAAGGAAGTAGATGTTGATGCGATTTTAATCGTCGGATTGCTTTTGTTATACTATTTATTATACAAGTCTAAGCAAAGCATATTTATATTTTATTCTTTAATATTTCTATTGATGTTGCTAATTTCAATACAGCCATGGTTTTTAAAATTGAGACCTAGATATGATCTGTCATATGGCGTTTATCTATGGGGTTTTCCGATTCAGCAATTAATTGTCTATGGTTTTCCTGATATCGGTGTATATTTTAATATTTTAATTTCTATAATTATATCTATTTTTGTTGCGTGGATTTCATGGGTATTTATAGAGAAGAAGGCTATTAATTATGGAAAAAATATTCTTTAAAATTTCTCTAGTAATATATTTTATTATTGTATTTATTGGGTGACACTGAAGAATCTCCTCAACCTGTATAAATACTTATTTTTAGGATAATTCTTAAAGAGTAAAATTATAAATAGATATCGAATACGAGCTTTTAACAAGGGTTACTGGAGCCTGTATTTCAATAGCCGTAGACTTCTTGGATTCAGAATCGGAGGCTAGTTATGTTTGGAGTTTGACGGTAGCCATAGATTTGCAAAAGTGGCCAGGTCGAACAGGTTCAAGCAAAGATCGATTGTGGCTGCGTCCAGGGCATAAACCGTGTTCTTGAGTTCGAGCCCCAATTTCACGTTCAAGTGAAGTTTGCTAGCGCGACAGATCAAAAGCGCCGGCACTACGGACCAGATGACCTCGCTCCGCGATCTTTTGGCATCAGCCAGGATGATTCGTGAACTCTATGGCGAAAGTCCCCAGCGAATAGCTTGCTCGCTTTGGCCGTCAGAGTCAATTCGATGTCGCGAAGGCTTTCGTGAAATTCCAGTTGAGCAAAGGCCATTACCAATCATCCCTCGACTTGATTCAAGAACGTTGCCCATTTTTCAATGCCGCCCTCAGTTCCGCAGAAAGCGTCTTGTATTTTAATTTCCGGACAACACAAAATGCCCACTGTGAAATCTTAAACGATCCCAGATCTACTGAATCCATACATTTCTAATATTGAGTGCATGATTTTGATTAGCCTTGCGCCCCCGTAATCATGAAGCACATCAAAGAAATATGTAAAGCTGTTGCTTATGATTTGACGATGTTAGTTCAAGATTCACCTCACGGAAATTTTACTCAGAAGTATTGCGTCTGTGAGAGGGTCCGAACAACACTTGTTCTTATATGTTTTGAACGATGAACGATGAACGATGAACGATGTGCGAGGGGAGGGGGCAGGTCACCACCATCTGATCGTTGCAAAATACTTCCCTTAGCAAACACTATTTAATCAAGCACTTGGCGGAAACGCTCGGTGCTTTTCTTATGGGAGGATCAGCCAATTTGATGCAAGTGATTCGCTTGCACAAGTCGCATCGACTATTGGCTTAATTGGACACGGATTTCAGGAGGTAGTCGACCAAGGAGCGGTCGAGATTGGTGCTTTGCAGCATCATGGCCGCAGCACCATCGCGCTGAATTTGCGCGGCAGCCAATTTGGCGGTTTCAGCCGCATAGTCCGCGTTCATGATGTTGCCATAGGCCGCAGAGTAATTCATGACGGTGTCACTGGCGACGGTGTACTGGGAGTCCATGACGTTGGACATGGCGCCAATATAGGTTTGGTAGGTATTGACTGTGGCCAGCGCTGCATCTATCGAAGCAACCGCAGTGCTGGCCACTTGGTAAGTGGATATGCTGAGGTTAGTGCTATCAATTTCCAAACTGGAGGCAGTGATTTCTTCAAAACTGATTGTTGTGCTGTCACCCGAATTTACCCCTGTTTGGATGTCCATCTCTGTGTCTGCTGCCGCTGAGGACATCAATGAGGTGCCATTCCAAGTGGCATTGGTCGAGATAGTATCAATCGCATCGACGTAAGCGGTAATGGCGCTTTCGTAAGCGGTCCGCTCTGCAGCGGTAATCGTGTCACTTTCTGCGCTGACTGCAGCTTCACGCATATAACCCAAGATATCCACGATCTGGGTCAAGGCCGAGTTGACGGTTTGCGTGACCGCGCTGCCCTGGGCGAGGTTGGTCAGCACGGAGTTATAAGAACCGATTTGGGTTTTGAGGTCGTTCGCGACCGCCAGGCCGCCCACATCGTCGGCCACGCTGTTGACGCGCAAACCCGTGCTCAGTCGCTGGGAGGCTTGGCTGATGGTTTTATTGGCTTGAGTTAAGCCCATCAAGGCATTCAAGCTGTCTATATTTGTTACGTTCGTCATGGTGCATCCTTGGGATGAGGCAAAAGCCAGAGGCAATTACAAAAGCTTGACCATAACGGAGTCTGAACCGAACTTGAGCGAATTTTGCTTGCTTTGCGTGCTTTACAGATTTGCCTTGGTTTTCATGATTTACACTTTTTGCGCTCTTTGCATCAATAGTTGCTCAAGTTTTTCAGGCATGCTCACAAGACGTCGATTCACCCAGGAGCCTCGCATGTCCAGACGACCACGTCACATTGATTTATTTGAGACCGTGCAACGCGATGCGGATTTACTCTCGGGGGGTAAATTGGAAATGATTTTGGTGTTGTTTGAAAATCTGAGCTCCGCGCTATTGGCGGCCCAGGGGCATGGGTCCCACATGGCTTTGGAGCGGCAGCACCAATCCCTGTCTCGGGCGCAAAGAATCATCAAAGGATTGCAGCTGACCTTGAATGTCAGCCACCAGCCTTTGTTGGGTTCATCCTTGAGACAGCTGTATGGCTATATGGGTGCACGCTTGTGGCACGCCACCGTGCACAAGGACCACCATGCGGTCAATGAAGTCTTGGGGCTGACGCGAACCTTGTCGGATGCCTGGAAAAATTTGTCACCCACGGAGAGATTGCCCGGTGAAGCTGGATTGAGGTCCTCAAAACCTCGGTTTTTCGCTTCTGCTTAAATTGAATAGTCTTGTTGAATTCACGAGACGCGGATCAGTCTCCAGCCGTTGTCCATCTTGCGAAACATGAAGTTGCGCTCTAGATTTCTGGACTTTTTCAGGTAGTACGAAAGTGAGCGAAGACTTTGCGCTTTTTTGAAGTCATCAAAAAAAATACACTCTCCAACGTCCAATGCACTCAATATAGAAATATATTCGCTGGTACGTATGCTTTGTAATTCAATTTTCTCAATGATCATGGCTTGATACCTTTCACCCTTAGTGGTTCATGAAAGGTATCGACCGAAGTCGACTTAACTTGAGCTTTAAAAGGGGTGGTTTTTTTAAGCAGGTTCTCCAAACCGAATGCCTACTTTGGCCATCGCATCCACGGTCGCGGGTCCCCAGCGTTGGGCAATTTCTTCCCCGCTGGATTTGGCGTGGTAAACAGCGTCCTGTGTATCGCCAGGTTCAGGCTGGATCATGACCAGCAGACGGCCTAATTCGGTTCCAACATTTTTGAAGTCACGGTAAATGCCCGACGGCACAGAAACAAAATCTAAGGGCTCAAGGACGGTGGAAAACTGCCCTTCATCGCCCCAGATAATTTCAAATTGACCTTGCACACAAAAGAAATTTTCTACTGCGCCTGTGTGTTTGTGCAGCCCTGCGCTGTCACCCGGAGGGCATTCAGCCAAGGTGATCGTCAATCCAGGCGCCCCTTTGACCGGCGCTATTTTGCTCCGCCCCTCCCAACCTTGGGGTGACATGATGGGCATGACCTTGTCAGGCGACATCATGAGCATGGCCTCAGGGGGAATACCCTCAGAATGATTCATGGAGTCCTTGTAAGGCACTAAATCTGCGTACCGTGCGACACGCTGGGGCACCGTAGCGTCAATTGGATTGCTTTTTGTCATGGGTAGTTCTCCATTAATTAGTTTGATATGCCGTGATGCTTGCTTAGTCGATCTGAACGCTCGTCATCTTGACGAGAAGCTCTCCTTGCGTTCGATCTGCCTTCAAAAATTCGACGAATTGGTCCACCGTCATGGTTGCGGGCAGAAGACCCTGCGGTTCTACGAATTCTTTGCGGAAAGTCGGATCCTGAATGATCATCGTCAGCTCCTGATTCAGCCGATCCATTACCGCTCGCGGTGTTCCGGGCGGCCCAAATGCACCAAACCATGTCTCGATCGAGAATTTGATTCCCATCTCGCCAAGTGACGGTACATTGGGAAATTGCACCAGTCGGTGATTACCAAGCACGGCGAGGGGGACAATCTTGCCCGTTTTGATGTGTTGGGTCAGTATGCCGCTGGCCAGCATGCCAACACTGTGTTCTCCCGCGAGGGCCGCCTGCAGCAGAGGTGCAGATCCTTTGTAGGGAACGTGAAGAAAGTCGACGCCACGTTCTTTTCCGAGCCAAGCCATATACAGGTGGCCGGAGCTTCCTGTGCCGAATGAACCCCAGGCAACTGTTCCGGGTTTGGCTGCTGCTATTCCCATCATGTGTTGAAAAGATTGGAAACGAGAGTCCGCTGTCGCGTAGATTACCCCATTGATTGAAACCAGTCGCTGAATTGGAGAGAGCTCCCTGGGGTCGAATTTCGTTCCCTTGAGCAGAAATGGGTTGATCGATATGGTGTCATTGGTGGTGATGCAAATCGTATAGCCGTCTGGGGCTGCGCGTTGACAGTTTCCTAAACCGATGACGCCAGAGCCTCCAGGTTGGTTGTCCACGAAAAAAGATTGGCCCATTCTGGACTGGAGCTGTTGCGCCAATGCGCGAGCAATGGCATCAAGCACGCCGCCTGCCGGATAGGGAAGGATGACCCTGACAGGCTTGACAGGATAGTTCGGTTGGGATTGGACCAGAGTTGGCGAGAGTGTTGCGCAGACGAGTAGGGCAGCGAACAACCCTTGAAGTGGGGATTTCAATTCCAGTCTCCTCTGTAGTTGGAAACCAGTATACCCATGCGTGCGAATCGACAACAGTGATTTTCATCGGTCACTTGAAGCATTTCTTATTTGCCCTTGCGGGTAAACCTTGGCATAAATGTCTTGGCGTTGTCCTTAAAATCTGTTGCACTGCAACACGTTTCCTTGCTTGGAATTGTGACAACCTCTGAGGAATTCGAAGTGCCCGCCAAATCGCCATCTCCCAAATCAGCCGCTGCCCCTGCAGGTCGTCGCGTGATCAAAAAGTACCCCAACCGGCGCTTGTACGACACCAACACGTCGACCTACATCACTTTAGGCGAGATCAAACGGTTGGTCATGGACAGCCAGGACTTTGTTGTCACCGATGCCAAAACGGGAGATGACCTGACCCGTTCGATGTTGCTGCAAATCATTTTGGAAGAGGAAGCCGCGGGTGCGCCGATGTTCAGCGAGGCGGTTTTGGCCAATATCATTCGTTTTTATGGCCATGCCATGCAAGGCTTTATGGGCAAATACCTGGAAAGCAATGTGCAGTCTTTCATGGACATGCAAGCGCAATTGGGTGATTCTCAAAAAGGGGTGAGTCCGGAAATTTGGACTCAGTTCATGCAGGTGCAACCGCCGATGATGCAAAACATGCTGGGTGCTTATGTTCAGCAATCCCAGTCCATGCTGGGTCAAATGCAAGAGCAGGTTCAAAAACAAACTGAGCAGATGCTGGGCGCAATGGGCATCAAAAAATAGTGCCTCTCCAAAAGCGTGCTTTTGCGGGGACAATGGCGGCATGAGTGAAACTTTAACTTTTTTGACACCACCCAAGGCAGGTCCCGCACCCCGTATCGGCTTTGTGAGCTTGGGTTGCCCCAAAGCTTTGACCGATTCTGAATTGATTTTGACGCAATTGAGTGCAGAGGGCTACCAAACTTCCAAAACCTTTGAAGGTGCTGATTTGGTCATCGTGAACACCTGTGGGTTCATTGACGATGCGATCAAAGAAAGTTTGGACACGATTGCTGAAGCCTTGAGTGAAAACGGCAGGGTGATTGTGACCGGATGTCTGGGAGCCAAGACGGGTGAGGATGGTGGCAATATGGTTCGCCAGATTCACCCCAGCGTTTTGGCCGTGACCGGCCCCCATGCCACCCAAGAGGTGATGGACGCTGTGCATGCACATTTACCTAAGCCGCATGACCCGTTCATCGATTTGGTGCCGAATGCCTTTGGCGAGGCGGGGTTGAAACTCACGCCGCGTCACTATGCCTATTTGAAGATCAGCGAAGGCTGCAACCACCGTTGTACTTTTTGCATCATTCCATCGATGCGGGGCGATTTGGTGTCTCGACCTGTTGGTGACGTCCTGAAAGAAGCCAAGGCCTTGTTTGAAGGTGGCGTCAAAGAACTGCTGGTCATCAGTCAAGACACCTCTGCTTATGGCGTGGACGTGAAATACCGAACCGGGTTTTGGGAGGGTAAACCGATCAAGTCCCGCATGCTGGAGTTGGTTCAAACTTTAGGTGACATGGCGCAAGCCTATGGCGCTTGGGTCAGGTTGCATTACGTTTATCCCTACCCGAGTGTGGATGATGTGATTCCTTTGATGGCCAGTGGGTTGATCTTGCCTTACTTGGATGTGCCTTTTCAGCACAGCCACCCCGATGTGCTTCGCCGGATGAAGCGCCCCGCCAGTGGCGAAAAAAATATGGAACGCATTCAACGCTGGCGTGAATTGTGTCCGCAGTTGGTGATTCGCAGTACGTTCATTGCAGGATTTCCGGGTGAGACCGAAGCGGAGTTTGAACACCTGCTGAATTTCTTGCGAGAAGCGCAGATTGACCGAGCAGGTTGCTTTGCCTACAGCCCCGTGCAAGGTGCTGCGGCCAACGAGTTGCCCGGCATGTTGCCTGATGCAGAGCGGCAAGATCGGCGTTCACGTTTCATGGCGGTGGCCGAGGAGGTTTCGATCGCTCGTTTGCGTCAACGCATTGGTGCCACGATGCAAGTCTTGGTCGATTCGGCTCCGGCCATGGGCCGCAAAGGCGGTGTAGGACGAAGTTATGCTGATGCACCAGAGATCGATGGCGTGGTGCAACTGTTACCACCCGACAAAATGAGCAAAACACTCAAGTCCGGAGAATTCACATCAGCCCGCATCGTGGATGTGCGGGGACATGATTTGGTTGGAGTGCCCATTTGATTTTTGTTGCTGTGACGCTCAAACGTCATTCAAGTTCAACGAAAATGTGTTACAAATTGGTGCCCAGGAAGGGACTCGAACCCCCACGAAGTTACTCGCTAGTACCTGAAACTAGTGCGTCTACCAATTCCGCCACCTGGGCATCTCAGGAAAGATAGGATTCTATATCAAAAAAATGACTACCCCCAGCAGTTTGCTGGATGAAATAGAGGGCAGTGTCCAAGGACATCGTGATGGTCACGGCTTCGTTTTACGCGATGACGGTATTGGCGATATTTACCTGCCGCCGAACGAAATGCGGGCCGTTTTGCACAAAGATCGTGTCAAAGTGCGCATCGTGCGTCAGGACCGAAAAGGCCGTCCAGAAGGCCGCGTAGTTGAGATCGTTGAACGTCCTGTTCATCCGATCATTGGCCGCTTGTTGCACGAGAGTGGCATTTGGATCGTGGCTCCAGAAGACAAGCGTTATGGTCAAGATGTGTTGATTCCCAAACTGGCCATCGGGACCGGCAAACCCGGTCAAGTTGTGGTGGTGGAGTTGACCGAGCCACCAGCGCTTTTTGGGCAGCCTGTAGGCCGCGTGAAAGAGGTTCTGGGTGAGATTGACGACCCGGGCATGGAGATTGAAATTGCGGTGCGCAAATACAGCGTGCCGCATGAATTCTCGGATGCTTGTATCGGACTGGCGCGCACATTGCCTGACAAAGTCAGAGCGCAAGACAAACTCAACCGCATTGACTTGACCGACGTTCCTTTGGTGACCATTGACGGTGAGGATGCGCGTGATTTCGATGATGCGGTCTATTGTGAACCTGCCAAAGTGGGGCGCGGCAAAGGATGGCGTTTGTTGGTCGCGATTGCCGATGTAAGTCATTATGTGAGTACCGGAAGCGCCATCGATGTGGATGCTTACGAGCGCGCCACAAGCGTGTATTTCCCGCGGCGCGTTATACCGATGCTGCCAGAAAAACTCTCTAATGGGCTGTGTTCCCTCAACCCCGATGTGGAGCGCTTGTGCATGGTTTGTGACATGTTGGTCACTTCCAAAGGTGATGTGCACGCCTACCAGTTTTACCCGGCAGTGATGTTCAGCCATGCACGCTTTACCTACACTGAAGTGGCCGCTATTTTGGCCAACACGCGGGGGCCTGAGGCGAGCAAACGAAAAGCACGGATTGACGATTTGCTCAATCTTCAGGACGTCTACAAAGCGCTACTGGCTTCGCGTGCAGTCCGGGGTGCAGTTGATTTTGAAACCACCGAAACACAGATTGTGTGCGATGAAAGTGGTCAGATTGAAAAGATCGTACCGCGTACGCGCAACGAAGCGCACCGTTTGATTGAAGAGGCTATGTTGGCCGCCAATGTCTGCAGTGCTGACTTTATTGAACAAGGCAAGCACCCCGGATTGTTCCGTGTGCATGAGGGCCCGACACCCGAGAAAAAAGACATTCTTCGCAATTACCTTAAAGCCTTGGGCCTGCCATTTGGTCTCAGTGATGACCCCAAGCCTGGAGAGTTCCAAAAAATTGCACAGGCCACCAAGGAACGGCCGGATGCGCAGCAAATCCACACCATGCTGTTGCGCTCCATGCAGCAGGCCATTTACACGCCGATGAACAGCGGTCACTTTGGTTTGGCGTATGAGGCCTACACGCACTTCACCAGCCCGATTCGACGCTACCCTGATTTGTTGGTACACCGTGTCATCAAAGCGATATTGGCGCGACAAAAATACCAACTGCCCGCATTGCCTTTGCCAGGTGAAGCCCATGCGAAATTGGCCAAGCGATTGCAAAAAAACAAAGCTGGCGTGCAAATGGAGGCGTCAGCTCCCAAGACCCAGATGTCTTATGCAGAGCAACAAGCTTGGGAGGCTGCCGGCTTGCATTGCAGTGCCAATGAACGTCGCGCTGACGAAGCCAGTCGCGATGTAGAAGCTTGGCTCAAATGCAAGTACATGCGCGAGCATTTGGGTGAGGAATACAGTGGCGTGGTCACTTCGGTCACCACCTTCGGTATTTTTGTCACCTTGGACGCCATGTACGTCGAGGGCTTGGTGCACATCACGGAGTTGGGCGGCGAGTACTTCAGGTTAGACGAGGTGCGCCAGGAGTTGCGTGGCGAGCGAACCGGTATCCGATATGCCATCGGGACCCGTGTCCAAATTCAAGTCTCGCGCGTGGATCTGGATGGCCGGAAAATCGATTTTCGATTGGTCAACGGTCTGGAGGATATGGCTGCGCGCAGTCTTCGCGAAAAAGGAAGTGCCAGCAAAGAGCGACCAGGACTTGGTCGTTCAGATGCCACAGCCCCTTTGCGCGAAAATACCTCGGGTCAGCCCAAACGACGTAAAGACCATGTTCGAGAGCGCGCCACAGTGTCTGCAACGGCTAAAAAAGCGCCGGCCTCCAGGGCCTTGTACAAAAAGAAAACCGCCAAAGTCAGACCCTCCAAGCGGTGACAATTTAAATCAGTCAATTATCAGGAGACTCATATATGAATTCAGCCTTCAAAGTAGCCATCGTCACTGGGGCAGGATCCGGCGTTGGGAAGGCATCCGCGTTGGCACTTCTCAAAGACGGTTGGCGTGTTGTATTGGCCGGTCGGCGTCAAGCGCCCCTGGACGAAGTGATAGCTCAGTCGGGTCAGGCTGCGCACGCGTTGGCTGTTGCTGCGGATGTTTCAGACGAAATTTCTGTCAAAGCATTATTTGATGCGACTGTTAAGAAGTTTGGTCGTATTGATTTGGTGTTCAATAATGCGGGCGTGAATGCACCCGGCATTCCATTGGAAGAGCTGACGCTGGTCCAATGGAAAAATGTGGTGGACATCAATCTGACCGGGATGTTCTTGTGCATTCAGGCCGCGTTCCGTGTCATGAAAGACCAATCACCTCGCGGTGGTCGGATCATCAACAACGGCTCCATTTCAGCGACAACGCCTCGTCCTCATTCGATAGCTTACACGTCGACCAAGCATGGTGTTTCTGGCTTGACCAAGTCGGCATCACTTGATGGCCGCAAGTACGACATTGCTGTGGGGCAGCTGGACATTGGCAATGCGGCTACTGACATGGCCATGCGCATGGCCAAAGGTGTCATGCAGGCCAATGGCGACATTGCGGTGGAACCATTAATGGACGTCAACATTGTGGGTCAGTCTTTGGTGTACATGGCCAATTTGCCTTTGGAAGCGAATGTGATGTTTCACACCGTCATGGCAACCAAAATGCCTTTTGCGGGCCGCGGCTGAAAATTCAGTGTAATCGACTTGCCAAACGACTGGCGGTCAAGGCTCTCTGCGTCGGCCAAGCATCTGCTGCTTGACCATGGTTAAAAACAGCTTGAGAGGTGGCTTCAAAAGCTGACAAACCTTGTGCCAGTTTGGCGCCGATCAATCCCGCCAACACATCGCCCGTGCCTGCCGTTGCGAGTTGGGCGTTACCAGTGGGGTTGATTCTGCTGATCTGGCCTTGACAGGCGATGACAGTGCCCGAGCCTTTGAGTGCCACAGTGCAACCATAAAAGGCCGCCAATTGAGCTGCACTTGCGACACGCTGTGACTGAATGTGACCGGTGCTGCAGCCTAGCAATCGCGCTGCTTCAAGAGGGTGGGGCGTCAATACCGTTGGCATGGACCGCGCACTGCGATATTGGAGTAGTTGTGCAAGCACTGTGTCTCGGGCAATGGCGTTGAGCGCATCTGCATCCAAGACCAATTTGTGGCTGCGCTGTAATACCTCAGGCAAAACGCGCGCGATATTCAGACCTCCACCGCAGCCACAAACAACCGTCAATTGCTTCAAGTCCAAAGCCTCAAAATGGCGCTGCATCAATTCGGGATGATGCGGCGCCATATCTTGTTGTTGTGTGTTTTTATCAGGCGCCAGAAAACTGACCAACACACGACCCGCTCCACCGTGCAATGCTGCCGATGCGGCCAGCACCGCTGCGCCAGTCATGCCCATGCCACGATTGGCAACAGATTCGCCGCCCACAACGGCCACGTCGCCATAGCTGCCTTTATGGCTGTTGTGCTGGCGCAGTATTTGAGGGGGTTGCGGGTTGAGTTCGCAGTGCGCTTGAAGGCCTGCTGTCACTGATTTTTCTAGGTCGTTTCTCGCCAAATCATCAAGCCACAATTGGCCAGATGCATCGCGACCTTGGGCCATGAAGGCGCCGGGTTTGGCGGTCAGCAGCATCAAGGTGTGATCAGCGTGAACCAGCGCGCCCGTTTCACCGTTTGCATGTTGATGTGCTTGACCTGTGTCGGCATTCAATCCGGTGGGCATGTCGGCGGACAAAATAAGGGCTGGGCTGTTGTTCATGGTCTCGACCCATTGCGCCATTTTGCCGGTAACAACTCGGCTTGAACCGATGCCCAACAGGCAGTCAATGGACAAATCCTGCGGGCCTAAATCCATGGGCGGCTCGCTGATTTGAAGTCCCAAGCTCAGCGCCCTGTTCATGGCAGCTTGGGCATCCACGGTGAGGTCTTGGCTTGGCGGCAAGTAAGACACAACGACATTCGTGCCTGCATTGCGCAAAAAACAGGCCGCTTCCCAGCCGTCGCCGCCATTGTTCCCCGGCCCGCAGGCAATCCATATTTTGTGTGCATGTGGCGCAATGGCCATGGCCAGTTGCCCTATGGCGGCACCCGCTCTCTGCATCAAAGTGTGCGCAGGCAATTGGCTGGCCAATCGTTGCTCGGCAAGTCGAGTACCGGCCGTGTCAAACAACGTGCAGGCTTGGCTACCGTCTAAATGTTGCAGGTTCATGCATTCAATTTCAACTGCTGTTCAATGGCCAAAGAAACATTGAGCACCACGTCATCGGTCATCGCGCCTTGCCATACCATCATACTCACGGGGAGTTCACCGGCTTGGTGGCAAGGCATAGAGAGGGCGCAACCGTCAAGCATGTTGACCACACTGGTGTTACGTAACAACAAACCGTTGGCTTTGAAAAATGCTTCATCTCGTTCGGAGCCAGGGGCCATGCTCGCGATCGTCGGTGAGGTGATGGGGACTGTGGGCGACAGCATGACGTCATAACCCAACATGGCTTGTTGCATTCGTCGGACCCAGGCTGCCTGACCTTTTTGAAGCTCCAAGTACTCGTAGGCTTTCATGTGCGCGCCGCGTTCAATTCGCAGCGCAACACGGGGGTCGTAATCGATGGCGCTTTTCGCCAGCAAATGGCGATGCCAGGTAAAACTCTCTGCAGCACTGAAACCGCCCGTGGCCAACAGGCTTGATAGATCGTTGATTTCCGGTAGTTTGATTTCAGTCAGTCGTGCTCCCGCTTGTGTCAATTGATTCAGACTGCGTTCCCAAGCATACCGAACTGTGTCTGATAAGTTGTCCAGCATCAAGGTGGTGGGAATGGCAATCTTGTAATCAGATAAATCTAACTTGAACAAGGGGACCTTGCGATGGGCAAGAATCTCGTGAGCCAATATGCCATCTCTGACGCTGCGGGTCATGGCACAAATTGTGTCCATGGTGGTCGATAATGGAAGGGCACCCTGAGTTGAAACGCGTCTGGCCGTGTTTTTAAAGCCTACGATGCCATTGAGTGCCGCAGGAATACGAATAGATCCGCCAGTGTCAGAGCCCAAACCGATGAATGCGGCACCTGTGGCCACCGAAACAGCCGCACCTGAAGATGATCCCCCTGGCACCAAGGGTTCAAAATGACCAGCGTTTACAGCTGTTAGCCATCCTGCAAATTGATTTGATACAGCATCCCATGCGGCTGGCGTACCGTAATGGGGATTGATACCAACGCCTGAGAAAGCGAATTCCACCATATTGGTTCGGCCAATCAGCGTTCCGCCTGCGGCGCGCATGCTTGCAACAGCAGGAGAATCTTGAATCGCGGCAGGATTGTCTTTCAGGACTATGGATCCCGCCGTGGTGGTTTCACCTTGCACATCAAACAGATCCTTGGCAGAAAACGGCAGCCCAGCCAGTGGATTTTGCGCCATGTTGGAGCTTTTTATGGCGATAGGCACCTCGGCCTGAAGCGACATGAAGACGTGTTTGCAAGCCGGGCTGTGCGCCATTTCAAGACAGGTTTGCAGGACTTCTTGTTGTGTTGTGAGCCCGCGAGCCAGCGCTTGAAGTGTGGAAATCAGGTCCGGTTGAGTGTTCATTTTGTATTCAGAGTGAAGTTTGTCGTGGACAGAGTGCTATAATTGAGCGGCTAAACAGATGCAAGTGGGCAATGGTGCTCACGGCTGTTTGTTCAGTCAATCAATCGCAAACCGGCTCCTTCAAGGTGTTGCCCGTCATTTTCATGGCGGGTGATCAGTGGGCTGGATTTAAGACTTAACCTTTGGAGTTTATTATGTCCGTTACCATGCGCGAAATGCTGGAAGCTGGTGTCCACTTTGGTCACCAAACCCGTTTCTGGAATCCCAAGATGGCCCCTTTCATTTTTGGTCATCGCAACAAAATTCACATTATCAACCTGGAAAAGTCTTTGCCGATGTTCCAGGAAGCCACCAAGTTCGTCAAGCAGTTGGCTTCGAACCGCGGCAACATTTTGATGGTGGGCACCAAACGTCAAGCGCGCGAAGTCGTGGCAGCTGAAGCCGCTCGTGCTGGGGTGCCTTTTGTCGACCAGCGTTGGTTGGGCGGCATGTTGACCAACTTCAAGACCGTCAAGACCTCGATCAAACGTCTGAAGGACATGAAGGCCCAGCAAGAAGTGGGTCTCGAAACATTGAGCAAAAAAGAGCAGCTGATGTTCAAGCGCGAGATGGAAAAACTTGAAAAAGACATCGGTGGCATCCAAGACATGCCAGCTTTGCCTGACGCGATCTTTGTGATCGACGTGGGTTACCACAAGATTGCGATCTCGGAAGCTAAAAAACTAGGCATTCCGTTGATCGGTGTTGTAGACACCAACCACTCACCAGAAGGCATTGACTATGTCATTCCTGGTAACGACGACTCGGCCAAGGCTGTGGCTTTGTATGCCCGTGGTATTGCGGACGCGATCATTGATGGCCGCTCCAATGCGGTCAACGACGTGCTCAAGGCCGTGGCTGCGGCTGAAGGCGAAGACGAATTTGTGGAAGTTCAGGAAGCGTCTGCTTAAGGCCTCTTGTGACTTGATGAAAGGGGCTTTGTTGCCCCTTTTTTTTAATCTGACTTTGAATTGAATACGGAGAATCAACATGGCAACAATTACAGCAAGTATGGTCGCTGAGCTGCGTGCAAAAACAGACGCGCCCATGATGGAGTGCAAAAAAGCTTTGACTGAAGCCGAAGGCGACATGGTCAAAGCCGAAGAATTGCTCCGTGTCAAATTAGGCACAAAGGCTGGCAAGGCCGCTTCCCGCGTGACCGCTGAAGGCGTGGTGACCAGCTTCGTCAATGGCAACACGGGTGCCATGATTGAAGTGAACTGCGAAACTGACTTTGTGACCAAAAACGACAGCTTTTTGGCGCTGGCGCACGCCGCCGCCAAGTTGATTGCCGAGCACAATCCTGCTGACGTGGCTGCACTCGGTGCGTTGGCTTACAGTCAAGACAACTTTGGTCCGACCCTCGAAGAAGTGCGAAAAGGTTTGATCGGAAAAATTGGCGAGAACATGAGCTTTCGTCGCTTCAAGCGAATTTCTGGCGCCTCCAAAGTGGCCACTTATTTGCACGGCACGCGCATCGGCGTATTGGTTGAATATGACGGTGAAGAGGTCGCGGCCAAAGACGTTGCCATGCATGTGGCGGCAATGAAGCCTGTGTCATTGAGCAGCGCTGAAGTGCCGGCTGATTTGATTGAAAAAGAGCGCTCTGTGGCTACGGCCAAGGCGGCCGAGTCGGGTAAGCCCGCGGACATTGCTGCCAAGATGATTGAAGGTTCTGTACAAAAGTACCTCAAAGAGGTGTCCTTGTACAACCAGGCTTTCGTGAAGAACGACAAGCAAACTGTAGAGCAAATGCTCAAAGCCGCAAACACTTCACTCAAAGGATTCACTTTGTATGTTGTGGGCGAAGGCATAGAAAAGCGAGTTGATGACTTCGCTGCTGAAGTGGCTGCGCAAGTGGCTGCTGCACAAGGCGCTGCAGCCTGATTTTCAGGGTGGCTGCTTTTTTCTGATTCCTATCCTGTTCGCCTCGTCTACTCAAGGAGCTTTTCATGACCCTCGCCAAGCCAGCCCATAAGCGTATTTTGCTCAAGCTGTCAGGCGAGGCCTTGATGGGGGATGACCAATTTGGAATCAACCGCGCCACCATTGTGCGCATGGTCGATGAGATTGCCGAAGTGACCCGCTTGGGGGTTGAAGTGGCGATCGTGATCGGCGGGGGGAATATTTTTCGGGGTGTGGCTGGAGGGTCGGTCGGTATGGATCGCGCTACAGCAGACTATATGGGGATGCTGGCCACTGTGATGAACGCCTTGGCTTTGGCCGATGCCATGAACAAGGCTGGCTTGACCGCACGCGTGATGTCCGCCATCGGTATTGACCAAGTGGTCGAGCCCTATGTTCGTCCCAAAGCTTTGCAGTATCTTGAAGAGGGCAAAGTGGTGGTGTTTGCTGCAGGAACGGGCAACCCTTTCTTCACTACGGATACGGCAGCTGCTTTGCGTGGCGCAGAAATCGGTGCGGAATTGGTGTTGAAAGCCACCAAAGTAGACGGTGTGTATTCCGCTGATCCGAAAAAGGACCCTACTGCCACGCGTTACGACAAAATCAGTTTTGACGAAGCTATTTCACAAAATTTGGGCATCATGGACGCCACTGCGTTTGCATTATGCCGTGATCAAAAACTGCCGATCAAGGTGTTTTCAATCTTCAAAAATGGCGCACTCAAGCGCGTGGTGATGGGTGAAGATGAAGGCACTTTGGTCTACGCTTGAATGATTGACTTGCGCTGGAGAAATTCATGACGATTGCAGAAATAAAACAAACCACTGAAGGCAAGATGGACCAGTCCATTGCGGCATTCAAAAATAATCTGACCAAAATTCGCACAGGACGCGCCAATCCGGCTTTGCTCGACTCGGTGTTGGTCGATTACTACGGCTCGAGCGTTCCCTTGTCTCAGGTGGCGAATGTGGCACTGATAGATTCCCGAACCATCAGCGTTCAGCCTTGGGAAAAAGGGATGGGCGCCAAGATTGAAAAAGCCATTCGTGAAAGCGATTTGGGTTTGAACCCGGCTTCCATGGGCGATTTGATTCGCGTTCCAATGCCAGCGATGAGTGAAGAGCGTCGCAAAGAAATGACCAAATTGGTTCGCAACGAAGGCGAGAGTGCAAAAATTGCAGTGCGTAATTTGCGCCGAGACGCGAACGAGTCAGTCAAAAAGCTGGTGAAAGATAAACTCGCTTCCGAGGATGATCAAAAACGTGCAGAAACCGATGTGCAAAAAGTCACAGACAAGCACATTGCCGAGATCGACCAATTGGTTGCCGCCAAAGAACAAGAAATTATGGCGGTTTGAGCCTTCAATTCACAGCGCTTTTACGCCTTGGTTTGTTTTTGAAGCCGTCTGGGTGATTTGCAGTTGAATCAATCACCTCAACACCCGCTCTAAGAGAGACCCGATGCTCAAACAGAGACTCATCACGGCATTGACTTTGTTGGCATTGTTGTTGCCAGCTTTGTTTGCGTCCAGTCCAGAACCTTTTGCTGCTCTGACCTTGATCCTGATTGCTGCTGGCGCTTGGGAGTGGGGGCGCATGAACGGTTGCGCGCGCCTTGCTTCATGGGGCACAGGGGCATTGGCTTTGCTGATTTGCACGCTCTTTTGGCAGACAAACTGGATAGAGCAGACCAGTGCTTTTGTATGGCTTTTCGCGGGTTCAGCGTGGGTTTTGATTGGTGCGTGGATGCTGTTGCGCGGCGTAGGAGCTTGGTCGCGGTGGCCCTTCTTCATGCGCTGGTCGCTGGGACTCTTGGCCTTGTGCTTTGCCTGGTTGGCCCTCGCACAGGCCCGTTGGATTGGGCCTAATTTTTTGCTCTCTGTTTTGGTTTTGGTGTGGGCTGCAGACGTTTTTGCTTATTTCGCAGGTCGTGCCTTGGGAGGGCGTTGGAGCCACTCCAGATTGGCCGTTTCCATCAGCCCTGGTAAAACCTGGGAGGGTGTTTGGGGCGGTATGGCGGGGGTGCTGTTCGTTTCTTTGTGTTGGATTCAAGCCGATCAGTACTTTGAATTTTCTGATCCTAGTTTTCATACCCGTTTGTGGCGCCAAGGCTGGTGGTTTTGGTTGGCTGCATTGGTGTTCATGACGACCATGAGTGTCGTGGGTGATTTGGTGGAGTCTTTGATCAAAAGAAGTGCAGGTTTGAAAGACAGTTCCGGATTGCTTCCCGGTCACGGTGGGATCTTGGACCGCGTGGATGCCTTGCTGCCCACCTTGCCCTTGGCCATGATGATCATGTCTTGGTCCTCGTAAACTGGGTGTCTGTTAAGGAGTGCCAATGCAACAACAAATTACCGTTTTAGGCTCGACTGGCTCCATTGGTGGCAACACGCTCGATGTGATCGCCCGCCATCCAGATCGGTTCAAGGTGTTTGCTTTGAGCGCGTCTTCACAAGTTGATCTGTTGCTTTCGCAGTGCATGCAGTTTTCGCCTGAATTTGCCGTGATGGCCCAAGAGGATGCGGGTCGACGCCTGGAAGAAAGAGTCAAGGCGCAAGGTTTGAATGTCAAGGTCATGTGGGGTGCTGAGGCTTTGGTGGAGATTGCATCGCACCCCCAAGTCGATTCGGTGATGGCCGCTATTGTCGGGGCAGCCGGTTTAGCACCGTGCCTTGCGGCGGCGCACGCGGGTAAGCGGCTTTTGCTGGCCAACAAAGAGGCCTTGGTCGTTGGTGGAGATGTTTTTTTGTCGGCCGTGAAACAAGGCGGTGCAACGCTACTGCCCATCGACAGTGAGCACTCAGCGATATTTCAGTCTTTGCCTGAGGACCCGGCTACTTGGGCTGAGCGGATTGACAAAATTATTTTGACTGCATCGGGAGGGCCTTTTCGTACACGGCCAGTCGGAACCTTGCGAGATGTCACGCCAGAGCAAGCTTGCGCCCACCCGAACTGGGTCATGGGACGGAAAATATCCGTGGACTCCGCCACGATGATGAACAAAGCTTTGGAGGTGATTGAGGCACGGTATTTGTTTGGGGTTGAATCCCACCAAATTGAGGTGGTGATTCATCCTCAGAGCGTGATTCATTCGATGGTTCAGTACAAAGATGCCTCGGTGGTGGCTCAAATGGGCACACCTGATATGCGTGTGCCTATCGCTTACGGTTTGAGCTGGCCTGAGCGGGTTGTGTCCGGTGCATCAGCGCTGGATTTTCGACAGCTGGCGCCGATGACTTTCGAGTCCCTGCACGAGCATGATCATAGTTTGCGTTTCCCAGGATTGAAGTTGGCTTGGGAGTCGTTGGATGCCCGTTTTGGAACATGCGCTGTTTTGAATGCGGCCAATGAGATTGCCGTTGCGGCATTTTTAGCGGGACAGATTCGATTCGATCAGATTCATGCGGTGAATCAGGCCACTTTGACAGCGATTTCCTTCAGCGCTCCTGAGTCTTTAGAGGCATTGTTGTCCCTTGACCATGAAAGTCGAGCGCATGCATTGGCCCAAGTTCGTCAATTTCAGCCCTGATGTCGACCTTTCTTGCTTTCATGTTCGCACTGATGCTCCTGGTGTCAGTGCATGAGTGGGGTCATTACCGTATGGCCTTGGCTTTTGACGTCAAAGTTTTGCGTTTTTCGATTGGTTTAGGGCGCCCTGTGTTGCGGTGGCGACAGTCGAGTCCTCAACACAGTCAAGACACCGAAATCACCATCGGCTGGTTGCCCTTGGGCGGATATGTCTCCATGCTGGATGAGTCTCAAGGTCCTGTCGATCCTGCAGAACGTCACCGTGCGTTCAATCGAAAAAGCTTGTTGGCGCGCACTTTGATCGTGGCTGCCGGACCCGTGGCTAACCTGGTCCTGGCCATCTTGTTATTTGCCGTGACGGCATGGTGGGGGCAAGCAGAGCCAGTCGCGATCTTGTCTACCCCTTTAGCACAATCTGCTGCAGAAAAAGCGGGTTTTTTGGGCGGAGAGCTTGTGACGGGCGCGACTCTGGTGCCGCCTCAGGAGAGCCATTGGTCTGAATTGCCATCAACGTCCATCGCGTCTTATAACGATTTACACGTGATGGCCCTTGAAGCTGTGCGCAGCGCTCAGGATATCGTTTTGGAGGTTCGTGACCCTCAAACACCTCAAAAATCCGCCCGATGGGTTCGTTTGATCCTTGCGACTTCTCAGCCCCTTTCAGCGGTGGATAAATTGTCCCCATTGGTTTTATGGGGTTTCGAAGGTCCGCAAGCTCCTGCCAAAGTGGGACGGATCGAACCGGGCAGTCCAGCCGATCGAGGCGGTTTACAAAAGGGGGACAGAGTTTTAAAGGTGAATGGGCGCGATATCGCAGATGCACAGTTTTTGCGACAAACCATTCGTCAATCGGTCGATGCTGGGAGTGCGCTTGCGCTTGTATTGGTCGTTGAAAGGGGGGGCCAGGCCATGACGCTTGACTTGCAACCCCTGGTCGTGAACCAAGCTGGCACTTTGACTGGCCGCATTGGTGCAGTGGTGGGGGACTCACCTGCTACGGTATGGGTCGACCACGGGATGGTGGACAGCCTGTTTTTGGGGTTTCAAAAAGTGGCGTCCCTGACGGGATTAACAGGGCAGGTGATTTACGGTCTGTTGAGTGGACAAGGCAGCATGGACCAACTGGGTGGGCCTTTGGCGATTGCCGATCAAGCAGGCCGTTCTGCAAGCATCGGGTGGACCGCTTATATGGGTTTTTTGGGTTTTCTGAGTGTCAGTCTGGGTCTGCTCAATCTGTTACCTTTGCCCATACTGGACGGTGGTCACCTGATGTATTATCTTTGGGAGTTGCTGACAGGCAAACCTGTGTCTTCGGACTGGATGAATGTATTACAAAAAATGGGGATGGTGTTGCTTCTCGCCCTGATGGCAACAGCCTTGGTCAATGATGGAATGCGCCTGTGGCGATGATGTCAAAGTCATTCTTTCTCTTTTTGCGGTCAGCTTTCGAATTTACTCAAATTTCACCATCATGACATTGCATTTCAATTTCTATCGCCTACGCCAGTTGGTTGCTGTGCTCATCTTGGCGTGGGCGCCTTTCTCTGGCTGGGCAGCAGAACCTTTCTCGGTCAAGGATATTCGCGTCGAGGGACTTCAGCGGGTCGAATCCGGAACCATTTTTGCTTCATTGCCCGTTCGCGTGGGAGAAATTTACAACGATGAAAAGGGCGCAGCCGCCATTAGAGCCTTGTTTGGTCTCGGTCTTTTCAATGATGTTCGCTTGGAGATTCAAGGCGACGTTTTGGTTGTGGTCGTTGAAGAGCGGCCCACGGTGTCAGGAGTCGAGTTTGCGGGCCTGAAAGAGTTTGATAAAGATGTTTTGGCCAAAGCACTGAAAGAAATTGGTCTGTCTGAAGGTCGTCCCTATGACAAGGCATTGACTGACAAAGCTGAACAAGAACTCAAGCGCCAATACATTAACCGCAGTCTTTATGGCTCTGAGGTTGTGACCACCGTGACCCCTATTGAACGCAACCGTGTGCGGTTGACTTTCACAGTCACTGAGGGCGGTCCCGCAAAAATCAAGCAAATTCGCGTAACCGGCAACAAGGCTTTCGACGAAGGCACTTTGCGTGACCTGTTCAATTTGGACACAGGCGGTTGGTTGAGTTGGTACACCAAATCAGATCGTTACTCCCGCACCAAGCTCAATGCTGATTTGGAATCGCTACGGTCTTACTATCTTTCGCGTGGTTTCTTGGAATTCCGAATCGACTCGACGCAAGTCGCCATTTCTGCAGACAAACAAGAAATCGCGGTGACCATCAACATCACCGAGGGCGAGCGTTTTGTGGTGTCTGATATCCAGTTGGAGGGCAATTACCTGGGCAAGGAAGAAGAGTTCAAAACCTTGGTCAAAATGAAGCCAGGCCAGCCTTACAACTCCGAAACCGTGACAGAAACAACAAAAGCCTTTACCGATTATTTCGGACGCTTTGGTTATGCGTTTGCGCGTATAGAGCCCCGTCCTGTCATTGACAGAGTGAATAACCGGGTCAGTTTTGTGCTTCAAGCAGAGCCTTCACGGCGTGCTTATGTCCGGCGAATATTGGTGGCAGGCAATAACCGAACTCGGGATGAAGTTATTCGTCGGCAATTTCGCCAATTGGAGTCGGCTTGGTATGACGGGGACAAGATCAAATTATCCCGTGACCGCGTTGATCGATTGGGTTATTTCACCGATGTCAACATTGAAACGCAGGAGGTCGCGGGGACTTCTGATCAAGTGGATTTAACCATCACCGTGATGGAAAAACCGACGGGGAGCGTTTCATTGGGAGCGGGTTATTCTTCGACTGAAAAAGTGACGCTCACTTTTGGTATTCAGCAGGACAATGCGTTTGGTTCGGGTAACTATTTGGGTATTCAGGTGAACACCAGTCGTTACAACCGTGCATTGGTGCTGAGTACTACGGATCCTTTTTTTACGCCTGAAGGTGTTTCTAGAACATTTGACGTTTTCCAAAGGACAACCCGCCCCTACTTGATTGATTTGAATTCCTACAACCTCGTCAGCACAGGGGCCGGCCTGCGGTTTGGCGTTCCCATCTCTGAGCGCGATACAGTTTTTGTAGGTGCTAATTTTGAACAAACGACGATCAATCCAGGCACTAATCTGCCCAATGCGTATATCGACTTTGCGCAGAAATTCGGCTACACCAGTAATTCACTTCCGCTCACGCTGGGTTGGGCTCGCGATGGTCGAGACAGCGCTTTGGTGCCCACCAATGGTCAACTCCAAAGATTCAATGCAGATGTGAGTTTCGCGGGTGATGTGCGTTACGTGCGAACCAGTTACCAATTCCAGCAGTACATTCCGATAACCAAAAAATACACTTTTGCATTCAATACTGATTTGGGCTATGGTCAAGGACTGTCAGGTCGCCCATACCCTATTTTTAAGAATTTTTATGTCGGTGGATTGGGCAGTGTTCGTGGTTTTGAGCAATCAACTCTGGGACCTTCGGACACGTTGAATAGTATCTATTTAGGGGGGGCAAAAAAGATTGTCATCAATGCTGAACTCAATGCCCCATTCCCTGGTGCCGGTAACGACAGAACCCTTCGCATGTTTGCTTTTACCGATGTGGGTCGCGCCTTTGGTGAGCATGAGGCCGTAACGACCAAGGAACTGCGCGCTTCAATAGGCATCGGGCTGAGTTGGATTTCGCCAATGGGTCCGCTTCGTTTTTCCTATGCCATACCTGTTCGCAAACAGAGTATGGATAAAATCCAACCATTGCAATTCCAGATTGGAACCTCCTTTTAATGAAAACTTTACGTCAAACCCTGTGGCTCGGAATCGCCGCAACTTGTTTTGCAGTGGTTGCGACTGCGCAAGAAATCAAAATTGGATTTGTCAACACAGATCGAATTTTTCGGGAAACGAGCACTGCAAAAGCGGCGCAAGCCAAGTTGGAGCAAGAGTTTTCCCGACGTGAAAAAGAGCTGGTCGACTCCGGGAATACATTAAAGACGGCCTCTGAAAAGTTTGAACGCGAAGCCCCCACCTTGTCCGAAAGCCAACGTACCGCTCGCCAAAAGCAACTGATCGATCAAGACCGAGAGTTTCAGCGCAAACGCCGTGAGTTTCAAGAAGATTTGAACACGCGAAAAAATGAAGAACAGCAATTGGTCATTGAGCGAGCCAACCGTGCGGTCAAACAAGTGGCTGAATCTGAAAAATACGATGCGATTTTTCAAGAAGCTGTCTACATGAACCCTAAGCATGACATCACTGAAAAAGTGATCAAAGCGCTCAACGCTGCCAGTGCCAAGTAAACTTGTGCGCCAGTTTGATTGAAACTCGTGCACTTACAGCTTGGAGACATCATTCAATCACTGGGTGGCACGCTCTATGGCGCGCCTGACATCGAGATTGAAGGTTTGAATTCACTCCACTCAGCAACTAAGGCACAGATCAGTTTTTTAAGCCACGCAAATTACCAATCTCAATTACCGATTTCCTTAGCAGCGTGTGTGATTGTGGCGCCTGCTTTTGAAGATCTGGCGCGTGCCCGAGGCGCATGTATCGTAACGCCTGACCCTTATCTTTACTTTGCACGTTTAACGCGCTTATGGAAGAGCCATTTGAGCCCGGCCGCAGCGAATGGCATACATTCGAGCGCAGTGGTTGATCCTTTGGCTTGTATCGATCCTACAGCTACCATTGGCCCTTTGTGCGTGGTGGAGAGAGGGGCTCGAATCGGTGCGCACACAGTTCTCAAGTCCCGCATCTCCATTGGTGAAGATTGTGTGGTGGGTGATCGTTGCATTGTGCATTCAGGTGTTGTGATCGGTGCGGATGGTTTTGGTTTTGCACAGCATCAAGGCACATGGGAAAAAATAGAGCAACTGGGCGCTGTGCGTATTGGCAATGATGTCGAAATTGGCGCAAATACCTGCATCGACCGTGGCGCATTGGAAGATACCGTCATTGAAGACGGTGTGAAGCTCGATAATTTGATTCAAATCGGTCATAACGTGCATGTCGGTGCGCATACAGCCATGGCTGGTTGCGTTGGCGTGGCGGGCAGTGCACGTATTGGTGCACATTGCACCGTGGGAGGGGGCGCCGTGGTGTTGGGCCATTTGACTTTGGTGGATGGCGTTCATGTTTCAGCGGCTTCTGTGGTCACCCGATCCATACTCAAACCCGGTCAATACACTGGTATGTTCCCCATTGATGACAATGCGACTTGGGAAAAAAATGCCGCAAGTCTCAAGCAGTTGTACCGATTGCGCGAAAGGGTGAAGGCCTTGGAAAATGCAAATAAACTGGAATCCTCACCATGATGGACATTCATCAAATTCTCAAGCAACTGCCGCACCGGTATCCATTCTTGCTGGTCGATCGGGTCTTGGAGATTGAAAAAGGGGTTCGAATTCGAGCGCTGAAAAATGTGACGATGAACGAGCCTTTTTTCACGGGTCACTTTCCACATCGCCCGGTCATGCCAGGTGTGCTGATGCTCGAGGCCCTGGCACAAGCTGCGGCTCTATTGGCTTTTGACACGCTTGGCGAAACGCCTGATGACAAAACCGTTTATTACTTTGCTGGGATTGATGGGGCACGCTTCAAGCGCCCTGTTGAGCCGGGTGATCAACTCATTTTGGAAGTGACATTGGACCGCATGAAAGCGGGTATTTTCAAGTTCAAGTCCCGCGCCATGGTCGGTGATCAGTTGGCTGTAGAGGCCGAATTGATGTGCACAATGCGCAAAATCGACTGAGGTAAACGACATCATGTCGCTGATTCATCCCACAGCCATCATCGACAAAGGCGCTGAAATTGCCACGACAGCCTCGATTGGTCCTTACAGTTTGATCGGCTCGAACGTCAAAATCGGTGCGGGCACGACCATTGCAGGTCATTGTGTTATTGAAGGGCACACGACCATAGGCGCGGACAACCGGGTTTTCCAGTTCAACTCGATCGGTGCAGTACCTCAAGATAAAAAATACAACGGTGAGCCTTGCGAGTTGATCATCGGGGACCGCAACACCATTCGTGAATTTTGCACCTTCAATATCGGCTCTCCCGGTGACAAAGCCGTGACCCGTGTGGGCAACGACAATTGGATCATGGCCTACGTTCACTTGGCTCACGATTGCCAAGTCGGAAATAACACGATTTTCGCTAACAACACCCAGTTAGCAGGACACGTCGTGGTGGAGGATTGGGTTATTTTGGGTGGCTTTACGGTGGTTCACCAGTTTTGCCGCCTGGGGGCGCACAGCTTCACGGCAATGAATTCTTTATTGTTTGCTGACTTGCCTCCTTTTGTGATGGCACAAGGACAACCTGCTAAAGCGCGCTCCATGAATTTTGAAGGCCTGCGGCGCCGGGGGTTTTCCGCAGATCGGATTGCTGCGGTCAAAGCCCTTCACAAGTGCTTGTACCGAGAGGACCTGACATTGCAGGCCGCTCAAATAAAAATGGCTACTTTGGTGGACAGTCATCCAGAAGCGGCTCATGATATCCAGATGATGATGGATTTTCTCGCTGACACCACTGCGCAGCGTGGCATTGTTCGTTGAGGATGCACGTGCCAACGTTCAAGCATCCCGCCCAACAAGCCCCTTCGGGGGCTTTATCGTTTGCCATGGTCGCCGGTGAGCCATCGGGTGATTTGCTTGCCGGATTGTTGATGAAGGGACTTACCAAGCGATGGCCGGGAGCACATTCTTTTGGCATTGGTGGCCCGCGTATGCAAGCACAAGGATTTGAGGCTTGGTGGCCTTATGAAAAACTTGCAGTACGTGGTTACGTCGAGGTGCTTCGGCATTACGGGAAGATCGTGGGTATCCGTCGTGAACTGCGCAACCGATTGATCGAGGACAAGCCTGACGTCTTCATTGGGGTTGATGCGCCAGATTTTAATTTGGCCTTGGCGCATGATTTAAAAGCGCAAGGTGTGCCGACGGTTCATTTTGTCTGCCCATCTATTTGGGCTTGGCGTGCAGATCGGATCGATAATATTAGAAAGAGCGTGGACCACGTTCTGTGTATTTTCCCCTTCGAGGAGGCCTTGCTGGCTTCACACGGTGTAGATGCAACTTACGTTGGGCATCCCATCGCCCAGGCCATTCCTATGCAGGCAGATCAGGCACAGGCACGGGTTGCATTGGGCCTTGATATTGATCGAACTGTGGTGGCATTGCTGCCCGGCAGCCGTGCTTCTGAAATTGATTATCTGGCCGATCGTTTTGCGAAAGCCAGCAGGCACATGCTGAATGCCCAGCCTGATTTGCAGTTTGTCTTGCCTGCTATCCCAGCCCTTCAAAATCGGATCGAAGGCATTTTGTCTCAGCATGGCATGAGCCGCCACATTAAAGTCCTCAGTGGTCAGTCGCATAAAGCTTTGGCCGCTTGCGATGTGACTTTGATTGCCAGCGGCACAGCCACATTGGAGGCGGCGCTGTTCAAAAAACCGATGGTCATTGCCTACAACATGAACTGGATAAGCTGGCAGGTGATGAAGCGCCAGAAATTGCAGCCCTGGGTGGGATTGCCCAATATTTTGTGCCAAGATTTTGTAGTACCTGAGCTGCTTCAGGAGCAAGCCACACCTTTGGCAATGGCTGATGCGGTATTGGACTGGCTGACTAAGCCTGAGAAAATACAAAGTCTTCAACAGCGATTCGTGCAATTGCATCAAACCTTGTTGCGTGACACCCCTGAACTTGCTGCCAATGCGATCCAAAAAGTCCTTTCCCGTTGAACAGCCCCCATTGGCCTGGGATGTGCCTGGTTTGATAGCAGGTGTAGATGAGGCTGGTCGCGGCCCTCTGGCCGGCCCCGTGGTGGCTGCAGCTGTGATTTTGGATGACCTGCATCCCATTCACGGATTGGCAGACTCCAAGAAGCTCAGTGAAAGACGCCGGGAAAAATTGTTTGATGAAATTCGTGCAAAAGCCTTGTGCTTTTCGATTGCACAAGCTTCGGTGGAAGAAATTGATACCCTCAATATTTTGCAAGCTACCCTGCTCGCCATGAAAAGGGCGGTGGAGGGTTTGCGATTGAAGCCCCACATGGTGTTGGTGGATGGTAATCGTTTGCCTAAGTTAGACATTTTGGCTGAAGCAATTGTGCAGGGAGATGCCAAAGTCAAATCCATTTCGGCGGCATCGATCTTAGCGAAAGTTCACCGTGACCGCCTGTGCGTTACCATGCACCAAGAGTTTCCCTTGTATGGATTTGACCAACACAAGGGCTATGGCACCAAGCAGCACTTGGACGCTTTGAGTGCCCACGGCGCCACCCCTTTGCATCGTCGCTCATTTGCGCCAGTGACCAAGGTCCTTCAATGATTGAAGTCACCTCTCGCGATAATCCGTTGCTCAAAAGTATTCGGCGACTTGCTCAAGACCCTTCGGCTTATCGCAAGCACGGCAAAATTTGGCTCGAAGGTGATCACCTTTGCCGCGCCGCATTGGACAGGGGCATCAAGCCCTTGCAGGTCGTGATAACGCAGGGCGTTTGGCAAAGTGCAGCTCCGGCATGGCGAGATATTTGTGAACAAATTTTTGTGGTACCGGACGCGCTTTTCGCCAACCTCAGTAGCCTGGAGTCACCCGCTCAGATGGGTTTTATTTTTGACTATGCGCCAGACCCTCCAGTCTCACCGTCCATGCCGACTGTCGTATTGGACCGTGTCCAAGATGCAGGCAATGTAGGCGCCATTTTGCGCAGCGCATCTGCCTTTGGTTTCAAGCAGGTGTTGGCCATGAAGGGCACTGCAGCATTATGGTCCGCCAAAGTACTTCGCGCAGGCATGGGGGCTCATTTCGGCATGAATTTGATTGAAGGCTGCTCGCCACACTGCTTGTCTCAGTTGGACGTGCCATTGATCACGACCAGCTCTCATCAAGGACCATTTTTGCACCACTTGTTAGCTGAACAAGGTTTGCCATCGGTGTGCGCTTGGATCATGGGTCACGAAGGGCAGGGTGTTTGTGCGGAAATTATGGCGCTGGCCCAACTGCAGGTACGCATTGCGCAGCCCGGCGGGGAAGAGTCTCTGAATGTGGCCAGTGCCGCTGCAATTTGCCTTCACGCAAGTGCCTCTGCAGCTTTGATTTCTGCTTTATGAATGCAGATTTTGTAGGTTGAAGTAAGCCTTTTTGGTGCTAGCACGGCTATAATGGGAGGCTTTCCTGCATCAACCCGTACGCACCAGCTCATCCAAGCCAACTCCCACCTGAAGCAGTCGCTCTGAGAGTCTCACTTTCTTGCGTCTGGGGCGTACCCGAAACCAACCGGAGAACCCAGTGCTTTTGTCTCTTCAGGGAACCTTCCCGCCCGCCATTTTGGCGCTCGCAGACGGCACGGTCTTTATTGGCAACTCGATCGGAGCTCACGGCTCCACTATCGGCGAAGTGGTGTTTAACACCGCACTCACTGGTTACCAAGAGATCCTTACTGATCCTAGTTACTGCCAGCAGATCGTCACCTTGACCTACCCACACATCGGCAATTACGGCGTCAACACGGAAGACATCGAAGCTGAAAAAGTCCACGCTGCAGGCTTGATCATCAAAGATTTGCCCTTGATTGCGAGTAACTTCCGTTCGCATCAGACATTGTCTGCCTATTTGGTGGATTCAGGAACTGTGGCGATTGCCAACATCGACACCCGTCAGCTCACGCGTATCTTGCGCACCCAGGGTGCACAAAACGGTGCTATTGTGGGCTTGACCAACGGCCAATCAGTGACCCAAACCGTGATTGACCAAGCGATTGCCGCGGCGAAGGCTGCCCCTAACATGGCAGGCCTTGACTTGGCGCAAAAAGTGACGGTGGCGCACTCTTACGATTGGACCCAATCTGAATGGAAATTAGGTGAAGGTTACGGCCTACTGACGTCACCGAATTTCCATGTGATCGCGTATGACTTCGGTGTGAAGAAAAACATCTTGCGCATGTTGGTTGAGCGCGGTTGCAAAGTGACCGTGGTGCCCGCTAAGACGCCCGCTGACAAGGTGCTCAAGCACAAGCCCGACGGCGTCTTCTTGTCCAATGGCCCTGGCGATCCACAGCCTTGTGACTACGCGATTGCAGCTGCAGCCGAGTTGATTGAAACAGGCACCCCCACTTTTGGCATTTGCTTGGGTCACCAAATCATGGCCTTGGCCAGTGGCGCTAAAACCTTCAAGATGAAGTTTGGCCACCATGGTGCTAACCACCCTGTGAAAGATCTTGACTCTGGCCGCGTGTCCATCACCAGTCAAAACCACGGTTTTGCGGTGGATGAAAAATCATTACCCGCCAACTTGCGCGCCACGCACGTGTCATTGTTTGACGGGACCTTGCAGGGTTTGGCCCGAACTGACAAGCCCGCGTTTTGTTTTCAGGGTCACCCTGAGGCCTCACCTGGACCTCACGATATTGCCTATCTCTTCGATCGCTTCATCAACTTGATGGAGAAAAAATAACATGCCAAAGCGGACCGATCTCAACAGCATTCTCATTATTGGCGCAGGCCCTATCATCATTGGCCAAGCCTGCGAGTTCGATTATTCAGGCGTGCAAGCTTGTAAAGCCTTGCGCGAAGAGGGCTACAAAGTCATTTTGATCAACAGCAATCCCGCCACGATCATGACCGACCCAGCCACCGCAGACGTCACCTATATCGAGCCCATCACCTGGCAAACGGTTGAGAAGATCATTGCCAAGGAGCGTCCCGACGCAATCCTGCCCACCATGGGGGGGCAAACTGCGCTGAACTGCGCCTTAGACCTGTGGCACAACGGGGTGCTGGAAAAATACAAAGTGGAGTTGATTGGTGCAACACCAGAGGCTATCGATAAAGCAGAAGACCGTTTGAAATTCAAAGATGCCATGACCAAAATTGGTCTGGGTTCTGCGCGCTCTGGCATTGCCCACAACATGGAACAAGCTTGGGATGTCCAAAAAACTTTGGGTTTCCCAACCGTTATTCGCCCCAGTTTCACATTGGGCGGCACAGGAGGCGGGATTGCCTATAACCCCGAAGAGTTTGAAACGATTTGCAAGAGGGGCCTGGAAGCCTCACCCACCAACGAGTTATTGATAGAAGAGTCTTTGCTGGGCTGGAAAGAGTACGAGATGGAAGTGGTGCGCGACAAAGCGGATAACTGCATCATTGTTTGTTCGATAGAGAACTTGGACCCTATGGGCGTGCACACTGGTGACTCCATCACCGTGGCCCCAGCGCAAACCTTGACCGACAAGGAATACCAAATCATGCGCAATGCCTCTTTGGCCGTTTTGCGTGAAATTGGTGTGGACACCGGGGGCTCCAACGTGCAGTTCTCGATCAACCCCAAAGATGGCCGCATGATCGTCATTGAGATGAATCCACGGGTCTCGCGCTCATCTGCTTTGGCTTCGAAGGCCACAGGTTTTCCGATCGCCAAAGTGGCAGCAAAGTTGGCTGTGGGCTACACCCTCGACGAATTGCGAAATGACATCACAGGCGGCGCAACACCAGCTTCTTTTGAGCCCTCAATTGACTATGTGGTCACCAAGATACCGCGTTTTGCATTTGAGAAATTCCCAACTGCCGACAGCCGTTTGACCACTCAGATGAAATCGGTGGGCGAGGTGATGGCGATGGGTCGCACCTTCCAAGAGTCTTTCCAGAAAGCCTTGCGTGGCCTGGAAGTCGGCGTGGACGGAATGAACGAAAAAACCCAAGACCGTGAAGTGCTAGAGAAAGAGTTGGGCGAGCCCGGACCCGAGCGCATTTGGTATGTTGGGGATGCATTTGCAATGGGTTTGAGTGTGGACGAGGTTTTTGCCTTGACCAAGATCGATCCCTGGTTTCTGGTACAGATCGAAGAAATCGTCAAGATCGAACTGGAACTTGAAACTACAGCGCTTGAAGCCATCACACCTGAAGAGTTGCGCGCCTTGAAAAAGAAGGGCTTCTCCGACCGTCGCTTGGCGAAGTTGCTCAAGACCTCTGAGCATGTGGTGCGTGCACGTCGTCATGAACTGAACATTCGTCCTGTTTACAAACGCGTGGACACCTGTGCGGCTGAGTTCTCTACCGACACGGCTTACATGTATTCCTGTTACGAAGGTAATGGAGAAGCCTTTGGCGTGGGGGCTGGCGAATGCGAAGCCGAGCCCACCAACAACAAAAAGATCATGGTTCTCGGTGGTGGACCTAACCGCATCGGTCAAGGCATTGAGTTTGATTACTGCTGCGTTCACGCGGCCCTCGCCATGCGTGAAGACGGCTACGAGACCATCATGGTCAACTGTAACCCCGAGACCGTATCCACCGACTACGACACATCAGATCGTCTGTACTTTGAGCCTGTGACGCTGGAAGATGTGCTCGAAATCGTCGACAAAGAAAAACCGACAGGCGTGATCGTTCAATACGGTGGTCAAACACCTTTGAAATTAGCGCTTGATTTAGAAGCTGCTGGCGTTCCCATTATCGGGACCAGTCCGGACATGATCGACGCCGCAGAAGATCGTGAGCGGTTTCAGAAATTGTTGCAAGAACTCGGTCTGCGTCAGCCCCCTAATGCCACGGCCCGCACCGAGCCAGAGGCCTTAGAAAAAGCTGCTGCCTTGGGTTACCCCTTGGTGGTTCGCCCCAGCTACGTGCTAGGTGGCCGGGCCATGGAAATCGTGCATGAGCAACGTGACCTTGAACGCTACATGCGTGAAGCGGTCAAGGTGTCACACGACTCTCCGGTGTTGTTGGACCGTTTCTTGAATGATGCGATCGAGTGCGATGTGGATTGCTTGCGCGACCCAGAAGGCAAAACCTTCATCGGTGGTGTGATGGAACACATCGAACAAGCGGGTGTTCACAGTGGTGACTCGGCTTGTTCATTGCCTCCTTACTCCTTGTCAGCTGAAACAGTGAGCGAACTCAAACGTCAATCGGCCGCCATGGCCGGCGCTTTGAACGTGGTGGGTTTGATGAACGTGCAGTTCGCTATTCAACATGTCGATGGCAAAGACGTCATCTATGTTCTGGAAGTGAACCCGCGCGCCTCCCGAACCGTACCTTACGTTTCCAAAGCCACGGGCATTCAGTTGGCCAAGGTCGCTGCACGTTGTATGGCGGGTCAAACTTTGGCTTCGCAGGGCATCACCCAAGAGGTGAATCCGCCTTATTTCTGCGTCAAAGAAGCTGTGTTCCCATTTGTGAAGTTTCCAGGTGTCGACACCATCCTCGGCCCCGAGATGAAGTCCACCGGTGAAGTGATGGGCGTTGGCAAAACATTTGGCGAAGCCTTCATCAAAAGTCAATTGGGCGCAGGCACCAAACTGCCTCGCCCGACCCAGCCTGATGGCTCACCTTCGGGTAAAGTGTTCATTTCCGTCAAGAACAATGACAAGCCTCGAGCCATTGAGGTGGCTCGGCAGTTGGTGGCGCAAGGCTTTACCCTGATAGCGACCAAGGGCACGGCGTTGGCCCTCAATGAATCTGGTGTATCGTGTGCTACTGTGAACAAAGTGACCGAAGGCCGTCCGCACATTGTGGACATGATCAAGAACAAAGAAGTGATCTTGGTGATCAATACGGTTGAAGAGCGGCGTAATGCGATTGCCGATTCGCGGCACATCCGAACCTCAGCTTTGCTTAACCGCGTCACGACCTTCACAACCATTGCCGGTGCGGAAGCTGCCGTTGAAGGCATGAAATACATGGACGAGTTGGGTGTGATCTCGGTTCAAGAAATGCATGCACAATTGAGGGTTTAAAGCCATTGGGCCATTGAAAGATGGCTTTTTGAATGGTAATGTTTGTTTTGCCGCCTAGGGGTAACGCTCGGCGGTTTGTTTTTTTGGAGTATGACGATGGCTACCATTCCTATCACCAAACGTGGTTCTGAACAGCTCAAGGCAGAGTTGCATCGGCTGAAAACCGTAGAACGCCCTTCGGTGATTGCTGCGATTGCCGAGGCCCGTGCGCAAGGTGATTTGAGCGAAAACGCAGAATATGAAGCCGCCAAGGATCGCCAAGGCTTCATTGAGGGCCGCATCCAAGAAGTAGAAGGTAAGCTGTCTGCAGCGCAGGTGATTGACCCTTCCAGTGTCGATGCTGGTGGACGGGTGGTGTTTGGAGCCACTGTCGACTTGCAAGAAGAGAGTTCAGGCGAGAGTGTGACCTATCAGATCGTGGGTGAAGACCAGGCCGATTTGAAGTTGGGCTTGGTCAACATCAGCAGCCCCATTGCACGCGCATTGATCGGCAAAGAAGAGGGCGATTTGGCTGTCGTTCAGGCGCCCGGTGGTGCCAAGACGTACGAAATTTTGGCCATCCGATACGAGTAAACTTTTCGCTTGGATTATTCGCGCCAGTGATCTGCGACCCAGCTTGCAGGTTGAATAAACCTCCACCGCCGGTTGCGCTTGCCTGCAAGTGCATCCGGCGGATTACATTCTCCATGAAATACAACGATGCGTGCATCTTTCGGAATGAACGGTGCTTTCCAGTAATTGGTCGGCCATACAGGAATGCCGTGGTATTTGAAGCTGGGACACCAAGACGCATCCCAGTATTGAAGTTTGCCTTGACGGTATAGAAAGTCCGATAAATAGGCTTGTTCGTTGCGGAATTTACGCCTGATCTCGTCAACATGGGTTCGAAAATAACTCAGCACATCAGGGTGAGCACCGAGCTCAAAACGGTAGACCGAGGAGTTCCCAGTGATGCGCCAGGGACGTTTGTAGTCGTGAATGATCAAGAATTCGCCGGCTTGCTCAAAGAACACATCCAAACTGCCGACGATCACAACATCCACATCAAGAAACAGCGCCGTGCCTTTCAGTCCGTGCAGATCGGCGGCAAAAGACACCAATTTGGTCCAACCCCTTTCGGGAATTCCAGCCGGAAGATCCAAAGCGGGAATCGGCAGGCAAACTACATCCTGGCGAATCCCAAGGGCATCATCGGTCAGGCAGACCATCTGGAAATCACCTGGTAAATGGCGCTTGACCATGGCGTACAAACGGTTCACGTATTCAGGACCGTACTTGGTCCCCCACTTCATGCAGATGATGTGTCGTTGCTTGGATTGCTCTACTGCCCCCAGCATTTCAAGCGCCTTGGTTGCGCTTTTTGACGGATTTTTGTTTGACCTTGGCGCGTTTGACTTGGCCTCCTGACGTCAGGCGTTGGTTCCCGAGAACGCGCAGGGTCTTGACTTCAGGGCGCTGGCCGCCACGCGAGCTGTATTTCAGTACCTTGAAATCCCGAGGGCCAGCCATGCGGTCTTCATCGATGGTTTTGGTTTTTTCCGGTTGAGGACGCCAAAGGACAAAGAGTTTGCCAATGTGCTGAATGGGGGCCGCGCTGAGTTTGTCAGTCAGCTCCAGGTACATGGCTTCTCGAAGAGCACGGTCTTCACCCAATACGCGAATCTTGATCAGGCCATGTGCGTTCAAAGCGGCATCTGCCTCTTTGATCACAGCAGGTGTGAGCCCGCCATTTCCGATCATCACGACGGGGGATAAGTGGTGTGCATCGGCGCGGTGAGCCTTGCGCTCAGCAATTGTGAGTTGAATTTGGGACATGGCGCTATTATCCGCGCATGGAAGAGAGAATATGAAAGTTAAAACCAAAAGTAAAAAAGTCAACAAGTCGTGGCTCAATGACCATGTCAACGACACCTACGTCAAGTTGGCACAAAGGGAAGGCTTTCGCGCGCGTGCTGCCTACAAATTGAAAGAAATTGACGAAACCCTCGGGCTGATCAAGCCGGGTCACTTGGTCGTGGATTTGGGCTCAACGCCAGGTGCATGGAGTCAGTATGTTCGTCGCCGGCTCTCACCCCTGGGGGCTGCTTCAGGCACGTTGAACGGCACTATCATAGCCCTTGATTTATTGCCCATGGAGCCGATAGAAGGTGTGCAATTTTTGCTCGGTGATTTTCGGGAGGCGGAGTTGCTCGGCCAACTTGAAGAACTGATGGCGGGTCGAAAAGCCGATGTGGTCGTGTCTGACATGGCGCCCAATCTATCGGGTATCGCCGCCGCTGACGCGGCGCGCATCACCCATTTGGTGGAATTGGCTGTTGATTTTTCTAAATCGCACATGAAGCCAGAAGGGGCTCTTGTTGTGAAGTTGTTTCACGGTGCCAGTTACAGCCCCTTGGTTCAGTTGTTCAAGGAGACTTTCAAAGTGGTCAAAACCATCAAACCCAAAGCCTCACGGGACAAATCTTCAGAAACTTTTCTGGTGGGCATTGAAGTCAAACCCATCGAACCCAAGTAAGTTGTGTTTATTTTGTGATATTTCCTTGTGTTTTTAAGGCTTAGCCTGATATCAGTAGCCCCAAGGGCTTGTGTCAAGCCTAAAATACATGTTCAATTTGAAGCTTTTGTGACTGGAGTCCTGCTTGAATAACCAGTGGTTTTCTAAAATAGCCGTTTGGCTGGTGATTGGCATGGTGCTCTTCACCGTGTTCAAACAGTTCGACACCCGCTCTGCATCCGGTGCAGGTTATGTGGGTTACTCCGATTTTCTCGAAGAGGTTCGTGCTAACCACATCAAAACCGCGACCATCCAAGAAGGACAGGGCGGTACCGAGATTGTGGCCACGACCAATGACGACCGTCGCTTGCGCACCACCGCCACTTACCTGGACCGCGGTCTGGTGGGGGATTTGATTGCCAATGGCGTCAAGTTTGATGTGAAACCCCGGGAAGAAGGCTCTTTGCTCATGACTTTGCTGGTCAGCTGGGGACCCATGTTGCTTTTGATTGGCGTTTGGGTGTACTTCATGCGTCAAATGCAAGGCGGCGGCAAGGGCGGTGCTTTCAGCTTTGGTAAAAGCAAAGCGCGCTTGCTGGATGAAAACGCCAATCCGGTGACTTTTGCCGACGTAGCCGGCTGCGACGAAGCCAAAGAAGAAGTCAAAGAGGTGGTGGACTTCCTCAAAGACCCTCAGAAATTTCAGAAATTGGGCGGTCGCATTCCGCGCGGTTTGCTGTTGGTCGGCCCGCCCGGAACCGGTAAAACCTTGCTTGCCAAAAGCATCGCGGGTGAGGCCAAAGTCCCTTTTTTCAGCATTTCCGGTTCTGATTTTGTCGAGATGTTCGTCGGCGTCGGCGCCTCCCGCGTGCGTGACATGTTCGATAACGCCAAAAAGAACGCGCCTTGCATCATTTTCATTGACGAAATAGACGCTGTAGGCCGCCAGCGCGGCGCAGGCTTGGGCGGCGGCAATGACGAGCGAGAACAAACCCTGAACCAGATGCTGGTTGAGATGGACGGCTTTGAGACCAATCTTGGCGTGATTGTCGTGGCGGCCACCAACCGGCCAGACATTTTAGATGCCGCCTTATTGCGCCCAGGACGTTTTGACCGCCAAGTCTATGTGACTTTGCCCGACATTCGCGGCCGTGAGCAGATTTTGGCCGTGCATATGCGCAAAATTCCGATTGGCCAAGACATGAATCCGGCCGTTATTGCCCGTGGCACTCCCGGCATGAGCGGCGCTGACTTGGCGAACCTGTGCAACGAAGCCGCCTTGATGGCTGCCCGTCGCAATGCCCGCGTGGTTGAAATGCAGGACTTTGAAAAGGCCAAGGACAAGATCCTGATGGGCCCCGAGCGCAAGAGCATGGTCATGCCAGAGGAAGAGCGACGCAACACGGCTTACCACGAAGCCGGCCATGCCTTGCTTGGCAAACTGCTGCCCAAATGCGATCCAGTGCACAAAGTCACCATCATTCCGCGTGGCCGTGCCTTGGGCGTGACCATGAGTCTGCCAGAAAAAGACCGCTACAGTTACGACAGCGAATACATGCTCAATCAAATCAGCATGCTGTTCGGTGGCCGCATTGCCGAAGAGGTGTTTATGCACCAAATGACCACGGGTGCCAGCAATGATTTTGAACGTGCCACCTCGATCGCGCGCGACATGGTGATGCGCTATGGGATGACTGCGGCTTTGGGCCCGATGGTGTATGCCGAAAATGAAGGTGAAGTTTTCTTGGGCCGCTCGGTCACCAAAACGACCAACATGTCTGAGTCAACAATGCAGCGTGTCGATGCAGAAGTTCGCCGTATCATTGACGAACAGTACAGTTTTGCACGTCGCTTGATTGAAGAAAACACCGACAAAATGCATGCCATGGCCAAAGCCCTGCTTGAATGGGAAACCATCGACGTTGAACAGTTGGATGCCATCATGGCCGGTCGTGAGCCTCAAGCCTCTAAAGACTGGTCTCCCCGAACTCCACCCTCAGGTGGAGGAGGGACCCCACCTTCGGTCCAACCCGATCCAGCCCCTACTGCGGCTTGATTTCTAGGGGGCTTCGGCCCCTTTTTCTATTTTTTGGCCAGGCTTGAACATTCCATGTTGTGGCAAACCACACGTTTTTCCATAGACCTTTCATCGCCTAAAGTCATGGGCATTTTGAATATGACGCCCGATTCCTTTTTTGATGGAGGGCTTCATAACAGTGTGCGATCAGCGATGGCACTTGCAGAGCAGATGCTCAAGGACGGCGCCCATATCCTGGATGTCGGGGGCGAATCAACCCGGCCTGGAGCGCCCGTCATACCCCTGGAACAAGAGTTGACACGCGTGGTTCCTGTCTTGCGGGAGTTACTCAAGCTCGGTGTGCCAGTTTCCATCGATACATACAAACGCGGCGTCATGCAAACCGCCCTTGATTTGGGGGCAGATATCATCAATGACATCTGGGCTCTGCGCCAGCCAGGAACTCTGGAACTTGTCGCATCTCATCCCCATTGCGGTATCTGCCTGATGCACATGCATCGCGATCCGCAGACCATGCAAGTTCAGCCAATGGCAGGGGACATCCTGCCCGACGTGATTGCATTTTTGCGGGCGCGTTGTTCGGCATTGACTGACTTGGGGGTTTCGCCCAGTCGGGTGATCCTGGACCCCGGTATCGGGTTTGGGAAAACAGTGCCTCAGAATTTCAGTTTACTGGCAAGACAATCAGAGGTTTTGACTTTGGGTTATCCCTTGTTAGCGGGTTGGTCCCGTAAATCGGCTTTGGGGCATGTAATCGATGCTGCAGGGCATTCTGCAGAACTCCATGAACGCATGGTCGCCAGCGTGTCTGCGGCCGTGTTGGCGGTAGACCGAGGGGCACAAGTGGTGAGAGTGCATGATGTCAAAGAGACTGCACAGGCCATCTCTGTTTGGCAGGCGGTCAAGGCGGCATCTGTTTGAATGTCTGGCAGGGCTTAAAATACACCTCTAATAATAAGAGCAGGAAAGCAGCATGACCCGTCAATATTTTGGCACCGATGGTATCCGCGGCACTGTTGGTCAAAGTCCCATTACCCCAGATTTCGTTTTGCGCTTGGCCCATGCTGTTGGCCGTGTACTCAAATCCACAGAGGCGCACCCTACTGTCCTGATTGGCAAAGACACGCGAATTTCGGGTTACATGCTCGAAAGTGCGCTGGAGTCGGGTTTCAATTCCGCAGGCGTTGACGTGGTCTTGTTAGGGCCTGTGCCGACGCCTGCTGTGGCTTATTTGACCCGCGCTCAGCGCGCATCTTTGGGTGTGGTGATCAGCGCCAGCCACAACCCCTTTGATGACAACGGCATCAAGTTTTTTAGCGCCCAAGGCACCAAACTCAGTGACGAATGGGAGCTGCAAGTGGAAGCGGCTTTGGGTCAATTGCCTGTTTGGGCGCCATCTGCTTCGCTTGGGAAAACCCGTCGGCTCGACGATGCTGCAGGTCGGTACATTGAGTTTTGCAAAAGCACTTTTTCGAATGACCTGACCCTCAAAGGCTTGAAGATTGTGGTGGATGCAGCGCATGGAGCCGCTTACCAAATCGCTCCCAAGATCTTTCATGAACTGGGTGCAGATGTAATTGCTATGGGTTGTGCGCCGGATGGTCTGAACATCAACAAAGATGTGGGGGCAACGCACCCCGAGGCTTTGATCCAAGCGGTTTCAAAGCACCGTGCCGATTTTGGTGTTGCATTGGATGGCGATGCGGATCGCCTGTTGCTTGTCGACGGTAGCGGGCGTTTGTACAACGGTGACGAACTGCTGTATTTGATCGTGGCCGATCGATTGTCTAGAGACGAGGTCGTCCCTGGCGTTGTGGGCACCTTGATGACCAACCTGGCGGTTGAGTTGGCGTTTCAGCGCAAAGGGGTTGAGTTTGTACGTGCCAAAGTCGGGGACCGTTATGTATTGGAGGTCTTGACGGAAAAGGGTTGGCTTTTGGGCGGTGAAGGATCGGGCCATTTGTTGGCCTTAGACAAACACACCACGGGTGATGGTTTAATCAGCGCGCTCCAGGTACTACAAGCCTGCGTAGCCAACGATAAAACAATGGCCCAATTGTTGGATGGTGTGACGCTTTTTCCGCAAACTCTCATCAATGTACGCTTGAAGCCAGGGCAAGATTGGTCTTCAAACGCTTTGTTGAAATCCGAAACCCAAGCCGTAGAGACTGAGCTGGGTCATGATGGACGGCTTCTGATTCGCGCCAGCGGAACTGAGCCTTTGGTTCGGGTTATGGTCGAGGCGCGCACTGCTTTGCAGGCACAAATCTTTGCTCAACGGATCGCGGATACCTTGTCGGTTTGATCAAGATTCAATAAATCAGGCTCTCTGGCCTGATCTCCTGCAAGATGGTCGTTGCAATTTCTTCAATTGATTTTGTCGTTGTTGACAGCCATCTGATTCCCGAGCGTCGCATCATGGTTTCGGCTTCGGACACCTCCATTCTGCAATTTATCAAGCTCGCGTACTTGGAGTTTGGTCGTCGTTCGGTCCGAATTTCCGAAAGTCGCTCGGGGTGAATCGAGAGACCAAAAATTTTCTTGCAATGCGGCAGCAGTGCTGGGGGCAACTGCTTGCGTTCAAAGTCTTCTGGAATCAAGGGGTAGTTGGCTGCCTTCAGGCCATGCTGCATCGCCAGATACAGGCTGGTGGGTGTTTTTCCGCTGCGACTGACGCCTACCAAGATCACATCGGCCGTATCCAGGTTGCGGTTTGACTGACCGTCGTCGTGGGCGAGTGAATAGTTGATCGCTTCGATTCGGTCGTGGTACTCCTTGCTTTTGCTCACATCGGAAAACCGGCCTACACGGTGGTGGGATTTGATGCCCAACTCTTTTTCGAGGGGCTGTACAAAGGTACCAAACATGTCCAGCAACATGCCTTTACAGCCCTCTTGAATGACTTTGAGTACTTCCATGTTCACCAGTGTTGTGAACACAATGGGTTTAGTGCCTTCGACATCGGCTGTGTGGTTGATTTGACGAACCGCTTGGTGCGCCTTGTCGACGGTATCCAAAAAGGGCAGGCGAATATGCCTTGTTTTCATTTCAAACTGCGCCAAGATGGCGTTGCCAAAGGTCTCGGCTGTAATCCCTGTGCCGTCGGAGATGAAAAAAACTGTGCGGTTTGGCATGGCTGGTTGATTTAAAGGATGAATAAGGGCGCATTGCGGGTTGGCCCACCTAAAATAGCTTTCATTATCTCTGGGCATGGTCGGATGGGGCGCTTTAAATACAACAAAACAGCCCTTGACGACTCTGTAGCGACGCCGGTTTTTAACTTTGGAGCTTTTTATGACCACTCTTTTTGCTAAAGAGGCACTTGTTGTGCCCTTCGAGGAATTGCGGATGACGGATGTTGAATCTGTTGGCGGTAAGAATGCCAGCTTGGGCGAGATGATTTCTCAACTGCCTTCAGGCGTTCGTGTCCCCACGGGTTTTGCCACCACGGCCCACGCTTTTCGCCAATTCTTGAGTTTCGAGGGCCTCAATGATCGTATCAATACTTTGCTGGATGCGCTGGACACCGATGACGTTCGTAGTTTGGCTCGCGTTGGTGCGCAAATCCGAACGATGGTGGAGGCACAACCATTTCCAGTTGCTCTGGAACAAGACATTCGTCGACAGTTCATTCTCTTATCTGCTGACAATCCGACCGCTTCGTTTGCTGTTCGCTCTTCGGCTACAGCCGAGGATCTGCCGGATGCTTCCTTTGCCGGTCAACAGGAAACCTTCTTGAATGTGGTCGGCATTGAGGATGTGTTGCACAAAATGAAAGAGGTATTTGCCTCCTTGTACAACGATCGCGCCATCAGTTACCGGGTGCACAAAGGGTTTGCCCACGCTGAAGTGGCTTTGTCTGCCGGCGTTCAACGTATGGTTCGTTCGGATTTGGGGGCTGCGGGTGTGATGTTCACTATCGATACCGAGTCTGGTTTTGAAGATGTAGTGTTCATTACGTCGAGCTATGGTTTGGGTGAGACCGTGGTGCAAGGCGCCGTCAATCCGGATGAGTTTTATGTCCACAAGCCGATGCTGACTGCCGGCAAACGGTCAGTGATTCGCCGTAACTTGGGTTCCAAACTTATTCAAATGGTGTTTGCAACACCTGAAGCCAAAGCTGCCAACGGCCGTTTGGTGGAGACGATAGATGTACCCGCCGAACAGCGCAACCGGTATTCATTGAGTGATGCCGAGGTTGAGCAATTGGCGCACTACGCAATGGTGATTGAAAAACATTACGGTCGGCCCATGGACATTGAATGGGGCAAAGATGGGCGTGACGGTTTGCTCTACATCCTTCAAGCCCGACCTGAGACAGTCAAAAGCCAATCCAAAGGGACTGCAGAGCTGCGCTATAAACTCAAAGGCAAGGGCCCTGTTTTGGCCGAAGGCCGGGCCATTGGACAGAAAATTGGAACGGGGCCTGTGCGTCTGGTGCACAACATCAGTGAAATGGACCAAGTTCAACCTGGCGATGTGCTGGTCACAGACATGACCGACCCGAACTGGGAGCCTGTGATGAAACGAGCCAGCGCGATTGTGACCAATCGGGGTGGCCGCACCTGCCATGCTGCCATTATTGCCCGTGAATTGGGCATTCCTGCGGTGGTCGGTTGTGGTGATGCGACCGACCATCTCAAAGACTGTACCCTTGTCACAGTCAGTTGCGCCGAGGGCGATACGGGCCGCATTTATGACGGGCTCTTAGAAACTGAAATAACCGAGGTACAACGCGGCACGATGCCGGAGATCGCAACCAAGATCATGATGAACGTAGGCAACCCTCAGTTGGCGTTTGACTTTGCGCAGTTGCCCAATTCAGGCGTCGGTTTGGCCCGATTGGAATTCATTATCAACAACAACATCGGCGTGCATCCCAAAGCTATTTTGGATTACCCCAATATCGATGCTGACTTGAAGAAGGCAGTCGAGTCTGTGGCAAGAGGTCACGCCTCACCGCGCGCTTTTTATGTGGATAAAGTCACGGAAGGTGTGGCCAGCATTGCTGCGGCCTTCTGGCCTAAGCCCGTGATCGTGCGGCTGTCGGATTTCAAAAGCAACGAGTACCGCAAACTCATTGGCGGCAGTCGTTACGAACCCGAAGAAGAAAATCCAATGCTTGGATTTCGCGGCGCGGCGCGTTACCTCAGTGCTGACTTTGGAGAGGCCTTTGCCATGGAGTGCGAGGCTATCAAGCGCGTGCGCGGCGAAATGGGTTTGAGCAATGTGCAGGTCATGGTCCCATTTGTGAGGACCTTAGGGCAGGCCGAACGTGTAACTCGGCTATTAGCGGTACACGGACTCCAGCGGGGCCAAGACGATTTAAAGCTGATCATGATGTGCGAGGTGCCCAGTAACGCCATTTTGGCAGAGCAATTTTTGGAATTTTTCGATGGGTTTTCAATTGGATCGAATGATTTGACCCAATTGACCTTAGGCCTGGACCGAGACTCGGGCATGGCCTTATTGGCGGTGGACTTTGATGAGCGCGACCCAGCCGTTCAAGCCCTGATCAGCCAAGCCATCAAAGCTTGTTTGGCACAGGGTAAATACATCGGTATTTGCGGCCAAGGCCCAAGTGATCATCCTGATTTCGCTGTATGGCTCATGAACCAAGGCATCAGCTCTATTTCACTGAACCCTGATACGGTTGTTGAAACTTGGACTCAACTGGGCACACATTGACTTGAGAGTATTTGAGGCCCACTTCGACCATGACACAACCTGATGCGTTGCAACAGTACGCCACCTACCGGTGGCGCTTGCACCGTAACGTGCTTCTTTATATTGTGTTGTTGATAGCTTTATTGGCACTCATGGCATGGGCCGAGCGGCAAGGCTTGTCGCGAAATTTGATCGGTCCGATTTTCTTGTTCACGACGGTCATGATGTACGCATTGATCGGTATCGTCGGCCGAACGACTGATGCGCAGGAATACTACGTGGCTGGACGGCGTATTCCTGCCATGTACAACGGCATGGCCACCGCGGCTGACTGGATGAGCGCGGCGTCATTCATCAGTTTGGCCGGTGCTTTGTACTTGCAGGGCTTTTCAGGGGCGGGCTCGCAACCCGGTGGACTGGCCTATGTGATGGGCTGGACGGGCGGTTTTTGTCTGGTGGCTCTCCTGATTGCACCCCGGCTTCGCGAGATGAAGCTTTATACCTTGCCTGATTTTTTCAACGTTCGATACGGAGGACGTTGGCCCCGGTTGATTGCCGCAGGGGCCGCCGTATTGTGTTGCTTTACCTACGTGGTGGCGCAAATCTATGGTGTTGGCTTGATCGCCTCACGACTGACAGGCGTCCAGTTTGAGATCGGTATTTTGTTGGGATTAGGGGGTATTTTGCTCTGCTCATTCTTGGGTGGCATGCGGGCTATTACTTGGACGCAGGTGGCGCAATACATCATGTTGCTGATGGCTTTCCTGCTCCCTGTCTCTTGGTTAGCTTACAAACAATTAGGTACGCCCTTAGCAATCGTGGCCTATGGGGAGCAATTACCGAAAATTGCGGCTCTCGAAAAAAAATTGACTTTTGATCCAGCTGAAATCGAAGTGCGCGATGCTTTTTATTACCGTGCCAAAAACTATGAATTCAAACTTCTCAACGTTGAATTGGCATTGCACAAAGAGCGCGATGAATTAGAGTCCCGTGTGCGCAGTCTCAAAGCACAAGGGGCCGATTTTGGTTCGATTACGCAAGCGCGACGTGAGTTGTTGGCCCTGCCCAGGGACACGGCAACCGCCAAGGAGCAATGGACACGTGCCATGAATGAGAACTTAGAGCGAGCGCAGCCGCTTTCAGGATTGCCGTTCCACTCGCAGGCCTTTCAGGGCGATCCACAGGGCTTGCCAGAGCAGCAAGCCATTTATGAATCCTCGCGGCTGAATTTTTTAGCCCTGATCTTTTGCTTGATGGTGGGGACCGCAGGTCTGCCGCATTTGTTGACACGTTACTACACCACCCCCAGCGTTGCCGAGGCCAGAAAGTCTGTGGCGTGGTCGCTTTTTTTCATTGCGTTGTTGTACTTGAGTGCGCCAGCACTTGCGGTATTGGTCAAGTTTGAGATCATGAATAATTTGGTAGGCAGCAGTTTTGATTCGCTGCCCAATTGGGTAGCCCAATGGGCCCGCGTCGACCCCTCTCTGCTGCAGGTGGCAGACGTTAATGGCGATCGCACCTTGCAGTTTGGCGAATTGCGTTTGGGCGCCGACATGATCATGTTGGCCACCCCTGAGTTGGGGGGGATGCCCTTTGTGATTTCGGGCTTGGTTGCTGCAGGGGGGCTGGCAGCTGCGCTCTCCACTGCGGACGGCTTGTTGCTCACTATCAGTAATGCGTTGGTCCATGACATGAAGGCGCGAACTTCAAATGAGTTGAGTTCACCAGAAGGGCGGGTCATTTTGTCTAAATTTGCCTTGTTGGCAGTGGCGCTTCTCGCTGCATTGGTTGCAGCTTGGAAACCTGCGGCTATTCTGGCCTTGGTCTCGGCTTCGTTTTCTCTTGCTGCCGCTGCATTTTTCCCTGGAATGGTGCTTGGAATCATCTGGAAAGGTGCAAATCGAACTGGCGTGGTGTGTGGCATGTTGTCCGGCTTGGGGGTTACTGTCGCTTATATGCTTTTGAATGCGGCATTTGTTCGTGCTTTTTGGGGTTGGGATCCTGCCTCTGGACTGTGGTTTGGCATTCAGCCTATTTCGGCCGGTGTCTTTGGCGTGCCCGTCGGTTTTGTTGTGACTTGGCTTTTTAGCTGGCTATTCAAGATGCAAACGGAGGACCCCCTCTTGATTTCTTCAGAAGACCGGTACCCAGGCCTGTAATGTCTGCGCTATAATGTGAGGCTTCGCCTTGCCGCACCCCGTCAGACGCCGGGGGCGGCTTTACCAATCTTTTGGGTTATCCACAAGGAGTTTGAATGCGTCATTACGAAATCATATTGCTGATCCACCCGGATCAAAGCGAACAAGTTCCAGCCATGCTGGAACGTTACAAAGGGATGATCACTGCCGGCGGCGGCAAGATCCACCGCGTAGAAGATTGGGGCCGCCGTCAGTTGGCTTACCAAATCAACAAATTGGGAAAAGCCCACTACCTGTGTGTCAATATTGAAGCCGATCAGGCCGTGATGGCTGAGCTCGAACACGCGTTCAAGTTCAACGATGCTGTGCTGCGCCACCTGACTGTTTCAAAGAAGAAGGCCGATGCAGGCCCATCTTCCATGATGAAAACGGTCGAGCGAGAAGAAGCCCGCAAAGTCCAACAAGCAGAATTTGCAGGGTGATCACACGCATCGTTAAGGAGTGAACCGTACCGACTTGTCCGCCAGTATCGTGGAGCTTCACGCTTTACGCTACACCCCAGCCGGTCTACCCGCTTTGGACTTTCGTCTCGAACACGAGTCATCAGTGCAAGAAGCAGGACTGACCAGACAAGTCAAAGCCTCGGTGAAAGCCGTGGCCATTGGTGCAGTTGCAGAGCGAGTCCAGCGCCAACCTATCGGCAGCGTTTGGCGATTCAGCGGTTTTTTAGCCACACCCCGCAACGGTAAAAGTGTTGTTCTGCATGTTCAAGAGTTTCAGCAAAATTAATTTCAGGAGGCCCTATGGCCACGTTCAAAAAATTCAACAAAGATAAGCGCCCCAAGCGCAACACCCAATCCCTATTGTTCAAACGCAAGCGTTTTTGCCGCTTCACAGTGACGGGTGTTGAGGAAATTGATTACAAAGATGTCGACACATTGCGTGATTTCATCGCAGAAAACGGCAAGATCATCCCCGCTCGCTTGACTGGCACACGCGCCATTTATCAGCGCCAGCTCAATACAGCTATCAAACGCGCTCGCTTTTTGGCCATGTTGCCTTACAGCGATCAGCACAAAGTCTAAGGAGACCGACCATGCAAATTATTCTGCTCGAAAAGGTCGTGAACCTGGGTAATCTTGGCGATATCGTCAAAGTTAAAGATGGTTATGCTCGCAACTTTTTGATCCCTAGCGGTCAAGCACGCCGCGCCACTGAAGCCAACAAAGCGCAATTTGAAGCGCGCCGTGTTGAGCTAGAAAAAGCAGCATCTGCCAAATTGGCCGAAGCACAAGCGCAAGGCGAAAAAATGTCCGGCATGGTGGTCAAATTGACCCAAAAAGCCGGCGTGGATGGCCGTTTGTTCGGTTCTGTGACCAACCATGACATTGCCGATGAGTTGAACAAACAAGGTTACGCCTTGTCTAAAGCACAGATTCGCATGCCTCATGGCCCGATTAAGACTGTCAGCGAGTCTAAGGTGTCTGTTTCATTGCATACCGACGTGCTGGTTGACATTACTGTCTCTGTCTACGGCGAAACCGCTTAATCTGCGCTTCCCACCCAAAGCCGCCTGGTCGAGAGACTTGGCGGCTTTTTCATGGGTGCTTGGTCAAAGTGTTATGCACTTGAATCCACCGATTACCCACGCCTTATTCACAGGGTTGTCCCGTGACTTGTGCGGCACGACTGCGTAAGATCGAACAAAACTCATTTCACACCATGTCGGCTGTTTACTCTTCTCATTTGTCAGGTTCCATTTTGAACAGTTCGCAAGACGCGCAGGTCGCGCAACTGCGCGTACCACCGCATTCCATTGAGGCCGAGTCGAGCGTGCTTGGCGGACTTTTACTCGACAACCAGGCCTGGGATCGCGTCAATGATTTGCTTGTCGAGAATGACTTTTATCGTCACGAACACAAGTTGATCTTCAGTGCGATCGGGACCTTGGTCAATGGCTCCAAACCAGCCGATGTCATTACTGTCTTCGAGCACCTGCAAAACCAGGGAAAATCAGAGGGCATGGGTGGGCTTGCCTATTTAAACTCATTGGCTCAATACGTACCCAGCGCAAGCAACATCCGGCGCTATGCCGAAATCGTGCGCGAGCGGGCCATCTTGCGCAAATTGGTGACCGCCAGTGACGAAATCGCCACCAATGCTTTCAATCCGCAGGGTAGGCCGGTGGACAAAATTCTGGATGAGGCTGAGCAAAAAATCTTCAACATTGGAGAGGAAGGCTCCCGCAACAAGCAGGGCTTTCAGTCTATGGATACTTTGGTCATCGAATTGATGGACCGTGTCCAGGAGATGGCTGACAATCCGAACGACATTACCGGGGTACCTACTGGTTTTTACGATTTGGACCGCATGACCTCTGGCCTGCAAGCCGGTGATCTGGTGGTCTTGGCCGCACGACCGTCCATGGGTAAAACTGCGCTTGCTGTCAACATTGCAGAACATGTGGCTCTGAATGAGGGCTTGCCTGTGGCGGTGTTTTCGATGGAAATGGGGGCTTCCCAGTTGGCTGTTCGTGTGGTGGGTTCGATTGGTCGTATTGATCAAGGCCATTTGCGTACGGGTAAGCTGAGCGAAGAGGAATGGCCCCGTTTAGCCGATACGATCGATCGGCTACGCACTGTATCGTTGCATATCGACGAGACTCCTGGTTTGACGCCAAGTGAATTGCGCGCCAATGCCCGCCGACTGGCACGGCAATGCGGTAAATTAGGTTTGATCGTGGTGGACTATCTGCAACTGATGAGTGGCTCCGCCACGGGGGGGGATAACCGGGCGACCGAGTTGGGTGAAATTTCACGTGGCTTGAAAATGCTTGCCAAAGAACTGCAGTGTCCAATCATCGCGTTGTCTCAGCTGAACCGGAGCGTGGAGCAGCGCACAGACAAACGCCCCATGATGAGCGATTTGCGTGAATCCGGCGCCATCGAGCAAGATGCAGACATCATCATGTTCATTTACCGCGATGACTACTACAACAAAGAATCCAAGGAGCCGGGTATTGCCGAAATCATCATTGGCAAACAACGAAACGGCCCCACAGGAACCGTTCGCTTGACGTTCTTGAAACCTTTGACCCGCTTTGAAAGCCTGGCCAGAGGGGGTATGGGCGGAGGCGACTACTGATCAGGCGGTAATCAAAGTACCTCACTGGCAAAGTCAGCCAGGCGAGAGCGTTCCCCGCGGGCAAGGGTAATGTGACCACCATGGCCCCAGCCCTTAAAGCGGTCCACCGCATAGGTCAGCCCTGAAGAGCCTTCTGTCAGGTAGGGGGTGTCGATCTGTGCCAAATTGCCCATGCAGACAATCTTCGTACCCGGCCCGGCCCGGGTGATCAAGGTTTTCATTTGCTTGGGTGTCAAATTCTGCGCCTCGTCAATGATCACGTACTTGTTCATGAAGGTGCGACCCCGCATGAAGTTCATGCTCTTGATCTTGATTCGACTGCGGATCAGCTCATTGGTCGCGGCACGGCCCCATTCGCCTGCATTGCCGCCGTCACCTTTGGCTAAAAACTCCAGGTTGTCGTCCAGAGCGCCCATCCAAGGGCCCATTTTTTCTTCTTCAGTGCCTGGCAAGAAACCAATGTCTTCACCCACACTCACGGTGGCGCGAGTCATGATGATTTCGGTGTAGCGGCGATCGTCCAGCACCTGGGTCAAACCTGCCGCCAAGGCCATCAGGGTTTTGCCCGTTCCTGCTGTGCCCGCCAGAGTCACAAAATCCACGTCAGGATCGGTCAGTAAATTCATGGCAAAGTTTTGCTCACGGTTGCGCGTTGTCACGCCCCACACTGCATTTTTGAGATGCGTGAAGTCTTTCAATGTGCGAAGCACCGCTGTTTTGCCCCTAATTTCAGTCACTCTTGCATAGAGACTGGGCTCACCCGGCGCCTCAAGGTATACAAACTGATTGATCAACAAGCTGGGCACAACCGGCCCACTGATGCGGTAGAAAGTATGACTACCTTGTTGCCAACTTTCGACAGCTTTTCCATGGCGTGACCAAAAGTCTGCTGGCAAAACCATCACGCCTGCATACAGAATATCCCCGTCTTCCAGAACCTTGTCGTTTTGGTAGTCTTCAGCGGTCAGCCCCAAGGCGCGCGCTTTGACGCGCATGTTGATGTCTTTAGAAACCAGAACGACTTCGCGGGGTGACATTTGATGCCCCAACGCTTGCACAACGCCAAGAATTTGGTTGTCAGCTTTGCCTTGCGGCAGGCTGATCGGAAGAGTGACATCCAGAGTTTGTGTTTGGAAGAACAGCTTTCCTGTTGCATCGACATGTCCTGTGCCAGTCAAATTGAGGCCTTGACTCATGTCAGAGCCTTGTGCGGCCAAGGCATCTAAAGAACGACTGGTTTGGCGTGCATTGCGGGCAACTTCGGTCATTCCTTTTTTATGCCCATCAAGTTCTTCCAGAACGATCATGGGCAGGAAAACATCGTGCTCTTCAAACCGGAATAGGCACATCGGGTCATGCATCAGGACATTGGTGTCCAGTACAAATAATTTGGTTGGACCTGTTTTCTTGATCTTCGTGACGCGGTTTTTATTCGAGGTAACCAGTGTTGGTTTACCCAAAACAGGTGCTGATTGGGGTTGGGATGGTTTAGCACGAGTTTGTGCAGGTGCTGCGCGCATTTTTTTGAGGGGTTGCGTTGTTTCAACCTGCGCTAGAAGACTCTTGTTGGCTTCTTGCTGAATAGCTTTTTGAATTGGAGTAGTTTCACTCAAGGCATTGCTATTTTTGTGACGGGGCAGGGTTCTGCTCGGTGTGTTCTGGGTGGGGTCAAAAGCCGCGTTTGAAAGCAAGGATGCGCGTTGGGTTGGTGCGGGTGGCAATGGCATGAAACGGGGCCTCTTGAAAAAGAAAAAAGTAGATTTAAAAAACCAAAAGCCGCCTGGAGGCCAAGGCGGCTTTTGGTAGGGAATTTTGTCGAACTGTGGGTCAACTGCATGAAAACATTATGCACGAGCCGCGCACAAGTTTCATGACAAATTCAAGCAGTTGTTGTGGTCGCGGGAAGGGCCTTTTTCAAATCTTTGACGGCTTGAAGGACCTCTTCCACATGGCCAGGTACTTTGAGGCCACGCCACTCGTTCTTCAGTAAGCCGTCAGCGCCAATTAGAAAGGTGCTGCGTTCGATACCTTTGACTTTTTTGCCATACATGATTTTGTTTTTAACCACACCAAACATGTGGCACATTTTTTCTTCAGTATCGGCAATCAATTCAAAAGGCAACTCAAGGTTGGCCTTGAATTCGTCATGCGATTTCATATTGTCACGAGAAACACCAAATACAGTGGCTCCGGCTTTGGTGAAGTCTTTGAATTTGTCCCTGAATTGCATCGCCTCGGTCGTACAGCCGGGGGTGTTATCTTTAGGGTAGAAATACAAAATCAGCGTTTTTCCGGTGTGCGAGGTATTGGATACCTTCAAGCCACCGGTTGCGTTCGCTTCAAATTCAGGGAGGGGTTTGTTGACAACGATTGCCATAGAAATTTATTCTCGGGTGACTGAATGAGGCCAAAAAGCAGAGCATCAGCCAAGGTTAGGGCTGCTTGATCATTTGGTGATTTGTTATTTTAGCCTAAAGCGCCGGGTAAGCGCTGAATCCGCCACAATCGTCATATTTACTGGGATGAAATTTGAAGAATTGAAGGCGTTGCATCCTCAAGGGGTAACAGGGCTGCAACAACACGGCGACCTTCACTGGCCAATATATTGTAAGTTCTGCAGGCGGCGGGCGTGTCCATGGATTCAACGCCGATCCCTTGTTGCATAAGGCCCGATAACCATATGGGCTTGGGAAAGCGGAGTGTCGGACCGCCGCCAAAGACGATCAATTCAGGCTTGAACTGCATCAATTCATTGAAACATTCTGCCTTTAAGGCCTCAAATGGACCAACGGACCAAGGCGAGCAACCGCTTTCTGAGCTGATCACCAGAGAGCCTGTGTATTTGTGGCCATTCACTTCAATCCAGCCTGGTTCATAGGCGCTGATGAATGGGACGTTGAATTGATCCGGTTGGAGTTTCATTTGGCGTTGTGGTGGGCTGGCTGTGTTTAGGACAGACATTCAGGCCATGGTCCGAAATCTGCCCGGAACTGTGGTCAAATTATAGGTTTTCCCCAATGACGATGCCCCGGGAGGGACTTTGAAGACGATCCTTAAATCAGCAAAACTTGCCAATGTCTGCTACGACATCCGCGGCCCAATCATGGATCGCGCGCGTCAGATGGAGGAAGAAGGGCAAAAAATAATTAAATTGAATATCGGCAATCTGGCGGTATTTGGTTTTGACGCGCCTGAAGAAATTCAGCAAGACATGATCCGCAACCTGCCCAATTCAGCAGGTTATTCGGACAGTAAGGGCATTTTCGGTGCCCGCAAAGCGGTCATGCACGAGACCCAAAAACAAGGGATCAAAGGCGTGACGCTGGACGACATTTATTTGGGCAATGGCGCCAGTGAATTGATTGTCATGGCCACCAATGGTCTGCTGGACGACGGCGACGAATTGCTGCTGCCGGCCCCTGACTATCCCTTGTGGACCGCAGCCACCAGTTTGTCTGGCGGCACGCCCGTGCATTACATGTGTGAAGAGGCCAGCGGATGGATGCCCGATATTGAAGATATTCGCCGCAAAATCTCGCCGCGAACCAAAGGCATTGTGGTCATCAACCCGAACAACCCTACTGGTGCTTTATATTCTGATGGCTTGCTGCAAAGCATCGTCAATTTGGCTCGCGAGCATGGCTTGGTTATTTTTGCGGATGAGGTTTACGACAAAGTCTTGTATGACGGCGTAAAGCACACACCGATTGCCAGTCTGAGCACGGATGTACTGACACTGACTTTCAATTCCTTGTCGAAAAGTTACCGCTCTTGTGGATATCGGGCCGGTTGGATGGTGGTGTCAGGTGACAAAAAGCCAGCCAAGGATTACATCGAGGGCTTGAACATGTTATCGAACATGCGTTTGTGTGCAAATGTGCCAGGGCAATGGGCAATTCAAACGGCACTGGGCGGTCACCAAAGCATCAATGAATTGGTGGGTGAGGGCGGTCGCTTGCGCAAACAAAGAGACTTGGCTTACGAGCTGATTACAGCTATTCCTGGCGTTTCCTGCGTCAAGCCGCAAGCAGCTTTGTACATGTTCCCCAAACTCGACTCCAAGGTCTATCCAGTTGCCGATGACCAGCAATTTTTCCTGGAGTTGCTGCAAGAAACCCGGGTGATGTTGGTGCAAGGAACGGGGTTCAACTGGCCGAACACAGACCATTTTCGTATCGTGTTCCTGCCGCATGAAGACGATCTGCGTGAAGCCATTGGCCGTGTGGCCCAATTTTTAGCCGGCGTGCGAAAACGCTTGGGCACTTAATTTGAAGTCAGAAATAAATCCAACTATGAAACCGATTCAAGTAGGCCTATTGGGCATTGGCACTGTAGGCAGCGGCACTTTCAATGTGCTGCGTCGTAACCAAGCTGAAATCATGCGCCGTGCCGGGCGCGGGATTGAAATCACCATGGTGGCAGACCTGGATGTTGCGAGGGCGCAGTCCCTTGTGGGCCCTGATGTGAAGGTAGTCAACGACGCCCGATTGATCATCGCCAACCCGGACATCGACATCATCATCGAGTTGATTGGTGGTTACGGTATTGCGAAGGCATTGGTGTTGGAAGCGATTGCAGCGGGTAAACACGTGGTCACAGCGAACAAGGCCTTACTGGCTGTGCACGGCACTGAAATTTTCGCCGAGGCGCAGTCCAAGGGCGTGATGGTAGCCTTTGAAGCGGCCGTTGCGGGTGGTATCCCGATCATCAAAGCTTTGCGCGAGGGCTTGACCGCTAACAGCATCCATTGGGTGGCTGGCATCATCAATGGCACGACCAACTTCATCTTGTCTGAAATGCGTGACAAAGGTTTGGATTTCAGCGTGGTGCTCAAAGAAGCTCAGCGCCTGGGCTATGCGGAAACGGATCCGACTTTCGACATTGAGGGTGTGGATGCGGCCCACAAAATCACCTTGATGAGTGCCATTGCTTTTGGCATTCCAGTACAGTTTGATAAAGCCTATGTCGAAGGCATTACCCAATTGGGCGCAGTGGACATCAAGTACGCCGAGCAATTGGGTTACCGTATCAAGTTATTGGGCGTGACCAAACGCACTGACAAAGGCATTGAGTTGCGCGTGCATCCGAGTTTGGTGCCAACCCAGCGTTTGATTGCCAACGTTGAAGGCGCTATGAACGCGGTCATGGTTCAAGGCGACGCGGTTGGGACCACTTTGTATTACGGCAAAGGTGCCGGATCGGAGCCTACCGCCAGTGCTGTGATTGCGGACTTGGTCGACATCACACGTTTACATACTGCCGATCCACTCAATCGTGTACCTCATCTGGCTTTTCAGCCGAACGCGATGAGCGATTTGAATGTGATGCCGATGAGTGAGATCGTGACCAGCTATTACTTGCGCTTGCGCGTCGCCGATGAAGCGGGCGTTCTGGCTCAATTGACCGGCTTGCTCGCAGCGGCTGGGATCAGCATCGATGCCGTCTTACAACGTGAAGCTGATCAGGTCAGTCAAGCGGGCGAGAACCAGACGGATGTGATCATCCTGACCCATGACACCCGCGAAGGCACGATGAACGAAGTTTTATCGCAAATGCAAGCATTGCCAACAGTGTTGGCACCGATCACGCGCATTCGCAAGGAAGAGTTGAACTGATGCGTTACCTTTCGACTCGCGGTCATAATGATCGCAAACGTTTTTGTCAGATTCTGCTGGAAGGTCTGGCTCCGGATGGCGGCCTGTACCTGCCGGAGCATTACCCGCATGTAGATGCGCAAAAATTAGAACAATGGCGCGGCATCTGGAATACCCAAGGCTATGCCGGTTTGGCCTTTGCCGTCTTGTCGTTGTACATAGACGATATCCCTGCCGCGGATCTGAAAGCCTTGTGCGATAAAACGTACACGGAGCAGGTGTTTGGCTCGCCACAAATTGTGCCCCTGAAGCCTTTGCAAGCCCCCGGTACACCAACGCCTGAGTTGTACCTTGAGGCTTTGTCGAACGGCCCTACGCTGGCTTTCAAAGACATGGCGATGCAGTTGCTTGGCAATTTATTCGAATACGAATTGTCCAGGCGAAATGAAGAGCTTAATATCCTGGGCGCTACGTCAGGTGACACCGGCAGTGCCGCCGAATATGCCATGCGCGGAAAAAAGGGTGTGCGGGTTTTTATGACCAGCCCAAACGGACGGATGAGCCCTTTTCAGCAAGCGCAAATGTTCAGCCTGCTGGACGACAACATCCACAACATCGCTATTGACGGTGTGTTCGACGATTGCCAAGACATCGTCAAAGCGGTCTCCAACGATTTGGAGTTCAAGCGAAAATACAAAATCGGCACGGTCAATTCGATCAACTGGGCACGCTTGTTGGCCCAAGTGGTTTACTACTTTGCCGGCTACTTTCAGGCCACTCAAACCAATGCCGAGCACGTTAACTTTTCAGTTCCCAGCGGCAACTTTGGCAACGTTTGCGCGGGCCATGTGGCCCGCATGATGGGTTTGCCCATTGCAAAATTGGTGGTAGCCACCAATGAAAACGATGTGCTTGATGAGTTTTTTCGTACCGGCGTTTACCGCGTTCGTGGCACAGCAGATACACATGAAACATCCAGCCCGTCGATGGACATTTCCAAAGCCAGTAATTTTGAGCGCTTTGTTTTTGACTTGCTTGTGCGAGATGGTTCACGTGTGGCGCAATTGTTTGGCGCCGCCATCCATGAACAAGGCCGGTTTGACCTGAGCAGCGACCCCTTGTTTGTTCAAGCTGCTCAACGCTACGGATTTGTCAGTGGCAAGAGCACCCATGCCGACCGTTTGGCGACGATCCGGGATGTCTTTGCCCGCTATGGTGTCATGATTGACACCCACACAGCCGATGGCGTCAAAGTGGCGCGTGAACATCAGCAAACAGGTGTGCCCATGCTGGTGCTGGAAACCGCATTACCCATCAAGTTTGCTTCGACTTTGGTTGAAGCTTTGGGTCGCGAGCCCTACCGCCCAGCTCAGTTCAACGGCATAGAAGCCCTGCCAAAACGGGTGCAAATAATGCCAGCTGATACCGCCCTGATCAAACAGTACATCGCCACGCACTGCGACTGAAACCATGACCCAGCCCCTCGCAACTGCACCCACTCGCCCCGGTCTGATGGGGCTGGACGATGCCTTGTCCCAGTTGCGCGTGCATGCTTTGCCTCTGAAGGGCATAGACACTGTGCCTACTTTCGAGGCCGATGGACGCGTCTTGGCACAAGACGTGGTTTCCGCATTGCAAGTTCCTCCCCAAGACAATTCTTCGATGGATGGGTATGCGGTTCGGTGCGCCGATGTGACTCAAACGGGAGTGGTTTTGCGTGTGACGCAACGCATTCCTGCGGGGCAGCAAGGCAAGGCGCTCAACCCTGGTGAGGCGGCTCGAATTTTCACGGGTGCATCGATTCCACCCGGCGCAGACGCGGTTGTCATGCAAGAAGACACCCAAGCCGTTTCTGACGCAGATTCACAGGTCATCCCTCAGGTGATTGTTCAGGTTGTGCCGCAACCTGGGCAATGGATTCGCCGCAGTGGAGAAGACGTCAGTCGCGGCGACATTGTATTGAGTCGGGGGCACCGTCTGCAGCCTACCAGTTTGGGCCTTGCGGCCAGCATTGGTTTGTCTCAGCTTCAGGTCAGAAGCAAACCCCGTGTGGCTTTATTTTCAACCGGGGACGAATTGGTCATGCCCGGCGATGTCGCGCCGGAAAACATGAAACCCGGCGCAATTTACAACTCCAACCGTTTCTTTTTGCGGGCTTTGTTATCTCGTTTAGGTTGCGATGTGAGTGATCTGGGCATCGTGCCTGACCGCCGTGACCTGACCGTGGCTGCCCTGAAACGAGCAGCCGAAGACCATGATCTGATTTTGACCAGCGGTGGGGTTTCGGTGGGTGAAGAAGACCATGTGAAACCCGCTGTGCAAACCCTTGGGCATCTGGATCTCTGGCAGATCGGCATGAAGCCGGGCAAGCCCTTTGCATATGGTCAAGTGCACCGTGAGGGGAACATGGGCAAAGCGCATTTCATGGGCCTGCCTGGCAATCCGGTCTCCAGCTTGGTGACCTTTTTGCTTTTGGTGCGCCCCTTCATTTTGCAGATGCAAGGTGCCCAGACGACAGAGCCTGCGCGCGTGATGCTGCCTGCCCATTTCGACGTCCCTAAAGCAGATCGTCGCCGCGAGTTTTTGCGTGTTCGCCGCAATGCCCAGGGCGGGCTTGATCTGTTTCCCAATCAAAGCTCGGGAGTTCTGACCTCAGCCGTTTGGGGCGATGGTCTGGTTGACAATCCTGCTGGCGCAACCATTCAAAAAGGCGATTTGGTGACTTACATTTCATTCGCTGATTTGCTGTTGTGATTGTTCATTGAATATCTGAAACAAAGCGAGCCATGATCACTGTGCACTTGCGCTATTTCGCATCCATCCGTGAGGCCCTCAACTGTGGCAGCGAAGATTGGCAAACCAAAGCCGCTACCGTCGGTGCCTTGCGTGCCGAGTTGTTGTTAAGAGGACAGGCCTACCAATGTCTATCAGCAGACAAGCCTGTGCGAATGGCCCTTAACCAAGTAATGTGTCAAGATTCGGCGCTCCTCATGGAAGGGTGCGAGCTGGGCTTTTTCCCTCCCGTCACTGGGGGCTGACGTTATGCCGCCCCGCGTGACCATTCAGACTCAAGACTTTGATCTTTCGCACGAAATTGCCCTTCTGCGAATGTCAGACACCCGAGTCGGTGCCGTGTGCAGTTTTGTGGGCACGGTGCGTGATACCCGGGCCTTGACGGGTCATGCGCACGATGAGGTCAAGTCCATGGCGCTGGAGCATTATGAGGGGATGACCGAAAAATCGATTGAAGCCATGATCGATGCAGCGCACCAGCGTTTTGACTTTTACCAAGCCAGGGTGATTCACCGTATAGGTGAATTGGCGCCTACCGATCAAATCGTGATGGTGGCGGTAACGTCTGCCCACCGAGGTGAAAGCTTCAAAGCCTGTGAGTTTTTGATGGATTACCTCAAAACGCAAGCCCCATTTTGGAAAAAAGAGCTGGGGCCACAGGGTGCCAAGTGGGTGGATGCCCGCGTGTCAGACGATGCCGCTCTTGCCCGTTGGGGCATTCAAATTTCGCAATAGAACTCAGGGTTTCGCAGTTGTTGCGGGTGCTTTGCCCGGATTAGGTGTGCCTTGAGGGCCTGGTGGTTTTCCGCCTGGCGGCATGGTGATCAAAGGCGCAACCACAGCAGGAGGCTGGGCAACGGGGTTTTGGACGATCGGTTTGGGTGCATCGGCCCCGCCTGCGCTGGCCACCAGCGAAGATCGGTTGGCCTCTGTATTGACAGGCGCTTGCTTGGGCGCCGATCCTGTGGCGACTTCGATGAACTGGTCCATGAGTTGCCCCAGCGCAGGGGAGTCTGCATGGCCAAACCAGTTGGGACGATTGCCGTTGATGTACTGCAGCTTTTCAAGCGAGCAAGCTGGACCATTTTTTTTCAACCATTCTGATACAGCCAAATACCGTTCGCTCGGATGGTGTGTACTGAAGGCGATGCCCCTGATCTCGGCGACCAAACATTTGGACTTGTCTTGCACTGCAGGTCCTTTTTGGGCCGAAGCTGGCACACTCAAGGCCAGCAAGAGCAAGCCCCAGGCAAGGGAGAGAGGCATAAAAGCATGTTTCATAAAACTCCTTTGAGGCAAAGTATCAGATCAGTGTACATAAACTGAAGGCGCTGGCTTGTGAGGGTCTAAGGCATCATTCACGGTGAGTTGTTGCGGTGCTTCCATTCGCCAGTTGGCTTTTTGCAATGCTTGTTGGAGCAAGTGCACCAACCCATGCAGCAACGCGGACTGTAAACCGAGTTGGCATGAGCGACCCGTTGCGCCCTCACCGCTCATGTCCTGAAATACGACATTCAGGGTCCCACTGTTATGCACATTCATTTGCACATCGGTCACCAGTATGGGATCGGCACCCAAAGGCAGTGATGGTGTTTCACTGGTAAAAGGGGTTTTGAAGTCGGCTTTTTCCAGAAAGGTATCACGCTTGAGTTCGGTCAGCATTTGCTGGGCCGTCAGGTCCGAGACCGTCATTTGTGGGTTGCGGGTCTCCAGTTGCACCACACAGGCTTGCAAGTGGGGCATCAAGCGGCCCGTCATGCGGCGTGTCAACCATAGTCGGAACTCTTGACCGTCCTGCGTGTTCACGCGCAACAGCAAACGATCATCCCGTTCTGCATAGTTCACCGACATTTGGTGGATATTCATTCCTTGATTTTAGACAGTTGTCAGTGACGTGGACCACTTGAAAATGAGGGAAATAGCACAAGCTTCATTCAAACAGGAGTTTTAGCCATGCGAATTGACAAGTTAACCACTAAATTCCAGGAGGCCTTGAGCGAGGCGCAAACCTTGGCGCTTGGGCAGGACCACGCTTATATTGATGCATCTCATGTTTTATTGGCCATGCTCAAGCAGGATGACGGCCCCCGTGCTTTGCTCGAGCGGGGGGGCGTGAACGTAGCGGGCTTGACGTTAGCAGCAGACCAAACCGTGAAGCGTTTACCGCAAGTAACAGGACAAGACCAAGTTCAGGTGGGCCCTGATCTTGTCAAGCTGTTGCAAGCGACAGAAAAGGAAGCTATCAAGCGTGGCGATGCTTTTGTAGCCAGTGAGCTGTTTCTGCTGGCTTTGAGCGACAGCAAATCCGAGCTAGGACGTGTACTTAAAGAAAATGGCGTTTCGCGTAAAAGTCTTGAATCGGCCATTGCAGCTGTGCGCGGCGGTCAAAACGTGAACAGTGCCGAATCTGAGGGTCAAAGAGAAGCATTGAAAAAGTACTGCATAGATTTGACAGAGCGAGCCCGCATGGGCAAGCTGGATCCGGTCATTGGCCGCGATGATGAAATACGCCGTGCGATACAAGTCTTGCAGCGTCGCACCAAAAACAATCCGGTCCTGATTGGCGAGCCAGGGGTCGGCAAGACAGCCATTGTTGAGGGTCTTGCACAGCGCATTGTCGCGGGTGAAGTGCCTGACTCCTTGCGTGGCAAGCGGGTGCTGTCGCTGGACATGGCTGCGTTGCTGGCGGGTGCCAAGTTCCGTGGGGAGTTTGAAGAACGTTTGAAAACAGTGCTCAGCGAGTTGGCCAAAGATGAGGGCATGACCATCGTCTTTATTGATGAGTTGCACACCATGGTGGGTGCCGGAAAGGCTGAAGGCGCCATGGATGCTGGCAATATGCTCAAGCCTGCATTGGCGCGTGGAGAGCTGCATTGCGTAGGTGCCACCACATTGGATGAGTACCGGAAATACATTGAAAAAGATGCTGCTTTGGAGCGTCGCTTTCAAAAAATTCTGGTGGGTGAACCCAGTGTCGAAGCCACCATTGCCATATTGCGAGGCCTGCAAGAAAAGTACGAAGTGCACCATGGCGTTGACATCACCGACCCCGCCATCGTGGCTGCGGCTGAATTAAGTCACCGCTACATCACGGATCGATTTTTGCCTGACAAGGCCATTGATTTGATCGACGAAGCTGCCGCCAAAATCAAGATCGAAATTGACTCTAAGCCGGAAATCATTGACAAGCTTGACCGCCGCTTGATTCAGTTGCAAATCGAACGTGAAGCCATCCGCAAAGAAAAAGACGAAGCCTCACGCAAGCGATTGGAATTGATTGAGGAAGAAATCGTCAAACTGAGAAAAGAAGCGGCAGACCTAGAGGAAATCTGGCGCGCTGAAAAAGCCCAAGCCCAAGGGAGCCAGGTCGTGCGCGAAAAAATAGATCAACTGCGCCAGCAGATTGAGGCGCACACCCGCAAAGGCGATTTCAACAAAGTTGCAGAACTGCAGTACGGGCAATTGCCAGAACTGGAAAAGCAACTTAAAGAAGCGCAGGCCAAAGAAACAGGGAAAAGCGCGGGCACTGGGCCCCGTTTATTGCGCACCCAAGTGGGGGCTGAAGAAATCGCCGAGGTGGTGAGCCGTGCCACTGGCATACCGGTTTCCAAAATGATGCAGGGTGAACGCGAAAAATTGCTCAAAATGGAAGGTAAATTGCATGACCGCGTGGTCGGACAAGACGAGGCCATCAGCGCGGTGGCCAACGCCATTCGCCGTTCACGCTCCGGCTTGTCTGACCCCAACCGTCCCACCGGATCGTTCTTGTTCCTTGGCCCGACCGGCGTGGGTAAAACGGAGCTCTGCAAAGCGCTGGCGGGATTCTTGTTTGACAGCGAGGACCATTTGATTCGCATCGATATGAGCGAATTCATGGAAAAGCACTCTGTTGCGCGCTTGATTGGCGCCCCCCCAGGTTATGTGGGTTACGAGGAGGGAGGCTACCTGACGGAGGCCGTGCGGCGTAAGCCCTATTCGGTCCTGTTACTTGATGAGGTTGAAAAAGCCCACCCGGATGTCTTCAACGTGCTTTTGCAGGTGCTTGACGATGGGCGCTTGACGGATGGGCAGGGCCGTACTGTGGATTTCAAAAACACGGTCATTGTGATGACCTCCAATATTGGATCGCAAATGATTCAAACCATGGTTGGTGAGCCTTATGAAGATGTCAAAGACGCGGTATGGGGTGAACTGAAAAATTACTTCCGCCCCGAGTTCTTGAACCGCATTGACGAAACCGTGGTCTTTCATTCGCTGGATGCCAAACATATCGAGTCTATTGCCAGGATCCAGGTTCAGGCATTGTCTGCTCGGCTGGCCAAGTTGGAGTTGAATCTTGAGGTCTCTGAGGCGGCTTATGCCGAGCTGGCCAAGGTCGGCTTTGACCCGATTTTTGGTGCGCGCCCGCTCAAGCGAGCGATTCAGCAACGGATTGAAAACCCGCTGTCCAAACTCTTGCTCGAAGGGCGTTTTCCGCCCAAAGCGACCATTCCCGTGGATGTGGACCCGGTTCGCGAGCCTGGCGTGTTCAAGTTTGACCGTGTCATGGGCGTTATTGCCGCGAGTTAGCCTGATGACTGCACACTCGCGTTAGGGTCGTTATCATTGATTTTTCACAGGGCGTTTTGCCTGTGCGTCTTTTGAGACTTTGATGTCGTGACCACTCTTTACGCTCCGTCGATACCACCGGCGAGCGCCCATTTGCTGATGTCTCTGATTTTAGGATGATCAGTTCACTGTTTTTTGTGGTCTCGGGCGCGGGTCACGTTTGCTCTGGTTTTGTTGTGCGCCGTTTCGGTGCCAGGCCAATTCTTATTGCGGCATTGAGTCTATTTGCTCTAGCAATCTTGCTCGCATCAGTGGCCAACAGCTACCCGTCATTATGCTGGTGACCGCGCTGGCCGGTCAGGGTAACTGTGCTTTTCACTCCTTAGATTTCACTATTTTAATCAACCCATTTCGAGTGTACGCCTTGGTTATGCCTTCAGCGTCCATGGCTTGACGGGCAGTCTAGGTTGGGCAGCGGCCTCCGTATTCATGGGGGTGATGTCGACCATGTTCGGTTGGAGACGTGCCTACACAGCGGTATCTTTTTTGTATGTACTGATTTTGGCTTTGATGGTATTTGATCGTGACAAACTGCTCATCAGCACTGTGAAAAAGCAAATCAACCTAGCCCGAGGCCATGACATAGCGTTAATGAGTCTGCCTATTGTGTGGTGGTGTTTTGGCTTCTGTTTATTGTCAACTGTCACACTGGCTGTGGTGCAAAATTTTTCTTTGCCCATTCTTGAAGCCTTGCATCAATTCAGTTTTGAGGCCGCTAGGCTGATCCTCACGGTCTACATGCTGTGCAGTGCCGTTTTGCTTGCCCTGTGAGCCAGTGGTTGGCTGGGTCCATTCGGTACGATGGCGGTCTTGGCTTTCACAGGTTTTGCCATTGGCATTGGCGGCCGCAGTCGCGACTTGATGATTTAAAAAGCCACCCCCCAAGGCGCCACAGGCCGCATGTATGCCTTGGTGTACTAGGCATTTGACGTTGGGTTTGCGGTCTCGCCTCTTGTATTTGGTGCGTTCATGGAACGTGGCTGGACAGCGCCACTTTGGCTTGTGCCTCAGCGGTGTTGATGCTCAGCGTGGGCGTCGCCTTGGGCGTGGGGCGCAAGATGGCGCAAGTTCATGCGGGGTAATTGAGCATCAGGCCCGGTACAGGCCAATCGTCAATGGCGATCAGTTTGCCGCTGCCCGACAAGGTCACAAAAACGGTTCGCTTATCTGGCCCACCAAAACACAAGTTAGTGGTGAAGCGGTCAGGCAAACTGACGTGCGATTGCAATTTGCCGTCGGGTGAAATGATGGTGATGCCGCCGTGCATCAAAGTCGCCACGCACACATTGCCCAATGCATCTACAGCCATGGAGTCAAACCGCTGATAAAGCCCGCCAGGTGAGGCGGCGATCATGCGAGCGCCTTGGGGCGATGGCCAGCCCTCTTTGCGGACCTGACCGGCGTCGGTCACATCAAAAGCCCAGACCCTGGCGCCTTCGGTTTCTGCGTAATAAAGGGTCTGGCCATCGGGGGAAAGGGCAATGCCATTGGGAGTCATGACCGGCCTTGCAATCACGCTCGCCGAATCACCATGGGTGGTGCCGTAGTAAATTCCACCCCGGTCCATGTCGCTGTGGCGTGCTTTACCTAAGTCCGAAAAATAAAAGCCTCCATGGGCATCAAACACAATGTCATTGGGTCCCCGAAGACCCAAGCCTTCTACGGTGTCATAAAGGCGATCGAACTTGCCCGTGTTCAGGTTGACTCGCTCGATGCGCCCGCCACTGTAATCCTTGGCTTGACCGATGGGCCGGAAGCATCCGTCGGACTCTGTGGTGTAGTTGAATCCACCATTGTTACAAATGTAGACCGCACCATCAGGTCCAATGGCTGCTCCGTTGGGGCCTCCACCCAAATCGGCCACGACCGAGACTTTGCCATCGCGCGCGACACGTGTCAGGGTGCCGCGGGCAATTTCAACCAACAATACCGAGCCATCGTCCATGGCAATCGGGCCCTCTGGGAATTGCAGTCCCGACGCAATTTCGCGAATCTTCATGCGTTTCTCCTTGTGTGTTGGTTTCAGTGTCTGTAACTTTTTTCCGCTCGTCTGTCACCTGTGTTCCCGCAGGGTGAGATGCGGGTTATGGACACGGGGCCGATTCTGCTAATCTCAAAGGCAACTTACTGAGAGAAAAGCATGAACACCACAGAAATACAACCCGTCATGGCTGGCCACTTGCTTGTCGATTGTCTCATCGCGCAAGGCGTTACGCATGCCTTTGGTGTACCTGGCGAAAGTTATCTGGCGGTGCTCGATGGCTTTCATGCCCACGCGGAGCGTATTCAATTTGTCACCTGCCGACAAGAAGGCGGTGCCGCCTATATGGCCGACGCGCATGGGCGCTTGACTGGCCGACCTGGCGTGTGCTTTGTTACCCGAGGCCCGGGGGCCACCAATGCGTCCATTGGAATCCATACGGCATTTCAGGATTCAACCCCGATGGTCTTGTTTGTCGGCGATGTGGCCAGTGACACCCGCGACCGCGAGGCTTTTCAAGAAGTTGATTTTTGTGCCTTTTTTGGCCCCAGCACCAAAGGCATGGCCAAGCGGGTGGAACGCATTGACGATGCAAAGCGGATTCCTGAGTATGTGGGCCGAGCCTTTGCCACTGCAATGAACGGTCGCCCGGGTCCTGTGGTGCTGGTCTTGCCTGAGGATATGCTCACGCAAATGGTTCAAGCCCATCCCTTGGCTCGCGTCGAGGCAGTTGAGGCTTGGAGCGACCCGGGGGCCTTACGCCGTCTGCGTGAAATGCTGTTGCAAGCAGAGCGTCCCTTCGTGATTGCCGGTGGCGGTGGTTGGACGCCTCAATCTGCGCAAGCTTTGCAGCGATTTGCGGAAAACTGGAAGTTGCCCGTTGGCAATGCCTTTCGCTTCCAGGACACTTTTGATAATTTCCACCCTCAGTACGCGGGAGACGTCGGTATCGGCATCAATCCCAAGTTGGCGGCGCGTATCAAAAACAGCGATTTGATCATTGCCATTGGCCCTCGTTTGGGGGAGATGACGACGAACGGATATACCTTGTTGGTGCCGCCCAAGCCGGTTCAAAAGTTGGTCCACATTCATGCCAGCGCTGAAGAGTTGAACCGTGTGTACCAAGCTGATCTGGCCTTGTGCGCGACCATGAATGCAGCTGCACGCAGTTTGGAGGTGCTGACCGCTCCCACATCATTGTCATGGGAGACCTGGACGCATGAAATTCATGCTGAATACGAAGCCAATGTCTTGCCTCAATCCTTGGCAGGTCTGCCTGCTGACAACGAGGCGGGATTGGTTGACATGCCCGCGGTTATTGCAACGCTGCAAAAACATCTGCCCAGCGATGCGGTACTGACCAACGGCGCTGGAAACTTTGCCAGTTGGCTTCACCGTTATTTCAAGCACCATGGGCTGGTGAAAGGGCACAAAACACAGCTGGCACCTACAGTGGGTGCCATGGGCTACGGCGTGCCAGCAGGTATTGCCGCAGCCATAGTGACGGGCAGGGTGGTTTTCACCATTGCTGGAGACGGTGACTTTTTGATGAATGGTCAGGAGTTGGCCACTGCGGTTCAACACGGAGCCAAAAGCATCATTGTTTTGCTCAATAACAGCATGTACGGCACCATTCGGATGCATCAGGAACGCGAATACCCCAAGCACATTTCTGGATCCGGTTTGATGAACCCCGACTTTGCAGCTTTGGCTCAAGCCTATGGTTATGTGGGAACACGCATTTCACGCACAGCAGAGTTTGAAGGTGCGTTGATTGCTGCGCTGGCCCGCAAGCAAGGCACTTTGATCGAGGTGACCCTCAACCCTGAAGTCATCACGACGCGCAGCACACTCAGCGCCATCACAGCTGCCGCTCAACGCAATTGAGCGTTGGCAAATAAAACAGTCTCAATCCAGTGACAGGCATGCTGATTGAAATTGAAAAGGGCTGAACACCACAGGTGTTCAGCCCTTTAAACACAAGGTAATCGCTGAGGATTACTTCAGGTGCTTACCGATCAGGCCAGCCAGCTCAAACATGGTGACTTGGGCTTTGCCGAAAATCGCTTTGAGTTTGTCGTCTGCATTGATGTTTCGTTTGTTGACGCTGTCTTGCAGACCATGCTTTTTGATGTAGACCCACAACTTGCTCACGACTTCTGTGCGTGGCAGAGGAGCTGCACCCACCACCGCGGCCAAAGCGGCGCTAGGTGTCAAAGCTTTCATGAACGCCGCATTGGGCGTGCGTTTTTTAGCAGGCGCTTTGGCCGCCACTTTTTTAGCTGGAGCTGCTTTCGCAGTCGCTACTTTTTTTGCGGGAGCAGCTTTTTTGGCTGGAGTTTTCTTTGCAGTTGCCATGTGGAGATTCCTTAGTACGGAAGTTGGTTCGAAGCCGGAAACACTGATTTGGCCCGGCTTCCTTCATGCTAATGGAGAAAACCAAGGTTTCCAAGTGAAGAAATTATTTTTCACATGTAAATTCCATTGTTGTTGCTATTTATGCCACGTTGATAGCGTCAGGATCTTCACAATTGACCTTCCCAAGAAGAAGGAAAGATTCATTTTCATGATTTTTTTCCGCAGAGTGCAATTTAATTTTCACAGTGTGATATTTTAAAATGTTGCACTGCGACAATTTTTCTCAATATGAGAAAAGAGATTTCATATTGAGAAAATATATTAATAAGTTATTGATTTTAAACAATTAAAAAAATGTCTTGTATAAGATATAAGATATTTCAATGTCTTATATAAGAGTTAAGATAAATCACCGACTCGCACAGTGCGGTCGCTAGTCAAGCTTATTTTTCTAACCTTCTGGAGCTCACCATGCCACAAAACTTAACCGAACAACTCAGCCGCGAGCAACAAGTTGCCGCATTGGAAAAAGACTGGGCCACCAACCCCCGATGGAAAGGCGTGAAGCGAGGTTATTCTGCTGCTGACGTCGTGCGTCTGCGCGGCAGCATGCCCATTGAGCACACACTGGCGCAGCGCGGCGCAGAAAAGCTGTGGGACAAAATCAATGGCGGCGCCAAAAAGGGTTACGTCAATTCCTTCGGCGCCATCAGCGCGGGGCAAGCCATGCAACAAGCCAAAGCCGGTTTGGAAGCGGTTTATTTGTCCGGCTGGCAGGTCGCTGCCGATGGCAACTCATCTGAAACCATGTACCCAGACCAATCGCTTTATGCGTATGACTCTGTACCCACGATGGTGCGCCGCATCAACAACACTTTCAAACGCGCTGACGAAATCCAATGGGGACGCGGCGTGAACCCCGGCGATAAAGAATTTATCGACTACTTCTTGCCTATCGTGGCTGATGCTGAAGCTGGTTTCGGCGGCGTGTTGAACGCGTTTGAATTGATGAAGAACATGATTGCGTCCGGCGCTGCTGGCGTTCACTTCGAAGACCAATTGGCTGCTGTGAAGAAATGCGGTCACATGGGTGGCAAAGTGCTGGTCCCAACTCATGAAGCCTGCGAAAAATTGATCTCTGCACGTTTCGCTGCTGACGTCATGGGTACATCCACCATCGTATTGGCCCGAACCGATGCTGAAGCGGCAAACCTGATCACCTCTGACCACGACGCCAACGACAAGCCTTTTCTGACCGGCGAGCGCACACCTGAAGGCTTCTACCGCGTCAAAAACGGTTTGGAACAAGCCATCAGCCGCGGCGTGGCCTACGCCCCTTACGCTGACTTGGTGTGGTGTGAAACCGGTGTGCCAGACATTGGCTTTGCTCGCGAATTCGCTCAAGCTGTGCACGCTGCTTGCCCAGGCAAGTTGCTGTCGTACAACTGCTCGCCATCTTTCAACTGGAAGAAAAACCTCAATGACACACAAATCGCTTCGTTTCAGGAGGACCTGTCCGCTTTGGGCTACAAGTACCAGTTCATCACTTTGGCTGGCATCCACATCAACTGGTACAACACCTTCCAGTTTGCTCATGCTTACGCCAACGGCGAAGGCATGAAGCACTACGTCAACATGGTCCAAGAGCCTGAGTTCGCTGCACGTGACAAGGGTTACACCTTCGTGTCACACCAACAGGAAGTGGGCGCGGGCTACTTCGACGACGTGACCACCGTGATCCAGGGCGGCGCATCTTCTGTCAAAGCCCTGACCGGCTCTACAGAAGAAGAGCAGTTCCACTGATCTGCTTCTAAGGTGAGTGTTAATGCTGGGGCGCGTAAAATGCGCACTCAGCCTTTAGTCTCTTTCTCCAAGCGCGGCTCATGCCGCGCTTTTTTAATTTCAGCATCATGGTTCAAATCACACTTCCTGACGGTTCCTTGCGTGAGTTCCCCGGCCCTGTCAGCGTGGCCGAGGTGGCTGCATCCATTGGTGCTGGCTTGGCCAAAGCAGCCTTAGCCGGCAAAGTAGGGGGGCTGGTGGTCGATACCAGTTACACCATTCAAGACAACGCGCAATTGGCCATCATCACCGCCAAAGACGCCGAAGGTTTGGAGGTCATCCGCCACTCCACGGCGCACTTGTTGGCTTATGCGGTGAAAGACTTGTTTCCCGCCGCGCAAGTCACGATTGGCCCGGTGATCGAAAACGGCTTTTATTACGACTTTGCTTTCAGCCGTCCTTTCACACCTGAAGATTTGTCCGCCATCGAAAAACGCATGACCGAGTTGACTCTCAAAGATGAGCCGATTGTTCGACGTGTTTTGCCCCGTAACGAAGCCGTGGCCTATTTCAAAGGCTTGGGCGAGCACTACAAGGCTGAGATCATCGCCAGTATTCCGGCAGATCAAGACGTCAGCCTCTACCGCGAAGGTGCTTTTGAAGACTTGTGCCGCGGCCCGCACGTGCCCAGCACTGGCAAGCTCAAGCATTTCAAGCTGATGAAGGTTGCCGGTGCTTACTGGCGCGGTGACAGCAAAAACGAAATGCTTCAGCGGGTTTACGGCACCGCTTGGGCCAGTAAAGACGAATTGCAGCAGTACCTGACACGCCTCGAGGAAGCTGAAAAGCGCGACCACCGCAAGCTTGGGCGCGAGCTTGATTTGTTTCATATCGATGAACATTCGCCGGGCACTGTGTTTTGGCACCCCAAAGGCTGGACCGTATGGCAAGAGGTGGAGCAGTACATGCGCCGCGTTTACCGCGATAACGGCTACCTGGAAGTCAAAGGACCGCAAATTCTGGACAAAGGCCTGTGGGAAAAAACCGGTCACTGGGACAAGTACCGCGACAACATGTTCACCACTGAGTCGGAAAAGCGGGACTATGCTTTGAAGCCCATGAACTGCCCGGGCCACATCCTGATTTTCAACCAGGGCATCAAGAGCTACCGCGATCTTCCATTGCGCTACGGCGAATTTGGCCAATGCCACCGAAATGAGCCCACCGGCGGCTTGCACGGCATCATGCGCGTGCGCGGCTTCACCCAAGACGATGGACATATCTTTTGCACCGAAGCACAGATCTTGGCCGAATGCGTGAACTACACAGCACTTTTGCAAAAGGTCTACACAGATTTTGGCTTCACCGACATCATCTACAAAGTGGCTACACGCCCCGAGCAGCGGATCGGCTCTGATGAAAGCTGGGACCGTGCTGAGCAGGCCTTGATTGAAAGTCTGAAGGCTTCTGGCTGTAGTTACATCATTTCACCAGGTGATGGCGCCTTTTATGGCCCCAAGATTGAATACACGCTTAAGGATGCGATTGGCCGGGAATGGCAGTGCGGCACGATTCAGGTTGATTTCTCCATGCCCGAGCGCTTGGACGCAGAGTATGTGGGTGAAGACGGAGCGCGTCATCGACCAGTGATGTTGCACCGCGCGATCGTGGGCAGTTTGGAACGATTTATCGGCATTTTGATCGAACAGCACGCGGGTGCTTTGCCGGTTTGGTTGGCCCCAGTGCAGGTTGACGTGCTCAATATCACCGATGCGCAGTCCGATTACTGTCGTGAAATCGCTGCAAAACTGAAAAAATCAGTGACAAATCAAGGTCTTAGGGTCAATTTGGACCTTCGTAACGAGAAAATAACGTATAAAATACGAGAGCATTCGTTGCAAAAGCCGCCTTACATACTTGTCGCTGGCGACAAGGAAAAAGCGGCAGGTACCGTCGCAGTGCGCGCCCGTGGCAACATTGACCTCGGTGTGATGTCGATTGAAGCGTTCATTGAACGCATTACTTCCGACATCGCTTCTAAAGTATGAAGGCCTTTCCCACTGTGGTTTGTTTTTTCAGCTTTAGCTCGCGAGAGCAGGGCGGTTTGACTGTTTCTAACAGTCTCTAATTAGTAAAGGATTTGAGCCATCGCTACCGAATTTCGTGATCGTCGCCAGCGCGAAGAACGCAAACATCGCCTGAACCGTGAAATCAGCTTTCCAGAGGTTAGACTCTCTGGTCCCGACAATGAGCCTATGGGGATCGTGTCTCTGTCTGAAGCGCTTCGAATGGCAGGTGAGCTGGACGTGGACTTGGTTGAAATTGCTGCCACAGCGAACCCACCGGTTTGCCGCCTGATGGATTACGGCAAGTTCAAATACCAGGAACAAAAACGTGCTGCTGAAGCCAAAGCCAAGCAGACGGTCATTGAGATCAAGGAAATCAAATTCCGACCTGGTACCGATGATGGTGACTACAACATCAAGATGCGCAACATCAAGCGGTTTTTGGCCGATGGTGACAAATGCAAGATCACTTTGCGATTCCGTGGCCGTGAAATCACGCACCAAGAAATCGGAATGGCCTTGCTCCAGCGTATTCGCGATGAATTGGTGGATTTGATCGTCGTGGAGCAGTTTCCCAAGTTGGAAGGCCGCCAGATGATAATGATGATCGCGCCGGGACGTAAAAAACCGGCAGTTAAATCCTCATCAGAAACTGCGCCAGCAGTGGCTGTGGAGTCTTAATCGATCAAGGTTTGTGAAAGGCCGCAAGGTCTTTCCAAAACAGCAGTTTACTGTGGTGAATTGTTGAAAAAAAGTGGCTCGGGGCCAACAAGGCTGCAAGGATTTTGCAGACGCCTCACGAGCACAAGTTAAGGAGCATGAATATGCCCAAAATGAAGACCAAGAGCAGCGCTAAAAAGCGTTTTCGCGTTCGTCCAGGTGGTACCGTTAAACGCGGACAGGCCTTCAAACGTCACATTCTGACCAAGAAGACCACCAAGAACAAGCGTCATCTGCGTGGCTCAACAAGCGTGCATGAGACCAACATGGGTCACATGGCACAAATGCTGCCATCTGCTGGCCTGTAATTCACTGACGATCAAGGAGAACACACATGCCTCGCGTTAAACGTGGTGTAACGGCACGCGCCCGTCACAAAAAAGTCCTGGCCCTGGCCAAAGGTTTCCGCGGTCGCCGCGGTAATGTCTTCCGCATCGCTAAACAAGCAGTGATGAAGGCTGGGCAATATGCCTACCGTGACCGTCGCGCCAAAAAGCGCGTCTTTCGTCAGTTGTGGATTGCCCGTATCAACGCCGCTGCGCGTGAATGCGGTATGACTTACAGCCAATTTGCCAACGGCCTTAAAAAGGCTGCCATCGAGATCGACCGCAAAGTGTTGGCGGACATCGCCGTGCACGATAAGGCTGCTTTTGCTGGCATCGTGAACCAAGTCAAAGCCACATTGGCCGCCGCTTGAGTGCATGAGCGACAGGGGCTTTCAGAGCCTTTGTTTCGCGCAGTAAATCAAAGGGGTTGAGGCTTGCGAAGGCTTCAATCCTTTTTTTATTTCGCACTCCCTTTTTAAGCTTTGATCGGCTCTTTGAAAAGCACCCTTATGAACGAGTTGGACACCCTGGTTGTCAGCGCCCGCCAAAGCTTTGCGCTGGCCCAAACCCCTGCAGACCTAGAGAACGCCAAAGCCCTGTACACCGGTAAATCAGGCCGAATCACCGAGTTGATGAAGGGCATGGCAGCTTTGAGCGTAGACGAGAAAAAAACACTTGGCGCCGCCATCAATATGGCTAAGCAAGCCATTGAAGCTGCTTTGAACGAGCGACGCCAAGCCTTGCAGAATGTTGAGCTTCAAAACCAGCTCAGAGCCGAAGCACTTGACGTGACCCTGCCGGGTCGTTTGCGCGCTCAAGGCGGCTTGCACCCAGTGTCCTTGACCCTGGAGCGCATAGAACAGATTTTTGGTTCCATGGGTTTTGAAGTGGCGCAAGGCCCCGAGATCGAAACCGACTGGTTCAACTTCACCGCGCTCAACACGCCCGAAGACCACCCGGCGCGTTCCATGCACGACACGTTTTATGTCGAAGGGGGCTACCTGCTGCGCACCCACACCAGCCCCATGCAAATTCGCCATGCGGTGCAACATGTCAAGCGCTACCGCCATCACATCGATGCCGGTCAGGGCATGCCCGAAATCCGCGTGATCGCCCCAGGACGTACCTACCGCGTGGACAGTGACGCTACGCACTCGCCCATGTTTCACCAGTGCGAAGGCTTGTGGATCGGCGAGAACGTGAGTTTCAAAGACCTCAAAGTGGTCATCACCGATTTCTGTCGCACGTTCTTCGAGAGTGACGACTTGGTGCTGCGCTTTCGCCCCAGTTTTTTCCCGTTCACAGAACCCAGTGCAGAGATTGACATTCAGTTCCAAAGTGGCGCCTTAGCGGGTCGATGGCTCGAAGTCGGCGGCTCTGGCCAAGTGCATCCCAACGTGGTACGCAACATGGGCCTGGACCCTGAACGCTTCATCGGCTTTGCCTTTGGCATGGGCATGGATCGCTTCACCATGCTGCGTTACGGCGTGAACGACTTGCGCTTGTTCTTTGATGGCGATATTCGCTTCCTGAGTCAATTCCAGTGAAGCCACCCGCGCCTCCAATGTCTGCGCCAATGAAAAAAATCATGACCGACCAACTTACCGAGTAGAGAGCATGCAATTTCCTGAATCCTGGTTGCGCGAATTTTGCAACCCCCCACTGACTACCCAGCAATTGGCTGATACCTTGACCATGGCTGGCTTGGAGGTCGAGGAACTCGAGCCTGTGGCTCCGACCTTTACCCACATCGTGGTCGGTGAGATCAAAGAAACCGTTCAACATCCCAATGCCGATCGCCTGCGCATCTGCCAAGTCGATGTTGGGCAGGGCAGCTTGCTCAATATTGTTTGCGGTGCGCCCAATGCCCGTGTGGGGATCCGTATTCCTTGCGCCTTGGTGGGTGCTCAATTGCCACCCGGCGAAGACGGCAAGCCTTTCCTCATCAAGGTGGGTAAATTGCGCGGCGTGGAAAGCCAGGGCATGTTGTGCTCTGCCAAAGAATTGCAAATTGCCGACGACCATGGCGGTCTTTTGGAGCTGCCCGTTGATGCGCCTTTGGGCCAGAACATTCGCCAGTACTTGAACCTTGACGACACGCTGTTCACGCTCAAGCTCACGCCCAACCTGGCGCATTGCCTGAGTGTGTACGGTATCGCCCGTGAGGTTTCGGCTTTGACCGGTGCCCCGCTGAAAGAGGTCGCATTCCCTGCAGTTGAATCGACCGTGGCCGATATCCTGCCCGCCAAAATTGAAGCGCCTGATTTGTGCGGTCGCTTCAGTGGTCGTGTGCTCAAAGGTGTGAACCCCAAAGCCATCACCCCTTCATGGATGGTAGACCGTCTGGCCCGCTGTGGCCAGCGCAGTGTCAGCCCTCTGGTCGACATCTCTAACTATGTGATGTTCGAGTTCGGTCGTCCGTCGCATATTTTTGACCTCGACAAAATTCAAGGTGGCCTGCACGTTCGTTGGGGCCATGAGGGCGAACAACTCGAACTGCTCAACGGCAACACTGTGACCGTTGACAGCAAAGTGGGCGTCATTGCCGACGACAACCAGGTTGAATCCCTCGCAGGCATCATGGGCGGCAACGCTACAGCCGTATCGGACGATACCCAAAACATCTACATCGAAGCCGCATTCTGGTGGCCCGCGGCCATTGCCGGTCGCTCACGCCGCTACAACTTTTCAACCGATGCCGGTCATCGCTTTGAACGGGGTGTGGATCCGCAACAAACGGTCGAACACATTGAACGTCTTACCCAGTTGGTGATCGACATTTGCGGCACATCGCAAACGCAAATTGGTCCGATGGACGATCAAACTGTTAATGTGCCGGTGCACCCGCCTGTGACGCTGCGTGTGGCCCGAGCGGTTAAAGTCATTGGCATGCCACTGACGCAAAAGCAATGCGCTGACGCTTTGCGTGGCCTAGGCTTTGAAGTGATAGAGGGTGAAGGCACCTTGACGGTGAACCCGTCCAGCTGGCGCTTCGATTTGCAAATCGAAGAAGACCTGATCGAAGAAATCGCCCGCATGGTGGGCTACAACAACTTGCCCACCACCCCGCCATTGGCGCCCATCACCGCCAAGATCCGCGCTGAACAGCACCGCAGTCCTTTTGCTGTACGACGTAGCTTAGCCGGCCTGGGTTACCAAGAAACCATCAACTTCAGCTTTGTCGAAGAAAGCTGGGAACATCAATTGGCGGGCAACACCCATCCCATTCGACTGCTCAATCCGATCGCCAGCCAGATGAGTGTCATGCGCTCGAGCTTGATCGGTTCATTGCTGCAAGTCGTCAAGTTCAATACCGACCGCAAGGCCGATCGCGTGCGCGTGTTCGAGCTGGGGCGTGTATTTCTGCGCGACGATTCTGTGCAAGACACGGACACCACTGTCAAAGGCTTCCATCAGCCCATGCGCTTGGCGGCCATGGCATGGGGTCCGCTAGAGCCTGTTGGCTGGAGTGGTAAGTCGCGCAATGTCGATTTCTTTGATGTCAAAGCCGATGTGCAAGCGATACTGGCCCCAGTCCAAGCCCTTTTCGAGGCCGCAGATCACCCCGCACTGCACCCTGGGCGCAGTGCCCAGGTTGTGATCAACGGCAAAGTCGTTGGCTTTGTTGGCGAGTTACACCCTCGCTGGAGACAGGGTTGGGATTTGGCCAGTGCACCTGTCGTTTTTGAACTCGATCTTGACGTTGTCCTGCAAAGGAATGTGCCCATGGCGCAGGCCGTATCACGCCATCAGGCGGTAGAACGTGATTTGGCCATCATCGTGGCCGAGAAAGTAAGCCATGCAGAGCTCATGGCGGCAGTCTGGTCGGCACCCAGCCAAGGCCTGTTGCGCGAGGCTGTTTTGTTCGATGTCTATAGACCCCAAACTGGAAAGTCTTCTGCAGTCGGTTTGAATGAAGGTGAAAAAAGCATGGCAGTGCGCTTGACCTTGAACAGCGATGAAGCGACACTGACCGAAGCCCAAATTGACGCCGTCATGACCGCGCAAATTACGCACCTGTCTGCTCAGTTATCTGCGCGCTTGCGTGCGTAAACAGCCTTGAGCCTTTGAAAGAACAGCATGGACTTTTCTGTTGACACTATGGAAACACCTGCGCTGACCAAGGCGCTTCTGTCTGATTTACTCTTTGAGAAAATCGGCTTGAACAAACGTGAGTCGAAAGACATGGTCGATGCGTTTTTTGATTTGATATCGCAAACCCTGGTGCAAGGCACTGACGTCAAAATTTCTGGTTTTGGAAATTTTCAAATTCGTACCAAAGCACCTCGACCGGGTCGCAATCCCCGTACCGGTGAGCTGATTCCCATTGAGGCACGCAGCGTCGCAACCTTCCATGCCAGTCTCAAACTCAAAGCGCAAATTCAGGGAACCCCTTCAGAGGACCTGGAGCCTTGAATCTGTTTGGATACGCCGTTGTGCATTATTGCGTTCAATTGTTTTACATTGAAAATCTTGCTGGACGACCCTAGTTGTGTTGGAGTAAGCTCGAAGGTTTTCAACGCAAGTTACTGATTCCAATGGAGAAGTTACTCCCGCCCATACCAAGCAAACGCTACTTCACGATCGGTGAAGTTGGCGAGTTGTGCGACGTCAAGCCGCACGTGCTTCGTTACTGGGAGCAGGAATTCACGCAACTTCGGCCCGTCAAGCGACGCGGCAACCGCCGCTATTACCAGCATCACGAAGTGCTGATGATTCGGCGCATCTCAGACCTCTTATATTCTCAAGGCTTCACCATCAGTGGTGCTCGCAATCAACTGCAAGAACTCCTGCAATCGCAGAAAGAGGGTCGTAAAAACGGCCAAATCTCCGCTGATGATCTGGAAATGCCAGTCAATGAAGAGCTCGATTCGGAGTCAAATGACAAGCGCTCATTACGCGCAGACCCCTTGCCGCAAATCAGTTTTCATGGCGGTGAAATGTCTGATTCGGAATGGGTCAGTCTGCGCAGAGAATTGTTTGAAATCCGAGAGCTTTTGGCGCTTTGAGACTTCAAGGCAGGCTATAATCAAATGCTTGTCGGCGTGTAGCGCAGCCTGGTAGCGCACTTGCATGGGGTGCAAGGGGTCGCGAGTTCGAATCCCGCCACGCCGACCATTAATTAACAATGAAATCAACGGGTTATAGCTCACAAGCTAATAGCCCGTTTTTCATTTTCCTTGAAAAGTTGATTTTTAGCTGCACCTTTAACTACACCGCTGAGTTCGCTGGCATGACGGCCAACAATCAAACTTTCTCTTGATTGGTGTTGATTGCTTTTTCGAACAAGTTGAAAAAGGTACATCAAGTTCGTCGCACGCGGAAAAGTTGGACACTTGGCGCAGCATGGAATTGGTTCAGCGAAAGTTCAACGCCACGATGAGAGGGCGAGAAAGATATCAAGTCTTTATTTAACGGGGGTTTTCCACCCCAAAAGTAAATTGGGCATATGCAAAAAACTGACGCCGAGATCTTTGGCTTTAAGAGCTGAAAATTCGGCACCAGTCTCACAGATGACTTCGATGCGAATTAGGTTTCTGTCCGAGCTGAGTTACAGGCAATGCAAAACTCGTTGCAACTAAAGCCCCTAAACGAGTAAACAGCAAACGCATTGTTAGTTTTGTTACTTGGGCATGATCACGCTGTCAATGACGTGGATAACGCCGTTGTCAGCCACGATGTCCGTCTGCAGTCAGAGATTTCCTGTGCTACGGTAAATGGATCGATTGATTTTTTCTATGAATCAATTTGCTGCTGAAAGCGACAGCGTAAAAATCGAAAGCAAAGTTGGTTTTAAAAATATGTTTCTCTGAGGCATACTCGAGCCATGCAAAATGACGAAGGCCAATCATCGCAATCTATCCATCACATTGTGTACTGCAGCCAAGCTGCTCAGCACATGGATAAAGAGGCGCTCGAAAAATTAATT